>Ga0208144_1000067_pt1 | contig 8116 bp, 4 predicted proteins | sample MayberryNE_TuleA_2_FD_185660 | JGI IMG/M metagenome (GOLD analysis project Ga0208144, IMG submission 185660) | Natural and restored wetland microbial communities from the San Francisco Bay, California, USA, that impact long-term carbon... | ecosystem: Environmental > Terrestrial > Soil > Wetlands ... | reverse complement strand
GGGAAGGTTCGGACGGGTCGGGAATCCCGGTGTAGTAGGACGCGACCAGCCGTGGAACGTCCACGAGGTGCATCGGATCGGCCGGTTTCCCGGCGTTCGGGTGTGTCCCCACGCCTCCCTCCCCTTGAGAAACGCGCTCGAGAGGAACAGGGTACGACAGAACGGCTTCGGACGCACCCCAGTATGTTGTCGACAAGTTCTCGTGGCATAATAGAATGTTCGACCTGATACCCGTACTGCGAGGGCGGCTGACATGACAGCGAAGACCAACCCGTTTCACATAAACGCCTCCGGCGTCCCGAAACCGACCGGCCTGTACGACCCGGGGAACGACCACGACAGCTGCGGGGTCGGCTTCATCGCCCGGATCGACGGCGTTCCCCTGCACGCCGTGGTGAAGCAGGGAATCCGGATCCTCGTCAACCTGGAGCATCGCGGGGCCCTGGGGGGCGACAAGTCCACCGGGGACGGCGCCGGCCTCCTCCTCGAGATCCCCGACACCTTCTTTCGCCAGGTGTGCCCGGGGAACGGGCTCTACCTTCCTCCGCGCGGCGAATACGCCGCGGGGATGCTCTTCCTCCCCATGGACGAAGCGCTCGCCGAGCGGTCTTCCGGCACCATCGAACGGATCGCCGCCGAGGAGGGGTGCCCGGTCCTCGGATGGCGCGAAGTGCCGGTCGACCCGTCGATCCTCGGAGATCTATCCCGGTCGACACGGCCCCGGATCCGCCAGCTGTTCCTCGGGCGCGGAACCCACGAGGGGGACGCCTTCGAGCGGAAGCTCTACGTCATCCGCCGCATCGCCGAGAAGAAGATCGCCTCCTGGCACGACGTCGACGCCAGCCAGTTCTACATTTCCAGTCTCTCCAGCCGGACGATCGTCTACAAGGGTCTCCTGACGGGATCCCAGCTCCCGTTGTTCTACCCGGACCTGAAAAACGACCACTTCATGAGCCCGTACGCCGTGGTCCACCAGCGGTACAGCACGAACACGCTTCCCACCTGGCATCTCGCGCACCCGTTCCGCCTCGCCGCCCACAACGGCGAGATCAACACGCTGCGGGGGAACATCAACCGGATGCGTGCGCGGGAGGCGAACCTCTCCTCGCCGCTGTTCGGGAACGACATCGCGAAGCTTCGGCCCGTCATCAACGAGGCGGGGAGCGACTCCGCCATTTTCGACAACGTCCTCGAGCTCCTCGTGATGTCGGGCCGATCGCTGCCGCACGCGGTGATGATGATGATCCCCGAGTCGTGGGGGCCCAAGTTCCAGATGAGCGAGGACAAGCGGTCCTTCTACGAGTACCACTCCGCGATCATGGAGCCGTGGGACGGACCGGCGGCGATGGTCTTCTGCGACGGGCGGTACCTCGGCGCCACCCTCGACCGGAACGGGCTCCGTCCCGCGCGGTACACGGTCACGCGCGACGGGATGATCGTCCTCGCCTCGGAGACCGGGGTGATGGACTTCCCGCCGGACCGGATCGTCCGGCGCGGACGGCTCCAGCCGGGAAAGATGCTCCTCCTCGACCTGCAGCAGAAGCGGATCGTCCCGGACAACGAGATCAAGGCGGCGATCTCCCGGCGGAAGCCGTACCGGAAGTGGGTCAAGGACAACAAGATCGAGCTGCGGGGGATGTTCGTCCCGTCCGAGATCCCGCCCGAAGACCCGGAGACGCTGCGGCGCAAGCAGCACGCCTTCGGCTACACCGAGGAGGAGGTCAAGCTCGTCATCACGCCGATGGCGTCCCGGGGCCAGGAGGCGGTCGGCTCGATGGGGGACGACGCCGCGCTGGCGGTCCTCTCGAACCGGCCGCAGTCGCTCTTCGCCTACTTCAAGCAGCTCTTCGCGCAGGTGACGAACCCTCCGATCGATCCGCTCCGCGAGGAGCTGGTGATGTCGCTGAACAGCTTCATCGGGAGGGAGCGGAACCTCCTGGACGAGACCCCGGAGCATTGCCGGATGCTGAAGATCATCCAGCCGATCCTCACGCCGGAGGATATGCTCCGGCTGCGCGGCGCGAACCATCCCGATCTCGCCGCCGCCGAGATCGACATGCTCTTCCCGGCGGGCGGGGACGGCAAGGCCCTCGAGACGGCGCTGGCCAGGCTTTTCGTCCAGGCCGACAAGGCGATCCGGGGGGGAGCGACCCTTCTCGTCCTGACCGACAGGAACATGAACGCCGGCCGCGCGCCGATCCCGTCGCTTCTCGCCGTCGCGGGGCTGCACCACCACCTGATCCGCAGGGGCCTGCGGACGCAGGCGTCGATCGTCGTGGAAAGCGGCGAGCCGCGGGAGGTCATCCACTTCGCGCTCCTCCTCGGGTACGGCGCCAACGCGATCTGCCCCCACACGGTCTTCTCCACGATCCGCGAACTCTCCGAGAACGACGCGCTGGAGGTTCCGCTGCTGCCCGGGGAGGCGGTGGACAAGTACATCACCTCGGTGAAGAAGGGGCTCCTCAAGACCTTCAGCCGGATGGGGATCTCCACCCTTCGCAGCTTCCTCGGCTCCCAGATCTTCGAGGCGGTGGGGCTGGGGAAGGAACTGGTGGAGAGCTATTTCACGAACACGGCCTCCCGGATCGCCGGCATCGGGCTGTCCGAGATCGCCGCGGAAACCGTGGCGCGGCACCGGCGCGGCTTCCCGGCCAACGGCCACTGGCGGAGCGCGGACAACCTGCTCGACGTCGGCGGCGTCTACCAGGTCCGGGTCGACGGCGAGCGCCACCTCTGGACCCCGGAGTCGGTCTACAAGCTCCAGAGCGCGACCCGGCTGAACGACTACGGGATCTACAAGGAGTACGCGGCGCTCATCAACGACCAGTCGAGTGCGCACGCCACGCTGCGCTCGCTGTTCCGCTTCCGCCGGGGGACCCCGGTTCCCCTCGACGAGGTGGAGCCCGTGGAGAAGATCCTGCCGCGCTTCGTCACCGCGGCGATGTCGTTCGGCTCGATCAGCAAGGAGACCCACGAGACGATCGCCATCGCGATGAACCGGATCGGCGGTCGGAGCAACTCCGGGGAGGGGGGCGAGGACCCCGAACGGAACATCCCGCTCCCGAACGGGGACAGCCGGCGGTCCCGGATCCGGCAGGTCGCCTCGGCGCGCTTCGGCGCGACCACCGAATACCTGGTGAACGCCGACGAGCTGCAGATCAAGATGGCGCAGGGGGCGAAGCCCGGCGAGGGCGGGCAGCTCCCCGGCCACAAGGTGAGCCCCGAGATCGCCCGGATCCGCCACACGATGCCGTACGTGACGCTCATCTCGCCGCCCCCGCACCACGATATCTACTCCATCGAGGACCTCGCGCAGCTCATCTACGACCTGAAATCGGTCAACCCGCGGGCGAACGTCTCCGTCAAGCTCGTCTCCGAGGTCGGCGTCGGGACGATCGCGGCCGGGGTCGCCAAGGCGAAGGCCGACCTCGTGCTCATCGCCGGGAGCGACGGCGGCACGGGCGCCTCCCCGCTCACCTCCATCAAGCACACGGGGCTTCCGTGGGAGCTCGGGCTGGCCGAGACCCAGCAGGCGCTGATCTACAACCGGCTTCGGGACCGGATCCGGGTGCAGGTCGACGGCCAGTTGAAGACCGGCAGGGATCTCGCCATCGCGGCGATGATGGGGGCCGAGGAGTTCGGGTTCGGCACGGCGGTGCTCGTGAGTCTCGGGTGCATCATGATGCGGGTGTGCCACCTGAACACCTGCCCGGTGGGGGTGGCGACCCAGGACCCGGTCCTGCGCGCGCGCTTCGGCGGCGCGCCGGAATACGTCGTGCGCTTCCTCCGCTTCGTGTCCGAGGAGTTGCGCGAATACATGGCGGAACTCGGATTCCGCACGCTCGACGAGATGATCGGGCGGGTCGACCTGCTGGAGGTCCAGCCGGCGATCGAGCACTGGAAGGCGAAGGGGCTCGATTTCTCCGCCGTTCTCCTGCCGCCCGACAACGGGCGGCAAAGCCCGCTGCACAGCGTGCGCCCGCAGGAGCACGAGGTGGAGAAGGCCCTCGACTACGAGATCATGGCGCTCGCCCGGAACGCCCTGGACCGGAAGGATCCGGTCCGGATCGAGCTGCCGATCCGGAACGTCCACCGGTCGATCGGCGCGGCGCTCTCCGGCGAGATCACCCGCCGTTACGGCGCCGCGGGACTGCCCGACGACACGATCCACCTCACCCTCCTCGGCTCCGCGGGGCAGAGCTTCGGGGCGTTCCTGGCCCCCGGCGTCACGATGCACGTGCACGGGGACGCCAACGACTACCTCGGCAAGGGGATGTCGGGGGGACGGATCGTCGTGACCCCCCCCGAGGGTGCGACCTTCCTGCCGCACAAGAACGTGATCGTCGGGAACGTGGTGCTCTACGGCGCCACGGGCGGCGAGGCGTTCTTCCACGGGACCGCCGGGGAGCGGTTCGCGGTCCGCAACAGCGGAGGGAAAGCCGTCGTGGAGGGCGTCGGCGACCACGGGTGCGAGTACATGACCGGCGGCGTCGTCGTGGTGCTGGGACCGACCGGGAACAACTTCGCCGCCGGGATGAGCGGGGGGCTCGCCTACGTGTACGACGAGACGGAGCTGTTCGACACCCGCTGCAACCTCGACATGGTCGACGCGGAAAGCGTCTGGCAGGAGGACGACGTGAAACGCCTCCGCGCCATGATCGAGAGCCACTTCCGCTACACGGGGAGCCAGCGGGCCGCGCAGATCCTCGAGAACTGGGAGTCCCGCCTCCCCCTGTTCGTCAAGATCATGCCGATCGAGTACCGGAAGTCGCTGGACCGGATGCGCATGGAGGAGGAGATGAACACGGAGAGCGTCTCCGCCACCGAGGAGGTCTACCGTGGCTAAGCCGACCGGGTTCATGGAATACGACCGGGAGGAACCGACGCACCGGCCGGTGGCCGAACGGATCGGGGACTTCCGCGAGATCGAGGAGCTGCTCCCCGAGGAGGGGACCTACCGCCAGGCGGCGCGCTGCATGGATTGCGGGATCCCGTATTGCCACGCGTACGGGTGTCCCGTGAAGAACCGGATCCCCGACTGGAACGACATGGTCTACCGGAAGAACTGGCGGAAGGCGCTCGACCTGCTGCACGCCACCTGCAACCTTCCGGAGATCACGGGACGGATCTGTCCCGCCCCGTGCGAGACCGCGTGCACCCTGGCGATCAACCTCCCCGCGGTCACCATCCGCCACCTCGAGCTCCAGATCGTCGAGCGCGGCTGGAGCGAGGAGTGGATCCGGCCGGAGCCGGCGGGGTTTTCGACCGGGAAGCGCGTGGCCGTCGTGGGGTCCGGCCCCGCGGGGCTGCCGGCCGCCCAGCAGCTCGCCCGCGGCGGCCACGAGGTGGTGGTCTTCGAGAAGTCGGACCGGATCGGAGGACTCCTGCGGTACGGCATCCCCGACTTCAAGCTCGAGAAGTGGGTCATCGACCGGAGACTCGACCAGATGCGGGCGGAGGGGGTGGTCTTCGAGACGGGCGTCAATGCGGGCGTGGACGTCTCCGCGGCGTACCTGCGCCGATCCTTCGACGCGATCGTCCTGGCCGCCGGGGCGACGGCGCCACGCGATCTGCCCGTCCCCGGGAGGGACCTCCGGGGGGTTCATTACGCCATGGAGTTCCTCACGCAGCAGAACCGGCGAAACGCCGGGGACGCGATCCCCGAGGGGGAATCGATCATGGCGGCCGGGAAGCACGTCGTGATCATCGGCGGGGGGGACACGGGATCGGACTGCATCGGCACCAGCCGCCGGCAGGGGGCCGCCTCGATCACGCAGATCGAGCTCCTGCCGATGCCTCCGGAGGACCGGCTGCCGACCAACCCGTGGCCCACGTGGCCGGTCATCCTGCGGACCTCCTCCTCCCAGGAGGAAGGGTGCGAACGGCTGTGGGGCGTCCAGACGAAGGAGTTCCTCGGCGAAAACGGAGAAGTCCGGAAGCTTTCCTGCGTGAAACTGGAATGGGGCGAGCCGGACGCCGCGGGAAGGCGTTCGTTCCGGGAGGTCCCCGGCACCGCGTTCGAACTGCGGGCGGACCTCGTGCTCCTGGCGATGGGGTTCGTCCACGTGGAGCACGGCTCGCTGATCCGGGACCTGGGCGTCGCGACGGACGGGCGGGGAAACCTGGTCGCCGACGGCGATTGCATGACGAACGTCCCCGGCGTGTTCGGCGCGGGGGACGCCGTGATAGGAGCCTCCCTCGTGGTGCGCGCGATCAACCTCGGCCGCCTGGCCGCGGCGGGAGCGGACCGCTACCTCGTCGGGAGCTGATTCGCGAAACCATCCCCTCCTCCCGGGAATCCCTTCTTTGCCATTTTGCGGCAAACGACCCTTCAAGGAGGGAAACATGCGACGTCGGATCCTTCTCGCGGCGGCGGCCCTTTGCCTCGTTGCGCCGGGAGTCCTCCATGCGGCTCCCTGGCAGTTCGACCCGGTCCACACCGGGGTCCACTTCAAGGTGCGGCACCTGATGGTCTCCTCGGTGCGGGGGGACTTCGAGAACGTCTCGGGGATGATCGTCTACGACGAGGCGGACGTGACGAAGTCCTCCGCCGACATCACCATCGACGCGGCCTCGATCAACACCCGCGCGGCGAAGCGGGACGCGGATTTGCGCGGCCCCAATTTCCTCGACGTGGCGAAGTACCCCAGGATCACCTTCAAGTCGAAGCGGGTCGAGACGGCGGGCAACGGCATGCTGAAGATGACCGGGGACCTGACGATCCACGGGGTCACGAAGGATGTGGTCCTGTCCATTGAGGGACCGACCCCCGCGATCAAGGACCCGTGGGGAAACTTCCGCGTGGGCGGCCAGGCCACCGCGAAGATCAGCAGGAAGGATTTCGGGCTGGTCTGGAACGCGGCCCTGGAGACCGGCGGCGTCGTGGTGGGAGACGAGGTGGAGATCACCATCGACGTGGAGATCTACAGGAAGCCCGTGTGACGCGGGCGCGGGGCCTCCCGCCGGGCGATTCCGGAAGATGGTACACTTCGCAATACCGCACGACGGAACGCACCGGGAGGAGCCGTGGACGACGCACGATACCGGATCGGACTCGCGACGGCAAGGACCCTCGACCCGGATGGACCGGAACGGCTGGAGGCGGCGCTGAAGGAGGTCGCCCCCGACCTGTACCGTCACATCGTGGAATTCGCTTTCGGCGACATCCTCTCCCGGCCGGGACTGGACCCGAAGACGCGGGAGCTCGCCACCGTTTCCGCGCTGACGGCCCTCGGTCACGCCCAGCCGCAGCTCCGGTTCCACCTGAATGCCGCCCTCAACGTGGGGTGCACGCGCGCGGAACTGGCGGAGGTCCTGATGCAGATGGCCGTCTACGCGGGGGTCCCCGCCGCCCTCAACGCCCTCTACCTGGCAAGGGAGGTCTTCGCGGAACGGGACGCGCAAGGACTTTCCTGACCGGCCGCCCCGAAGGAAGCGGTTGACGGGCCTGCCGCGTTGCGGGTATGTATGTTGAGTCCCGTTCAGGGATCCTGACCGATTCCGCCCTACCGGAGGGAGCCGATGCGAAAGGCGATCACCATCCCGCTGGCGATCCTGCTCTTCTGTGTCGCCATCACGCCGTCGTTCGCGTTCAACCAGCCGCCGCTGAACCTGGGCCTGACGGACATCCTCGACGGCGCCCTTCCCGGCCCCGGAACCTACTTCACCGAGTACATCCAGGCGTACCGGTCGGACAGGTTCAAGGACCACGACGGGAACTCCATCCCCGGGGACCCGAAGGTCGCCAACGTCCTTTCGATGAACCAGTTCGTCCACGTATGCCGGCACAAGATCCTGGGGGGACACCTCGGCGCGGACCTCCTCCTGCCGATCGTGGCGATCGGGGGCTCGGGAGCCGTCGGCTCCCCCGGCCCGCCGGTGTCGGCCAACCCCGCGGTCCTCGGCGACCTGGTCGCCGGCCCATTCCTCCAGTGGTTCGACACGAAGCTCCTCGGCCGCCCCTTTTTCCAGAGGCTGGAGCTGGACGTCATCCTGCCGACCGGCCAGTACGACAGCAAGTACCTGATCAACCCGGGCTCCAACCTCTGGACGATCGAGCCGTACTACGCCTTCACCTGGTTCCTCACCCCGGAGTTCTCCACCTCCTGGCGGATCA
>Ga0208144_1000063_pt1 | contig 8147 bp, 4 predicted proteins | sample MayberryNE_TuleA_2_FD_185660 | JGI IMG/M metagenome (GOLD analysis project Ga0208144, IMG submission 185660) | Natural and restored wetland microbial communities from the San Francisco Bay, California, USA, that impact long-term carbon... | ecosystem: Environmental > Terrestrial > Soil > Wetlands ... | reverse complement strand
GGGTCAGGGTGGACAGGAGCCGCCGATTGTCCCGCTGGTGCAGGCCGATGGACGGCTCGTCGAGGATGTAGAGGACGCCCATCAGGGACGCGCCGATCTGGGTCGCCAGGCGGATCCGCTGCCCCTCGCCCCCGGAAAGGGATGCGGAGGCCCGGGACAGCGTGAGGTAGGAGAGCCCCACGTTCACGAGGAAGGTGAGCCGCGACCGGATCTCCTTCAGGATGCGGGAGGCGATCTCCTCCTCGCGCGCCGACAGCGGCAGGTCGCGGAAGAAGGCGAGCGCCTCCCCCACCGGCAGGGCGGTCACGCCGTCGATCCCCTTCCCCCCGACGGCGACGCACAACGCCTCTTTCTTCAGCCGCGCACCAAGGCAGGCCCGGCACGGCCGGTTGTTCATGTACCGGGAGAGCTCTTCCCGCACGTCCTCGGAGTCGGTCTCCCGGAAGCGCCGCTCGAGGTTGTTCACCACCCCCTCGAACGGCTTCGTGAAGGAGAATCTCCGGTCCCCCTCCTCGAGGGCGAACCGGACCGGCTCCCCCGCCGATCCGAAGAGGACGAGGCGCCGGATCGGCGAAGGGAGTTTTCCGAACGGGACGTCGAGGGAGAACCGGTAGTGGGACGCCAGGGAGGCGAGCGCCTGGCGGTAGAAGATCTGCGTGCGCCGGCTCCACGGGTCGATCGCCCCCTGCCGGATCGACTTCCCCGGGTCGGGGACCACCAGGTCGGGATCGAAGTAGATCGTCGACCCGAGCCCGTCGCACTCGGGGCACGCGCCGTGGGGGCTGTTGAAGGAGAACAGGCGCGGGGCGACCTCGGGGAGGCTCACGCCGCAGTCGGGGCAGGCGAACTTCTCGCTGCAGATCGAGCCGTTCCCCTGGCCGTCCACCACGCGGACCAGCCCCTCGGACAGCTTGAGACACAGCGCCACGGAGTCGGCCAGGCGGCCGCGCGACCCTTCGGAGACCTTCAACCGGTCCACGACGACGTCGATGTCGTGCTTCCGCTGCTTGTCGAGCGCGAGCGGCTCCGCGGGGTCCCTCGTCTCCCCGTCCACCACCACGCGGGAAAAACCGTCGCGGGAAAGCTTCGCGAGCTCCTTGCGATACTCCCCCTTGCGTCCCCGGACGATCGGCGCCCAGAGCTGGACCCGCGCGCCGTCCCCCATCGCCATCACGGCGTCGACGATCTGCGTCACCGTCTGCCGCCGGATCTCCTTCCCGCAGGAGGGACAGTGGACCCGCCCGATGGAGGCGAACAGCAACCGCAGGTAATCGTAGATCTCCGTGACCGTCCCGACGGTGGAGCGGGGATTCTTCCCGACCGACTTCTGCTCGATCGAGATGGCGGGGGAGAGGCCCTCGATCACGTCGACGTCGGGCTTCTCCATCTGCTCGAGGAACTGGCGGGCGTACGCGGAGAGCGACTCCACGTACCGCCGCTGCCCCTCGGCGTAGATCGTGTCGAAGGCGAGCGACGATTTCCCGGAGCCCGAGACCCCGGTGATCACGACGAGCCGGTCGCGGGGGATCTCGACGTCGATGTTTTTCAGGTTGTGCGCGCGGGCGCCGCGCACGACGATCCGGTCGAGGGCCATGGCTAGCCCCGGACTCCGGTCTCGCGGGGGGCTGTAACGAAGCTACGCTCGCGACCTTCGACCGCTCGCTGCGATTCCGTTCGACGCAATCCCCGCCTCACTCCATACGCCGCTTCGTGGAACCCCCCGCTGCGACCTACGCCCATGTTACTGAATCTATGATGCCTTCTCCGCCATCGACGCCGCCATCCGGACGGCGGCCAGCAGGCTCGCGGGGTTGGCGGTCCCCTTCCCGGCGATGTCGTAGGCGGTGCCGTGGTCCACCGATGTCCGGATGATCGGCAGGCCCATCGTCACGTTCACCCCATCGTCGAAGTGGACGAGCTTCAGGGGGATGAGGCCGTGGTCGTGCGTCATCGCGACGACGACGTCGAACTCCCCCCGGTACGCGCGGTAAAAGACGGTGTCGGGAGGGTACGGACCCGAGGCGTCGATCCCTCCCGCCCGGCAAGCGGCGACGGCCGGAGCGATCCGCGTCGTCTCCTCGTCGCCGAACATACCGCCTTCGCCCGCGTGGGGGTTCAGCGCGGCGACGGCGATCCGCGGGGAGGGGGTCCCCATGAACCGACGGAAGAAGGAATCGGTGATGCGCACGGTCTTTTCGATGAGTTCGGGGGAGAGAAGTTCCAGGGCGCGGCGCAATCCCACGTGGATCGTGACCAGGGCGACGCGCAGCCGGTCTCCGGCCAGCATCATCACCACGTCCGCGCCGCCGCACAGGCTGGCGAGAAACTCGGTGTGGCCGGGGAACGGAACGCCCGCCGCCCGCAACCCTTCCTTGGTGATCGGGCAGGTGACGATCGCCGAGGCCTTCCCCGAGAGAACGTCCCGCGCCGCGGACCGGATATACCCGGCCATCGCGATGGAGCCGGGAAGGGAGGGGCGTCCGAACGGGACCTGGTCCGGGTCGAGGGAGGAGGGATCCGCGACGGCGATCCGCCCGGGCCCGGGCCCTTCGCCTTCCCCCACGATCGAGAGGGAGACGCCCGTCACCCGGACCGCGCGGCGCAGGATCGCGGGATCGCCGTACACCACCGGCCGGCACCGGGAGAAAAGCCCCTCCCGCGCGTGCGCGAGGACGGCGATCTCCGGGCCGATCCCCGCGGGGTCCCCCATCGTGATGGCGATTTTCGGCGGCATGGCGATTCCGCGCGGCGGGCGCATCGAAGCGGGCCGGGTCAGAGACGGACGTCGATCGAGGCCGACCGCTTCAGCTCCGAGAGGAGATCGGAATACGCCTTCTCGCTGCGGCGATCGGTGAGCTCCTCGGTCAGGCTGTCCTTCACCGTGGAGAAGTCCCCCGGCGTCCCCCCCCGTCGAGCGACGACCCGGAGAAGGTACGCTCCCGCCTCCGCGAAGAACGGCGACGACGATTCCCCGGCCCGCAGACGGCGGACCTCCCGCTGCAGCTCCGGGAGCAGGTCGTCGGTCGTCACGAAGCCGGCGTCGTGGAGCTGGACCTCCGGAAACGCTCCGCGGACCAGCGCCTGCGCCTCGGCGAACGTGCGTCCCGCCCGCACCGCCTCGGCCGCCTGCTGCACGGCGATCCGCGCCTGCGCGGCGTCTTCGCCCTGGTGCCGCCCGGAGGCGATCGGGAAGAAGAGCGTCTCGAGCCGGACCTGCGCCCCTACCAGGAACCGTTCCCCGCTCTCCCGGAAGTAGTCGCGCACCTCGCTTTCCGTTACCGTGACCTCCTTGAACTTGCGCGCGCGCACGATCGCTCCGCGCTCCATCTGCCACCGGATGCGGCGGCGGTACGCGGGAAGGGTGATCCCCTCCCTCCCGAGGAGCTCGGTGAACTGCGCCTCGCTCATGCCGTTCGCCTTCCGGACGGAATCGATGGCCTTGTCGATCTCGGTCTCCGCGATCGGCTGGCCCAGCTTTTCCAGCTCCTTGCGCACCAGGACGGAATCGACGAGGGCCTCGATCCAGCGCAGCACGGCCCGCGGGTCGCGCTCCTCCCGCAGGAGGCCGTCGGCGTCGCCCACGGGGATCCCCATCCCTTCCGACACCGACTCGCGCACCTCGGAAAAAGTGACCGGCTCCTCGTTCACCAGCGCGACGACGCCGTCGATCACGCGGGGGAACGCCGTCTCCCCGGAAAGCAGCAGCGCCGCTCCGGCCACGGCGATGATCGCGCCCCTTCTTCTCACCGTTTCTCCTCGACGAGTTTCTGCAGAAGCTCCGCGTGCACCTTCACCTTCGCCCCCGCGGTCGCCTGCGACAGCCACCGGCGGAACGCCTCCTCCCGCCGGGGAGCGAGGATCGACTCCCGGATCCGCGCCTCTTCGCTGCGCAGCGTCTGCGTCCGGGCCGCTTCCCTGCGCGTGACCTGGAACAGGCTCGTGACGCCCTCCCCGGGAACCGGCTCGCTGATGCCCCCCTCCGGAAGGTCGAACACCCCGGCGGGAAGTTCCGGCGGAAGCTCGTCGCGCCGGAAGAAACCGAGGTCGACCCCCTCGGCGGAAGGGCCCGCGAAGTCTACGCCGGCGGGACGCCCGGCCCGCAGCTTCTCGCGCGCGACGGCCGCGCCCTCCGCGGAATCGAAGAGGTATTGCCGCACGCGAACCCGTTCCGGCACCGTCGCGGGATTCCGGTCCGTCCGGAACGCCGCTTCGACCTCCTGCGGGGTCACCGTGGCCCCCGCCGCCGCGATGGCGTCGGCCGACCGCCGGTACAGGAGGGATCGGCGGAACTGTTCCCTCCACGCGTCGGGTTCCATCCCCGCCTGGAGGAGCGCCTTCTCGAGCCCCCCCGGCGGAAAGTCCGCCCGGAACCGCATCACCTCTTCCTCGAGGGCCCCCGCGGGAAGCGTGATCCCCCGCCGCCGTCCCTCGCGCAGGACGACGGTCCGCTCGATCGCCCGCCGCAGCGCCTCGGAAACCTCCCCGCGGGAGGGCCCCCTGGCCTCGAGCGACGGCGAGTAGCCGCGCATGGAGAGGATTTCGTTCCGGACGTCCTTCAGGACGACCGGGGCGCCGTCCACCTCGGCGATGACGATCTCGGCCCCGGACCGGCTCGAGGGGGCGGGAGAGCATCCCCACAGGAACGCGGCGACCAGCGCGAAGCCTGCCGCGGAGTGGGAGGGGGACACCCTGCCTCTCCGGAGGCCGACCGCCACCGCCACCGCCCTGAAGGACCCTTCGCCCGCCGTACCCCTGTCGGAAATTCCCTGCAGGGGGTTACTTCCCCCGGGGGGAACGGCCCGGATCACCGGCATCCGGCGCGGCGGACGTCTTCCCCGGGGAGACCGGAAGGCCCTCCGGCCTGTAGAGGACGCGCACCGTCGCCTGTTTCCTCAGGTCCGCGATCAGCCCCTCGAAGGCGTCCCGCTGCGCCTGCTCTCGCTGTTCGGCGAGGAGCTTCGGCTTCATCTCCTCGAACGAACGGGCGCCCGCGGGCAATTTTTCGTACACCTTGATCAAGTGGTACCCGTACGTGGTCTTGACGGGACCCGTCACCGTGCCGGGCGCGGCGGCGAAGGCCGCCGTCTCGAACTCCTTCACGAAGTTGCCGCGCTCGATCTCTCCGAGGTCGGCAGCGACCTCGCCGCTCCCGTTCCCCGCCCCGATCTCCTTCATCAGCGATTCGAACGGTTCCCCGGCCTTCACCCGGCCGAGAACCTCCAGCGCGCGTGCCTTCTCGCGGAAGAGCATGTGGCTCACCCGCACCCGCTCCCCCACGTGGTGCAGCGCCGGGTCCGAATCGTAGGTCCTGCGCAGCGCCGCGTCGGAAAGCCCGGGGGCCTTCTCGGCCACGTCGCGCAGCAACGCCTCGAGGACGATCGACTTTCGCGCCATGGCGATCCGGTCGGCCACCTCGGGGCGGCGGTCGACCCCGCGCCGAAGCGCTTCCCGCATCAGGAGGTCGCGCGTGATGACGCTTTCGAGAAACTGCGCCCTGCCCGCGGCGGTATCCAGGATGGGCCGCACGTAGGGGGGGAGATTCTCCACCTCCTTTACGAGGGTCGCCTCCGTGAGGGGCTCCCCGTCCACGACGGCGAGGGTCTTTCCCCGCGGCGCGCCTCCGGGACCGCTCCCGCAGGCGGACGCGACGACCGCGAAAATCACGCACAGAACCGGCATCAACCGCATGGAGCGACTCTCCTTGGCGAACCTCTGGGGATTGCGATCCAACGTTATATGCTACCGCCCGTACCGAACCGGTTCAACAGGTTTTTTGCGGCCGCCAGGATCTCCGCGGGATCCTGCCCGGGCAGGCGCATCGCGAGGACCTCCCCGTGGACGAAGGAGAAATTCCTCCGCTCCCGCGTCACCCAGGAGACCAGCTTCGCACGGTCGAACGGGGAGTGGGCGGAGAGGGTGAGGAACAGGGAGCCGTCCCCGCGCTTGAGCTCCGCCACTCCCGCGGACCGCATGGCGGCGCGCATCCGCGCCAGGTCGCACAGCGCGCGGGCGGGGACGGGCAGCCGGCCGAACCGGTCCAGCAGCGCCATCTCGATCTCGTCCGCGGCGTCCGCGGTCCTCGCCGACGACAGCTTCCGGTAGAACTCCAGGCGCTCCCCCGCCTCTTCGATGTAGTCGTCCGGAAGGAACGCCGGGACGCGCAGATCCAGTTCCGGTTCCTCCTCCTGCGAGGAGTCCTTCCCCGAGATCTCCGCCACCGCCTCGGAGAGGAGTTGCGTGTACAGCTCGTACCCCACCTGGTGGATCTGGCCCGACTGGTCCTTCCCGAGAAGATTCCCCGCGCCCCGGATCTCGAGGTCGTGGGAGGCGATCCGGAATCCCGAGCCGAGCTCCGTGAGCTCCTCGAGCACGGCGAGCCGCCGTGTGGCGTCCCTGGTGAGGGCCACGTCCCTCGGAACGATGTAGTACGCGTACGCCCGGTGACGGTCGCGGCCGACGCGTCCCCGGAGCTGGTACAGCTGGGCCAGCCCGAACCGGTGCGCGTGGTTCACGAGGATCGTGTTCGCGTTGGGAAGGTCCAGCCCGGCCTCGATGATCGCGGTGCACAGGAGGATGTCCACGCGGCGCGCCGCGAAGTCGTCCATGGCGGCGGAAAGGGTCTCCTCGTCCATCTGCCCGTGCCCGACGGCGATCCGCGCGTCGGGGAGCAGTTCGCGCAGGTACCGCTCCATCGCGGGAAGGGTCTGCACCCGGTTGTGGACGAAGAAGACCTGCCCGCCCCTCCGGATCTCCCGGTCCACCGCCTCGCGGATCGTCTCGCCCGAGAAGGGGACGACGAAGGTGCGAATCGTGAGCCGGTCCTCGGGGGGGGTGGCGATCAGGCTCACGTCCCGGATCCCGGAGAACGCCATGTGCAGCGTGCGCGGGATCGGCGTGGCCGACAGCGTCAGCACGTCGACGGCGGCGCGCATCCGCTTCAGCCGCTCCTTGTGCGCCACTCCGAACCGCTGCTCCTCGTCGATCACCACGAGTCCGAGGTCCCTGAACGTCACGTCCCTCTGCAGCAGCCGGTGCGTTCCGATGACGACGTCCACCGTGCCGTCGGCCACCCCCTTCACCACCCCCGCCTGGTCCCTCCGGGTGCGGAACCGGGACAGGCTCGCCACCCGCACCGGGTACCCCGCGAGGCGTCGAACGAACGTCTGGTAATGCTGCTCCGCGAGGATCGTCGTCGGAACCAGGACGGCCGCCTGTTTGCCCGCCATCACCACCTGGAACGCCGCGCGGACCGCCACCTCGGTCTTTCCGTACCCCACGTCGCCGCAGACGAGCCGGTCCATCGGGCGGGGGGAGGAGAGGTCGGACAGCACCTCGCGGATCACCTGCTCCTGGTCCGGCGTCTCCTCGTGCGGAAACGCCGCCTCGAATTCCCGGAAGACCGCGTCGGGAGGCGAAACGGGGGCCTTCACGGCCAGTTCGCGCTTCGCCTGCAGGTCCACCAGCTCCTGGGCCATCGCGAGCAGGTCGTCCCGCACCTTCCGCTTGGCGCGCTGCCACGCCGTACCCCCAAGGCGAGACAGCTGCGCGCGCGCCCCCTCCGACGCCACGTACCGCTGCACCCTGGACATCTTCTCCACGGGGACGAACAGCCGATCGCCCCCCGCGTACTCGAGGACGAGGTAGTCCCCCTCCGTCCCGGCGGCCGTCCGGCGAAGCAGGCCGCGGTAGATGCCGATGCCGTGATCCACGTGGACCGCGGGGTCGTTCACCCGAATCTCCGCGAGCGAGAACTCCTCGGGGACGGCGATCCGATCCTTCCGCGGACGCCGCGCCCGCACCTTCTCCCCGAAGATCTCGCTCTCGGTGACGACCGCCGTGCGAAGCTCCCGCGAACGGAACCCCCGCGTGACCTCCGATCCGCACAGGAAGACCCCTCGGTCCCGGGCGAGCGCCTCGCGCACCGTGTCGACCCGGGTGAGCGGAACGGCGTACCGGGAGAGGAAATCCTCCATCCGGTCCACCTGCGACGGGGAGAGGGAGCTGACGATGAACCGGTCCCCCCGCTTCCACCACGCCTTCGCCTCCTCGGCCAGCGGGTAGAGGAGTCCTTCCGAGGAGGCGGTGGCGGTGCTGCGGCGGATCTCCTCGTTCCCGTCCACCCCCGCGTCCCCCCGCAGCGGATCCTT
>Ga0208144_1000059_pt1 | contig 8243 bp, 9 predicted proteins | sample MayberryNE_TuleA_2_FD_185660 | JGI IMG/M metagenome (GOLD analysis project Ga0208144, IMG submission 185660) | Natural and restored wetland microbial communities from the San Francisco Bay, California, USA, that impact long-term carbon... | ecosystem: Environmental > Terrestrial > Soil > Wetlands ... | reverse complement strand
TTCCTCGGTCAGCCATCCGTTGTGCTTTACCGACAATTCCTTGATGTGCGCAATCATGGCCGGCCCGCCGAAAGCGGTGATCCCGAGACGCAGGAAGGAACCGAAGATCGCGGCAGCGCCCGGGCCTGGCGAGGATCCGGGCGGCGGGAAACCCACGGGAATTCCCCGTTCCCTCATCTATGAAAGCTCCTCGAAAGGTTCGACGGAAGGCTCCTTCCACACCTGCCACGCCTGTACGGCAATCCCGTTCAGAATATCGGCGTCGGGACGCGCCCCCATCCCGTCTCGGGAGGAAGATCGCGGACGTCTCGCAGGACGAGATTATGGATGTCCACATCGGCCACGAAAACCGGGCTGCGCCGGACATTGATGCCGAAGATGTCGGTCCGGTTCGCCCGACCGCTCGGCGTTTCCGCGCGCACGAAGATCATCCTTCTGACCATGCCGTTGCCGTCCCCGTGGTTCTCCATACCGTCGTCGGCTCCGTGGTGCATTGCGGAGTGTCCGCCTTCCAGATGCCGAAAGGGGTGAAAGATCCAGTCTCCGATCATAGCGAAGGTGTGGTGGCGTTTATAGAGCTGCCACTCTCCGCCGGTGTCTGCGATCATCCCCTGCATGACGTAGTCCTTCGGCATGAAGTATACGAGGATCTCTCCCGGCGTCCCTCCCATGTGCGCCTTGATCTCCGGCATCTCCAGGACGGACCCCATCCTGTGATCGAGAATCGTCAGGTCGTCCGGCAAGATCGCCAGCGCGGAGACGGCCCCGTCGGACCAGAGGGGAAGACGGCTTACGGTATAGGCTCGCAGGGCGAAGGCGCCGCCCACAGTCCCCGCGAACAGGAGCAGGAACAACAGCGCGGCCCGGATCGCCGCATTGCGAATCGGCAGCAGCGATCCGACGGCAGTTTCCGCACCTCTCGGCAGAAACATCCCGGTGCGGTCCATGTACCGCCGGTACTCTTCTCCGAACTGTCCCAGCATGCGCCGCTCCTCGTCTTTCGCAAGAAGGAAATACAGGATCGCCATGACGGCCCACAACGCTATCACCAGGAGCCGGGGCCACAGAATGGAGAGACCGATCCCCGACAGGCCCAGCCCGAGGTACTGGGGATGCCGGATCCGGGAGTACGGACCCCCGAGAGCCACTCCCTTCCCGGCGAACTTGTGATAGTACACCTGGCAGGCGCAAAGGAGGAACACGGCGCCCCCGGCCACAAATAAGACCGAGCCCGCCACCCGGATGATTTTCAGGACCATGTCGGGAGGAGAGATCATGTGGGGCAGGTAGAATGCGGTCAACCATCGCGTCGCCGGGTATTTGGCCATTGAAAGAAGAAATGGGTTGAACGCCGCGTAAAAGAACCCGGCGGCGGGGCTGATCATGATGAGGATTTCGAGCCCGATGACGAAGTACAGGACGATCGCGCCCCGGAAAACGGATTTCGGTTGTTTCATGAGACGAACCCCCTTATCGGTGTTGCAAAACATCGCATCGCGAGTATGGCGGAAAGCCTCGGCGGGACGTATGATCCGGATCATACGGATTGAAGATTGACCGAAAATTCTTCGCTTGGGATGCCCGACTTGGAGGAGCCCCCGTGCTGGAAAAGCTCGGAATGTTTTCCGGTCTTGCCAAAAAGCATCTCGCCCGCCTGGAAGCGGTTACGAGGGAAATTCCGGTGGGAAAGGGATCCATTCTTTTTTCCTCGGGGGACAGAACGGAGGGCTTCTATGCGGTTGTGGACGGTTCCGTTCGCATCTACAGGATTTCTGCCGGCGGAAGAGAGGTGACCCTCGAAATTGTCGGGCCGGGAGGCACCTTGGCCGAGGCGAGCCTGTTTTCCGACATATACCACTGCTCTTGTGTGGCGTTGAAGGATAGCAAGGTCTGCCTGATACGAAAGGATGCTTTCCTGGGGATGCTCCAGGGGGACATCCGGTTTGCCGCGGCGTGGATCAATGTCTTGTCCATGGAAGTCATCCGCCTCCGGCAGCGCATCGAAGAGCTTTCCATCAAGTCCCCCAAAGCGCGGATCGCAAGCTACCTTCTGCTTCTGGCCGCAATGCAAAACAGCGCCTCGATTTCCTTGCCGGCGCACCGAAAATCCATCGCGACCCTGCTGGGCATGACGCATGAAACGTTCTATCGGATGGCAAAAGAGCTGGAAAACGAGGATATCGTGCGCTTTGAGAGACAAAAGGCCGACATACGGAATCGGCTCCAACTGGAGAAGCTGGTGGTCGGTTGCGGATAGATGCGTCGCGCTGTCCGATCGTGCCATTCACGGGCATTTCCTGTCGACCGCAACCGGTCGAAATCCACGAAAAAGGCCGTTCTCTTGCACCTGAACGGAGACATTCCGCATCCCCTGAACGTTATACCGGACCCTGAAAGTCGCCGTTTCTTCCGACGACGTGCATCTTTTGCCGCCTCCCGGGTTTCTCGACCGCCCGAATCATAATCGACGACCGGTCTTGACCTATATGGGATTGTATGTATAATCTGATTATGCGTTACGGGCCGGAACACAAAGCCGGAACTCACGAGCGAATCGTGAAGAGCGCGTCTCGTCAAATCCGCGCCAAGGGATTGCAAGGACCGGGCGTGGCCACCCTGATGAAAGCGTCGGGTCTGACGCATGGGGGCTTCTACAAGCATTTCCGCAGCAAGGACGATCTCCTTGTCGAAGCGATCGAAGAGAGCCTCCGCGATAATCGTGGCCGATGGATCGCCGCGGCAAAGGAAGCCCCTCCCGGCGAAGGCTGGAAGGAAATCGTGACCGGGTATTTGTCGCTTGAGCATTGCGAACGTGTCGACAAGGGATGCCCCATCGCCGCGCTCGCCTCCGAGATCGCGCGCACGGCACCGGCATTGAAGAAGCGGATCGCCGCCAGTCTGAAAAAGCACCGTGATGAGATCATGCCTTTTGTCCCCGGCCGCGATCTCGCGGAGCGGGAAAGAAACTTCATCGTCGCAATCACGGCGATGGCCGGTGCGGTCTCCTTTGCCCGCACGATGACGGATCCGGCCCGCAGGGAAATGATCCTCGCTACGGTCCGCGACCATCTCCTGAAGAGTTCATGATTTTTTTTGCATCTATAAGATGACGGTTATCATCTTATAATTCATGGTCGGCCCGGGCCGCTGTTCGATCGGGCCGCGAACGGAGGACGCCATGGAGACGATATTCCCGGAGGCCGGCGGGGGCAGCGGGGACTCCCGCATCGAATTCCCCGTTTCCGGGCCGAAGGAGCGGACGAGTGCGGGCGCGATGAACTGGCTGGCCTTGCGCATGCTCACCGGCGATCGGGCGAAATACGCGGCGCTGATCTTCGCCATTTCCTTCAGCTCGTTCCTGATCACCCAGCAGGCGTCGATTTTCGCGGGGCTGATGAACCGCACGAGATCGCAGATCCTCGATGTGACGGACGCGGACATCTGGGTCATGGACCCCGCCACGCAATACGTCGACGAGGTCTACGCGTTGAAGGACACCGACCTGGACCGGGTGCGGGGCGTGCCGGGCGTCCGCTGGGCTGTCCCGTTCTTCAAAGGACAAGCCCGGGCAAAAGCCCCCGATGGCAAATTCCGGCTCGGGATATTGCTCGGATTGGATGACGCTTCCCTTGCCGGTGCGCCGGAGCCGCGGAGAATGATTGTGGGGTCGATCGAGAGCCTGCGCGATCCGGATGCCGTGCTGATCGACGAAGCCGGCTACCATTTCTTCTTCCCCGGCGCGCCGCTACGCCCGGGAAAGACCTTCGAGATGAACGACCATCGGGCGAAGGTCGCGGGCATTGTGGACGCCTCGCCCCCGTTTGCTACCTTTCCTGTCTTTTATACCCGCTACAGTCTCGCCATGAACTATGTAGGACGCGAGCGGAAGCTCCTCTCCTTTGTCCTCGTAAAAACCGGTCCGGGAGCCACGGCCCACGACCTCGCACGACGCATCGAATCGGCGACGGGGCTGAAGGCGCTGACCGGCGGCGATTTCGGCTGGATGACGATCCGCTACTACCTCACGCACACGGGAATCCCGATCAACTTCGGGCTGACCGTCGTGATCGCAATGATCGTGGGCACGGTGGTCGCGGGAATGACCTTTTACCTGTTCACTTTGGAGAATCTCAAGCAGTTCGGCGCCCTGAAAGCGATGGGCGCGAGCAATCCCAGGCTCGTCGGGATGATTCTCCTGCAGGCGATTCTCGTCGGAGCGGTTGGCTTCTCCGTCGGGATGGGGCTTTCGGCCACGTTCTTCCTGGTCGCCCGCACGGACGCGACCCGGGGAATCGTGATGCTTTGGCAAGCCATGGCGGGAACCGGGGGAGTGGTCATCCTCATTGTCCTGATGGCGAGCCTGCTGAGCATTCGCAAGGTCCTGGTTCTTGAACCGGCCATGGTTTTCAGAGGGTAGGACGATGCGGCGCGCGGTGATGTGCGACGGAATTACCAAATGGTTCGGCGCGGGCGACACGAAGGTCCAGGCGCTGCGTGGCCTGAATCTCGAGATCGCCATGGGGGAGCTCGCCATGCTGGTGGGGCCTTCCGGATGTGGAAAGACCACGCTGATCTCCATCATCGCCGGGTTGCTGGACCCGAGCGAAGGCGACATGGAGGTCCTGGGCACGCGCCCGGCGGCGCTGACCCCCAAGGAACGAATCCTGTTCCGCAGAAGGAACCTGGGCTTTGTCTTTCAGCAGTTCAACCTGTTGCCCACCCTGACCGCCGCCGAAAACGTGGCGGTGCCGTTGTTCGTTGCCGGGGCCGAACGGCGGCACGCCGTCGAGCAGGCATCCGGCCTCCTCGACGAGCTCGGCCTCGGCGGCCGGTTGTCCCATCGGCCCTCCGATCTTTCCGGCGGTCAGCAGCAGAGAGTCGCGATCGCCCGCGCCCTGATTCATGACCCGCGGCTCATCGTCTGCGACGAGCCGACCTCGGCGCTTGACGCGCAGACCGGGCACAGGGTGATGGAGCTGTTTTCAAGGGTGGCCGTGCGCCCCGACCGGGCTCTGGTCGTGGTGACGCACGACAGCCGGATATTCGAGTTCGCCGACACGATCACGCATATGGAAGACGGCCGGGCCGTGGGAGTGGAGCGCGGCCGCCCGGGCCGTACCGGCCCGGATGAAGTGCCTTCGCTGGAAGGCACGCTCCGGCCGGTGATGGGGAGGAGATCATGAAACGTTACGTGGTACCCGCGATAGCGATCGTCAGCCTGTCGTTCGCAATCGTCTGGACGGTGGCTGCGACGCCGGTGCACAAGGCCACCGTGCCGCCCTCGCCCCCGCCCGAAACCATGTTCGAGAAAACCGTCGCCGCGGTCGGCCTGGTCGAACCGGAGAGTGAAAACATTTCCGTCAGTTGCGCGGTGTCAGGCCTGGTGACAGCCGTCTACGTAAACGCCGGGGATCGCGTCCTCGCCGGCCAGAAGCTGTTTTCGCTCGACGACCGCGATCTTCACGCGGACCTGCGCGTGAAACAGGCAGCGCTCGATACGGCGAAGGCAAGGCTCAAGAAGCTTGAAGAGGAGCCCCGCCCCGAAGACATTCCTCCGGCCGAAGCGAAGGTGCTCGAGGCACAGGCAAGTCTTGCCGACGCCGAAATACGGAAGAAACTGATCGAGAGCGTTCAGGACCGCCGCGCGGTCCGCGAGGAAGACGTGCAACGGAGACGCATCGCCTTTATCGCCGCCCGGGCGCGCCTGAGCGAGGCTCAGGCCCGGCTTGCACTGCTGAAGGCGGGTGCATGGGGGCCGGATATCACCGTCGCGCGATCGGAAGCGGCCCAGGCGGAAACGCAGGTACGACAGGTCGGCACCAACATCGAACGGCTCACGATGACCGCACCGATGGACGGCATCATTCTCCAGAAGAAAGTGCGCATCGGCCAGTTCGCACAATGCGGGCCCGCCGGCGAGCCGTTATTGATCATGGGAGGCGGGACTCATCTCAACATCCGCGCCGATATCGACGAGAGCAACGCCTGGCGGGTACGTCCGAACACAACCGCCGTTGCCTACGTCCGGGGCGACACGAGGCAGAGGATTCCTCTCGAATTCATCCGCTTGGAGCCATACGTCGTCCCAAAAAAGTCGCTAACAGGCGACAGCACGGAGCGCGTCGACACGCGCGTGTTGCAGGCGATTTACCGGATTACCGATGCGGACGCGCCCGTCTATGTGGGACAGCAGATGGACATCTACATGGAGGCTCGACTTCCGCCGGGGTCTGCCCGGGACGCTGCCGGAAACCGTGCAACAAGTTCATCGGAGTCCGCCAACAGACCGGCCGGAGATTTGTCGTCCGGAGGGCCGCGAAGATGAATCGACTCCCGGCGCCGTTGGTTGCTGTTTCGCTGTTCCTTTCGTCTTGTGCGGTGGGGCCGGAATACAAAAGGGATGCGGTTCCCGTATCTCCGCAGTGGAACGTGAACCGGGACCGGGGCACGAATACCCGTGAGCCGGTGGAACGGTGGTGGACTTCGTTCCGCAATCCGGATCTGGACAACCTGGTCCAAAGGGCGGTCCGCGCGAATCTCGACATAAAGCTTGCCGCGGCCCGCGTCGCGGAAGCGCGCGCCGCGCGTGGAATCGTGGCATCCGGGCTGTATCCGTCCGTCGACGCGGCGGCCTCGGCCACACGCAATCGGCTGGGGGTGATCCCACCGGCAGGTGGGGCACAGGCAGCGGCGAGATTCGTTCCGGTCGAGTTCAACGATTACCGGATCGGCTTCGACGCGTCGTGGGAGCTGGACCTCTTCGGCCGCATTCGCCGTGGACTCCAGGCAGCCGGCGCGGACGCAGCCGCCGCGGAGGAGGCGCGCCGCGAGGTCCTGGTCACCGTACTTGGAGAGGTCGGCCGTACCTACGCCGAGCTGCGGGGCTTTCAGCGTCGTCTCGACATCGCCCGGAAAAACATCGACATCCAGCAGGACACGCTCGATCTGGCCAAGGCGCGAGCCGCCGCGGGCCTGGCGACGCAGCTCGACGTTGCACGCGCTTCGGCCCGGTTGGAGGCGACAAGGGCCGTCGTGCCGACCTTGCGGCGCGGGATCGAGACCTCGATCCACAGGGTGAGCGTTCTGCTGGGACAGGAACCCGGTGCCTTGCGCGTTGAACTGCTTCCGGGCGCTCCGGTGCCGGTCATCCCGCCCGAGGTTCCCATCGGCCTTCCTTCCGGGCTCCTTGAGCGCAGGCCGGACGTTCGCCGGGCAGAGGCCCGGGTCGCGGCGGCATCGGCGCGAGTGGGCGAGGCGGAAGCGGGCTTCTTCCCGCGCTTCGTGCTCTCGGGGAGTGCGGGGCGGCAGGCTTCTCAACTGCACGACATCACGCTGGGCATGGGGAACTTCTTCGGAGTCGGACCGGCAGTCAGCCTGCCGATCTTGACGGCGGGACGCATCCGATCCCAGGTTGCGGTGCAGGACGCCCGCCTCCGGGAAGCCGCGATTGCCTACCGCTCGACGGTCCTTTCAGCGCTGGAGGAGACCGAGAATGCGCTCGTCAGCTATGCCCGGGAGCGGAGCCGGCGTGAACGCCTGGAGAGCGCGGTCGCATCCGACGAGGAATCGGTTCGGCTGTCGTCGGAACTTTACAAGGCAGGCCTCACGGACTTTCTGTCCGTGCTCGAGGCGCAGCGCGATCTCCACGCGAACGAGGATCTGCTGGCGCAAAGCCTTACGGCACAAACCATCCACCTGATCGCCTTGTATAAAGCGTTGGGAGGCGGCTGGCGATCGTTCCCTCCACTGTAGAAACGGCGACGGATTGGAGGGATGACGATGAATCGCGAACAAGTTGTGATGGTAACAGGGGTTTCCTCGGGAATCGGGCGGGCGACAGCGGAACTGCCGGCGCGCGAGGGATATCGCGTGTACGGAACCTTGCGGAAGGAAGCCGGCGGCGACGGGAGCCTGGCCGATGTGGAGCTCGTTCGTCTCGATGTCCGCGACGCGGAGTCCCTGGACCATGAGGTAAGGCAATTCGGGATTCGCGTCTGCCCGGAGACATGCCTTGGGGAGGCAAGGACGCTTTCCCGGGACTTCCGCGGAAAATCGAGATCCCTTTTATAATCGATTCGCATTCGCCGCCCCCCTCCAAACCGGTGTCGGAGGGTTGCGGAGGTTGGTCTTCATGTGTCATTTCCCGGCATTTCCGGTCGATCGCAACCTATCTGAATCGTTGATATTGTGCCTATAATCATCGAATCTATCGGAAATGCATCCCCGGGAGGCGATCCCATGGA
>Ga0208144_1000054_pt1 | contig 8356 bp, 7 predicted proteins | sample MayberryNE_TuleA_2_FD_185660 | JGI IMG/M metagenome (GOLD analysis project Ga0208144, IMG submission 185660) | Natural and restored wetland microbial communities from the San Francisco Bay, California, USA, that impact long-term carbon... | ecosystem: Environmental > Terrestrial > Soil > Wetlands ... | reverse complement strand
CGTCGTGGCCGAACAGAAGTGCGGGTACAGGGGGAGGGCGATCGCCCGGGCCACCCCGTCCTCCTTCATCTCGAGGGCCGCGTGTTTCGCGAGAGGGTACCAGTACCGCATGCCGGTGTACACCTTGAAGCGTCCGCCCGTCGCGCGCAGCGCCTCCTCGAGGGCGAACCGCTGGCGCTCCGTGATCGCGCCGATGGGCGACCCCCCGCCGATCTCCTCGTAATACCGGCGGACCGTCCGGGCGCGCAGTCCCGACGCGATCCAGGCGAAGAGCGGCTGCGTGACCGGCGCCGCGGGCAGCCGGATCAGTTCCCTGTCCGAGAAGAGCCGGGCGAGAAACGGCCGGACGGCGTTCAGGGAGTCGGGCCCCCCCATGTTGAGGAGAACGACGCCCGTGAGAGGCCCTTCGGCGGACACGCGCGGCCCTTTTCCGGAGGCGCCGCTCACACCTTCCGGCCGAGACGGTGGACCGCCTCGACCATCGCGATCGCGTGTTCCGGGTTGGTGGGCGGAAGGATCCCGTGCCCGAGGTTGAAGATGTGGGAGGACGCCTTCTCTCCGCGGCGCAGAACGTCCCGCACGCAATCGTCGATCTTCTCCGGCGGGTGGAAGAGCATCGTCGGGTCCATGTTCCCCTGCAGCGCCTTGTCCGGACCGACGACCATCGCCGCCACGTCGAGCGGGATCCGCCAGTCCACGGCCACCACGTCGACCGGCAGCGTCTTGATGGCCGTGAGCAGCGTGGCGCAGTCGTTCGCGAAGTGGATCACGGGGACCCCCTTCCGGTGGAGTCCGGCGACGACCTGGCGGGTGTACGGAAGGGCGTACTCCTCGTAGTCTCCGGGGGTAAGCACCCCCGCCCACGTGTCGAAGATCTGCACCGCCTGCGCGCCCGCGGCGATCTGGGCGTTGAGGTACAGGATCACCGTCTTCGCGATCTTCGACATCAGGGACCGGTACACTTCCGGCGCCTGGTACATCAGCTTCTTCAGCTGGATGAAGTTCTTCGAGGTCCCGCCCTCCACGATGTAGGAGGCGAGCGTGAACGGGGCGCCCGAGAATCCGATCAGCGGCACCTTCCCGTCGAGCTCCCGGCGCAGGATGCGGATCGCCTCCATCACAAAGGGGACCTTCTCCGCGGGGTCCGGAACCGCGAGGGAATCGACGTCCTTCTGCCCCCGGATCGCCTTCCCCAGCAGCGGCCCCTTTCCGTCGTGGAACTCGAGCGGCACCCCCATCGCCTCGACGGGAATGAGGATGTCGCAGAAGAGAATCGCCGCGTCCACGCCCAGCCGCTCGACCGGCTGGATCGTGACCCGCGCGGCCAGCTCCGGGGTCTTGCACATCGTCAGGAACGAGTTGTTCCCGCGGATCTTCTGGTACTCGGGGAGGTAGCGGCCCGCCTGCCGCATGATCCACACGGGGGTTACGTCGACCGGCTCGCGCCGGCACGCCTTCAGGAATCGGTGCTCCGTCATGTCGACCTCGGGTGGGTTATTTCGTCGATTTTCCCGCCTGGACCGCGTCGGCCAGGCGCTTGCGGGTCTTGATCGGGACGTAGTTGCAGAACGGCTCCTCCTCGAGATAATCCTCGAGGACCGCGTCGGCCCGCGCCCGGCAGCCTCCACAGACGTTGACGTATTCGCACTCGCCGCACCGGCCCTTGTATTTCTCGAACGCGCGCAGCGACTCGAACAGCTCCGAATCGCGCCAGATCTCCCCGAACTTCCGCTTCTTCACGTTGCCCGCCACCACGGGGAAATACGAGCACGGCTGGACGTTCCCCTTCGAGTCGATGAAGCAGATCGACTGGGCGCAGATGCACCCCTTGCCGCCGCCCGTGGAGAACGTCAGGGACCGGGGCTGGAATTTTTCCCCCTCCTCCTTCATCTTCTGGAGCCGCACCCGGTAGTAGTGCGGCGCGCAGGTGGGGCGCACGAGCATCTCCGTCTCCTGCTTCTCCATCTGATAATGCCACTCCAGGATCTCCTCGTAATCCTCCTTGCTGATCAGCTCGCTCATGATCGCCTCGCCCCGCCCCGTGGGGACGATCATGAACATGTACCAGGCGTGGGCGCCGATCGACTTCGCCAGCTTGCAGGTGGCCGCGATGTCGTGCTGGTTCCTCTTGGTGAAGGAGGAGTTGACGATGAACTGCATCCCGTTCCGGTTGAAGATCTCCGCCGCCCGCAGCGTCGCCTCGAACGCCCCCGGCTGCTTGCGGAAGTCGTCGTGGACCGCCGCGGTGGAGCCGTCCAGCGACAGGGAGCAGATCCGGATCCCCGACGCCTTCATTTTTCCGACGACCTCGTCCGTGACGAGCACGCCGTTGGTCGCGATGCACATCCGGAACCCCTTCTCCGTCCCGTACTTCGCGATCTCGAAGAGGTCTTTCCGCAGGAGCGGCTCCCCGCCGGAGAGAACCAGGACCGGCTTGGAGACTTCCGCGATGTCGTCGATCAGCCGTTTCGCCTCCGCGAGCGAAAAATCCGAGTCATGGGAGATCATGGAGGAAGAGGCGCGGCAATGGATGCAATTCAGGTTGCATCGGCCGGTCACTTCCCAGGCGATCCATTTCGGAATGAACTCTTCCTTGGCCAAGGTGTATCCTTTCTGATATCCGGAAACGAATATTATAACCCGCCGGGCACCGGGAGGCGACCGATGGCGAGAAAACGCAGGAAGCGATTCCACCCGCCGGGGACGCAGCCCGGAACCCTCGCGGCGCACGCCGAGGCGGGGGACGCTCCGGTCCGGATAACGTTGTTCCGATACGACGCGAACTTGTGCGAGGAGAGCGCGATAACCCCTTCGGAGATCCCTTCCCTGTCCCCGCCGGAGGGAGGAGTGCTGTGGCTCGACGTCTGCGGCCTGTCCGACCCTGCCGTGGTCCAGGCGATCGGCGACCGTTTCCGGATCCACTCCCTGGCGCTCGAGGACGTGCTGAACGTACCGCAGCGCCCCAAGGTGGAGTGGTACGGAGACCACCTCCTGGTCGTGCTGTCCGAGATCCGGTACCCGGATCTTCCCGAACAGATGACGTTTCTGCTCGCGGACGGCGTGGTCATCTCCTTCCAGGAACGACCGGGAGACGCGTTCGAGCCGGTCCGGGTGCGACTGCGGCAGGGGAAGGGCCGGATCCGTTCGGAGGTTGCCGATTTCCTCCTGTACTCCCTGTGCGACTCGGTGCTGGACGCCTTCTTCCCGACGCTGGAGCGGCTCGGCGACGAAGTGGAGGAGATGGAGGATCGGGTCCTCGCCTCTCCCGTGCCGGATACGTTCCTCTCCATCCGCCGCCTGAAGCGGGAACTGATGGCGGTGCGCCACGCCGTTTGGCCCGCCCGGGACGCCCTGAACCTGCTCCTGATCGAGGAGCACGCCCTGATCCGCCCCGCGACCAAGGTATTCTTCCGGGACTGCTACGACCACACCATCCAGTTGATGGACATGGTGGAAACGTTTCGCGAGATGGCATCGGGACTCGTGGACGAGTACATGTCGGCCGTGTCGAACCGGATGAACGAGATCATGAAGGTTCTAACGGTCATGGCGACCATCTTCATCCCCCTGACGTTCATCGCAGGAATCTACGGGATGAACTTCGACACGAAGGTGTCGCCGTACAACATGCCGGAACTGGCGTGGGCGTACGGGTATCCCGCCCTTCTACTCGTGATGGCGGCCGTCGCGGGCGGGATGCTGTACTACTTCCGGAGGAAGCGGTGGATCTGAATCTCCGCGGTTAACGGCTCGGGAGGACCGTCCTTGCGCAGGAAACAGATCGCCATCTCCGTCGTCGTCGCCCTGCTCTCGGCGGCCGCGGCGTATCTCCTCCTCCGGGGGGGAGACGGCACGGACGGCATCCGGGTCTCCGGGAACATCGAGGCCACCACGGTGGAGGTGAGCTTCAAGATCCCCGGGAGGATCGCCGAGCGGACGGTGGACGAGGGGATGAAGGCTTCCGCGGGACAGCTCGTCGCGCGGCTGGACAACACGGACCTGGCCGACGACCTCCGGATGCGGGAGGCGGAGCTCTCGGCGGCCGACGCTGCCCTGCGGGAGGTGACGGCCGGGGCGCGGCCGCAGGAAACCGCACGCGCGGAGGCGGAGCTGCGCGGCGCGGAGTCGCGGCTTGCCGACCTGCTGGCCGGGGCGAGGCCCCAGGAGATCGCGTCCGCCCGGGCCGTGGTGGAGCGCGCCCGCGCCGACGCGGAGAAGGCCCGGAAGGACCGCGGACGGACCGAGGCGCTTCTCGCGCGGCAACTGATCCCCCCGCAGGAGAACGACGCCGCCCGGGCCGCCGGCGAGATGGCGGAGGCCCGGCGGAAGGAGGCCGAGGAGGCGCTCGCGCTCGTCCTTGCCGGACCCCGGAAGGACCAGGTGGATCAGGCCCGCGCGGCCGTCGCCGGGGCGAAGGAGAACCTCTCCCTGGTGAAGGAAGGGGCGAGGAAGGAGACGATCGACCAGGCGCGGGCGAGGAGAAGGCAGGCGGCGGAAGGGGTGGCCCTCGCCAGGACCCGTCTTTCGTACGCCGCCGCGTATTCTCCCTTGAGCGGAATCGTTCTCTCCAAGAACGCCGAGCCGGGGGAGTACGTCGCCGCGGGGACGCCCGTCGTGACGATCGCCGACCTGCGGGAAGTGTGGCTGCGGGCGTACATCGCCGAGACCGACCTGGGGAAGGTCCGGCTCGGCCAGGAGGTCGCCGTGACGACCGACTCGTACCCGGGGAAGAGGTACGAAGGGCGTATCGCGTTCATCTCCCCGGAGGCCGAGTTCACGCCCAAGAGCGTCCAGACGCAGCAGGAGCGCGTCAAGCTCGTCTACCGGATCAAGGTGACGGTTTCGAACCCGGCGACGGAACTGAAACCCGGCATGCCGGCGGACGCCCTGATCGGGGTTCGTTAGGCCGGGGTTCCCGGCGGGACGGCCATGGACGCCATCCGGACTGAGGATCTCAACCGCCGATTCGGACATACCTCCGCCGTGGACGGCGTGACGCTCTCCGTCGGGCGCGGGGAGATCTTCGGGCTGGTGGGTCCGGATGGGGCCGGCAAGACCACGGTGATGCGGCTCCTCGCCGCGATCCTCGACCCGACCGGCGGCGACGCCTGGATCCTGGGCCACTCCGTCCGCACGGACGCCGCGGAGGTCCACAAGCGGATCGGGTACATGAGCCAGCGGTTCGGCCTGTATGCCGATCTCACGGTTCTGGAGAACCTCCACTTCTACGCCGACCTGTACGGCGTCGCACGCCGCGACCGGGCGGCCCGGATCGAAGGGCTGTTCGACTTCAGCGGCCTGGGCCCGTTCCGCCGACGTCTCGCGGGGAACCTGTCCGGGGGGATGAAGCAGAAGCTGGGGCTCTCGTGCGCGCTCGTGCACACCCCCGGGGTCCTCCTGCTGGACGAGCCCACCAGCGGCGTGGACCCGGTCTCCCGGCGGGATTTCTGGCGGATCCTGTACCGTCTCCTCCGGGAGGGGGTGACGATCTTCGTTTCCACGGCCTACCTCGACGAGGCGGAGCGGTGCCGCCGGGTGGGGCTCCTCCACCATGGAAAGATCCTGGCGATCGGTTCGCCGGAGGAGGTGCGCTCCCTCTTCCGGGGAACGCTCCTGGAGATCCGGTGCGGGGACCCGAGAAGGGCCGCCGCGGCACTCCGGCGGGCGTTCCCCGCCGCCGCCGTGGGCCTCTTCGGCGACCGCGTGCACCTCGGGACGCGGGACCTCGTCCCCCCCGCCGCCGCGGTCGAAACGGCGCTCGCCGCCGCCGGGGTTCCCTGCGACTCCGTCGCGACGGTGCCGCCTTCCCTGGAGGACGTCTTCGTCTCCGTGCTCGCCGGAGAGGAGGGGGCGACGCCGTGACCCCCCCGGGGGAGATCTCCGTCAGCGCGCGGGATCTGACGCGGCGGTTCGGCGATTTCGTCGCCGTGGACCGGATGCGGTTCGATGTGCGCAAGGGGGAGGTGTTCGGATTCCTCGGCCCCAACGGGGCCGGGAAGTCGACCACCATCCGGATGCTTTGCGGCCTCCTCGCCCCGACGGAAGGGGAGGCGACCGTGGCCGGGTTCGACGTCAGGACGCAGGGAGAGTCGGTCAAGGAGCACATCGGGTACATGTCCCAGCGCTTCTCCCTCTACGAGGACCTGACGGTGGAGGAGAACGTCGACTTCTTCGGCGGCATCTACCGGATACCGCCCGGTCGGAAGCGGGAGCGGAAGGAGTGGGCGATCCGGATGGCGGGGCTTTCCGGCCACCTCCGGACCCGCACAGCGCATCTCTCCGGCGGCTGGAAGCAGCGGCTGGCGCTCGGGTGCGCGATCCTGCACGAGCCCCCGGTCCTCTTCCTCGACGAGCCGACGTCGGGGACGGACCCGATCAGCCGGCGGTCGTTCTGGGACCTCATCTACTCCCTTTCCGGCGGCGGGACCACCGTCTTCCTCTCGACGCACCACATGGACGAGGCGGAGTATTGCGACCGCCTCGGCCTGGTATACCGGGGTGAACTGGCGGCCATGGGGTCCCCCGCGGAGCTGAAGGCCGGGATGCGGCGGGAAGAGATCGTCGACGTCCGGTGCGACCGGCCGCAGGAGGCGATCGAGGTTCTTTCCCGTTTCCCGGGGGTGCTCGGGGCGGCCCTCTTCGGCGGCGGGATCCACGCGGCGGTGGAGCGCGGGAGCGCGACCCCCGCGGGAATCGCGGAGGCGATCCGGTCGGCCGGATTCGCGGTGCAGCGGGCGGAGGAGATCGCTCCCACCCTCGAGGACGTGTTCGTGTCCCTCGTCGAGGGGAGGGACCGCGCGGCCGGACCCGTGGGCGAGGTGCGCGGATGAAGGCACGACGGCTCCTGGCCGTTTCCCGGAAGGAATTCCTCCACGTCCGGCGCGACTCCCGGAGCCTGGGCCTGGGGATCGCGATTCCCGTGGTCCTTCTCCTGCTGTTCGGCTACGTCCTCACGCTGGACGTCGACAGGGTCCCGCTGGCGGTCTGGGACCGCAGCCGCGCCCCCGAGAGCCGGGAACTCGTCAGCCGCTTCGAGGGTTCGAGGTATTTCCAGGTGGCGCTGCGCGCGGGGGGATACCCCGAACTGGAGGAGGCGATCGACGACGGACGGGTCCTGGCCGCCCTCGTGATCCCGGAGGAGTTCTCCGGAAGGATCCGCAGCGACCGCCCTTCCACGGTGCAGCTCCTCCTCGACGCGTCGGAGGCGAACACGGCGACCATCGCCCTCGGGTACGCCGAGGCCGTGGTCTCCGGGTACTCCGCCGACCTCGAAGTCCGGTGGGCGCGGGCGAAGGGATTGCAGGGGATCCGCCCTCCGCTCGACGTCCGCCCCCGGGTGTGGTTCAACACGGACCTCGAATCGAGGAACTTCATCATCCCGGGGCTGATCTCCGTCATCATGATGATCATCGCCGCGCTCCTCACCTCGCTCACCGTGGCCCGGGAGTGGGAGCAGGGGACGATGGAGCAGCTCATCGCCACGCCGGTGACCGCGACCGAGCTGATTCTCGGGAAGCTCCTCCCGTATTTCGTCATCGGGATGACGGACCTCGCGGTCGCGGTGGCGATGGGGAAGTACCTGTTCCACGTGCCGCTGCGAGGAAGCCTCCCCCTGCTCTTCGGGATCGCCGCGGTCTTCCTCGTCGGCGCCCTCTCCCTCGGGATGCTGTTCAGCGTCGCCGCCCGGTCGCAGCTTCCCGCGAGCCAGATGGCGATGGCCTTCACGTTCCTCCCGTCGTACCTCCTGTCGGGGTTCGTTTTCTCCATCGACAGCATGCCGCGGGTGGTCCGCGCGGTGACGTACCTCGTCCCCTCCCGCTACTTCGTCAAGGGGATCAAGGGGATCTACCTGAAGGGGGCCGGCCCGGGGACGCTTGCCGTGGACGCGGCGCTGCTCCTGGTCTTCGCGGCGGCGACGGTGCTGGCCGCGACGCGGATGTTCCGCAAGAAGCTCCGGTAGGGGGGAGGCGCCGTGCTCGAGCGGGTCCGGCACATGCTGGTCAAGGAGTTCCACCAGCTCTTCCGCGATCCGCAGATGCTGCGCATCCTCATCCTGCCTCCCCTCCTCCAGATCCTGCTGTTCGGGTACGCCGTCACGACGAACGTCCGGAACGCTCCCACCGCCGTGGTGGACCTCGATCGCAGCGCCTCCTCCAGGGAGCTCGTCTCCCGGTTCCTCTCCTCGGGCCATTTCCTCCTCCTCCGGGAAACGGCGGATTTCCGGGTGGCCGGGGAACTCATGAACCGCGGGGACGTGGGGGTGATCCTGCACATCCCCCCCGGGTTCGACGGGGCCCTCCGGTCGAACCGCACGGGGGATCTCCAGGTGATCGTCGACGGGACCGATTCCAACACC
>Ga0208144_1000045_pt1 | contig 8931 bp, 7 predicted proteins | sample MayberryNE_TuleA_2_FD_185660 | JGI IMG/M metagenome (GOLD analysis project Ga0208144, IMG submission 185660) | Natural and restored wetland microbial communities from the San Francisco Bay, California, USA, that impact long-term carbon... | ecosystem: Environmental > Terrestrial > Soil > Wetlands ... | reverse complement strand
GTCCGGGTCTACCGGGTGCTGTTCGACCGGGAAACCGTCCTGTCCCCCACCGGACGCCGGGAGGTGCCTCCGTTGCGCCCGACGCCTCTCCCCGAAGGCGGCGGTCCGGTGGATCCCGGTGTGATCCGGGTCACCACCCTGACCGCGCTCCCCGTCGAGTTCCGCAAGGAGTTCCGCGTGAGCCAGGGCCCCGTGCTGCTTCTTCTCGGGGCCGAAGGAACGGTGCGGAGGCGGTGGATCGGCTTCTCGGAGGGGATGTCCCGGGAACTCTCCTCCGAGTTCAGGAAGCGATTCCCTGCCCCCTCCCCCCGCCCCCCTGGAACGTGAACCGGGACCGGGACAGGTTCGCCGCCGCGCCGAGCGCGATCATCCCGGTCATCATCGACGATCCTCCGTAGCTGACGAACGGGAGCGGGATCCCCACGACGGGGAAGAGGCCGCACACCATCGCCAGGTTGATGACGATGTGGGTCAGGAAGAAAACCGCGATCCCCCCGCAGGCGAACGACGCGAACCGGTCCTGCGACCTGGCGGTGAGGAAGAAGAGGCGGTGGACCAGCATCAGGAACAGGGCGAGCAGAAGGAGGGACCCGAGGAACCCCCACTCCTCCGAGAAGACGGCGAAGGCGAAATCGGTGTGCTGCTCCGGCAGGAACCGCAGCGACCCCTGGGTTCCCTGCAGGTACCCCTTCCCGATGATTCCTCCGGAACCCACCGCGATCTTCGACTGGATCACGTGGTACCCCGCCCCCAGCGGGTCGAGTTCCGGGTTCATGAAGGTGAGCACCCGCTGACGCTGGTACTCCTTCATGAAGAGCCAGAGGACCGGGACGGCGGACGCGGCGGCCGCCGCGAAAAAAGCGAGAACCTTCCACCGCACGCACGCCACCACCGCCATCCCGGCGAGGATGAACAGGAACACCCCCGCGCTTCCGAGGTCGGGCTGGAGCGCCACGAGGAGGAAGGGCGCGAGGACCAGGCCGATCGCCGGCAGGACCTCCCGCAGTCCGATGCCGCCGTACCGGTACGTACCCGAGAAGTACCGGGCCAGCGCGAGCGTGACGGCGACTTTCGCGAACTCCGACGGCTGGAAGTTGAACGCGCCGATGGCGATCCACCGCTGGGCCCCCCCGCGGACCCTTCCCGCCAGCAGCACCACCACGAGCAGGAGGAGAACGGCGATGAAAAAACCGTTCGCCGTCTCCTCGATGAAGCCGTCGCTCAGGAGGTAGACGGCGAAGAAGGCGCCGACCCCGAGAACGATCCAGAGGAACTGCTTGGTCACCAGCGCGGTCCCCGGAACGCCGTGGACCCGCGTGCCGGAGTAGACGTTCAGCATCCCGACGGAGCAGAGGGCCACGGCGTTGACCAGCAGGGGCCAGTCCATCCGGGCCCATTTCGACGGTCGGTTCACGCGCCCCCCTTTCCCGGCGGAACGGCGGGCAGGGTTCGGAAGAACTCCTGCATCACCGCCTTGACGATCGGCGCGGCGGCGGATCCGCCGTGCCCTCCGTGCTCCACCATCGCCGCGACGACGATCTGCGGGTCGTCCACCGGGGCGAACGCAACGAACCAGGCGTGGTCCCGGATCTGGTAGGGAAGATCCTCGGACTTGATCATCTTCCCCTTCACCGACGCGACCTGCGCGGTGCCGGTCTTCCCGCCCACCACGATCCCCGGGAGCTTCGCCCCCCCCCCCGTGCCGAAGTCGTTCACCACGCCGGCCAGCGCCTTCCGGATGAACGCCACGTTCTCCGGTTTCCACGGGAGCTTACGCAGCCTCTCGGGCGCGAACTCCCGAACTTTTCCGCCCATGTCGACCACCTTCGACACGACGCGGGGCCGCATCACCTCGCCGCCCGTCGCCAGCGCCCCGTAGCCGACGGCCACCTCGAGAGGGGTGAGGTGGATCGCCCCCTGTCCGATCCCGAGAATCACGCTCTCGTAATCGTACCACCGGTCCTTGGCCACGTCGCGCTTCCACTCCGTGTCCGGGACCAGGCCCTTCCGCTCCCCGGGAAGGTCGATCCCCGTGATCGTCCCCAGCCCCGCGTCCTTCTCCAGCTTCGCCACCCGGTCGGGGCCGAGCTTCAGGCCGAGCGTGTAGAAATAGACGTCGCACGACTGCACGATCGCCCTGTACATGTCGACGGCGCCGTGCCCCTTCTCCCTCCAGCAGCGGAAGACCCGGTTCCCGAGACGGAACGACCCGGGGCAGATGACCGGCTTCTCCTTGTCCTGCATCTTCTCCTCGAGGGCGGTCAACGCCAGGAACGGCTTGATCGTGGAGCCGGGGGCGTACGTCCCCTGCAGGCCCTTGTTCTGCATCGGCTTGCGCGGGTCGGAGTTCAGCGCCTGCCAGTCCGCCTTGCGGATCCCGCGGGCGAACGCGTTCGGGTCGAACGCCGGGCCCGAGAAAAACGCGAGAACCTCCCCCGTCCTCGGGGCCAGGGCGATCACGGCGCCCGCCCGGTTTCCGAGCGCCTCCTGGGCCGTCACCTGCAGTTCCGCGTCCAGCGAGGTCTTCACGACCCCTCCCGCCCGGGAAGGGACCTCCTCGACGAGCCGCTGGTCCCTCCCGGCCGCGTCCACTTCCACCTTCCGGCCGCCGTTCACCCCCCGCAGGACATTGTCCATCAGCCGCTCGAGCCCGTACTTCCCGACCAGGTCCCCCATCTCCAGCGAGTCGTCCTCCGACTGGTCCAGCTCTTCCTGGCTCACCTCTCCGACGTACCCGAGGACGTGCGCGAAGGCCGTACCGTAGGGATAGCTCCGCTTCGCCTCGACCAGGACGGAGAACCCGGGGAGGTTCTCCCGGTTGAACTCGATGACCGAGACCTGCTCGAACCGGAGGTCCCGCGCGACGGTGATGCCGCTGTACGGGTTGGACCGCATCGCCCTGCGGATCTTGTCGCGGACCTCGTTGTCGTCCGCGTCGAATTCCACGATCTCCCCGAGGAGGCCGATCTCGGCCTCGAGGTCCTTGACGTCCACCGGGGAGCAGACGAGATCGAAGGAGCCCTGCGTCTCCGCGATCGCCCTCCCCTTCCGGTCGAGGATCAAGCCCCGCGGCGCGCGGACCGTCCGCAGGCGGAGGCGGTTGTTCTCCGAGAGGTCACGGTACCGGTCGGACTCCACCACCTGGAGCCAGTAGAGCCGGCCGAGAAGGAGCGCGAAGGCCGCGAAGGCCACGTACAGGAGGATCTGCGAGCGGCGGGTGATGTCGGGGTCCTGCTCCCTCTTGCGGATCCGGCCGGTCATTCCTTCACCCGGCGCCAGCGGACCGACAGGTCGAGGAAGAGGGGAACGGCGATGAGGGACGTCCAGGCGATGCGGACGGCCTCCTGCGCGCCCCACAGGAAGGAAAAGGGGCGGGCCCCGGACAGGGAAAGGAGAACGACGACGGAGATCGACTCGGCCGCGAGCAGGGACACGACGGCGGAGAGGAGAGACGGCTCGGTGCGCAGGTAAAAGCGGCGGCCGATCTCGCGCGAGGCGAAGTAGAGGGCCATCGACCCGAGGAACATCGACCAGGAGGGCGCGGACATCGTGATCTCGCGGAAGAGGGCGGGGGGGAGCGCGCAGAGGAAACCCGCGACCCCCGGAACGAAGAGCCCCGAGAACACGATCGCGAGAAACGGGAAGTCGGGGAGCAGGAACCAGGGGACGAACCCGGAAAGCCACCATACGCAGAGGGAGGCGCCCAGATACGACAGGGCGAGGAGCACGAGGAAATGCTTCACTCTTTTTCCGACCGGAACGGCACGGAGGGGCGGGAGAGGATCACCATCACGTCCTCGACGTCCTGGAAGTTCACCGCGCACTGGACCTTCACCTTCTGGAAGAGGCTCTCCTTCGGGCGGTCGACGCTGACCACGGTGCCGAGGAGCACCCCCTTGGGCATGCTCCCGTCGAACCCCGAGAAGACGATCCGGTCCCCCACCGCGACGTCCTGCGCCGGGGACACGTATTTCAGGCGGCAGAAGTTCCCGCCGACCCCTTCCGCGATCGCGCGGACCCGGCTGCGCTCGACCATCACGTCGGCCGCAAACCTTCCGTCCGTGACGAGCAGCACCTCGGAAAGCCCCGGGTGGACCTTGTGGATCCGCCCTACCGCCCCGTAGGGCGTGACCACGGACATCCCCGCCTCGACCCCCGCCTCCGAGCCCGTGCCGAGGAAGATCGCCCGGAACCAGGGCGAGACGTCGTGCCCGACCACGCGCGCCCCGATGGTCCGCCGCTCGACGGTCTCCGAGTAGCGCAGGAGCTCCTTCAACCGCCGGTTCTCGAGGACGGCGTCACGGGTCTGGTGGAGCCGCTCCCGGAGCTCGGTCACCTCTCTCCGAAGCCGCTCGTTCTCCCGCGTCACCCCCACGAGGGCGATGTACCGGTTCCATACCTCGGAAATCCCCCCTCGCAGGAAGTCCACGGCGGAGTAGAAGGGGCGGAACAGGACGACCCCGGCGGCGCGCATCGGCTCGGCGCGCTCCAGGGCGGACGACGGGCGGACGAAGACATGGATCGCCGCCACCAGGAGCGTCACGGCAACGAGGAGCCGCCACCATTTCCGGAAGAAGGATCGCATAGATACCGCTTTGGAGACCGGGCCGGGACCGGGTCCGGCCCCGATCGGTTAATGCAGGGCCACCTGCCGGAGGAGGTCCAGCTCGTCCAGCGCCTTGCCGGACCCGAGGACCACGCAGGAGAGGGGATCCTCCGCCACCGTGACGGGGAGCCCCGTCTCCTCCCTCAGAAGCGCGTCGAGGTTGCGAAGCAGCGCCCCGCCCCCGGCGAGAACGATGCCCCGGTCGTAGATGTCCCCCGCCAGTTCCGGCGGGGTTTCCTCGAAAACGCCCTTGACGGCGTCGACGATGATCCGGACCGGCTCGGACAGCGCCTCGCGCACTTCGTCCGAGTGGAGAGTGAGCGCCTTGGGAACACCCGAGACCATGTCGAGCCCCTTGATCTCGGTGGATTCCGAGAAGCCGGGGAACGCGTTCCCGACCGCGACCTTGATATGCTCCGCCGTCGGCTCGCCGATCAGCAGGTTGTATTTCCGTTTCACGTACTGGAGGATCGCCTCGTCCATCTTGTCGCCGGCCACCCGCACCGACTGGCTCTTGACGATCCCCCCGAGGGAGATGACCGCCACCTCGGTCGTCCCTCCGCCGATGTCGACGATCATGTTGCCCGAAGGTTCGGTGATGGGGAGCCCCGCCCCGATCGCGGCCGCCAGCGGCTCCTCGATGAGATATACCTCGCGGGCGCCCGCGCTCTGTGCGGATTCGCGGACGGCGCGCCGCTCCACCTCGGTACAGCCGTAGGGAACGCAGATGATGATGCGGGGTCGCACGAGGGTGCGGGCCTTGTGGGCCTTCCGGATGAAGTACCGCAGCATCGCCTCGGTGACCTCGAAATCCGCGATGACGCCGTCCTTGATGGGGCGGATCGCCACGATGTTCCCCGGCGTGCGGCCGATCATCCGCTTCGCCTCGATGCCGACGGCGAGCACCTTCTTGGTCCCCCGGGTGTCCCGGTGGACCGCCACGGCCGAGGGCTCGGAACAGATGATCCCCTCCCCCTTCACGTACACCAGCGTCGTCGCGGTGCCGAGGTCGATCGCCAGATCATGGGAAAACAGCCCGAGCAGCCGGTCGAAAATCATCCCGCATCCTCCAGACGCACGTTCGATGCCCACGGAAACGTATCGGGGTATATTAACAGGCCGACGACCCTCATGCAATCCGAAGGGAAACGGACCGGAATCCCGTTGATATCCAACCTCGCGCGGCATTAGAATGTCACGTTCGACCGCGCTTTCATCACCATCGACAGGAGAAGCTCCCCGCCATGCTTTCCATCCTCCGCCGGAACGCCGGCTCCTGGGCCATCAAGTTCATCCTCTCCTTCATCGCGCTGACCTTCATCTGGTGGGGAGTCGGGACCTACTCGGAACGGGACCGGAACGTGGCCGCCTCCGTGGGCGGAGAGAAGATCACGTCGAGCGAACTGGCCGAGGCCGTCGCCGGCATCGAGAAGTCGTACCGCGATGTGTACGGATCCTCCTTCACCCCGGAAATGGCCAAGGCGCTCAACCTGAAGAAGCAGGCGATGGACTCCCTGATCCAGCGGAAGCTCCTGCTCGCGGAAGCCGCGAAAATGGGGCTGTCGGCGACGGACGCGGAAGTGCGGCAGGAGATCGCCGCCGTCCCCGCGTTTCAGCAGAACGGGCAGTTCCGGGACGATCTGTACCGTTCGGTCCTCTCCTACAACCGTGTCACTCCGGCGGAGTTCGAGGCCTCCAAACGGGTGGACATCACGCTCAAGAAGGTCGAGGGCCTCCTCGCCGCCGGGGCGCTCGTCCCGGAAACGGAGGCGAAGGAGCTGTTCCGGGTCGCGCAGCGGAAGATCCGGCTCCTTGTGGTGTCTGCGGACCCCGGGAAGGCGAAGACCGACGCGCCGACCGAGGAGGAGATCCTCGCGGTGTACGAACGGTCGAAGGAACGGTTCCGCACCCCCGCGCGGGTGAAGCTCGCCGTCGCCGCCTTCACCCCGGGACTCTTCGCCCGGGAAGTCCACCCGTCGGAATCCGAGATCAAGGCGTTCTACGATTCGAACTCCGACCGGTTCCGCACCGAGGAGCAGCGGCTGGTCTCGAGGATCGTCCTCCCCTTCGGAAAGAAGGACCGGGACGCGGTGCGGAAGAAGGCCGGGGAGATCCTGGCCAAGGCGTCGAAGGGGAAGGCCGAATTCGATGCCCAGTCGAAGGCGCATTCCCGCGGGAAAGGCGGGGAGACGTGGCTCGCGCGCAAGGAGGCCGGCCCGGAGCTCTCCGGGCCGCTGTTCCAGGCCGCCGTGGACACGGTGGTGGGGCCGATCGAACTGCCCGGGAGCTTCGTCCTCGCCCGCGTCAACCGGATCCGGTTCCCGGAAGCGCTTCCCCTCTCCCAGGTCCGCGACCGCGTCGTGGAGCAGATCCGTCACGAGAAGGGGAAGGACCTCGCCGTGGTAAAGGCGTACGAGGCGCAGCCGAAGGCGGTCGCCGCGAAGGGAGTGAAGGCGGCGGCGGCGGCGTTCGGCGTGCCGGTCGAGGAAACCGGGTGGGTGGGGGCGGAAGGGACGGCCGGGAGCCCCGCGGCGCTGGTCCAGGACGCGTTGCTGCTTCCCCCGGGCGAGGTGGCGCCCGTGAAGACCGTGGGGGACGTCCATTACCTCTTCCAGGTGACGGCGAAGGAGGATTCGCGCGTCCCCCCCCTGTCGGAAGTGCGCGGCAGGATCGTCGCCGAGGCATCCCGCGAGAAAAAGGCGGCGGCGGCGATGGCGGCGCTGCAGCAGGTCCTCGCGACTTCGAACACGGCGGCGGAACTCGAGGCGAACGCGAGGAAGGCGGGGCTGTCTTCCTCCCTCACCGGCGCATTCGCCCCCCTCCCGGGTCCGCTCCCCGAGGCGCTCGCCGGGGCCGGCGACCTCCGGAAGGACCTCTCCGCCCTGTCCGCGAAGGCGCCGGTTTCCCGGAAGGTGTACCAGGGACGGGAAGGGAATCCCCTCGCCGTGGCGTTTTACGGCGAGCAGCTTCCCTCCGACGCGGAGTGGACGCGGATGAAGGCCGACTTCCTGAAGGGACTGGCGGAGCGGAAAAAGAGCGCGATGATCGAGGCCTTCCTTTCCGACCGCCGCCGGGGCGTGAAGGTGGAGATCCATCCCGAAGCGCTGAAGTAGCCCGACGCTCCTGGGGGGGGACGCGCTTTGTCCATTCGACGGGAGATTCAGGGGTGTCCCCCGCACGGCATTCGCGGCCGGGAACGGGCGTCCCTTGCCGTTGTTCTTCTCCTTCTCGCCCTCCTCGCGGGACCCTCCTCCGCCGCGGAAACGGGAGTCGTCGAGGAGGTCGTCGACGGCGACACCTTGCGCGTCCGCACGGCCGGAAGCGCGGAAGCCTTGACCGTGCGCCTCATCGGGATCGACGCACCCGAGCGGAGCCATCCGACCCTCGGGAAGGAGTTCCTCTCCGACGCCGCCGCCGCCCATCTCGCCTCCCTCTGCCTCGGAAGAACCGTCCGGATGGAGAAGGACGCCGAAGAGACCGACAAGTACGATCGCCTCCTGCGGTACGTCTTCCTGCCGCCGGACGGTCGCCTTCTGAACGAGGAGATGCTCCGTGCCGGGATGGCCCGCGCCTTCACGCGCTTCCCCTTCGCCAGGAAAGGCGCGTTTCTCGCCGCCGAGGGACGCGCGCGGCGGGAGGGGACGGGGCTCTGGAAGGACGGGGGGATGGCGGAGGCGCGGTGGCTCGCCGCCGGGAACGGCGCCCCCGTCGAGGTGTTCCCCTCCGGCGGAAGGACCTTCGTCCTCTCCCACGCGGGACTCGCGAAACCGGGGGTGGAGCGCGGGGACCTTCCGAGGGAGATCGAGGGGATCCTGCGGCTGCGGCGGGAGCTGTCGGACGCCGAGTTCGCGTCGAAGGCCCGGGACCGGGGGTTTCGCCCGCTCGACCCGTCGAAATCGCCCCCGGCCGGGTCCGGGGCGCCGGGCCGGTCCGCGCTGCCGGCCGCCTCCCCGATCGGGGGGGCGGCGATCCCGTGGGAGGAAGCCCATCGCCACCGGGGCGAAGAGATCGTCGTCGAAGGGACGATCGTCCGGACCCACCGGGCGGAGAAGGTGATCTACCTCAACTTCCACGCGAACTGGAAACGGTATCTCACGCTCGTCATCCCCGTGGAGGATCTCCCCCGCTTCCCGTCCGACCCCGGGAAGGCGTACCTCGGGAGGAAGGTCCGCGCCCGCGGCGAGGTGAGGCTCTACAAGGATCGCCCGGAGATGGTCGTCCGCTCGCCGGGGGACATCGAAGTCGTACGGTAAATCCGCGCGCCGTTCGGGGTGGGGTGAAAAGAACGGGGGCCCTCGATCGAGGGCCCCCGGGGTGACGCCGGA
>Ga0208144_1000043_pt1 | contig 9049 bp, 12 predicted proteins | sample MayberryNE_TuleA_2_FD_185660 | JGI IMG/M metagenome (GOLD analysis project Ga0208144, IMG submission 185660) | Natural and restored wetland microbial communities from the San Francisco Bay, California, USA, that impact long-term carbon... | ecosystem: Environmental > Terrestrial > Soil > Wetlands... | reverse complement strand
CCAGGCATCCCCGCCGTCCCGTAGCTCGACTGCCTCGAACCGGCCCGTCGAGGCGCCCGAGGGAACGGCCGCGCTCCCGAGGGCGCCCGACTCGAGCTCGACGTCCACCTCGACGGTCGGGTTTCCGCGGGAATCCAGAACCTCCCTGCCGTGCACATCGACGATCATCGTCATGCCGCGTTCCTCCTCCGTGCGGTGTTGGTACCCCGAATTACGGGTGAACGAATTCCTTGTCTCCCTCGCGGACCGAAAGCACGGGGCACGGGGCCATTCGGACGACTTTCTCGGCGGTGCTTCCGAAGATCACGCGCTCCACCCCGGTGCGGCCGTGCGTTCCGATCACGATCAGCCCGACCCCGCACTCCCTGGCTTCCCGAACGATCTCCCGGTAAGGTACGCCGGAGGCGACCCGGGTCTCCACCCCGGGAAAGCCGTCGAAGTGCTCCTTGAGGAACGCCTCCATCCCCTCGCGGGCGTACTGCTCCATCCGCCCCCGGAGCAGTTCGAGGGGCACCTCGCCCCGGAACATCGGGTCGAGCGCCGCGGGTTCGTCGAGGACGTGGAGGACGATCAGGCGGGATCCGAAGCGATCGGCCAGCCGGCGCGCGGCGCGAGCCGCCTCGGCGGAGCAACCCGAAAAGTCGGAAGGCAACAGGATCGTCGAGAACATGGCCACCCCCGGAACGGAAACGCCCCGGCCGGATACCGGTTCGGCCGGGGCGCGAATTCTATCGGAGAGGCAACTGCCGTATCGGACGCAGGCGCGCCTTACTTCTTCTTCCCGCCGACCGCTTCCTTGAGCCCCTTGCCCGCGGTGAACTTGGGGACCTTGGCCGCCTTGATCTTGATCGTCTCTCCCGTCTGTGGGTTGCGCCCCGTGCGAGCTTTCCGGTTGCTGACGCTGAACGTCCCGAAGCCGGTCAGGGTGAGCTTGTCTCCCTTCTTCAGGCTCTTCGTGACCGCGCCGAGAAACGCCGCGACCGCGTCTTCCGCCTGCCCTTTCCCGATTCCCGCCTCTGCGCGGACCGCCTCGACCAGTTCCGCCTTCGTCATCTGCCGTACCTCCTCAAGTATTTGTGACGTCCCCGGACACCGGGAAAAACGCCGATGGAGCGCGATGGAAGTTGATTTCATTAATCCCGAAAGAGGCCGGCGTGTCAAGGGCTAAACGGTCCGGGCGAAATCGCCTCGCGGCCCGGAAACATTGGAATGGGGAGCCGAGTTGCTATAATTGAGCGTCATGCCATCTCGTCGCCGGCTCCTCGCGTGCATGGGCCTCTCCGTGCTCCTGCACCTTCTCGTCCTCTGGTTGGCGTACCGGTTCCCCTCCACGGTGCGCCCGCCGGAAGAGGTCATGGAGATCGACCTCTCGGACATTCCCCGCGCCACGGACTTCCTCCCGCCGGAGCGCGGCATCCTCGAGGGAAGGCCGCCGCGCCCCGCGCCTCCCCCGCCGGCCCGGAAAGCGGCTCCGCCCCCCCCGGCGATGGAAGGGAGGGTCCCCGATCTCCCGGTGAAGCCGGACCTTCCACCCGAGAAGTCGTTCCCGGTCCCCGCGCGGAACGCGGGCCCGGCGGCGGAGGGGAAGGTCGCACCGTCGCCGCAGGGAAGGGAGCCCGCCGGGCGCGAGTCCAGGGCGGAGCCGGCGCCTTCCCGGAGCGCCCCCGGGAAACGCGGAACCCCGCCGGGCGTACCGCTGAAATCGCTTCGGGACCTCACTCCTTCCCTCGGAAAGATGGTGATGGCGCGTGAAGAGCCGTCGGGCGGCCGCGGGCAAGGCGCGCCGGCGGGGGACGCGGTGGGCACCGGCGGGAAAGCGACCGGGGAGGAGGGGGTCACCGAGGAGGGGGGCGGGGGATTCCGCCTGACGCCGCTGAACGCCCCGGAGATCCAGTACATCTCGTATTTCGCGTCGATCAAGCGGAAGATCGAGCTGGTGTGGCAATACCCGTACGAAGCCGCGGTGGCCGGGATCCAGGGGGAGCTGACCGTCGATTTCGTCATCGCGCGCAGCGGGGCGTTGAAATCGATCGACCTGGTCCGCGGCTCGGGGTCGAAGATCCTCGACGACGAGGCGATCCGGTCCATCCGGACGGCGGCCCCGTTCGATCCGATCCCCGCCCAGTACAAGATTCCCAGCCTGCAGATCCGCGGACGCTTCATCTACGTCCACGGCGGGGCGCTTCGCCTGCGCTGATCAGGGCGCCCGCTCTCCGCCGACGAAGAGGGCGTACTCCTCGGCGGTGAGGAGGGCGTCGAGCTCCCCGCGCGCGGACGGGCGGATCGACAGGAGCCACCCTTCGCCGTACGGATCCTCCATCACCTTCCGCGGTGCGCTCTCCGCCGCCGGGTTCACGGCGACCACGATCCCGGAAAGGGGGGACAGGAGTTCGAACACGGTGGTCGTGGATTCGACGAGGCCGATCGGCTCCCCGGCGGAGACCTCCGTCCGCGGGAGAGGAAGCTCGACGGAGACGACGTCCCCGAGAAACACCCCGGGAACGTGGGTCAGCCCGGAGCGGACGTCCCCGGTGCCGCCGGGCATCGCCCAGGCGTGGGACCGGGAGTAGCGTCGGTCCGGCGGCGGCTGCATCGCCCGGTCTAGCCGCGGGCCGCGCGCCGGATCGCCGCTTCGCAGGTGTTCTGCAGCAGCATCGCGATCGTCATCGGGCCGACCCCGCCGGGAACGGGAGAGAGGAGCCCCGCCACCTCCCTCGCCTCGTCGAAGGCGACGTCGCCGCACAGTTTTCCCGCCGCGTTCCGGTTCATCCCGACGTCGATCACGACGGCCCCCGGCTTGATCCAGGAGCCCCGGATCATCTCCGCCCGTCCCACCGCCGCCACCACCACGTCTCCGGTCCGGACGACGGACGGAAGATCCACGGTGCGGGAGTGGCAGATCGTCACCGTCGCGTGGCGCGAGAGCAGGAGCATGGCGACAGGCTTTCCCACGAGATTGCTGCGCCCCACCACGACGGCGCGTTTTCCCTTGAGCTCCACCTTTTCGTGATCGAGCATCGTGAGGATCCCGTACGGCGTGCATGGAATAATCGCCGTACTTCCCGTGAACAGGCATCCCGCGTTCACCGGGTGGAGGCCGTCGACGTCCTTCCGGGGGTCGATCGCCCCGATCACCTTCGTCTCATCGATCTGTTCGGGCAGGGGAAGCTGGACGAGGATCCCGTGGACCGTGTCGTCGGCGTTGAGCCGCCCGACGAGATCGAGCAGCTCGGACTCCTTCGTTGACGCGGGGAGATCGACCTGGCGGGAGAGGAAGCCCGCCTCGGAGGCGGCCTTCCCCTTGTTGCGGACATACACCTGGGACGCCGGGTCCTCGCCGACGAGGACGACGGCGAGGCCGGGACGGACACCCGCGCGGGTTGCGAGCTCCTCCACCCGGTCCTTGACGCCGGCCCGGACGGACGCGGCGATCGCCTTCCCGTCGATCAACTTCGCGGTCATTAGGATCCCCCCGGCGAGTGGAGTCATGTTGCGACGTGCGTCCCTACACGAGGAGAGAGTGTATCTATTGTTGCAGAAATTGTGAAACGGTACGCTTGGTGCTCAGTTTCATAAACACGGTTCCCTATCCAAAGAGCGATCCCTTCGGCTGCGTCGCCTCGGAGGGCGGGGCTCCGTTCGTGGCTCGCCGTGCGATGAACCTGCACGGCTGCGCTTTACCTCACTCCGCCCCCCCTCCTGCGGCGACTCCGCCGCTGTCTTCCCGAAACGTTGCCGTATTTATGAAACGCAACACTTAGTCCAGTTTAGGACATCCGGCGCAGGCGGGCGCTCCGGCCCCGGCCGCCGCCGGGCAGGAGGGCGCCGCCGGCTCCTCTTTACCTTTTCCGTTTCCCTTCCCCTTGCCGTTCCCGTTGTCGTGGCTCCGGGTCCCGTAGTCGGTGGCGTACCACCCGCTCCCCTTCAGGACGAAGGCGGAGGAGGAGATCATCTGGTCGACCTTCCCGCCGCAGGAGGGGCACTTCCTCATCGGCTTGTCGTGCGCCCCCTCGATCCGCTCGACGACCTCCTCGCACTTCCGGCACTGGTACTCGTGAATGGGCATGATCCGTTTCCTCCTTGCGAAACGCAAAAAAGCTCCCCGGGCCGCGGCGGCCCGGGGAGCGCTTCCGTTATTTCCCCGTTCTAGTACATCCCGCCGCCGCCCGGGGGCATCTGCGGCATTTCCTTCTTCTCCTCGGGCTTCTCGGCGATGGCGCACTCGGTGGTGATCATGAGCCCCGCCACCGACGCGGCGTTCTGCAGCGCGACGCGGGTCACCTTGGTCGGGTCGAGGATTCCGCCCTTCATCAGGTCCTCGAACTCCTCCGTGCCCGCGTTGTAGCCGTAATTCCCCTTCCCGGTCCTGATCTTGTCGACGATGACGCCGCCGTCCTGGCCGGCGTTGATCGCGATCTGCTTGGCCGGCTCGAACAACGCCTTCCGGACGATGTCCACGCCCGCCTGCTGGTCGTGCTCCAGCTTCAGGGAATCCAGGCAGGACGCGGCCCGGATGTACGCCACGCCGCCGCCGGCGACGATCCCTTCCTCGACCGCCGCGCGGGTGGCGTGCAGGGCGTCCTCGACGCGCGCCTTCTTCTCCTTCATCTCGGACTCGGTGGCCGCGCCGACGTTGATCACCGCCACGCCGCCGACCAGCTTCGCCAGCCGCTCCTGGAGTTTCTCCTTGTCGTAGTCGGAGGTGGTCTCCTCGACCTGCGCCCGGATCTGCTTCACCCGGCCCTCGATGTCGGCCTTCTTCCCGGCCCCGTCGATGATGGTGGTGTTGTCCTTGTCGATCACCACGCGTTTTGCGCGGCCGAGGTCGGTCAGGGTGACCGCCTCGAGCTTGATCCCCATCTCCTCGGCGATCGCCTTCCCGCCGGTGAGAATCGCGATATCCTCCAGCATCGCCTTGCGACGGTCGCCGAAGCCGGGGGCCTTGACGGCCGAGGCGTTCAGCGTCCCGCGGAGCTTGTTCACCACGAGGGTTGCCAGCGCCTCCCCCTCGACTTCCTCCGCCACGATCAGGAGCGGCTTGCCGCTGCGGGCGATCTGCTCCAGCAGGGGGAGCAGGTCCTTCATGTTGGAGATCTTCTTCTCATGGATGAGGATGAACGGGTCCTCGAGGATGACCTCCATCCTCTCGGGATCGGTGACGAAGTACGGGGAGAGGTATCCGCGATCGAACTGCATCCCTTCCACGATCTCGAGGGTGGTCTCCATCCCCTTGGCTTCCTCGACGGTGATGACCCCCTCCTTCCCGACCTTGGCCATCGCCTCGGAGATGATGTTCCCGATCGTCTCGTCGTTGTTCGCGGAGATGGTCCCGACCTGGGCGATCTCCTTGGGGTCCTTCGTCGCCTTCGACATCTTCTTGAGCTCGGCGGCGACGGATTCGACCGCCTTGTCGATTCCGCGCTTGAGGCCCATCGGGTTGTAGCCGGCCGCGACCAGCTTCGCACCCTCCTGGTAGATCCTCTGGGCGAGCACGGTGGCGGTGGTGGTCCCGTCGCCCGCGACGTCGCTCGTCTTGGAGGCGACCTCCTTCACCATCTGCGCGCCCATGTTCTCGAACTTGTCGGCAAGCTCGACTTCCTTGGCGACCGTGACGCCGTCCTTGGTGACGAGGGGGGAGCCGAACGACTTCTCGATGATTACGTTGCGGCCCCGGGGGCCGAGAGTGACCTTGACCGCATCGGCCAGTGCGTCGACGCCCACCTTGATCTTGCCGCGGGCCTCCTCGCTGAACTTCAGAACTTTCGCCATCGTATCCTTCCTCCTTGGTTTGTTCGCTCGTATGGGTGGGATGCGGCCTACTTGGTCAGGATCGCCAGGATGTCGTCTTCGCGCAGGATCAGGTGCTCCACGCCGTCGACCTTGATGTCCGTGCCGGAATATTTCCCGAACAGGATGCGGTCGCCCGCCTTCACCTCGGGGGCCACACGGGTTCCGTTGTCCGTCACCTTGCCGGGACCCACGGCGACGACCAGGCCTTCCTGCGGTTTCTCCTTGGCCGAGTCGGGGATGATGATCCCACCCTTCGTCTTGGCTTCCTCTTCCACCCGCTTGATCAGAATCCTGTCCTGCAACGGCTTGACCTTCATGCTGTTTCCTCCTTCACCTTTGAAAGTGGTCTTGATGGCCTGACGGCGGTTAGCACTCGCTTACGTTGAGTGCTAACAGTGATGATACCGAAGGGAAGGGAGGAATGTCAAGAGGATCCGGGAAAAAAGACGCTTTTCAAACAAACGCAATAAATCCGATGCCTTGGGACAGGGGCGCGGGCGGGAGGACCGTTTTACAGCCTCCGTCGGGTCATCTCCTCCTCGAAGTATTTCCGGTAGAGGATTTCCCACTCGCGTCCGCCCTCCTGCACCTTGCGGGAGAGCCGCGAGATCCGGTCCCGGGCGAAGGCGTCCACCGCCTCCTCGGCGTCGGCGTACGAATCGAGGACCGCCTTGGCCTCCCGGTGCGCCGCCGGCTCGTCCGGGAAATCGGCGACCCCCCCCTTCTGGAGGGCGTTGCGCAGCCGGTGGGAGAGGTGGGAGATGCGGGGATCGGTCAGACGCACGGCGATCTCCTCACAGGACGACGTCCCGCTCCCTGGCGAGACGTTCCTTGATCTTCTGGAACAGGATGCGGCTGTTCGCCTGGGAGCCCTCGATCTCCCCGAGGTGCTTCTGAAGCAGCGCTTCGGCGTCCCGGTCGAGCTCCGCCTCCCGCTGGATGTCCTTGTGGATCTCCGCGGTCATCCGGGAGAGGAGCACGTCGTCGGACGCCTTCGGGCGGATCAGCCCCTTCGCCTTCCAGCGGGCCAGGATCGCGGCGCAGACGCGCCGCACCAATTCGTCGGTGAACCTCAACGTCCCGCCCCTTTCGGCCCTGATACCCACCCGCGGAAGTCGGGGCCGATGACGCCCCGCTTCCTGTATCTTTCCATCGAAACGGCGCAGGGGCAATCCCTCTCCTCCCGTTCCACGGCGCGGGCGGCCGCGATCGCGATCCCGGGGATCGCGTTCTTCGCCGCCTCGACGGCCTCCGCCTCCCCGGGGGGCAGCATCCCTTCGAACAGCGCACCGGGCCGGTACGGCATCTTCCGCACCCCTTCCGCGTAGTTCGTCACGTACGCGACCGGCGCGTAGCAGATCTCGAGCTCCCGCGCGAGGAACGCCTCGGGGCACAGGGTCATCCCGACGAGATCCGCGCCGGCGCGCGCGAGAAACCGGATCTCGGCGGGGGTCTCGAGGCGCGGCCCCTCGGTGCAGGCGTAGGTGCCTCCGTAGCGGAGCCGCCCCGCGCCGCGCCGCTTCGGGTCGCCGCTCGGCGCCGGGCCGCGTCCCGCGGCGGCGCGAAGCGCCTCCCGCAGCGTCTCGCAGAAGACCGGGAACTGGCGGATGAAGCCGATCCCCTTCCCCTCGTAGAAGGTCGACGGGCGGTTCCGGGTGAAGTCGAGGAGATCGTCGGGGAGGACCAGGTCGCCGGGCCGGAGCTCCCGGGCGATGGCGCCGGGCCCCGTCCAGGAGACGATCCGCGTCACCCCCAGGGACTTCGCGGCGTAGATGTTGGCGCGGTAGTTCACGTACGGCGCGGTTGTTCCGTACCCCTTCTCGCCGTGGCGCGAGAGGAAGAGGAAGCGGAAACCGTCCTTCCCGCAGAGGTGGACGGGACCGGAAAGACCGTACGGCGTCCGGACGCGCCGGGAGGAGAGCCGCTCTCCCAGGGCGCCCGCGGGGAGCGCGTACGCCCCGGATCCTCCGAGGAGGAGAACCCGGGGGGTGCCGGACGCCGCGCTCTTCCTCAGAAAGCTACCCGGACGCCGAGGTTGGCCGTCCATCCGCCGAGGTTCACGTCCTCGGATCCGATGTTGCTGTCGACCGTCGAGGTGACCCAGTGGTATTTCCCCTCGAAGTTCAGCGCCACCCGCGGATTGAGCCAGAAATCGGCTCCGAGGGAGAGGTATCCGCCGAAGTCGGTGCTGCTGTCGTCGATGCCCCTGAACGCGTCCTTGAGACGGGTGGCGTAGAGTCCCAGGCCGGCGCCGAGGTACGGCTCGATGAAGGGGTGCGGGATGATGAGCCGCCCCCCGATCGTCATCGGGACCACCGACGCCTCGTCCGATCCGTGCTCCGCGCGATAGCCCCCGACCGTGCCGTCGACGGCGAATACCGGCGATACGCGGGAGCCGATCCCCAGCTCGAAGCTCCCCCCCGAGTCGAACCCCTGGAGACCACCATCGGGCAGAACGGCCGAATCGTTGTTGGGATCGAAGATCCCCACGTGCGCGAAAAAGTACGGCTGGCCGTACTGAGCGTGCCTGGGCGGCGGCACTTCGGCACCGCGGCGCGGCGGGGGCGGGGCGTACTCCCCGCGGTCGGGGTATCGAGGTCCCCGTTCGTACCGGTCGTACTCCGCGGCGACGGCGGCCGTCGCCGTTGCGGCGACGAACAGTCCGGCGAGAACCAACGCGAGATGCCTCCTCATGATGCCGTCCTCCTTTTTTCCCCGGGGAACCCGGGGATGGGATCGAGGATACCGCCCGTCGAGGTGGAAAGAAAGGGGCGGAATCCATATAATGATCACTTCCCAGATAGACAAATATACGACGCGCCGACGGGAGATATTCATGATCATCGTCATGGGAGCGGGTGCGGCCCGGAAAGAGATCCGCACCGTCATCGCCAAGATCAAGGCCCTGGGGTATACCCCGCACCCGATCTTCGGGAAGGAACGCACCGTCATCGGCGCGATCGGCGACGAGCGGGGCAAGATCGTCCTCCAGGGACTCGAGTCGCTCCCCGGGGTGGAGCGCGTCGTCCCGATCCTGAAACCGTACAAGCTCGCCAGCCGGGAGGTGAAGCCGGAGCGGACGGTCATCCGCATCGCCCCCGGGGTGACGGTCGGAGACCGGCAGATCCTGGTGATCGCGGGCCCCTGCTCCGTGGAGAGCGAGGCGCAGATGACCGAAACGGCGATGGCCGTGAAGAAGGCGGGCGCGCACGTGCTGCGCGGCGGGGCGTGGAAGCCCCGCACCTCCCCGTACGCCTTC
>Ga0208144_1000041_pt1 | contig 9107 bp, 6 predicted proteins | sample MayberryNE_TuleA_2_FD_185660 | JGI IMG/M metagenome (GOLD analysis project Ga0208144, IMG submission 185660) | Natural and restored wetland microbial communities from the San Francisco Bay, California, USA, that impact long-term carbon... | ecosystem: Environmental > Terrestrial > Soil > Wetlands ... | reverse complement strand
GGTCACCACTCCCGCCGCCTTGGAGGCGGCGTCCGACAGCTCGGCCTCGGTCACGTCCGCCGGGATCTTCCCTTCCGGCTCCGTCGCCGTCGTCCCCTCCTCCACGGGGCCGGTCTCGGCCAGGCTCGCCGCGAGTTCCTCCCCGCCCTGCTCGATGTCTCCGTCGGGGATCGCCGGCAGGTGCATCGGGGGCCGGCTCGCCTCGACCGGCGTCCCGGTGGAGGCGGCGAGGAAATCCTCGATCTCCCGCATCGACGGCAGTTCCGCAAGGGAGCCGAGGCTGAAGGTCTCCATGAACTCCCGCGTGGTGCCGAAGAGAAAGGGCTTGCCGGGGACGTCTTTCTTCCCCATCACCTTCACGAGCCGCCGGTCCATCAGGGTCTTCAGCGACCCGGCGCAATCCACGCCGCGGATCTGCTCGATCTCCTGCCGGGTCAGCGGCTGCTTGTACGCGACGATCGCCAGCGTCTCCAGCGCGGCGCGGGAGAAGCGCGGCGGCTTCGCGTCGAAGAGGCGGCGCACGTGCTCCTGGTTCGCCGGGCTGGTCCGGAACTGGAACCCCCTGGCCACCTCCTCCACGAGGATCCCCGAGGAGTCCGCGGGGTATTTCTCCCGGAGGATGGCGAGCACTTCCCGCACCTGGGCGCGGTTGAGGCCCCCGAGCAGCTGGCGCGCCTTGTCGATGGGGATCGGCTCGGTGGAAACGAGGAGAAGGCTCTCCAGGATCGAGGCGGCGCGGGAGAGATCGGCCCCGGGGCGGGGCGGCTCCGTCTCCTCGCCGGGGGCCGTGCGCAGCAGTTCGTCGACGCTGATCGGCTCCACGGGCGACGGCGTCCCTCCCGGGGGGTCGGCGGACGCCGGCGGCTCACTCGCCGTCGGCGGATTCGGCTTCGGTGTCTCTTCCATTTTCGGTCTCCCGGACGGCGGGCACGATGCTGATCAGCCCCAGCGGATTCGCCTGGTACACGCGAATCGTCTTGAGGCGGACCAGCTCGAGGATGCCCAGAAAAAAGGATACGATCTCGTTCCGCGACTGGCAATGCGCGACGATGTCCTCGAACCGGATGGAGCCCTCGTCCTTCAGGCGGTCGAGGAGATAGGCGATGGCGTCGGCGATGGTGATCCGCTCGACGAAGAACTCCTGGGCGGCCTCGGCGGGCATCCGCGACAGCGCGTCCTTGAAGGCCGTGATGAGGTCCGCCATCGAAAGCTCGGTGATGACGAGCTCCCCGCCCGGGATCTCCTCCCCGAGGAAATCGCGGACGAACACGTCCCGCCCGAGCACCGGCCGGTCGCCCAGGCGCGCCGCCGCCTCCTTGAACCGCTCGTACTCGATCAGGCGCCGGGACAGCTCCTGGCGCATCGCCTCGGGGTCCTCCTCCTCCTCTTCGTCCCCGTGGCGCGGCAGCAGCGACTTCGACTTGATGTGGACGAGGGTGGAGGCCATCACCAGGAACTCCCCGGCGACCTCGAGGTTCAGCGCCTGCATCACGTCGAGGTAGGCCAGGTACTGCTCGGTGATCTTCGCGATGGGGATGTCGTTGATGTCGAGCTTCTGCTCCCGGACCAGGTGCAGCAGGATGTCGAGGGGCCCCTCGAAGACGTCGAGGCGCAGCGGGACGTCCCCCACGGGGCTTCCGGAGGCGTCCCCCCCCCGCGGAGCGGGAGCCGGCTTGTCGTCAGATCCGGACAGCGTCGCGGACCTCCGCCATCTTGGCCCCCGCCACCTCCCGCGCGCGGCGCGTGCCGTCGGCCAGGATCTCGCGCACGGAGACGCCGCTTTCCACGACCCGCCGGCGCTTTTCGCGGACGGGGGCGAGGACCTTTTCCATCCCTTCGAACATCCACTTCTTGCACTCGATGCACCCGATCCCCGCGGTGCGGCACCCGACGTCCACCTTCGCGATCGTGGTGTCGTCGGAAAAGATCTTGTGGTAGGAGAAGACGTTGCAGATCTCCGGGTTCCCGCGGTCGGTGCGACGCTGCCGGGCGGGGTCGGTGACCATGGGCTTCACCTTGGCCCACGCCTCCTCCGACGTGTCGGAGAGGAGGATCGCGTTGCCGTAGCTCTTGCTCATCTTCCGGTTGTCGGTCCCCATCAGCTTCGACGTTTCGGTCAGGAACGCCTCCGGGATGGATAGACACTCCCTGTACAGGAAGTTGAACCGCCGGGCGATCTCGCGGGTGAGCTCGAGGTGCGGGACCTGGTCGATGCCGACGGGGACGAGCGAGGCGTCGTACATCAGGATGTCGGCCGCCTGGAGGACCGGGTAGCCGAGGAAGCCGTACGTCTGCAGGTCGCGGGACGTCTGCTCCCGCAGCTGCTCCTTGTAGGTCGGGTTGCGCTCCAGCCACGGCAGCGGCGTGATCATGGAGAGGAGAAGGTGCAGCTCGGCGTGCTCGGGGACGTGGCTCTGGATGAAGAGCGTCGCCTTCGCCGGGTCGATCCCCGACGCCAGCCAGTCGACGACCATTTCGTCGATGCTCTCGCGGATGACGGCGGTGCGGTCGTACTCGGTCGTCAACGCGTGCCAGTCGGCGACGAAGAAGAAACAGTCGTTCTCCTCCTGGAGTTTCTTCCAGTTGACCAGGACCCCGAGGTAGTGCCCCAGGTGCAGCTGGCCGCTCGGCCGCATGCCGCTCAAGACCCGTTTGCGCAACGCCTCGCCTCCGCCGGTGACGGGTTATCCGCCCAGGATGAACGTCGAGAGCACGTCGACGAACCGCCAGATTATACCAAGCGGTCCGAACATGAGAAGCAGAAGAACGATCAGCATGCCGTACCGTTCCACGGACGCCAGCGCCATCGACTGGCGGGGCGGAAGCAGGCCGACGGCGATCCGCCCGCCGTCCAGGGGAGGGACCGGGATCAGGTTGAAGACGGCCAGGAGCACGTTGAACTGCACGGAGACGACGCACATCAGCGTCAGCGGGACCAGGACGGCGCGCGCCGGGGTCGACGTCAGGGGGGCGGCCCCGTGCGTCATCGCCTCGAGCAGCAGGGCCGGGTCGATGAAGGTCAGGAGGCGGAAGAGGATGCCCGAGACGGCGGCCAGGCCGAGGTTCGTGATGACCCCCGCGGAGGCGACGTAGATCGGGTCCCGCTTCTGGTCGCGGAGAAGGCGGAAGTTGACGGGGACCGGCTTCGCCCACCCGAACACCATCCCCGTGCCCAGCAGGAGCATGATCGCCGGGAGGAGGATCGTGCCGAACGGATCGATGTGGGGCAACGGGTTGAGCGTCACCCTGCCCAGCATCTTCGCCGTGGGATCCCCCTTCTTGTACGCGACCCAGCCGTGCGCCGCCTCGTGGAAGGTGATGGCAAGGATGACGGGGATCGCATATACGGACAACTTGTGAAGGAACTGCGCGATGTCGGGCAACCGTTCGTCCTCTCTGTTCGGGAAGTCCTTATATTACCACCGAAACCGCGGAACCGGACCGCAGAACAGGGACGTTCCTGTTCGGCGCGACTTCTCAGGAACGTCCCTGTTCCGCGGTGGGGGGGAAGCGGGAGAGGAGGAAGGCGACCTCTTCCTTCTTCGTGCGGATGTCGCCGGCCAGCTTCCGCTCGAGGAGGAGGTCGAAGAGCTCCTTGAAGCGGGGGCCGGGACGGTACCCGAGCTCGAGGAGATCCTGCCCGTTCACCTGGAGGCGGACGTTTTTCAGCTGGGTGAAGTAGAGAGATATATATCTTTTTATGTCGGGATGTTTGGACCGGGCCATCAAGTAAAGGATCACCTCCGTCGGCAAGGGGGACAGGACGTCGTGGATCATCTTCCGGGAGACGGAGGACGACGAGACCAGCCGCAGGATCACGCTCTCCCCCTCGTCCTTGCTGACCCGCACCCACTCGCGCACCCGGGAGCGCACGCCGAGGTCCTTCGCCAGCTTCTTGGCGTCGTCCGGGGGAAGGGGGTCGAGCAGGGCGAGGAACGTCACCGCCCACTTTTCGACCTTCTCTTCCAGGAAGAGGAGGGAGAACCAGGCGAGCACCTCCTGCGCCTCGCCGAGGAGCGCAAGGTGCCCCTTGTCGAGCGCCAGGGCGGGGTGGATCGACGTCCCGAGGCCGAGCTCGGAGAGGCGCCGTACGATCCGGACCGGATCCTTCTCCTTGAGGATCAACTCCAGCTCGCTGAACAACCGCGGCTTGGGGATCCTGCGCAACAGGTCCAGCCGCACCGCGTTCCGGATGAGGTTCAGGGTGTTCCGCCCGACGTTGAAGCCGAAGCGCCGCTCGAAGCGCATCGCCCGGAGGATCCGCGTCGGGTCCTCGACGAACGACAGGGAGTGGAGCACCCGGATGACCTTCTCCTTGATGTCCCGCTGGGCGCCGAAGAAGTCGATCACCTCCCCGAACCCCTCGGGGGAGAGCCGCACCGCCAGGGTGTTGATGACGAAATCCCGCCGGTACATGTCCTGCTTCAGGGAGCTGTACTCCACCGTGGGGAGCGTCGCCGGCTTGAGGTAATACTCCACGCGCGCGGTGGCGACGTCGACCTTGAAGCCGTCCTGGAAGACCAGCACCGCGGTGCCGAACTTGTGGTGGGGCCGGACGCGGGCGCCCTGCTCCTCCGCGAACGCCTCGGCGAACCGGATGCCGTCCCCCTCGACCACGAGGTCCACGTCGAGGTTCTCCACCCGCATCACGAGGTCGCGAACGAACCCCCCGACGACGAACGCCTTCATCTCCATCCGCTCCGCGCACTCCCCCGCCGCCCGCAGGAGGGACAGGACGCGGGCCGGGAGCCGGTCCCGCATCAGGTTCGCCACGTTCTTGCGCGGCGCCATCGCCCCCTCGGCGTCGACGTCCTCCTCGTCCCCGGGAAGCTCCGCGTCCCGCATGTCGTAGAGGAAGCGCAGCAGCCCCGTCCGGGTGATGACCCCGACGAGCTCCTTCTCCCGCACCACGGGGACCAGCCTCTGGTTCTTCCCGATGATGATCTCCTGCACCCGCTCGATCTCCGTTTCGGGGGCCGCCGTCTCGTAGTCGGCGTTCATGTACTCCCCCGCCCGCTCCTCGCCCAGGCCGTGGTAGACGGCCTTCTCCACCACCTGGCGGGTGAGGATGCCCACCACCGCGCCGGACCGCGTCACCGGCATGGCGTTGACGTTGGACCGCGAGAGCGCCTGGTGTACTTCGAGGATCGTATCCCCCGCGTCCACGGTGCGCGCGGGGGACGCCATCACGTCCGCCGCCGTGCGCCTGGGGATCACCTTCTCGTCGAGCACGCGCAGGATCCGCTCCCGGACCTGGAACGTCGTCGCGTTCTTCACGTTGGCCGAGGCGGCGTAGGGGTGTCCCCCGCCCCCGAACTCGCGCATCACCGCGGCCGTGTCCACCTCCGGCTTCCGGCTGCGGCCCACCAGCACCACGCGGTCCCCCATCTGGCAGATGACGAAGAGGATGTTGACCGCCTCCATGTCGCGCAGCTTGTGGACGAGGAGCGCCAGGTCCCCCACGTACTCCTCCCGCCGCGCCTCGGCGATCACCACCTCCACGCCGCGGATCGTGTAGGTCCGCGTCCCCTGGATCAGGTCGTACAGCAGGGAGATCTGTCCGGAAGTCAGGTCCCGGGCGAGGATGTCCGACACCTGGGAGAGCTTCGCCCCGCACGCGAGAAGGTGCGCGGCGGCGAGGTAGTCGTCCACCGTCGTCGACGGGAAGGCGAGCGAGCCCGTGTCCTCGTAGATCCCGAGCATCATCACCGTCGCCTCGTCCGGCGTGATCGGGATCCCCCGCTCCTTGAGGATCCGGACGAGGATCGTGGTGGTCGATCCGACGCGCCGGATCACCTCGAGGTCGCCCTTCACGTCGGCGTCCTCGTCGGGGTGGTGGTCGTAGACGTGGACGGTGACGCCCGGGCGGCCGATCAGCTCCCCGAACATCCCGATGCGGGAGCGGTTGCGGATGTCGACCAGGACGAGGAGGGTCACCTTGTCGAGGTCGATCTCCCTGGGCTTGCGCATCGGAAGGTCGTAGAAGGCGGACTGGACGAGGAACCCCTTGACCGTCTCCTCCTGGGACCCGGGGAGGACGCACACCGCGTCGGGGTAGATCTTGCATGCCGCCAGCATCGACGCGATCGTGTCGAAGTCCGCGTTCAGGTGGGTGGTGATGACGTCCATCGAGCCGCTACGACCGCGGGTGGTGCTTGCGGTGCACGTCCCGCAGCCGCTCCGGCGTGATGTGCGTGTAGATCTGGGTGGTGGCGATGTCCGCGTGCCCGAGCATCGCCTGGACCGCGCGAAGGTCCGCTCCCCCCGCCAGCATGTGGCTGGCGAACGAGTGGCGCAGCGTGTGGGGGGAGATCCGCTCCTCGATCCCGGCCGCCAGCGCCCAGCGCCGGATCCGGTTCCAGAGCGTCTGCCGGGTGATCGCCTTCCCGCGCCGCGAGAGGAACAGGTCGCTCGACAGCCGCTTCCCGAGGAACGTCTGCCGCGCGGAGGCGATGTACTCGTCGAGTACGGCCAGGGCGGCGTCCGCAACCGGCACCACCCGTTCCTTGCATCCCTTGCCCAGCACGTACAGGAACCCGGCGTTCGCGTCGACGTTCTCGAGCCGGAGGGTCACCACCTCGGAGGCGCGCAGCCCCGACGCGTACATGATCGAGAGCATCGCCCGGTCGCGGATCCCCTCGGGAGTTCGCCCGTCCGGTGCGGCCAGCAGGCGGTTCACCTGCGTGTGGGTGAGGTATCCCGGCAGGGGCCTTCCGAGCCGCGGCGCCTTGACCCCGGAGACGGGGGAGGAGGCGAGGACCCCCTCGCGCACGAGGAACCGGAAGAAGGAGCGCAGCGTGGAGACGTGCCGGGCGGCGGAGCGGGCCGAGAGCCCCCCCTCCCGGAGCCCGGTGAGGTGGTCGAGGAAATCGCCGCGGGAGAACGTCGCCGCGTCGATCCCGCGGTCCGCGAGAAAGGCGGAGAAGCGCTGCAGATCGGCGCCGTACGACCCCAGCGTGTTCTCCGAGAGGCGCCTCTCCGTCTTCAGGTGCAGGAGAAAACCGTCGAGCAGGGCGTCGTTGTCCATCAGCCGGCCCCGGGGAGGGAAATCTCCACGATCCGCGGCTCCATCGTGGCCAGGTCGACGATCGCGCACGTGTTCTTCCCCCGCGTGAGGCCGCACGACTCCCCCGGGTTCACCACCAGCGCCTTTCCCACCCTCATCGTCAGCGGCCTGTGCGTGTGCCCGAAGAGGACGAGGTCGAACCGCCCGCGCCCGGAGAGCTCCCGCTGCAGCTGGTCGTAGGAATGCGCGAGGAGGATCATCCGGCCGTCCACCGCCTCGATGCGCGGACCCGGCCGGAACGCCCCGCCGGTCGCCTCCTGCAGCCCGTCGCGGTCGTAGTCGTTGTTGCCGAAGACCCCCCGCAGCGGGATCGCGGGATCGCGGTACCCCGCGAGGACGTCCGGCGAGCACACGTCCCCCAGGTGGAACATCATCCCCACTCCTTCGGCGCGGAACAGGAGGAGCGCGCCTTCCGCGGCGGCCCGGTGGTCGTGCGAGTCCGAGAGGATCCCCACCTTCACGGCGACCCTAGGCGCCGATGGACGCGAGGAGCGCCTGGCGAATCTCCTCCTGGCGATCGGGGGTCGTGATCTTCCCCCCGTCCCGATCGACGATGTAGAAGACGTCGGCCACCTGGTCCGCTTTCGTGGAGATCTTGGAAAGCGCGATGTCGATCCCCAGCGCCGTCAGCGCGCTCGTGATGTCGTAGAGGAGCCCGATCCGGTCGTACGTGAAGATGTCCACCACGGTGCAGCGCGAGGAGACCGAGTTGTCGAAGACGACGCGGGTCGGCCGGTACCGGGGGACGCGGTCCCGCACGTACTTCCCGGCCCGCGGCTCGGCCATGAGCGCCTCCACGGTGGTCTCCCCCCGCAGGACGCGCGAAAGGTCCCCGATGGCCCGCTCCTTCTTCGGGTCCTCCCGGAGGGACTTGCCGAGGTAGGTGACGTGGAAGGTGTCCAGCGCCACCGAGTCCACGGTGGTGGCGATCGACGCGTTGAGGATGTTCATGCTGTTGGCCGACAATGATCCCGCGATCTTCGCGAAGAGGCCGCGCTCGTCTGGGCAGACGACGAGGAACTCCGTGGCCCCCGATACGGGCGAGTCGGTCGCCACGACGATCGGTGTCCTCCCGTCGAACGCCGCGAGCGTCCGGCAGTGCTCCACGAACCGGCCGTCGGGCGTGGACAGGAGGTACCGGTCGTCCACGCGCGAGAGGAATCGGTCCACCGCGTCCCGGGGCTCCCCGCCCAGCATCTCCCGCACCTGGTGGCGCCGCCGGTGGGCCCGCTCCTCGAACGGTCGCTTGAGCGCCCCCTGGTCCAGGACGTTGCGGCCCTTCTCGTACAACTCGGCCAGGAGCATCGCCTTCCACTGGGTCCAGACCTCCGGCGCCACCTCCTTCATGTCCGCGTAGGTGAGCAGGTAGAGCTGGTCCAGCCGGGCGGCCGTCCCCACGGTGTCGGCGAAGGAGAGGATCAGCTCGATGTCGTGCAGGTCGCGCCGCTGCGAAACGTTGGCCATCAGCAGGTGATGCTCCACGAGGAAGACGAGGTCCGATACGTCCTGTTCCGGGAGTCCCCACCGGGCGCCGATCCGCGCCACGATCTCCGCGCCGATCCGGCTGTGGCCGTGTCCCTTCCCCTTCCCGATGTCGTGGAACAGGATCGCGAGGTGGAAGAGCCCGGGATTCCGCACGGTCGCGTGGATCCGGTGGAACTCCTTCTCCTCCTTCGTGCGCGGCGCGGATGTCTCGAGCTCCGCCAGGACGCTCGCGCACCGGATGGAGTGGATGTCCACCGTGTAGACGTGGTAGATGTCCCGCTGCACCTTGCAGTAGAGGGGCGCGAACTCGGGGATGTACCGGGCGAGGAAGCGGCTCTCGTTCATCGCGAGGAGCGTCTCCCTCAGGTGCGCCGGGTCGGCGAGGATCTCGAGGAAGAGCTTCGCCGCCTCCCGGTCCTCCCGGAACGCGGCCCCCACGGCGGGCAGCGCCACCTGGATGTTCCGACGGGCCTGCGGGGAGAGGGCGGACCTCGTCTTCTGCATCGACCGGAAGAACTCGAGGATCCGGATCGGCTCCTTCTCGAAGGAGGCGCGG
>Ga0208144_1000040_pt1 | contig 9176 bp, 4 predicted proteins | sample MayberryNE_TuleA_2_FD_185660 | JGI IMG/M metagenome (GOLD analysis project Ga0208144, IMG submission 185660) | Natural and restored wetland microbial communities from the San Francisco Bay, California, USA, that impact long-term carbon... | ecosystem: Environmental > Terrestrial > Soil > Wetlands ... | reverse complement strand
GCCATGGCGTCGATCGCCTTCGACTGCCTGTTCTGGCTGTTCGGATTCCTGCGCATGGGCACCGTCGCCTTCACCGCGCAAGCGCTCGGCGCCGATGATGCGCTCGAGCAGCGTGCCTGCGGCCGCCGCCTGGCCAAGGGCCGCCGCGGCGAGCACCCGCTTCGCGTCGAGGAGGCCGGAGGCGTCGTACCGGGTCGCCCGCCGGATCCCGGAGAGGAGCATCTGCAGCGTGTTCCCCTCGCCGACGTAGAACGCCGCGCGCCGGGCCGCGGTGACGGCCGCCTCGGACGCCGGGAACGTGAACGTCCTGACGGCCGCCGCGGCGAGCTCCGCGCGGGAGGCGTTCCCGGCGGCGGCGATCTTCTCGGCCCGCAGCACCGCGCTCTCGATCGCGAAGACGCCGATCGCGACGTCCGCGAGGGCGAGCAGCGTCTCCTGCTCGTCCTTCACCTTCCCGCCGAACCGCTGCACGGCCGCGCCCGCCAGCACGAGGAAGGCGTCCTTCAGGTTGCGCAGCAGCGCCTTCTCCCCGCCGAACGGCCCGGCCGGCGCTTCCACCGCCGCGGCGGAGAGGCGTCCCACCGCCTTCATCACCTCGTCCTGCAGGGGGATCTCCCCCTTCATCGCCCGGCGAAGCAGCGTCCCGGGGATGAGCATCCGGTTGATCTCGTTCGTCCCCTCGAAGATCCGGTTGATCCGCTCGTCGCGGTAATAGCGCTCCGCGGGGTACTCCTGCGTGTAGCCGTACCCGCCGAAGATCTGGACGACCTCGTCGACCACCAGGGCGAGGACGTCGCTGCAGAAGACCTTCGCGATCGCGCACTCGATGGAGTAATCCTCGATCCCCTCCTGGTACGCCTCGTAGTAGTCGGGGATCCCCTTCGGGACGGCGGCCAGGCGGTCGTCGATCATCCCGGCCACGCGGTACACCAGGGCCTCGGAGGCGAACAGCGCCGCCGCGGTGTCGGCGATCTTCTCCCGGATGGCGCCGAACGTCCCGATGGTGACGCCGAACTGCTTGCGCAGGTTCGCGTACCGCACCCCGTCCGCGAAGGCGAACTTTCCGCCGCCGGTGACGCAGGCGCCGAGCTTCAGTCGCCCGACGTTCAGCACATTGAAGGCGATCTTGTGCCCCTTGCCGACCTCCCCGAGCACGTTCTCCACGGGGACCTTCGCGTCCTCGAGAATCACCGAGGTCGTGGAAGAACCGTGGATCCCGAGCTTCTTCTCCTGGGGGCCGGGCTGCACCCCCTCGAAGGTGCGCTCGACCAGGAACGCGGTGAAATGCTGCCGGTCGATCTTGGCGAAGACCGTGTAGAGGTCGGCGAAGCTCCCGTTCGTCGTGAACTGCTTGGTGCCGTTCAGGAGATAGTGCCTCCCGTCCGGCGTGAGGGTCGCGGTCGCTTTCGCGCCGAGGGCGTCGCTCCCGGAGTCCGGCTCCGTGAGGCAGTAGGCGGCCATCCACTCCCCGGTGATGATCTTCCCGAGGTACCTCTCCTTCTGCTCCTTCGTCCCGTAGTAGACGAGGGGCAGGGTGCCGATCCCCGAGTGGGCCGCGTAGGCGCAGGAGAAGCTTCCGTAGACGGCCGCCTTCTCCGCCGCCAGCATGCTCGTGGTTTTCGAGAGGTCGAGTCCCCCGTACTCCTCGGGGGCGTCGATCATCAGGAGGCCCAGTTTCCCGAATTCGCGAAGGAGCCTGACCATCAGGTCGAAGTCGTGGTCCTCCAGACGCGCCACGTGGGGAAGGACCTTCTCACGGAGAAACTGGTCCGTGGTGTCGGCGAGCTGGAGCTGCTCGTCGCTGAAATCCTCGGGGGTGAAGACGGTCCCCGCGATCGCGTCCTCGATCAGGTACCCGCCGCCGTGCAGGATCTTCTCTCCGGTCTTCATCGGCTCACCTCGGTCCTCGTGCTTCCCCGGTTCCCGGGGCCCTCCTTCCTTCATACTTCTACTTAACGTTAATGTCAAGTACGAAAGCGGAAAACTCGCCCGGAGGGCTCTCCCCCCGGGCGGCGGGTCCCGTCAGCTCTTGCGAAGCGCCTGGTCGAGGTCCGCGATGATGTCGTCGATGTTTTCGATCCCGACCGAGAGACGGACGAAGTCGTCCGTGACGCCGGTGGCGAGCTGCTCCGCCGGGGTAAGTTGCTGGTGCGTCGTGGAGGCCGGATGGATCACGAGGCTTTTCGCGTCCCCGATGTTCGCCAGGTGGGAGAAGAGCTTCAGGCTCTCGATGAACTTCTTCCCCGCCGCGACGCCGCCCTTGATGCCGAACCCGAGGATCGCGCCGTACTGGCCGCGGTGGTGGTACCGCTTCGCGAGGGCGTGCGAGGGGTGGCTCGGCAATCCCGGGTAGTTGACCCAGGAGACGTTGGGGTGCTTCTCGAGGAACTTCCCCACGGCCAGCGCGTTCGCGCTGTGCCGCTCCATCCGAAGGTGGAGCGTCTCCAGCCCCTGAAGGAACTGGAAGGCGTTGAAGGGCGACATCGCCGGCCCCAGATCGCGCAGCAGCTGGACCCGCAGCTTGAGGATGAACGCGACGTTCCCGAGGCCGGGGAAATTCCCGAAAACCTCCCAATATTTCAACCCGTGGTACGACGGGTCGGGGGCGGTGAACTCGGGGAAATTCCCGTTCCCCCAGTCGAACTTCCCGGAGTCGACGACGATGCCGCCGATCGAGGTCCCGTGGCCCCCGATGAACTTGGTGGCCGAATGGATCACGATGTCCGCCCCGTGGTCGAAGGGCCGCAGCAGGTAGGGGGACGGCATCGTGTTGTCGATCACCAGCGGGATCCCCGCGTCGTGCGCGACCTTCGAGACCGCGGCGAAATCGAGCGTGTCGAGCTTGGGGTTCCCCACGCTTTCCGCGTAGACCGCCTTCGTCTTCTTCGTGAGGGCCTTCCGGAAGCTCTCCGGGTCCTTCGGGTCGACGAACTTCACCTCGATCCCCATCTTCGGAAAGGTGTAGTGGAACAGGTTGTACGTCCCGCCGTAGAGGGAGGCCGACGACAGGATCTCGTCCCCCGCGCGGGCGATGTTCAGCAGGGCGAGGGTTTCCGCCGCCTGGCCGGAGGCCACCGCGAGCGCCCCGGTCCCCCCTTCCAACTGCGCGACCCGCTGCTCGAGGACGTCGGTCGTCGGGTTCATGATCCGGGTGTAGATGTTCCCGAACTCCTGCAGCCCGAACAGCCTCGCGGCGTGCGCCGTATCGTTGAAGACGTACGAGGTGGTCTGGTAGATCGGCACCGCCCGGGAGTTGGTCGCCGGGTCGGGTTTCTGCCCTCCGTGGAGGGCGATCGTTTCCGGCTTGAGCGTAGAGGACATCGTCGGTCTCCTTTCGATCCAGGAACTCGCTTGAATGACGACATTAATTATAGGGTATATAGATTATAAGGACAGCCGATTGATGTCAACAGCAATTGTGGGTTGTGGGCAGGGGACACACCTTCCCTGCAGAGCACGGGGTTCCTCGCGGGCGGGAAGGGTGGGTTACGCGCGCTCGAAGAGCCCCGCGGCCCCCATCCCGCCGCCGATGCACATCGAGACGAGGCCCAGGGGCGCGTTGCGGCGCTTCATCTCGTGGAGGAGCGTCGCGGCGAGCTTGGCCCCGGTGCACCCGAGGGGATGGCCGAGGGCGATCGCGCCGCCGTTCACGTTCACCTTGTCGGGGTCGAGCGACAGTTCCCGGATCACGGGCAGGGACTGCGCGGCGAACGCCTCGTTCAGCTCGACCAGGTCGACGCGGTTGAGCTTCATCCGCAGCCGCTTCATGAGCTTCGGGATCGCCGCGATCGGGCCGATCCCCATCACCTCGGGGGCCACGCCGGCGACGGCGAACCCGAGGAACCGGGCCATCGGCTCCACGCCGAGCTCCTTCAGCATTTTTTCCGAGACTACGATCGCCGCGGCCGCGCCGTCGCTCATCTGGGAGGAGTTCCCGGCCGTCACCGTCCCCGAAGCAAAGAAGGCGGGCTTGAGCTTCGACAGCGCCTCGATCGTCGTGTCGGCGCGCGGGCCGTCGTCCGTGTCGAAGACGATCTCCTTGCGCAGGATCGGCCCGCCGTCCCTCTGCTGGAACAGCACCGTGCCCACCGGGACGATCTCTTCCCGGAACTTGCCGTCCCGGATCGCCGCGAGCGCCTTGCGGTGGCTGTGGTAGGCGAACTGGTCCTGGTCCTCCCGCGTCACCTTGTACCGGCGGGCGACCTCCTCGGCGGTCAGCCCCATCGGCAGATAGACCTCGGGGCGGCCGTCGATCAGTTCCGGGTTGAAGGAAGGCTTGTTGCCGCCCATGGGAACCATCGTCATCGACTCGGTGCCGCCGGCGACGACCACGTCGGCAAACCCCGCGAGGATCCGTTCCGCCGCCATGGCGATCGACTGCAGCCCCGAGGAGCAGAACCGGTTGATCGTCATCGCGGGAACGCCGTCGGGCACCCCCGCCTTCAGGGAGCAGATGCGGGCGACGTTCATCCCCTGCTCCCCCTCCGGCATCGCGCAGCCGAGGATCACGTCGTCGATCCGCGCCGGGTCGAGGTTCGGAACGCGGTCCAGCGCCCCGCGGATCGCCGCCGCCCCGAGGTCGTCCGGGCGGGTGTCCTTCAGGCTTCCCTTGTACGCCCTCCCCACCGCCGTGCGCACCGACGCGATGATATATGCCTTCGCCATCGTCGTATCCCCCCCTCGTGCTCTCCTAAGTACCGCGTTTCATAAATGCGGCAACATATAACCGATTGGTACCAGACTCCGGGCTCGCGGGGGGGCTTCCACTCCGCTACGCTCGCGACCTTCGCCCGCTCACTGCGATTCCGCTCGACGCAAGCTCTGCCTCGCTCCATACGCCGCTACGTGGAACCCCCCCGCTGCGCCCTACGTCTACGTTACCGTATTTATGACGGGGAACACTCAGTTCCGCAGCGGCTTCCCTTTCATCAGCATGAACTGGATGCGGGCCTGGGTCTTCTCCTCGCCGCACAGCGACAGGAACGCCTCGCGCTCCATGTCGAGCAGCTCCTGCTCGGTCCGATTCGTCCCCGGGGGAACGTCCCCGCCCGTCAGCACGAAGGCGATCTTCCGTCCGATCTTCTCGTCGTGCTCGCTGATCTGTCCCGCCGCCTTCATCGTGTAGAGTCCGTAGGCGAACGTCGAAAAGGCCGACCTCCCGGGCAGGGCGACGGTTCGCGTCTCCGGGGTCTCGTACCCTTCCCCGTTCATCGCGAGGACGGTGTTCTTCGCGTCCTGGATCAGGAAGTCGCGCTGGAGGGTGATCCGGTCCGTGGACCGAAGGAAACCGAGCTCGCGGGCCTCCTTCGCCGACGTGGAGACTTTCGCCATCCCGACCGTTTCGAACGCCTTGCGCAGGAACGGGAGCGGGTCCGCGGCGACCCCGTCCGGGATCCCCTCGAGGTGGCGGATCGCCATCTCCTTCAGGCCCCCGCCGGCGGGGAGCAGCCCCACGCCCACCTCGACCAGCCCCATGTACGTCTCGGCCGACGCGCGGATCCGGTCGGCGCCGAGGCACATCTCGGTGCCGCCGCCCAGCGCCATTCCCGCGGGGGCCGCCACGACGGGACGCGAGGAGTACCGCAGCCGCATGCACGCGTCCTGGAACCCCTTCACCATCGCTTCGATGTTGCCGAACTGCTTGTTCTGCGCCTCGAGGAAGACGAGCATCAGGTTCGCCCCGACGCAGAAATGCTCCGCGTGATTGGCGATGACGAGCCCCGCGAACTCCTTCTCGGCGAGATCGACCCCCTCCGTCAGCATCGCGGCGATGTCGGCGTCGATGGAGTTCATCTTCGTGTGGAACTCCACGCACAGCACGCCGTCGCCGATGTCGTAGAGCGACGCCCCGGCGTTCCGGCGGACCACCTTCCTCCTCTCCGCAAGGGACGGGAGGCAGATGATGTCGGGAGAGACGGAAACGGGCAGATACCCGCCGGAGGCGAAATCGAAGAACTCGAGCGCGCCGTCCCGGCGGCGGTAGAAGGAGGACACCCCCGCGTCGAGCATCCTCCCGACGTTCGCCGGGATCGCCTTCCCCTCCGCCTTCATCCTGGCCACCGAGCCGGCCAGCCCGATCGCGTCCCACGTCTCGAAGGGGCCGAGGCTCCAGTTGAACCCCCACTTCATCGCGTTGTCGACGTTGACCACGTCGTCGGCGATCTCCGGGATCCGCTTCGCGGAGTAGAGCAGCGTCTCGGAAAGCACCTTCCACGCGTACTTCGCCGCCTTGTCGTCCCCGGAGATCACTTTCCGGATCCGCGCCCCCGTGTCCTCCTCCCCCTTCGCCGCGTCGAGGGACGGGAAGGAGACCTTCTCCGCCGGGCGGTACTCCAGCGCGTTGTAGTCGAGGACGTACTTGCGCTTCGTGTCCCCCTTCCCCTCCATCTTGAAGAACCCCGCGCCCGACTTGCGGCCCAGCAGGCCGCGCTTCGCCATCTCCTTCACGAAGGGGGGCGGAAGGAATCGCTCCCGGTCGGGATCGTCCGCGAGATTCGCGTACACGTTGTCGGAGACGTGGAGGAGCGTGTCGAGGCCCACGAGATCGGCGGTGCCGAAGGCGGCCGATTTGGGCCGCCCCATCGCGGGCCCGAGGACCTTGTCCACCTCCTCGACGGTCAGCCCGTCCTCGATCATCGCGTGCATCGCGTGCATCATCGCGAAGACGCCGACCCGGTTCCCGACGAAATTCGGCGTGTCCTTCCCGTAGACGATCCCCTTTCCGAGAACCCGTTCGCCGAAGGCGGCCATCCCCGAGAAGATCGCGGCGTCGGTGTCGCGGCCGGCGACCATCTCGAGCAGTTTCATGTACCGGACGGGGTTGAAGAAGTGGGTGACGAGGAAGTGGCGGCGGAACTCCTCTCCGCGCCCCTCCATCATCTGGGCGATCGAGATCCCGGAGGTGTTCGACGAGACGACGATCCCCGGCTTCCAGAGCGCCTCGACCCTCGCGTAGAGCGACCGCTTGATCGCCAGGTTCTCGACCACCACCTCGACGATCCAGTCGCACTCCGCGATCTTCCCGAAGTCGTCGTCGAAATTCCCGATCGCGATCCGCGCCAGGTCCTTCCGGGAATAGATCAGGGAGGGGCGGCTTTTCCGGATCCCCTCCAGCCCCTTCAGGGCGAAACGATTCCGGAAGGCGGGGCTCTTCCCGGTCAGCCCCTTCTTCTTCTCGTCGTCGGTGAGGGCCGGCGGGACGATGTCGAGCATCAGGCAGGAGATCCCGGCGTTGGCCAGGTGGGCCGCGATCCCGGAACCCATCACGCCGGCCCCGAGAACGGCCACCTTGCGGATTTTCGGAAACATCGGTTCCCACCTCCTGTCGGGTCGTTGTCGGACGGAACGCGAAACTGAATGATGATTCACTTCCCTGGACGTGTCAAGGGCAGTGGCGCCCGCCATATCGACGCTTCTCCGCGGGGGGCGTCCCCAGTCGGTATCCTGCGCAGAAATATCGTGCTTCCGGGCTCGCGGGGGGCTTCCACTCCGCACCGTGTTGCGATAACTGTAATCGTGGCGTCCCCCCTCCTGCGGCGACTCCGCCGGATCTTCCCGTTGCGGGCGTTGCTGATTGGACCCGCCTGGTGGAGAATGGGCCCATGCGCGGCATCTACGTCCACGTTCCGTTCTGCGTCCGCAAGTGCGGGTATTGCGACTTCTACTCCGTCGCCGGCGGGGAGGAGGCGCGCGACGGGTTCCCGGCGCTCGTGGAGCGGGAGATGGACCTTCTCCTGCGCCCGTACCCCGGGGAAGCCGAGACCCCGGCGGATACCGTGTACTTCGGGGGAGGGACACCGACGGTCCTCGGTCCGGACCGGCTCAACCGGCTCCTCGCCGCGATCCGGACGCGTTTTCCCGTGGTGGACGGGGCCGAGATCACGACGGAGGCGAACCCCGGAACCGTGACCCGGGACGATTTCGCCCGGCTGCGGGCGGGCGGCTTCAACCGCGTCAGCCTCGGGGTCCAGTCGTTCCGGCCGGAAACCCTGGCCGTCCTCGGACGGATCCACTCCGCGGAGGACATCCGCGCGGCGTACGGGGATGCGCGCCGGGCGGGGTTCCCCTCCGTGGGGATCGATCTCATCTTCGGAAACCCCGGCCAGAGCGAGGCGGAATGGCAGGAGGACCTCGATCTCGCCGTGACGTTCCTCCCCGACCACGTCTCCGCCTACGCGTTGACGCCGGAACCCGGGACGCCGATCCACGCCGCGGTCGGCGGCGGGGTGATCGCCCTTCCCGACGACGACACCGTCTCCCGGATGTACACGGCGGCGCGGGAGACGTTGCGATCCGCGGGGTACCACCATTACGAGATCTCCAACTTCGCCCGTCCGGGGAAGGAGTGCCGCCACAACCTGAAATACTGGCGCCGGGACGGGTACCTCGGCCTCGGCCCCTCGGCCCACGGGCTGCTGTTTCCCGGGGAATCCGCCCCGTTCGGCCTGCGGACGGAGAACCGGCCGTCCCTGACCGACTACGCCCGGGCGCTTGGGGAGGGGCGTCCGCCGTGGGGGCCGACCCGCGCGTGCGACCGGGAGGACGCGTGGAAGGAGTCGCTCATCTTCGGACTGCGGATGTCGGAAGGGGTGTCCCCGTCCGCCCTCCGGAAAAGGTACGGCCCCCCGCCCGTCGAGGTGCGGGAGGCCGTGGAAATCCTGATCGGATCCGGCGCGCTGCTCCGGGAGGACGATCGGCTGCGGCTACCGGAACGGCACTGGTTCGTCTCGAACGAGGCGCTTCAGCGGCTGGCCTGAACCGTCACCGGCCGTGCCGGCCGCGATCCCCGCCGCGGTCGTCCTCGCGGTCACCGTGCCGGTTCCCCTTCCTCCGTTCCTTTTCGTTCTGCCGCCGCTCCTTCTCGCGCTCCTTCTCCCATTGCCTGTGCGCCTTCCGGTTCTCCCGGTCCCAACGGCCGTGATCCTTCTTCCATTGCCCGTACGGGACGTGCCGCTCCCGGTTGTACCTGGCCCTGTAGTCCCGCGGCACGTAGATCACCGACCGGGGCACGCGGGAGCGCTCGATCACCCCCCACGGTCCGTTGTAAGCCCGCGCACGGTACCACCGGTCCCCGCGCGGCGACCACCAGAACCCCCCGTAGAAGAAGACGTCGACGTGGGGGTCGGGGACGAAGTAGACCTGGGACTGCGGGATCATCACGACGCCCGGGGGCTCGG
>Ga0208144_1000039_pt1 | contig 9196 bp, 6 predicted proteins | sample MayberryNE_TuleA_2_FD_185660 | JGI IMG/M metagenome (GOLD analysis project Ga0208144, IMG submission 185660) | Natural and restored wetland microbial communities from the San Francisco Bay, California, USA, that impact long-term carbon... | ecosystem: Environmental > Terrestrial > Soil > Wetlands ... | reverse complement strand
CGGCCTCGAGCTCGGTTCCCATGTCCGCGAACATCCACTGGATCGCCTGGAACTCCGATACCGCGCTCCCGAACTGCGAACGCTCCTTCGAATAGGCAAGCGCCTCGCGCATCGCGCCGAGGCCGACGCGGCGCAGGACGTCGGAGTCGACGCCGCCGATGAAGCCCGCCGGCACCTCGAGCGCGCGCAGCTGCCGGCCCATGTCGTGCGGGATCGTGCGGTAGATGCGGTACTCGATCTCCGGATCGATGCGCAGGCGAAAGCGCCCCGGGGCGCCGGCGAGCGCGTGCTGCACGTAGTGCCCGAGGCACTCGCCGGTGAAATTCCGGAACAGCTTTCTCGAGGCGAAATGCGCTTTCGCCTCCTCGCGGCTGGTCCATACCGCGCGCCGCTCGCGCGTCATGCCGGCGGGCGTGACGCGGTCGACCATGCCGAGGCGCTTCACCAGGCCGAGCGCGCGGCCGCGGAAGGCGCCGATGATCGGCGCATCGAGCATCACCAGGGTGCGAAACAGCGCCGGCCTGCGCACCGCGGCGAGAAAGCACAGGTACGCGCCAAGCGAATGCCCGACGCCGTGCACCGGCTCGCCGCGGTACTCGCGCGCCAGCGTGTCGATCAGCTGCTCGACGAGGTGCGGCCAGCCTTCGCTCGGCGGATAGCGCGGGTCGGTGCCGATCGCCTCGATGGCGCCGATGCGGAAATGCGGGCGCAGCGGCGCGAGCATCGCCTCGTAGCACGGCGCGGGAAAGCCGTTGGCGTGCGCGAAATGCAGGATCGGCTGCGGCATGCCGCGCACTATAATGCGCCGCCATGACGCACGCCGCGATCGACATCCACACGCACATCCTGCCGCCCGGCTGGGACGACTGGGCCGCGCGCTTCGGCGTGTCGGGCTGGCCTTCCTGCCGGCTGCACGACGCCTGCAACGCCACGATCTATCTCGGCGAGAAGGAGTTCCGCAAGGTCGACGAGCGCTCGTTCCTGCCGGCGCGGCGCATCGCCGACATGGACGCCGAGCGCATCGGCCTGCAGATGATCTCGCCGGTGCCGGTGATGCTGTGCTACTGGGGCCCGGCGCAGGCCACCGACGCCTTCGCCCGCATGCAGAACGACTTCATCGCCGGCGTCGTGCGGCAGCACCCGCGGCGCTTCGCCGGCGCGGGCACCGTGGCGCTGCAGGACGCCAAGCTCGCGGTGCGCGAGCTCGAGCGGCTGAAGACGATGGAATTTTCCGCCGTCGAGATCGGTTCGCACGTCAATGGACGCGACTTCGACGACCCGCAGCTGTTCGACTTCTTCGCCGCGGCCGAGGCGCTCGACATGGCGGTGTTCGTCCACCCGCAGGGCCCCTCCATCGGCCAGGAGCGCATGGGCCAGTACTACCTGCCTTTCATGGTGGGCTATCCGGCAGACTCGGCGCTCGCCGCGGCGCGCCTCGTCCTCGGCGGGGTGCTCGAGCGCCTGCCGCGCCTGCGGGTCTGCTTCGCCCACGGCGGCGGCGCGTTTCCCGCGGCGCTCGGGCGGCTCGACCACGGCCACCGCGTGCGCGCCGAAGCGAGGAAGTTCATCGCCCGGCCGCCTTCGCACTATGCGAAGAGCCTGTACTTCGATACCCTCACGCACGACCCCGGCCTGCTTGCCTTCAATCTGGAGAAGTTCGGCTCCGAGCGCATCATGATCGGCAGCGACTACCCTTTCGACATGGGCGTCGACCATCCGCTCGCGCAGCTGGAGGGCGTCGCGCTCGGCCCCGCCGACCTCGACAACGTCACTTACAAGACCGCGCAGCGCTTCCTGCGCCTCGCGCGGCCCAACTCGGGAGATTGACCATGAGATTGCTCGCATCGCTCGCACTCGCGCTCGCCTCCATGCTGGCGCAGGCGCAGAGCTACCCCAGCCGCCCGATCACGATCATCGTGCCGTTCGGCGCGGGCGGCCCCGCCGACATCTACGCGCGCTTCCTCGGCGAGCGCATGCAGAAATCGCTCGGCACGTTCGTGGTCGAGGACCGTCCCGGCGGCGGCTCGATCGTCGGCTCGACCGTGGCGGCGCAAGCGGCGCCCGACGGCTACACGCTGCTGCTGATGTCGAACACGCACACCGTGAACGAAACGCTGCGCCCCAAGAAGCCGTTCCAGCTGATGCGCGATTTCGTGCCGGTGGCGCCGATCAACTACTCGGACCTGCTGCTCGTCGTGCATCCCTCGGTGCCCGCCCACAGCCTCAAGGAGCTGATCGCGCTCGCCAAGCGCGAGCCCGGCAAGCTGAACTACGCCTCCTCGGGCCCGGGGACGCCGTACCACATGGCCGGCGAGCTGTTCAAGGCGCTGGCCGGCATCGACGTCGTGCACATCCCGCACAAGGGCAGCGACCAGGCGCGTTTGTCCATCCTGTCGGGCCAGGTGCAGATGATGTTCGATGCCATCACCACCATGGCGTCGAACGCGCAGGCCGGCAAGGTCAGGGCGCTGGCGACGAGCGGCAAGACGCGCTCCGCCGTGATGCCGGATGTGCCGACCGTGGCCGAGGCCGGCGTGCCGGGCTACGAGGCGACGATCTGGCTCGGCGTGGTCGCGCCGAAGGGCACGCCGAAGGCGATCGTCGACCGCCTGAACGCCGAGATCACCAAGGTCACGAGCAGCGCCGAGGTGAGGGCGGCATGGGCCAAGCAGGGCGCGGCGCCCCTGGTCATGAACCCCGCCGAGTTCGAGCAGTACCTCGTCGGCGACATCGCCAAGTGGCGCAAGGTCATCACCGACGCGGGCATCAAGCTCGATTAGACGTAGCCCTCGGCGGCCGCCTCGGGATCCAGCGGCGCGCCGACGAGCGGGCCCTGCACCCAGTCGCAGCCGAGCGCCGCGAGCCGTTCGCGCTGCGCCGGCGTCTCCACGCCGGTGGCCACCACCGCCAGGCCGAGCGCATGCGCGAGGCTCGCGATGCCGCCGACGAGCGCGGCGGCGCGCTCGTCGCTCGCCGCATCGGCGACGATCGAGCGGTCGATCTTCACCCGGTCCGCGGGCAAGCGGCGCAGGGTGGCGAGGCTCGAATAGGCGGCGCCGAATTCGTCGAGCGCCAGCGACACGCCCAGCTGCCTCAGCCTGCCGAGCGTGCTCGCGGCGACTTCGGGCTGCTGCGCGGCCGTCGCCTCGGCGATCTCCAGCGACAGCAGCCGCGCGGGCAAGCCGGTGTCGGTCAGCGTGCGCTGCACCCGCTCGATCAGCCCGGGATCGTAGAATTGCCGCGGCGAGAGCTTCACCGCGACCTGCACGCCGTGCTCGACGCCGATGAAGGTGCGCCAGCGGCAGGCTTCCTGCAGCACCCAGCCGCCGATGCCGACGACGAGGCCGGTTTCCTCGGCGAGGAGCGCGAAATCGGCGGGCGATACCGGCCCGCTGCGCGCGTGCTGCCAGTGCACCACGGTCTGGTGCGCCACCACCGCGCCGTCCTTCGCCGAGGCGACGGGCTGATAGTGCAGCCGCAATTCGCCCCGCTGCACGGCGCGGCGCAGGTCGCCCTCCAGGGCCAGGCGCCGCGCCGCCGCCTGGTTCATCTGCTCGGTGAAGAACTGGAAGTTGGCGCGCCCGGATTCCTTGGCGTGGTACATCGCCGCGTCGGCGTTGCGGATCAGCATGGCGGCGTCGCGCCCGTCGTCCGGGAACACCGCGATGCCGATCGAGGGCGTGACCCTGAGCGCGCGGTCCGCCACGTGCACGGGCTGCGACAGCGTCTCGATGATCTTGCCGGCGACGTTGGCGGCGTCGGTGGTGCGCTTGGACTCCGGCAGCACCACCACGAACTCGTCGCCGCCGATGCGGCACACGGTGTCGCCGACGCGCAGCTGCGCCACCAGGCGCCGGGCGACCTCCTTCAGCACCTGGTCGCCGACGGTGTGGCCGAGCGTGTCGTTGATGGCCTTGAAGCGGTCGAGGTCGACGAACATGACCGCCGTCTGCTTGCGGTTGCGCTGGCTGAGCGCGAGCGCCTGCGTCAGGCGGTCCTCCAGCAGGCGCCGGTTCGGCAGCCCGGTGAGCGCATCGTGGTCCGCGAGGTGCTGGGCGCGCTCCTGCGCGTCGCGCAGCTCGCTCGTGCGCTCGGCGACGACACGCTCCAGTCCCTCGCGCGCCGCGTGCTCGGCCGTAATGTCGTCGTAGATCCAGATCGAGCCCTCGAGCGGCTGCGCGGGATCGATCGCCCGGCCGACCACCTTGCACCAGAGCAGGCTGCCGTCCCTGCGGCGCAGCTGGCGTTCCTCGCTGTAGGTCCCGCCCTGCGTCAGGACCTCGTAGCCGATCCGCCCGACCTCCTCGAACGCTTCGCGGGATTCGTGGATCAACTCGGTACTGCGGCCGATCAGCTCCCCGGGCCCGTAGCCCAGCATCTCCTCCATGCGCGGATTGCAGCGCTGGATGCTGCGCTCGCGCAGGAAAGTGATGCCGATGGTGGCGTTGTCGAGGATCAGCGCCTGCTCGGCGAGCGCGCGGCGCACCTCCTCCTCGCGGCGCCGCGCATCGCTGATGTCCTCGAACAGCCATACCGCGCCGCGCACGGCGTCGCCGGGCTGCACCGCGCGCCCCGAGAGCCGGCACCAGAAGCCGGTGCCGTCGCGCCGGCGCAGCCACTGCTCGCGCGTATGCGTGTCGCCGCTGTTCAGCTGGTCGTAGTTCGCCGCGGCCTGCTCGAACTCCCGGTCGCTGAAGTACAGCTGGCGCGCCGACAGGCCGCTCGCCTCGCCAGGCTCGTAGCCGAACAACTCCTCGAAGCGGCGGTTGCAGCGCACCACCCTGCGCTCGCGCGTGATGGCGATCCCGACCACCACGTTGTTGAGCAGCGCCTCCTGCTCGGCGAGCAGGCGCTGCATCTCCGTCTCGGCGCGGCGCTGCTCCGTGATGTCCTCGTGCGTCCAGACCGACCCCTTGTGCGGTTCCGTCGCATTGATGGCGCGGCCCACCGTGCGGACCCACATTTCGCCGCCGTCCTTGCGCCGGCGACGGGCGGTTTCCTCGAACGGCAGTCCCTTGCGGAATTGCGCGTACGCCTCGTCGAGCTTGCGGTACTCGGACTCGTCGACGAACAGCTGGGCGGTCGATCTGCCCTTCAGCTCGCCGGGGGCGTAGCCGTACATCTGCTCGAAGCGCGCGTTGCAGCGCACCACGCGCCGGTCGCGCAGGAACACGATGCCGACCGAAGCCGTCTCGAAGATGACTTCCTGCTCGCGGAGCAACCGCGCCACCTCGTCGCCATGCCGCCGCGACTGGGTGACGTCGTCGACGATCCATACGGTGCCGCGGCGCGCGTCGGAGTGGCCGATGCCCTTGGCGATCATGCGCGCGAGAAAGGTCGAGCCGTCCTTGCGGCGCAACTCCCAGTCGAGGTCGATCTGCTTGCCGGCCGAGAGCACCGGCACGGCGATGCGCCCGAGCGCCTCGTAGCTTTCCGCCGACGGGTAGATGACCTCGCCGGGCTGGCCGATCAGCTCCTCGGGCTGCCAGCCGAACAGCTCGGCGAACTTCGGGTTGCACAGGAAGAACTTGCGGTCGCGCGTGAAGGCGATGCCGATCCAGGCGTTCGCCAGCACCGCCTCGTACTCGAGCTGCGTGAAGCGCGTGCGCCCGGCGTAGCTCGCCGGCGGCTGCTCGAGGCTGTCCACGGGCACGGTGCGGTCGTTCATCGCGCGTCGGCCAGCACCTGGAAGTCGCGGGCATAGTCGCGCAGGCGCCGCACGACGTGCCGCCGCTGCCCGGCGCTCAGGCTGCGCTCCACGCCGGCGAGCATCGTGAACAAGCCGTCCAGGTACGCCCGGTTGGCGGCGGCGAACTCGGGCTCGCGCCCGCGATCCCAGTGCGCGGCCCAGTCGGCGAGCCGCGGCGCGCTCGCGCGCGCGCGCAGCATGGCGACGAGCTCCGCCTGCAGGCGGCGGCGCTCGCGGTCGCGCAGCTCCGCATTGAGCGGGGCGCGCTCGTTGAATTCCCGGACGCGCTCGCGTTGCGCATCGCTCAGCTCTCCCAGCCAGTCTTCCAGCTCGTGCGCCAGCCGCTTGAAGCGTCGCGCGCGGCGCTCATCGGGCGTGCCCGCCAGCCAGCGCGCGGCGAACTTGCGGTTGTCCTGCGCGAATCCCTGCTCCAGGCGCGCGACTTGCGCCGGCTCGAGCCGGTCCAGGAAATCCCCCAGCCCGGCACCCGCGCGCTCCAGCGCTGCGCGCGCCTCCGCCCGCATCGCATCGTACCCCCAAACCAGGTCCTCCCGCGTCGCGCCGCGCTCGACGCGTGCGCCCGCCTCCTCGGCCAGGCGCGCGTAGCGCGGCAGCGCCTGCGCGCGGTGCCAGGCGAGGAACGAAGCGAGGCGCGCGTCGAATTCCCCGGCCTGCGCTGCCTCGAGGTCGAAGTAGCGGTCCGCCTGCCAGCGCAGCCAGGTGTCGGCGTTGTTGTAGGCGAACTCGAGGGCGCTGCAGCCCGCGGCCAGGGCGACGAGCAGCATCGCCAGCAGGCGCGCGATCACCAGTAGGTCTCAACCGTGATGTGCCCCGGCGCCCGGCGGCGGTGCTTGCGCATGCCGCGCGCTTCCAGCGCGGCCGTGGCGTCCGTCACCATCGCGGGATTCCCGCACAGCATGACGTGCGAGCGCTCGGCCGAGAGCGCGGCCTGCGCCGCGCGCTCGAGGCGCCCGTCGCCGATCGCCGCGGGCACGCGCCCGGCGAGCGCGCCGTCCACCGCCTCCCGGCTGACGAAGGACACGAAGCCGAACTTGCCGCCCCGCGCACGCGCGATGGCGCCGATCAGGTCGCGGTATGCCCGGTCGGCCGCGGTGCGCGTCGCGTGCACCAGGATCACTCGGGCAAAGCGCTGCCAGGGCGCATCGGTGCGCAGGATGGACAGGAACGGTCCGAGCCCGGTGCCGGTGGAGATCAGCCAAAGGTTCTCGGCCTCCGGTACTTCGCGCAGCACGAGGAAGCCCGCCGGATTCGGCGCCACGTGAACCGCGTCGCCCGCGCCCAGCGCCGCGAGCCGCGGCGACAGCGGCCCCGCCTGCACCACGTTGTAGTAGAACTCGAGCGGCTCGGTGCCCGGCGCGTTGACCAGGGAATAGGGCCGCGCGACGCGCTCGCCGCCGACGTCGAGCGCGAGCTTGGTGAACTGGCCTGCCTCGAACGGGACGAGCGGGGCCCGGACCTGCAGGCTGCACAGCCGGTCGGTCCAGCGCGTCTGGCCGACCACTCGGCCTTCGAGCCACTTGCTCATGCGAGCCTTGAATTATATTCGGGTCATGCACGCGCTCCGTCCCCTCGCCGGCCTGGGCGCGCGCCGGCAGCGGACTGGAATGGAACTACTGCCGCCCGCCGATCGAGGAGATCGGGTTCGAGATGGACGTGCGGCGCGTCACGACGGAGCGGCTGCTCGCGTAGGCGCCGCGCGGCGGCGCGCCCAGGCCTCCTGGGCGGCGCCGAGGATGCCTTTCGGCATGAAGATGATGAACAGCACCAGCATCAGCCCGTAGAGGGTGGTGTCGAGGCCGTGGATGTCGTGGCCGAGCGCGAGGCGCAGCACCTCGGCGAGCAGCAGCGTGAAGGCCGCGCCCACCGTGGGGCCGAGCCGCACGAACATGCCGCCGGCGATGGCGCCGAACACCATCTGCAGGCTGATGCCGATGCCCGAGACGGTCTCGGGATTCACGTAGAGCTGATACTGGGCGTAGAGCACGCCGCCCAGGCTGGTCATGAGCGCGGAAATCAGGGTCACGCCGAGCTTCAGGCGCGCGATGTTCATGCCGACCGAGGCCGCGGCCTCCTCCTCCTGGCTGATCGCCTCGAGCGCGAGGCGCGCCATCGAGCGGTCGACGCGCGTCCAGATCCACAGCCCGCCGAGCCAGAACGCGAAGATGATGTAGAACCAGACCAGCTTGGAGGAGAACTGCAGCGCGACGAGCGACCCCGAAGTGTCGGCGAGCGCGGTCACCGGCGTCACGCCGAGCGAGCCGCCGGTCTGGTCGCGCAGCGCGACGATGATCAGCCGCGCCACCTCGGAGAGCGCGAGCGTCACCAGCGCGAAGTAGTGGCCGACGATCTTGAAGCGAAAGCACGGGTAGCCGATGAGCAGGGCGATCACCGCCGTCACCGCGAGCGCCAGGGGAATGCCGAGCCAGGGCGAGAGTCCGTAGTGATTCCAGCCCATCACCACCACGTAGGCGCCGATGCCGAGGAAGGCGCCGTGGCCCAGGCTCACCAGGCCCAGGCGCCCCATGATCGCCCAGCCCGTGTACACGAAGGCCCACAGCAGCGTCATGATGAGCAAATGCAGCGGATAGTTGCCCATGCCCGCCAGGGGCGCTGCCGCGAGCAGCGCGAGGCCGATCCAGCGCATCGGGTTGGCCACGCTACTTGCCTCCGAGCAGGCCCTGCGGCCGCCAGAACATCATCGCGATGAAGAACAGGAACGCGAAAACGTAGCCCCACTCGATGTGCAGGATGTAGCCGCCCACCGAGATGAACTGGGCGAAGATGAACGCGGCGATGAAGCCGCCCAGCATGTTGCCGAGGCCGCCCAGCACGCAGATCATGAAGGTGATGGGGCCGAAAGTGAGCCCGATCGCCGGATGGATGTCGTACTGCAGCACCAGCAGGCAGGCAGCGAGGCCCGCCAGGCCGCCGCCCAGCGCCGAGGTGATGACGAAGATGCGGTTCGCGTTCACGCCCATCAGCGGCATGATGGCGCGGTCCTGCGAGATGGCGCGGATCGCCGTGCCGACGAAGGTGCGCGTGAGGAAGAGGTACACGCCGACCATGCCGCCGAGCGCGACCAGGAAGGCGATGAGCCGTGCGAGGCTGAGGTACATGCCGCCCGCCTGCATCGCCGGCAGGCTGACGCCGATGTTGCGGAACTCGACGCCGAAGGCGAGCGTGGCCGCCGCCTGCAGGAAGAACAGCACCCCGCCGGTGACCAGCAGCTGGTTGATCGGCTCGGCCGAGAGCACCGGCCGGATCACGAACTGGTGCAGGAGCGCGCCGAGCGCGGCCACGGCGAGGATCGCCGCCGGCATCGCCAGCCAGAGCGGCCAGCCGAAGACGTTGTGCAGGTAGTAGACCGCGTACATGCCGATCATGATCAGCTCGGCGTAGCAGATCCAGACGACGTCGATCACCCCGAAGATCAGATTGAGCCCGAGCGCCAGCAGCGCCAGCACGCCCCCGAACAACAGGCCGTTC
>Ga0208144_1000038_pt1 | contig 9246 bp, 9 predicted proteins | sample MayberryNE_TuleA_2_FD_185660 | JGI IMG/M metagenome (GOLD analysis project Ga0208144, IMG submission 185660) | Natural and restored wetland microbial communities from the San Francisco Bay, California, USA, that impact long-term carbon... | ecosystem: Environmental > Terrestrial > Soil > Wetlands ... | reverse complement strand
AACCTGAGCGGCTGGATGAAGCACGTCGGGACGATCCGGATCGTCGTGGCGAAGGACTTCCACCGGAAGGGGATGGGGAGCGTCCTCGCCAACGAGCTCTTCCTCCACGCCCTGAAGTCGGGGCTCGAGAAGGTGGTGGCCGAGGTGATGGAGTCGCAGCCGGGCGCGAAGCGGGTATTCGAGAAACTGGGCTTCAAGCTCGAGGCGACGTTCCGCGGACACGTGCGCGACCAGATCGGCGTGCGGCACGACCTGCTCGTCCTGACGAAGGACCTCGAGGAATTCTGGGCGAACATCCAGACCCACGAGTACTTCTCCTACCCCACCCGCGAAATGGAGGGGTAAACCCCAAAACCGGGACGTCCACAGAACTCCAACAAAAGAGGGACACTCATGGATTTCGGAGTGTCCCTCCTGTCGGAGCAACCGAAGACTGTCCCGGATCTGCTGGAGTTCTGTGGACGTCCCGGTTTTGGGGTTGACCGGGTCAACCCAGGGAGTCGAGGACGGCGAGGGCGGCGGCGGCATCCTCCGCCGCCCTCGCGATCGCCCGCGCCGCGGGCGCGTCGGGGGCGGTCGCCACCAGCAGCTCTCCCGCGTCCGAGGCCGCGCGCAGCGCCATCTCGAGCGGAATCTCGCCGAGGAACCGCAGTCCCATCTCCGCACACGCCTTCCGCGCGCCGCCGTGCCCGAAGATCTCGCTGCGCCCCGCGCAGTGCGGGCACAGGAAGTAGCTCATGTTCTCGACCACGCCGAGGATGGGGACGCCGACCTTCTCGAACATCCGAACCGACTTCTTCACGTCGATCAGCGCGAGGTCCTGGGGGGTCGTGACCACCACCGCCCCGGCCACCGGCGTCATCTGGACGAGGGAGATCTGGACGTCCCCGGTACCCGGCGGCAGGTCGATGACGAGGTAGTCGAGCTCCCCCCACTTCGTCCCGTGGAGGAACTGCTCCAGCGCCTTCATCAGCATCGGTCCGCGCCAGATGATCGGGGTGTCGTCCTCGAGGAGGAATCCGATCGAGACGATCTTCAGCCCCTGCATCTCCGCCGGGAGGATCATGCCGTCCTCCCCCGCGAGCCGGTGCCCCTTCAGGTGGAAGAGGGTCGGCACGGAGGGGCCGTAGATGTCGGCGTCGAGCAGCCCGACGCGGGCCCCGCCGCGCGCCAGCGCCACCGCGAGGTTCGCGCTGATCGTCGACTTCCCCACGCCCCCCTTTCCCGACGCGACGGCGACGACGTTGCGCACGCCCGGGATCGGCCGCTTCCCCTCCGCCGGGTCCTTCGACGACCCGACTCCGCAAGACTTCTTCCCGGAAAACGCCATGTCGTTCACCTCGAGAAACGATTTTGGGTGGAGCGTCCCATTACCTTCGATTATAGTCTCTAGGATGACCGACCGCCCGGGCCGACAGATGAGGCGCGCCGCGGCGCTGATGATGGGGTCGGTGTTCCTCTCCCGGATCCTCGGGTACGCCCGCGACGCCGTGATCGCCTGGCAGCACGGCGCCACCACCGAAACGGACGCCTACTTCGTCGCGTTCACGATCCCCGACTTCCTCAACTACCTTCTGGCGGGCGGCGCGCTCTCCATCACCTTCATCCCGATCTTCGCCCGGTACCTGGCGGAGGGGAAGGAGGAGGAGGGGTTCCGCTCCTTCTCGACGATCGCCACGGTGATGGGGATCGGCATGCTCTTCTTCATCGTGCTCGGCGAGTTCCTCGCGGGCCGCGTCATCCCGCTCCTCGCCCCCGGCTTTCCCCCCGCGCAGGCGGCGCTCGCGGCCCGCCTGACGCGCATCGTGCTCCCCGCGCAGATCTTCTTCTACATCGGGGGGCTTCTGATGGCGGTGCAATACGCCCGGAAGCAGTTCTTCCTGCCGGCGCTGGCGCCGCTGATCTACAACGCCGGGATCATCGCGGGAGGACTGCTCCTTGGACGCGACCGCGGGATGGAGGGATTCGCCTGGGGAGTCCTCGCGGGGGCGTTCCTCGGGAACTTCGCGCTGCAGCTCCACGGCGCCCGTCGCGGCGGCCTGTCCTTCTCCCCCCGGCTCGACTTCTCCGACCCGGGCCTGAAGGAGTTCATCCGGCTCTCCATCCCGATCATGCTCGGCTTCTCCCTCGTCGTGGTGGACGAATGGACCACGCGCGTCTTCGGCTCCTTCCTCCTCGCGGGGGCGATCACCTGGCTGAACAACGCGCGGCGCCTCATGCTGGTGCCCGTGGGCATCTTCGGGCAGGCGTCGGGCGTGGCGTCGTACCCGTTCCTCTCCTCGCTGGCGGCGGAGGGGAGGAAGGAGGAGATGTGGAACACGCTGTCCCTCACCCTGCGGTGGGTCTTCCTCGTCGCCGCCGGCGTGGCGGCCATCGCCGTCGTCCTGTCGCGGGAGGCGGTCCTCCTCGTCTACCAGCGCGGGGCGTTCACGATCGACGACACGATGCGCACCGCCTCCGCCCTGTCCGCCTTCTGCGTCGGCATCCCCTTCTGGTGCGCGCAGGCGATCGTCTCCCGCGGTTTCTTCGCGATGCGGGATACCTGGACCCCGACGCTCGTGGGAACGGGGGCATGGATCGTCGCCCTCCCGATCTATTATCTCCTTCAGCAGTCGTACGGCGTCTTCGGACTGGCGCTCGCCAGCACGGCGGGGATCCTGCTCTACGCGGGAGCGCTGTACGGGATCCTGATGCGGCGGACGGTGGGGCGGCGGGGAATGCCCGAGCTGATCGAGTACGGGAAACTGGCGCTGGCCGCGGCGCTGGCCGGATCGGCCGGATTCCTCCTGCTGGGAGCGGCTTCGCGGTTCGTCGCCTGGGAGACCGCGTTCGGGTCGATGATCCGCCTGGCCGGCGGAGCGGCGGCGGTGGGGGGGGTCTACTTCCTCCTCGCCTTCCTGTTCCGCAGCGGCACGGCCCGGACCATCCACCGGCGCGAGGACCTGCTCCACCCGCCCGGATCGATTCCGGCCGGCGGGGGAGGCGAAAACGGTATCACACCTCCATGAAGGTGTCCCCGCCACCCAGCGCCCGGCGCAGTCCTTCCATATCGGGCTCGTTGCGGCCCACCCGGCATTGACGCCGCCCGAACAGCGACTTCGTGCCGCCCGTGATCGCCACGCGGGCCAGCTCGATCCGGCGGACGCGGCGCCGCAGAAGCCGTTTCCCCCACTGCCGCGCTTTCAGCGCCAGCAGGCCCGCCCACACCTTTTTCGCCCTCCCGTCGCACACCACGCCGACGATCCGGACCGGCGCGCCGCTTCCCGGAGGCCCGGCGTGGCGGCGCACTTCCGCCAACGCGCGGGACGTCGAGCGCGCCACCACCACGGCGTACCCTTTCTCCGCGGCGAGGGATTCCGCCGATTCCTGGGCATCCCGGGAAAGGCAGAACGGAAGCAGGAGGATCTTTTTCACGCTGACATGATATCGCAGACGGCTTGCGGGTTGTGGGCGAGGGACAATGCTCCGACCGCAGCGGGAGGACACTCCTTTCCGCAGTGGGAGGACACTCCTCCCCTCCCTCCCGGGGCAGAACCAGGAATGTCCCCCCTTGACCAGGAAAGTTCCTCGAAAGCGCCTGCACTTCCCGGGGACTTTCTCCTGCCGTTCCTCACGCCGAGAAGATCCCCAGGCGGGTGGTGACGGGGTACGCTGATGATCACGCGGCTGACGGACAGGATCTGGGTCGTGGAGGGCGGGAAGAACGGGCGGTACCCGTACGCCCACTCCCTGTACGTGGCGGACGGGGGCGGCATCCTCGTGGACGCCGGGTCGGACGAGGCGGAGATCGAACGGTTGCGAACGGAGGACGGGATCGCCGCGGTCGTGATGACCCATTACCACGAGGACCACTTCACGTTCCTGACCGCCCTTCCGGACACGCCGGTCTGGTCCTCGGGGGCGGACGCCCCGGCCCTCGAATCGCTCGAAACGCTGCTGGCGTGGTACGGCGTCCTCGGGAACGAATGGGACTCCTTCTACCGGGAGCTGTTCGCCGGAAAATTCCGTTTCGTTCCGAGGAAGATCGCGCGGAAGATCGCGGACGGGGAGGAGCTGCTCTTCGGAAGTACACGGGCGGTCGCCGTCGTCGCCCCGGGCCACACTCCCGGACACCTGTGCCTGCACTTTCCCGACGACGGGATCCTGTTCCTCGGCGACTACGATCTGACGGCGTTCGGCCCGTGGTACGGCGACGTCCCGTGCGGCATCGACGCCTTCCGCCGGTCGGCCCGCCGCCTCGCCGCGATCGCCGCGGACCGGTTCGTGGTCTCCCACGAGGGACCCGTCCACCGCGGCCCGATCGCCGGGAAAATGGATTCATACCTCGCCGTGATCGACCGGCGGGAGGAGGCGCTCCGGGACCATTTGCGGAAGCCGCGCACGCGCGCGGAGATCATCGCGCGGCGCCTGGTCTACGGCCCCGGCCGGGGCGGCCCGTGGTTCGACTACGGCGAGTGGGCGCTCCTCTCCAAGCACCTCGACGCGATGATCGCGCGCGGGGAGGCCGCGCTCCGCGACGGCGCTTACGTCCTGACGTAGAAACCCGGAATCCCTGAACCCCAAAACCGGGACGTCCTCAGAACTCCCCCAAAAGAGGGAAACTCATGGAGATCGGTATGTCCCTCTATTCGGAGCGATTGATGTCCGTCCCGGTTCTGTGGGAGTTCTGAGGACGTCCCGGTTTTGGGGTTGACGGTTCTGCGGGGTGGACGAGGGACCGGATCTCCTCCGCGGACATCCCGAGGACGTCGCGGAGCACCTCTTCCGTGTGCTCCCCGAGCAGGGGCGGCGGGTGCCGGTACTCGACCGGGGTACCGGAGAATTTCATCGGGGAGCCGATCAGCCGCACCGAACCGGCCGCGGGGTGCGGCATCTCGACCACCATCCCCCGCGCGGCGGTGTTCGGATCCTCCAGAGCCCGGTCCACCGTGTGGATCGGCCCCGCCGGGATCCCCTCGTCCCAGAGACGCCCGATCCACTCCGATGCCGTCCGCGTCGCGAACACGCCCTCCAGCAGGGGGACGAGCGCCTCCCGGTTGCGGACCCGCTCCGGGTTCGTCGAAAACCGTTCGTCGGAGAAAAGCTCCGGCGCGCCGGCGATCTCGCAGAACTTCCTGTACTGCCGGTCGTTGCCGATCCCGACGGCGAGGTACCCGTCCTTCGAGCGGAACACCTGGTACGGAACGATGGTGGCGTGCGCGTTGCCGAACCGCCCCGGCACCTCCCCGGAGACGAGGTAATTCTCCCCCACGTTCGCCAGCCAGGAGAGGGCCGCGTCCATCAGGGCGAGGTCGATCCGCTGCCCCGCGCCGGTGGCATCGCGTCGCCGCAGGGCCGCCAGGATCGCCACCGCGGCGTACATCCCCGTGGTCAGGTCGACCGTCGCAACGCCCAGCTTCATCGGCTCGCCGCTTCTTTCCCCGGTGATGCTCATCAGCCCGCTCATCGCCTGGGCGATGAAGTCGTACCCCGGGAGATCGCGGTACGGGCCGGTCTGACCGTATCCCGTGATGCTGCAGTAGACGAGGCCGGGATTCCCATCCGCGAGCGCCTCGTACCCGAGCCCGAGCTTCTCCGCCGCCCCCGTCCGGAAATTCTCGATCACGACGTCGCTGCGCGCGGAAAGCGCCCGCACCGCCGCGATCCCCTCCGGCGACTTGAGGTCCAGTGCGACGCTCTTCTTGTTCCGGTTGACGCACAGGTAGTACGCGGATTCGCCGGCCGCGAAGGGGGGGCCCCACTCGCGCGTGTCGTCCCCCCCCTCCGGCCGCTCGACCTTGATCACCTCGGCCCCGAGGTCCCCGAGGATCATCGTGCAGAAGGGACCCGCGAGGACCCGCGACAGGTCGAGGACGCGGATCCCCGACAACGGACCGCCCATCGCCATTCCCCTCCCCCGGCCTCCCCTCTCAGGACACCGCGTCGATGCCGGTCACATCCTTCCCCATCACGAGGGTGTGGATCTCGTAGGTGCCCTCGTAGGTGTCGACCGACTCGAGGTTGCACATGTGACGCATCGTCTGGTATTCGTCGCTGATCCCGTTGGCGCCGAGCATCCCCCGCGCGGTCCGCGCGACGGTGAGCGCCATCCGGACGTTGTTCCGCTTCGCCAGGCTCACCTGCTGCGGGCGCATCTTCCCGGCCTCCTTCAGGTGCCCCAGCCGCAGGGCGATGAGCTGCGCGGACGTGATCTCCGTCAGCATGTCCGCCAGCTTCGCCTGCGTGAGCTGGAAGGAGGCGACCGGCCGGCCGAACATCTTCCTCTCCTTCGTGTAGGAGAGCGCCTCGTCGAAGCACGCCATCGCGGCGCCGATCGCGCCCCACGCGATCCCGTACCGCGCCTGGGTCAGGCACATGAGGGGACCTTTCAGCCCCTGCACGCCGGGAAGGAGGTTTTCCGCCGGCACGCGGACGTCGTCGAAGATGAGCTCCGCCGTGACGGAGGCCCGGAGGGAGAGCTTCGAGTGGATCTCGGGGGCGGAGAAGCCCTTCGTCCCCTTCTCGACCAGGAAGCCGCGCACCACGCCGTCGAGCTTGGCCCACACCACGGCCACGTCGGCGACGGTGCCGTTCGTGATCCACATCTTCGCGCCCGAAAGGACGTAATGGTCCCCGTCCTTCACCGCCTTCGTCTTCATGCCGCCCGGGTCCGAGCCGTGGTCGGGCTCGGTCAGGCCGAAGCATCCGACCGCCTTCCCCGCGCCCAGCGCCGGGAGCCACCGCCCCTTCTGCGCCTCGCTCCCGAACGTGTGGATCGGGTACATCACCAGCGCCCCCTGCACGGAGGCGAAGCTGCGCAGCCCCGAGTCGCCACGCTCGAGCTCCTGCATGACGAGGCCGTACGAAACCTGGTCGATGCCGGGCAGCCCGTACCCCTTCAGGTTGGAGCCGAGAAGCCCCATCTCCCCAAGCTTCGGGATGATATGCATCGGAAACCCGCCCGCCCGGTAGTGCTCCCGCACGATCGGGAGGAATTCCCGATCCACGAAATCGCGCACCGAATCCCGGATCATGCGCGACTCCGGTGAATACCCGCTTTCCAGGTCGTAATAGTCGATCCCCTTGAACATCGTCCCCTCCTTGCGTCGATTTCCCCCGGCGGGCCGGGGGCGTTATCCCATCCCCCGGGAAATGCCGGCCGAGGCGGCCGAGAGCTCCCGAAGGATCTTCTCCATCAAGGACTCCGTGTACCGCGCCGTCGGCACGGACACCGTGAGACTGGCCGCGAGTTTCCCCCCGGGATGGAACACCGGCACGCTGACCGAGGTGATCCCCTCGACCCGCTCCCCGTGGCTGACGGCGTATCCCCGGTCCCGGATCCGCCGGATCTCCCCCCGCATCGCCTTCTTCCCCGTGATCGTGTTCCCGGTGAACTTCCGGAAGGGGCGGGCGAAGACCCGCTCCACCGCGTCCTCGTCGGAAAACGCGAGGATCGCCTTGGACGACCCCCCGCAATACAGCGGGGACCGCTGCCCGACGGGCATCACGGCTTTCAGCGACTGCGGGGATTCGAGGACGTGGACGCAGACCCGTTCGAGCCCGTCCGCGACGTTCAGGTGGACCGTTTCCCGAAGGGCGCGGAAGACTTTCTCCATCACGGGGACCGCGCGCGGGATCAGGAGATTGCGCTCGGAAAGGGCGGAGGTGAACGAGTAGAAGACGTTGGAGAGGGCGTACTTCCCCGACGGCTCCTCCTGCCGCAGGAACCCCCGCCGGACGAGGGCCGAGACGATGCGCGCGGCGCTGGATTTCGGCATGCCGAGGCGGCGGGCGGCTTCCGTCACCCCGACGGGCCCCCCGGCGTCCCGGCACAGGAACAGGACGTCGACGGCCTTGTCGATCAGCTTCGCCCCGGGAGAGTGTTCCACTATGTGGCACCATGTTCCATATTTAAGGGGATTTTATACACTCCCGCGGAACTCCCGTCAAGTCGATTCCACCAGGGGGGGCATACCTGCCAGGGGGGACATACCTGGTGTAGACCGGAAGGTGTGTCCCCCACGGCGGGAAGGAGTGTCCTCCCACGGCGGGAAGGACTCTGGAGGTTTGTAGCCTACTTCCCCTTCAGCGCGTCGTTCAGCGTCCGGACCACAACCTCCGGATCGAGCCCCTTGTGCCAGGAGGTGTAGGTGATCGTCTCGTGCCGGCTCGACTTGCAGGAGACGCAGTCCGGGCCGAACAGCTCGGCGACCTTCTCCCGAAGCGCCGGGTATTGGCGCAGGACGTCGCCCACGAGCGTGTCGGTCCCGATCGGCGGTGTCTTGGTCATCTCAGCTTTCCCCTTCGAGGACCGGCTTCGGCTTCGGGCGGCCCGTCGTAGCTGTCATTATACCCGGAGAATCCCCCGGCGACCGGACGTTCAGGATATAGAACGTGGCGGAGCCGAAGGCGACCGGGTCCCCCTCGGCGTTCCGGATCTCCGTGGACCCGACGGCGATCGTCTTCCCCATCCGGATCACGGAGCCGCGCGCCGTGATCACCCCGCCCGCGACCGGCTTCAGCAGGTTGACCTTGTACTCCACCGTGGTCATCCGGGAGGTGAGCGGCAGGATGGAGCGAAGCGCGGTGGCCACGGACATGTCCACGAGCGTTCCCAGCACGCCGCCGTGGAGGGTTCCGCCGGAGTTCATCAGGGCCTGCCGCACGCGGCACCGCATCACGCTCGCGCCGCCGCTGCACGCGAGCAGCTTCATCCCCATCATCTTCACGAACGGGAACCGGTTCACCCGGTCCTTCACCAGCTCCTCGTCGAAGACCTTCATTCCGCCTCCCGGATTCGATCTCGCGACCCGCCGGAGCGCTCACACACGGTCGTAGCGGGAAAATTTCATCGTGTAGTTCCCCCGGCCCTGGGACAGCGAGCGCAGGGAGGTGACGTAGCCGAACATCTCCTTCAGGGGGATCGCCGCCGACAGGAAGCTCCCCCCCGGGCGCCGGTCGACCGAGGCGACCTTGCCGCGCCGCGCGTTGACGTCGCCGATCACCCCGCCGAGGAACTCGTCGGGGACGACGATCTCCACCGCCATCACCGGTTCGAGCAGGTACGGCCTCCCCTTCTCGTACGCCTCGTGGAACGCCTTCGCGGCCGCCACCTTCGCCGCCATCGGCGAGGGGACGCCGGAGAGGAACTCGAGGCGGGAGAGCTCGATCGCCACATCGTCCACCGGGTAGCCGAGGGCGCCGAAGAACGCCCCCTCCCGCAGCCCCATCTCCGCGCCGTCGGCCACGTCCTGCGGCAGTCCGAGC
>Ga0208144_1000036_pt1 | contig 9360 bp, 6 predicted proteins | sample MayberryNE_TuleA_2_FD_185660 | JGI IMG/M metagenome (GOLD analysis project Ga0208144, IMG submission 185660) | Natural and restored wetland microbial communities from the San Francisco Bay, California, USA, that impact long-term carbon... | ecosystem: Environmental > Terrestrial > Soil > Wetlands ... | reverse complement strand
ATTACCTCGCCGCGCTCAACGAGGCGCAGCGCCACGCGGTCGAGCACGGCGGAGTTTCGCCTGATGATTCCCCGCCGCTCCTGATCATCGCCGGCGCCGGCTCCGGCAAGACCAACACGCTGGCGCACCGGGTCGCCCACCTGATCGTCGGCGGCGCCGACCCGCGCCGCATCCTGCTGCTCACCTTCTCGCGCCGCGCCGCGGCGGAAATGGAACGGCGCGTGCAGCGAATCACCGCGCAGGTTCTGCGCGGCCAGGCTGCACCCTTGGTCGGGGCGCTTTCCTGGTCCGGCACCTTTCACGCGATTGGCGCGCGGCTGCTGCGCGAGCACGCGCGCGCGATCGGTCTCGACGCCGGCTTCACCATCCACGACCGGGAAGACTCGGCCGACCTGATGAACCTGGTGCGGCACGAGCTCAGCTTCTCCAAGACGCAAAAGCGCTTTCCGATGAAGGGCACCTGCCTCGCCATCTATTCGCGCGCGGTCAATGCCGAGGTGCCGCTTGGTGAGGTGCTGGCAACAGCCTTCCCATGGTGCAGCGAGTGGGAAGCCGAGCTGCGCACCTTGTTCGGTGCCTTCGTGGAGGCCAAGCAGAAGCAGAACGTGCTCGATTATGACGACCTGCTGCTCTATTGGGCGCAGATGATGCTGGAAGGCGCGCTGGCGCGTGAGATCGCCGCGCGCTTCGATCATGTGCTGGTGGACGAATATCAGGACACCAACCGTCTGCAGGCCTCGATCCTGCTCGGCCTGAAGCCGAACGGGCGCGGGCTGACGGTGGTCGGCGACGACGCGCAATCGATCTATTCGTTCCGCGCCGCCACCGTGCGCAACATTCTCGATTTTCCCGGCCAGTTCAGCCCGCGCGCCGAGGTCGTCACGCTCGAGCGCAATTACCGCTCGACGCAGGCTATTCTCGCCGCCGCCAATGCGGTGATCGCGCTTGCCGCCGAGCGCTACAGCAAGAACCTGTGGTCCGACCGGCCTTCGGCCGAGCGCCCCGCGCTCATCAATGTGGCCGACGACACGGCGCAGGCAGGCTTCGTGGTGGAGAAGATCCTTGAGAACCGCGAAGCCGGCATCGCGCTCAAATCGCAAGCCGTGCTGTTCCGCACTTCGAGCCACAGCGCCGGATTGGAAATCGAACTGACGCGCCGCAATATTCCCTTCGTCAAATTCGGCGGGCTGAAGTTTCTCGAGGCCGCCCACATTAAAGATGTGCTGGCCGCCCTGCGCTGGGCGGGCAACATGCGCGACCGGGTGGCCGGTTTCCGCGTGGCGCAACTCCTGCCCGGCGTCGGCCCCGGCAATGCCGGCCGCCTGCTGGAGCGCGTGGCGCAGACGGACGACCCGGCCGGCGCCTTAAGCGCTTTCAAGCCGCCGGCGGCAGCCGCCGAGCATTGGCCGGACTTCGCCGACACCATCGGCCTGTTGCGGCGGGGCGCGATGGGGTGGCCGGCCGAGCTCGATCTCGTCTGCCGATGGTACGCCCCGCATCTCGAGCGCATTTACGAGGACGCCGCCGTGCGCCAGGGCGACCTGCATCAGCTCGCGCAGATCGCGGCCACCTATCCCAGCCGCGAGCGTTTTCTCACCGAGCTGACGCTCGATCCGCCCGGCGCGACGTCCGACGAGGCCGGCGCGCCGCTGCTCGACGAGGACTATCTGATCCTGTCGACGATCCATTCCGCCAAGGGGCAGGAGTGGACCAGCGTGTTCGTGCTCAATGTCGTCGACGGCTGCCTGCCTTCCGATCTTTCGACCGGCTCGACGCCGGAGATCGAGGAAGAGCGCCGGTTGCTTTATGTTGCCATGACGCGCGCCAAGGACCAGCTGCATCTCATGGTGCCGCAGCGCTTCTATACCTATGGCGAGCGCGGCGACCGCCACGTCTACGCGCAACGCACCCGCTTTATACCGGACGGCTTGCTCAACCATTTCAAGAGCCGTGCCTGGCCGCTGCCGAATGCGGCGCGAAACGCGCGTGCTGCCGGCGCCGCGACGGTCGATCTGCGCACCAAGCTGCGCCGGATGTGGGATTGATCGTCCGTTTCGTGCTCGCGGCTTATTTAAGGCGCCGAGCAGTAAAAACGCCGCATGACGGCGCGTTGTAACGCTCCTCTGCAACGCCTATAACCCTCCTCCGAAACAGGCCGCCGGCACCAAGTCCGGCGCCGGGAGATCAATTCCATGCCATGGACCAATCAGGGAGGCGGCGGCGGCCCGTGGGGTTCGGGCGGCGGCCGGGGCCCATGGGGCAGCGGACCGCAGTCGTCCGGACCGAAACCGCCCGATCTCGAGGAAATGCTCCGGCGCGGCCAGGACCGGCTGCGGCGCTTCCTGCCGGGCGGCAGCATGGGTGGACGCGGCTTCGTGCTGCTGCTGCTCGCCGCCATCGTGCTGTGGGGCGTGTCGGGCTTCTTCAAGGTCGAACCCGACGAGCTCGGCGTCGTCTTGCGCTTCGGCAAGGTCGTGCGCGAAGTACAGCCCGGCCTGAACTACCACCTGCCTTATCCGATGGAGAGCGCCCTGACGCCCAAGGCGCTGCGCGTCAATAAAATCGATATCGGCATGCGCGAGGTCGACAACGGGCGCGGCGGCACCGCGACTCGCAGCGTGCCGCAGGAAAGTCTGATGCTCACCGGCGACGAGAACATCGTCGACGTGGATTTCTCGGTGTTCTGGAAGGTGAAGCCGAGCGGGGTGGGCGACTACCTGTTCAACATTCAATTCCCGCAGGGGACGGTGAAAGCGGTGGCCGAAAGCGCCATGCGCGAGGTGGTCGGTCGGCGCGACATCGAGCCTATCCTGACCGGCGCGCGCCAGACCATCGAGAGCAAGGTGCAGGAGCTGATGCAGAAGACGCTCGACCATTACGGCGCCGGCATCCTCATCCAGCAGGTGCAGTTGCAGAAGGTCGACCCGCCGACCCAGGTGATCGACGCATTTCGCGACGTGCAGGCCGCCCGCATCGATCTCGATCGCGCGGTCAACGAGGCGCAGACTTACGCCAACCGGGTGATCCCGCAGGCGCGCGGCAATGTCGCCAAGATCATCCAGGCGGCGCAGGCCTATCGCCAACAGACGGTGGCCGAAGCCACCGGCGAAAGCGCGCGCTTTCTCAAGATCTACCAGCAGTACAAGAAGGCGCCCGACGTGACCCGCGAGCGTATGTATCTGGAAACCATGGAGCGCGTGCTCGGCGCAACGAACAAGGTGATCATCGACTCCAAGAACGGCGCGCAGGGCGTGCTGCCCTACCTGCCGCTCAACGAGCTCGCGCCGCAGGGGACCAAGCCCAATCAATCCAAGTCGAGAGGTCAGCAATGAGGCTCAGCGTCACTGGCGGCGTTATTGTCGTCCTGGTCGTTGCCGCGCTGATCATCGCCTATCTGGCGCTGTTCACCATCTACCCGACCCAGCAGGCGCTGGTGCTTCGGCTCGGCAAGCCCCAGGCGGTGGTTACCGAACCCGGCCTGCATGCGAAGGCGCCGTTCATCGATACCGTCGTCTATATCGACAAGCGCATTCTCGACCTGGAATCGCCGCCGCAAGAGGTGATCGCCTCCGACCAAAAGCGGTTGGTGGTCGACGCTTTCGCGCGCTATCGCATCCACGATGCGCTACGGTTCTACCAGACACTCGGATCGAAGCGGGCGGCCGATTCGCAACTCTCCATCCTGCTCAACTCGGCGCTGCGGCGCGTGCTGGGCGAAGCGACCTTCATTCAGGTGGTGCGCGACGAGCGTGCCGAGCTGATGGCGCGCATCCGCGGTTTGATCGACCAGGAGGCGGCCAATTACGGCATCGAGGTGGTGGACGCGCGCATCCGGCGCGCCGACCTGCCGGAGCAGAACAGCCAGGCCGTCTATCAGCGCATGCAGACGGCGCGTCAGCGCGAGGCGGCCGAATACCGCGCGGAGGGCAATCAGCGGGCGCAGGAAATCCGCTCGAACGCCGATCGCCAGGCGACCGTGCTGCTGGCGGAAGCGCGCTCGAAGGGTGAGCAGGTCCGCGGCGAAGGCGACGCCACGCGCAACGAGATTTTCGCCAAAGCGTACAATCAGGATCCGGAATTCTTCGAATTCTACCGCTCGATGCAAGCCTATGAGCGCGGCCTCAAGCCGGGCGCCACCAAGTTCTTGCTCAAGCCCGATTCGAACTTCTTCCGCTACTTCACCCATCCCTCCGGCAAAGGGCAAAACGCCGGCGCGGGCGCGCCGCCGCCTGCCGGCGCACCCGCGACCGGCGCGCCTTCGGCATCCCGGTAACGCGAAGCGCGGCCGGCATGTCCGACTTCTTGGCCGCGCTCGGACTGGTTTTCGTCATCGAGGGCCTGGTGTTTGCGGCCTTTCCCGGTCAGGCCAAGCGGGCGATGATGAGCGTGCTGGAAACGCCGGAGACGACATTGCGCGCGATCGGGCTTGCCTCGGCGCTGATCGGCCTCGTCGTCGTGTGGCTGGTGAGGGGGTAACGGATATCAGCCGTCGGTAGTCTGAGGAAAAAACGCTTGGTTCGATCACTCCCTACTGATTGCCGATCCCTGATCTGCCCTTGAATCGCCTTGAAGACAGGGCCACTTTGCAGCAGACCCCTTTCCTGGAGCAACGACGCCCATGGGCGCACTTTTGACTTCGCTGACGACGCCTGTCCGCCGCCCGGCTGCGGCAATTTTGCTCGCCGCGGCAATCGTTTGGCCGGCGATGACGGTGCCGGCTGCGGCGCGCGGACCGGAAGCCATCGCCGACGTCGCCGAGCAGGTCATCGATGCCGTGGTCAATATCTCGACCAAGCAGACCGTCGACATGAGCGACAACGCCATTCCGCAATTGCCGCCAGGTTCGCCGTTCGAGCAATTCTTCGAAGACTATTTCAAGAAGCACGGCAAGAACGGCGCGCCGACGCCGCGGCGCATCAATTCGCTGGGCTCGGGGTTCATCATCGATGCGGCCGGTTATGTGGTGACCAACAACCACGTCATCGCCGGCGCCGACGAAGTCGACGTGATCCTCAACGACGGGACGACGCTGAAGGCGCAGATCGTCGGGCGCGACACCAAGACCGATCTCGCATTGCTCAAAGTGAACCCGACCAAGCCGCTGAAGGCGGTCAAGTTCGGCGATTCGGAAAAGTTGCGGCTCGGCGAATGGGTGATTGCGATCGGCAATCCGTTCAGTCTGGGCGGCACGGTCACCGCCGGCATCGTGTCGGCGCGCAACCGCGACATCCAGTCGGGACCTTATGACAACTACATCCAGACCGACGCCGCCATCAACCGCGGCAATTCGGGCGGTCCGCTGTTCAACCTCAACGGCGAGGTGATCGGCGTCAACACCGCCATCATCTCGCCTTCGGGCGGCTCGATCGGCATCGGCTTCGCGGTGCCGTCGAAGACGGTGGTGCCGGTGATCGATCAGTTGCGCAAGTTCAAGGAAGTGCGGCGCGGCTGGCTCGGCGTGCGCATCCAGCAGGTGACCGACGAGATCGCCGACAGCCTCAACGTCAAGCCGCCGCGCGGCGCCCTGGTCGCCGGCGTCGACGGCAAGGGGCCCGCCAAGGGAACGATCGAGCCGGGCGACGTCATCGTCAAATTCGACGGCAAGGAAGTGAAGGAGATGCGCGACCTGCCGCGCATCGTCGCCGATACGCCGGTCGGCAAGGACGTGGCGGTGACGGTCATCCGCAAGGGCAAGGAAACGATCGAGCGCGTCAAGCTCGGTCGGCTCGCCGATCAGAAGCAGGCGGCGCTGACGAAGAAGGACGCACCGGAGGAAAAACCGGTGGTCAAGAAGGCGCTCGGGCTCGACCTCGCCACGCTGACCGACAGCCTGCGCAAGCAGCACAAGATCAAGGGCAGCGTGAAGGGCGTGTTGATCACCGCGGTCGATCCCCACTCGCCCGCCGCCGACAAGCATCTCGCGCCTGGCATGGTGATCGCAGAGGTGCAGCAGCAGCCGGTATCGACGCCTTCCGAATTGCAGAGCCGCATCGACGGCCTGAAGAAGAGCGGCAAGAAGACCGTGGTGCTCTTGGTGATCGCGCCGGATGGGGACCCAAGCTTCGTGGCGCTGGCGCTGGAATAGGCGCCATCGCATCTGACCAACACGATGCCGTCATGCCCCGCGAAAGCGGGGCATCCAATATTCGAGGCCTGCGAATATTGGATTATCCGCTTTGCACGGATGGTCACCCTCGATGCACGAGCGTCCAGAGTTCCCGCTCAATCCAACACGTGGTTGATCATGCCGTCGGCGAGCTTCGGCTCGAACCAAGTCGATTTCGGCGGCATGATGAGGCCGGCGTCGGCCACCGCCATGAGGTCGGCCATCTGCGTTGGATAGAGCGCGAAGGCGACCGCCATCTCACCGGAGTCGACGCGCGCCTGCAGGCCCACGAGCCCGCGCGCCCCGCCGACGAAATCGATGCGTTTGTCGGTGCGCTGATCCGTGACGCCGAGCAACGGCTCGATCACGCGGCGCGTCAGCATGGTCACCGGTAGGCGGCCGATCGGATCGCTCTCGATCAGATCGGGCCGCAGCGTCAGCTTGTACCATTGGCCGGCAAGATACATACCGAATTCGCTCGGTCTTGCCGGGCGCACCGGCTCAGCGGAGGAGGCTACCGCGAAGCTTTTGCCGAGTTCGGCAAGGAACTGCGCGGGCGCGCGGCCGTTCAAGTCCTTCACCACACGGTTATAGTCCAGGATGGTCATTTCGCGATCGGCAAACAGCACCGCCAGAAAATATCCGTCGGTCTTGCGGCGCGCGGCGACGCGCGCAGCCGCCGCCGAGCGGTGATGGCCGTCGGCGATGTAGAGCGCGGGCAGTGCATCGAAAGCTTTCGTCAGTTTGTCGATGACGGCAGCGTCGGAAACGATCCAGATCTCATGCCGCACGCCATCGTCGGCGGTGACGCCGATGGCAGGCTTGCCGGATGCCGCTTTGGCAAGCAGCGCAGCGATGTCGGCTGCCGCCGGATAGCCGATCATCACCGGCCCGGTTTGCGCGTTCACCGCCTCGATCTGGCGCACCCGGTCGTCTTCCTTCACCGGCGTGGTCAGTTCATGCTTGCGGATGCGGTTGCTTGCGTAGTCGGCGAGCGAGGCGACGCAGGCGAGACCCGTCTGTGTATGGCCGCGCCAAGTGAGACGGTACACATAATAATAGGGCGCGGCGTCGCGCAGCAGCACCCCGGCATCGATCATACGCTTGAGATTTTCGGCAGCCTTGGCGTACACCGCCTTGTCGTAGGGATCCGCCTCGGGATCGAGGTCGATCTCCGGCTTGGATACGTGCAGGAAGCTCCACGGCCTGCCCTCGGCGCGTTGGCGCGCCTCGCTGCTGGATAGCACGTCATAGGGCGGCGCCAGCACATCGGCGGCGCGCTCGGGCACCGGGCGCAGGGCGCGGAACGGCTTGATGAGCGGCAATGCTATCTCCGGGCGATTTGGGGCGGTATCAGGGACAGAACCGAGGCGATACGTTGACAGGACATCCCGGCAGCGCGGTGCTTATTGCAGGGCCGACGGCCAGCGGCAAGTCGGCGCTGGCGCTGCGGCTGGCGGAGCGGCTTGGCGGTGTCATCGTCAACGCGGATTCCATGCAGGTGTACCGCGACCTGCGCATCCTCACAGCGCGCCCGACGCCCGAGGAAGAGCGCCGCGTGCCGCACCGGCTTTACGGCCATGTCGATGCCGCGGTGAATTATTCTACCGGGCAATGGCTGCGTGACGTTGGAGACGTGCTGGCCGAAGTGAAGGCGGAGGGAGGTCCCGTCATCTTCGTTGGCGGTACCGGTCTCTATTTCAAGGCGTTGACCGGCGGGCTTGCCGCGGTGCCGCCGATCCCAGCCGATATCCGCGAGCAGGTGCGGGGGCAATTGGCCGCCGGGGGCGTGCGGCCATTGTATGAAGAGCTGTGCAGGCGCGACCCGCAGACTGCCCACCGTCTGATGCCGAACGACCGCTCGCGCATTTCGCGTGCGCTAGAGGTGATGCTGGCGACCGGCCGTTCGCTCAGCGACTGGCATCGCGAAGGCATGCCGCCGCTGATCGATGCGTCGCGCGCGGCCAGGCTGTTCATCACCTGCGAGCGGCAAGAGCTCGTACGGCGCATCGAGCGGCGCTTTGCCGGCATGCTGCAGGCCGGGGCGCTGCAGGAGGTGAGGGCGCTTGCGGCGCGTCACCTTGAGCCCACGCTGCCGGCGATGAAGGCGCATGGCGTGCCGTGGCTGATCCGTCATCTCAAGGGCGAAATCACTCTGGACGAGGCGGCCGCCCGCGCCGTGATGGACACCCGCCGCTACGCCAAGCGCCAGCTCACCTGGTTTCGCAATCAAATGCATAATTGGCCGTGGGTCAGCGCAGACGACGCGGAAAAAGCCCTCGAAAAACAGGTCCCTTCGGTGTAATAACGCGTTCGTGGGGGCGGAAAGCCCCTTGACCGCTGCCCTGCGCGACCATATAAACCGCGCAACGAAAATTCAGGTGGACCCCGTGTTGCGCAATATTATTATCGTACTTGTAAGAGTTCGGACGCGGCCGATGCGGCCCTGAGGGGCAGCGCAGGAGCTTCGTCCGGACATGGCCCTTGCGGGCCTTTTTTATTTCCTGAGCGCTGGGTGCGTGACGATGAAGAGGATGATGCCATGACAAAGGAAATGAGCGGCGCCGAAATGGTGATCGAGGCGCTCGCCGATCAGGGTGTGAAGCATCTGTTCGGCTATCCGGGCGGCGCGGTGCTGCCGATCTACGATGCCCTCTTCGCGCAGGACAAAGTGCGGCACATTCTGGTGCGGCACGAACAGGGCGCCGTGCATGCGGCGGAGGGTTATGCGCGCTCGACCGGCAAGGTCGGCTGCGTGCTGGTGACCTCCGGCCCGGGCGCCACCAATGCGGTGACCGGCCTAACCGACGCCTTGATGGATTCGATCCCCATCGTCTGCATCACCGGCCAGGTGCCGACGCATCTGATCGGCAACGACGCGTTCCAGGAATGCGACACGGTCGGCATCACGCGGCCCTGCACCAAGTACAATTACCTGGTCAAGCGCATCGAGGACCTGCCGCGCGTGCTGCACGAGGCCTTCCATATCGCCTCGAGCGGGCGGCCCGGCCCGGTGGTGGTGGACATCCCCAAGGACATTCAATTCGCCAAGGGTGTGTATTCCAAGCCGAAGGATTTCGCCCACACCGGCTATCGGCCGAAGGTGAAGGGGGACATCGCCAAGATCAAGGAGGCGGTCGAGTTGATGGCGCATGCCAAGCGGCCGCTATTCTACACCGGCGGCGGCGTGGTCAATTCCGGCCGCGCGGCGAGCGAATTGCTGCGCGAACTGGTCAAGCTCACCGGCTTCCCCA
>Ga0208144_1000035_pt1 | contig 9369 bp, 8 predicted proteins | sample MayberryNE_TuleA_2_FD_185660 | JGI IMG/M metagenome (GOLD analysis project Ga0208144, IMG submission 185660) | Natural and restored wetland microbial communities from the San Francisco Bay, California, USA, that impact long-term carbon... | ecosystem: Environmental > Terrestrial > Soil > Wetlands ... | reverse complement strand
GAAAGCGAGGTCGAACGGCTGCAGAGGGTCTTCTCTTCCGACCTGGGGATGATGGCGACGGACGGGGGCGAGGCGCTCACGGATATCAGCAGCCGGTTGAACGACGCGCAATGGGGGAAGATCGTCAGCCAATTTCTAGGGTAAGAGCAGGAGGTGCGCCATGGTAGTCCTTCTCGTCCTACTCACGCTTCTGGCATGCGTCGGGGTGGATCTGGCCCTCCGGCGAAGGGAAAAGGAGGCGGTATCCCGCACCGTGCGGGGGCCGGTCGCGCCGATCCCGTCCCTGGCGGGGCAGGAGCTGCCGGGCGGCCTGTTCGTCCACGGCGGCCACACCTGGGCGAAGCTCGATTCCTCCGGCTACGTGCAGGTCGGCCTGGACGGATTCGCCCAGGGAATCCTCGGCAGGGTCGACCGGTTCGACCTTCCCCTGAACGGGGTGACGGTTCGCCAGGGGGAGCCGGCGTTCGCCGCCATCCAGGTGGGGAAGCGGATCGAATTCGTGTCCCCCGTCGACGGCGTCGTCTGCGCGGTGAATGAACGGATCAACGCCGACCCGGCCGCGGCGCGGAAAGAGCCCTACGACAAGGGATGGGCGTTCATGCTCCGCCCGTCCAACCTCTCCCGGAACCTCAAGAACCTCCGGATCGGCGCGGAGGCCTCCGCGTGGCTGGAAAGGGAAGCCAGGAGTTTCACCGAGTTCCTGTCCCTGCACCGGCCGGTGCCGCTGGAAGTGGGGGCCACCCTGCCGGACGGCGGGAACCATGCCGAGGGAATCATGGAGACGATGGACGGAGAGATCCTGCAGATCGCGATCCGGAAATATTTCCGCTGACGCCGTACTCCACGGGAGGGAAGAGAGATGACCATCAGCAGACGGAACTTCTTGAAGGTCGCGGGGGCGGCCGGCAGCGTACTGCTCGCGGGGGGCGCGACGCCGGCCCGGGCCGCGCAGACCCCCCAGACCTCGGCGGGGGGCGTCGAGTTCAACGGGATGCTCATCGACACGACGAAGTGCATCGGCTGCCGCGCCTGCGAGGAGGCCTGCAACGAGGCGAACAAGCTGCCCAAGCCGAAGGTCTCCTTCTCCAGCGAGGGCGTGTTCGAGGAAACCCGGGACACCACCACCGGGGCGTTCACGGTCGTGAACCGGTTCCCGAACGAGAAGAAGCCGGACGAGCCGATCTTCGTCCGGAAGCAGTGCATGCACTGCAATCAGCCGGCGTGCGCCTCCGCCTGCCTGTGCAAGGCGATGGAGAAGACCAAGGAGGCCGCGGTCGTTTACCACAAGGACCGCTGCATGGGGTGCCGCTACTGCATGGTCGCCTGTCCCTTCGACATCCCCAGGTTCGAATACAACAGCCCGACCCCGTACGTGTGGAAGTGCATCTTCTGCAACGAACGGCAGAACAGGGGGGAGCAGCCCGCCTGCTCCGAGGTGTGCCCGACCGGGGCGACCCTCTTCGGAAAGAAGCGCGACCTGCTGGAGATCGCCAGGACCCGGATCTACACGGAGCCGGACAAGTACGTCCACAAGATCTACGGGGAGCACGAGGTCGGCGGGACCGGATGGCTCTTCCTGACGGGTGCCCCGGAGGAGAAGCTCGGCCTTAAGACCAACCTTCCGACGACCCCCTACCCGGAGCTCACGTCCGGCTTCCTGTACGGCGTCCCCCTGGTGTTCGTGCTGTGGCCCTCTCTTCTCATCGGGCTGAACTATCTCATCAAGGACAGCAAGGTCAGCGAAACGAAGGAGGCCTCCAATGACGAACAGGACTGACACGTCGACCGCGAGCGCCGAAGGCAGGGCGACCTTCCGGCAGGTGGCCCGGGAAACCATCCGGTTCGTCGTGAGCGAATTCAAGCCGAAGGGAAAGATGCTGACGCCGTTCAACGTCATCACGGGTGCGATCATCCTGTCCGGCCTCGTGATGATCGCCATCCGGTTCGCCTACGGGCTGGGTGCCGTGTCCAACCTCTCCCAGAACTACCCGTGGGGGATCTGGATCGGCTTCGACGTGGTCACGGGGGTGGCGTTCGCCGGCGGGGCCTACGTCCTGTGCTTCGTCGTCCACATCCTGAAGGTCAAGAAGTTCGAGCCGATCCTCCGCGTGACCGTCCTGAACGGTTTCCTCGCCTACGTGTTCTACGCCGGCGCCCTTCTGCTGGACCTTGGACGCCCCTGGAACGTCATCAACCCCATCATCGGGAACTCCTTCGGGCTGAGCTCCGTGCTCTTCCTGGTGGCGTGGCATTTCCTACTGTACATGATCTGCGAGTTCCTGGAGTTCTCCCCGGTCGTCGCGCAGTGGCTGAACTGGCCGAGGGCGCGCAGGATCCTGGAAGGGCTCACGACCGGCGCCGTCATCTTCGGGATCACCCTGTCGACGCTGCACCAGTCGGGCCTGGGGGCGCTCTTCCTGCTCGCCCCGACGAAGGTCCACCCCCTGTGGTATTCGGGGAACATCCCGGTGATGTTCTTCGTGTCGAGCATCTTCGCGGGACTCTCCATGGTCATGATCGAGAGCTTCTTCACGCAGAAGGCCTTCAAGAACCGGATCGGGCACGAGCTCCACGCGGCCCACGACAGCATCCTCCTCGGGCTGGGCAAGGGAGCCGTCGGGGCGCTCTTCGCCTACATCTTCCTCAAGCTCATCGACTTCGTGCATTACAAGCAATGGGTCCACCTCGCGACGCCGATGGGATACTGGTACCTGTTCGAAATCGTCGGGTTCGTCTTCCTCCCGACCGCCCTCTTCCTCCAGGCGATCCGGAAGCGCAGCGCGAAGCTCGTGCAGTTCACGGCGTTCCTCACGGCGGCGGGGGTGATCCTGAACCGGCTCAACGTCTCCGTCATCGGGTTCAAGTGGTATGAGGCCGTCCGGTACTACCCCTCCGTGATGGAGATCTGGATCACGCTGGCGATCATCAGCATGGAACTCTGGGTATTCCGGTGGGTGATCAACCGGATGCCCGTGTTCGGCGAGGCGCATGAGGTGGTGGAGGAAAAAACCGCGGAAGACATGGAGGTGGTCACATGGAAGGCACCCGCTTTATAGACATCTATGCCACGAAGGGGATCGAGTATCTCATCGTCATCTCGTTCCTCGCGGCCTTTGTCCTCTTCTGCCGCTACATGTACCAGCCCCGCGGGAAGCGGGCGGCCGCGAGGATCGCGCCGGAAAACGTGACCCGGTTCCGGATCCCCGAGGGGCTCTTCTACCACCAGGGACACGGCTGGCTCCGACCGGAGCCGGGATCCATCGGCGTCGTCGGGATGGACGACTTCGCCCGGAAACTCATCGGGAAGGTGGATGCCGTCGAGCTGCCCCCCGTCGGCTCCCGGCTGGCGCAAGGGGAGAAGGGGTGGAGCCTCGTGGCCGATACCGAGCGTATCCCCATGCTGTCCCCGGTCGCCGGCGAGGTCGTCGAGGTGAACCACGAAGTTCTCCGGTCCCCCGAGATCCTGCGACAGGATCCGTACGGCAAGGGGTGGCTGTTGAAGGTGAAATCCGCGAGGGTCGCGTCGAATACCCGGAATCTCCTTTCGGGGACTCTGGCCAGGGCGTGGATGGAGAACGCCCTCGATAAACTCCATCCGCTCCACGGCGAGAGCGTGGGTCCGGTCCTCCAGGACGGCGGTCTCCCGCTGGACGGGATCGCCCGGATCCTCGGCGGCGACGAGTGGGTGGATCTGGCGAAGACGCATCTTCTGACCGACGGAGAGTAGCGCGCACCGGGGGGCACCGCGGCGCCAGGCGCGGCGGGTGCCCCCCGACCCCGGGCATGTCGGTCCATGTCCACGGCACATGCCGGCCGTTCCCCCGAAACCCCCGCGTCCGTCCCATGATCTAACCTGACGTCCCTGTTCGCATGACGAAGGAAAGGGGGTGATCTCCGTGCCGGATTCCACGCGACCGTCCCGCCGTCATCGGTGACGTGCCGGACTCCCCGCCGGTCGGCGGGGCCGGGGAAGCGCTTCGACCCGATCGATGAAAAACCGGAAAGGAGGTCCACCCCCATGGATGGATCGAATGGAGCGCCTCTATCGTTTTCCGCCCGAACCGCCGGGATCCCCGCTCTCCTCCTGATCGCCCTCGCGTCCGTCGCCGCCGGTGCCGGGCCCGTCGCCGCGAAGGAGCGGCGCGCGGAGGTCACCTGGTCGGTCAACCTGAACGCGCCGGCCGGCGCGAAATCCGTTCGACTCTGGATCCCCTACCCGATGTCCGACGGGAACCAGGAGATCACCGACGTCGTGGTGAGCGGCAATCCCACCGCCTCGGGCGTCTACAAGGAGGGAGCCTTCGGGAACGCCGCCCTGTACGCCGAATGGACGGACACGAAAGGACCGCGCACGCTGACCTACACCTTCAAGGTCCTCCGCAGGGAGCGGGCGACCCGGAATGTCCCCTCCGCGGAACTACCCTTCTCGAAGGCGGAGTACCGCGGGGAGCTCGCGCCCACCCGTCTCGCGGGCCTTGAAGGCCCCGAGAGGGAGCTGGCGGAGAGGATCACCGCCGGGAGGAAGACCAACCGGGAAAAGGCGATCTCGATCTACGACTGGATCGTGGAAAACATGTTCCGGGACCCCGCCACGAAGGGGTGCGGCCTCGGGGACGTGGACACGCTGCTTCGGACGCTCGGCGGGAAGTGCGGGGATATCCACTCGGTCTACGTAGCCCTGGCGAGGGCGTCCGGCGTGCCGGCGCGAGAGGTGTTCGGGATCCGGATCCCGCCGGGGAAGGAGGGGGAGATGACGAAGGCCCAGCACTGCTGGGCGGAGTGGTATTCTCCCGGGTACGGCTGGGTCCCGGTCGACCCCGCCGACGTCCGGAAGGCGATCCTCGAGAAGAAGATCACCCTCGAGCAGGCGAGGCCGCTTCGGGAATACTACTTCGGGACGGTGGACGAGAGCCGGATCGCCGTCGGGACGGGGAGGGACCTGACCCTCAACCCGCCCCAGTCCGGGGGGCCGCTCAACTACTTCATGTACCCGTACGCCGAGGCGGACGGGAAACCTCTGAACGAGGATCTCTACGGATTCAACCTCGGGTACACGATCCGGTACCGTGAACTCCGGGTCGCCGGGGGTGGCCGTTCCGGAACTTGACAGGGACGGGAGGCGACGCCGGGACGGGGTGGGAAATGGCCTGGTGGCTCCAGCTGGCGGCGGGGTGGGTCGTCGCGGCCGCTTGCGCGGTCTCCGCGTTCCGGATCGCGGGTTTCCTGCGGGGTAGCCGCCTCGCCGACCGGGGCGGGGCCGTGCCCGCGCCTGCCGGGTGGCCGAAGGTCTCGGTCGTCGTTCCCGCGCGCGACGAGGCGGAGCGGATCGAGGAGTCGCTGCGCTCGATCGCGCGGATGGAGTACCCCTCCCTCGAGGTGATCGCCGTGGACGACCGGTCCCGGGACGACACCGGTGCGATCATCGACAGGGTGGCGGCCGGGGAGCCCCGGGTTCGGCCCGTTCACGTCGCGGATCTGCCGGAGGGGTGGCTGGGGAAGTGCCACGCGATGCGGGCGGGGGCGCGGCTGGCCGGGGGGGAGCTGCTCCTGTTCACCGACGGCGACGTCGTCTTCGCCCCGGACACCCTCCGCCTCGCGGTCCGCTACCTCCTCGCGAGGGACCTCGATCACCTGGTCCTCCTGCCGGGGCTTCTCCCGGGTGGGTATTGGGAGGACGCCGTCAAGAGCTGCTTCGCGATGCTCTTCGTCGCGGGGGTGAAGGCCTGGGCGGCCGGCTCGCCGTCCAGGAAGATCTACGTCGGCGTCGGGGCCTTCAACCTGGTGCGGCGCGATGCGTACGAAGGGATCGGCGGCCACGACTCCCTCCGGCTCGAGGTGGCCGACGATCTCATGCTCGGGAAAAGGCTCAAGCAGGCGGGCTGCCGCCAGGAAGCTCTCATCGGCTCCGATCATCTCCGGCTTCGCTGGCACGAGGGAGTCGGGGGATTCATCCGGGGGCTGGAGAAGAACGGGTTCGCCGCGATCGGCTTCTCCCTCCCGATCCTGGTCCTCGTCACCTCCCTCGTGGTCTTCCTGTACGGCGTCACGTACCTCGGGGTTCTCTCCTTCCGGGACGCGCGGAGCACGGGATACGCGTGTTCCGTGCTCCTGCTGCACGGGACCTTCGGGTATTTCGCTTCCTCCCGAAGGAACGGTTGGCTCCTCGCGCCCGCCCTCCCGGTCGCCGCGATGGTATACCTCTATGCGCTCTGGCGCTCGGCCTGGGTCACCCTTCGCCGCGGAGGAATTCGCTGGCGGGACACCTTCTATCCCCTCGAGGTCCTGAGGCGCGGTCCCCCGCCCTGAGCGCCCCCTTCCCGGTATCGTCCCGCCGGGAGCCGACCGCACGGCATGGAAATCTATTCGCCTGCGGAAACCTTTCCGATCCCGTCTCCATCGAGAGTAAAGACGGTACCCCCGCGATCGGCGCGGCGATCCTGCCGGTGCCGTTTCCGTCGGGGGAGGTTCGAAGATGTGGACAGCAAGGAGGAGGCGCGACGCATCCTGCCGCCCGCTTTCCGCCCCCAGGCCCGGATCGTGGGACTGAACAAGTTCTCGATGGAGCAGATCGGCGAGATCCTCGCCCATCATCGACCGCAGGTCCGCCGTTCCGCCGGCGGGACCGGCCGGTGAAGTAACCGGCGCCTTCTCCGCCGGCCGGGGAATCGGGCGCGTGTCCGTCGGCGGCGAACCGTTGCCATCGCCCCGGTGTCGGTGGAAGACCCGCGATATCGCCTTCGGAAAGGAGTTACGTCTTCGCCTTGGCGAAGTTGTCCGCGACCTGCGCCCAGTTGACGGTATTCCACCACGCCTCGATGTACTCCGCGCGCCGGTTCTGGTATTTCAGGTAATAGGCGTGTTCCCAGACATCGAGGCCGAAGATCGCCTTTCCCCCGTCCATGACGGGATTGTCCTGGTTTGCGGTCGATTCGACGGTGAGCTTTCCTCCGCGGATCAGCAACCACGCCCAGCCGGACCCGAACCGCGACGTCGCGGCCTGGGCGAACGTTTTCTTGAAATCCCCGAAGTTGCCGAACGCACTCCGGATGGCTCCGGCAAGATCCCCCGGCGGCTCCCCGCCTCCGCCCTTTTTCATGATCTTCCAGAACATGGAATGGTTCAGGTGGCCGCCGCCGTTGTTGCGCACGGCGGTACGGACGGCCTCCGGCACATCGCCGATCCGTGCGAGCAGTCCCTCGACCGGAAGTTTTTGAAGTTCCGGATGGCCTTCGAGTGCCTTGTTGAGATTGGTGACATAGGCGCCGTGGTGCTTGTCGTGGTGGATCTCCATCGTCTTCGCGTCGATGTACGGCTCGAGCGCGTCGAAGGGGTACGGGAGCGGCGGCAGATCGTGCGTCATCGGAAGGATCTCCTTTCCGGCCGGCTCGCGACCGGCGTCATCGTTCCATTTCGATGCGGCGGACACACGGCTTCGTTTCCTCGCGCGGACGATTTCCCGGCGAAGAAAGCGCTTATTCCCGGCCGGCATCTCCGGTCACTCCCCCGAAACAGAACGAATGCCTCGCCCCATTGGAGAACTCGAAGATCATCGCAATCAGAATTCGGAGTTTCAGGGGTGCCTGGCCTAGGCATCCTGCCTCTTCCGATTCCGGTTTCCCGTCAACCGGATCATTTCCTTGACGATACTTTCCGGAGACAGGATATGCGTCGCCGCGCCGATCCGCACCGCCTCTCCGGGCATGCCGTAGACGACCGAACTTTCCCTGTCCTGCGCGATGGTCACGGCCCCCAGGTCCTTCAGCATTTTCATCTCCGCCGCGCCGTCTCTCCCCATCCCGGTCAGCAGGATCGCGAGCGTTCTCGAACCGTAAACCTTGGCCGCGGAATGAAAAAGATGCGAAACCGACGGGCGCATGCCGAACTCCCCCGCATCCTTCGTGTACCCGATCCGGCCTCCCGTCCGGAGGATCATCTGGGAGCCCGACGGAGCCACGTAGATTTTCCCCGGTAGGATCGATTCATTTTCCTCCGCGATGCACACTTTGAGATTCGACGTCCTGTTCAGCCATTCGACGAATCCCCGGGTGAATCCATCCGCCATGTGCTGAACGAAGAGAACCGGCACGGGGAAGTCCTCCGGGATTCCGGCCAGCAGGGACTGCATCACGATCGGACCACCGGTGGAGGCGCCGATCACCACCACCTCGGTCCCGGGGGATTCACCGGACCGCATCGGTTCCGGAGGAGGTCTTACCCGTGAATCCTCCCCGCCCCCCCCTGCCCTGCGCCACCTTCGGACCACCTTTACCTCGGACATGAGTTTCACCGTACGGATCAGCTCCCGGGCCATCCTCTCGTAATCCGGGTGGCCGATACCGACCGGTTTCCTGACGATGGTCAGCGCGCCGGCCTCGATCGCGCGGAACGAGCCTTCGACCTCCTCCTTGTCGAAACTGGCGGACACGATGACGACGGGAACGGGATGATCCCTCATGATCCTGCGGGTAGCCTCGTATCCGTCCAGCACGGGCATGTGGATGTCCATGGTGATGACATCGGGTGCGAGTTGTGAAGCCATCTCGACGCCTGCCTCGCCGTTTTCCGCCGCCCCGGCCACCTGGATTCCAGGATCGGAACCCAGAATATGCGCGAGGAGCTCCCGGACCATGGGGGAATCCTCCACGATCAGCACCCGTATCACTCCTCGATTCCGCCTTTCAGGGACAGTTCAGGCAAGCCTCCGGATGACGCCCAGAAGGTTGCTCTGGTCGAAACTGCTCTTCACGATATAGGCGTTCGCGCCCGCGTCGATCCCCCGCTCCCGATCCTCCCGGGATTCGAGAGCCGTCACCAGGACCACCGGGAGATTCGACAATTTCCGGTCCTCCCGGATCTTCGCCGTAAGCGCAAATCCATCCATTCTCGGCATTTCGACGTCCGAGACCACCAGGTCGACGCTTTCGGTTTTGAGTTGCGTCATCGCCTCCACGCCGTCGACCGCCGTCGTAACGCGGTATTGCGCCGCCTCAAGGATGTTCTTGAGAAGGGTCCGGGAGGTGATCGAATCCTCCACGACGAGGATCGCTTTCCGCTCCGCCGTTTCCCCCTCCCCGGATCCGGCAAGGGACTCCCCCGCGCGGCCGGCCACCCGCGTGGCGGACTTCATCAGGTCCGCGACGTGGAGCACGGGGACGACGTTCCCCCCTCCGAGGATCGTCGCCCCTGCGACGTTCCTGACCCGCAGGAGCGGTTTCCCGAATCCCTTCAGCAGCACCTCCTGCTCGCCGCCGATCTCGTCCACCGCGAACGCGATCCTGTTCCCGCCGTGGGACAGTATGACGACCTTCGTGAACGGGGATGCGCCGTCCCCGCCGCGCCCCTGGGGAAGCTCGAGGACATCCCGGAGCC
>Ga0208144_1000034_pt1 | contig 9503 bp, 9 predicted proteins | sample MayberryNE_TuleA_2_FD_185660 | JGI IMG/M metagenome (GOLD analysis project Ga0208144, IMG submission 185660) | Natural and restored wetland microbial communities from the San Francisco Bay, California, USA, that impact long-term carbon... | ecosystem: Environmental > Terrestrial > Soil > Wetlands ... | reverse complement strand
CTGCGGCACGGCGTTGGCATTGGCGAACGCATAGCCATCGTTGCCCAGCCGGTCGGCGATCGCCTTCTGCGTCTCGACCAGGCGCTGGCGCGAAAAGACCTCACCCTGCTTGACGCGCAGCAGCTTTTCCAGGTCTTCCTGGGGCACCAGCGTCTGCGGGCCGATGCGCACGTCCGACACGGTGTACTTGCCCCCTTCGCTGACGTTGATCGTGATGTAGATGTCCTTGCGGTCGGGCGTGATCGACACCTGGGTCGACTCGATATTGAAGTCGAGATAGCCGCGGTCCAGGTAGTACGAGCGCAGGGTTTCCAGATCCGCGGACAGGCGCTGGCGCGAGTACTGGTCCAGCTTCGTGTACCAGGTGAGCCAGCCCGGCGTGCGCAGCACGAACAGGTCGAGCAGGTCATCCTCGGCGAACGCGTGCGCGCCGACGATATTGATGCCGCGGATCTTCGCCACCTCGCCTTCGGTGACGGCGAAGTTGATCGCTACCCGGTTGCGTTCCAGCGGCGTCACGGTGGTCTGCACTTCGGCCGCGTACTTGCCGCGCGACAGGTACTGGCGCTTGAGCTCCTGCTCGGCGCCTTCGAGCGCCGCGCGGTCGAAGATGCGACCTTCGCCCAGGCCGAGGTCGCGCAGCGCGCGGCGCAGGGTGTCGACCGGGAATTCGCTCACGCCGGAGAAGTCCACCTGCGCGATCGCCGGCCGCTCTTCGACTCGCACCACCAGCACGCCGTTCTCGTTCTCGAGCCGGACGTCCTTGAAAAAACCCGTCGCGAACAGCGCATGCAGCGCCTGCTGCGCTTTCTCCGCGGTCAGGGTCTCTCCGACCTTGACGGGCAGGTAGCTGAAGACGGTCCCGGGGTCGGTGCGCTGCACGCCGTCGACGCGAATGTCCTTCACCGTGAAGGGGCTGAAGGCCTGGGCCATCGCGGCGGCTGCCGCCGCCAGCAGCGCCCAGGCGAGCGCCGCAGTCATGCACTTGCGCATCGGCGATATCCGCTTCAGCCGGCGAACAGTCGCGTGAGGTCGTTGTAGAACGCGAACGCCATCAGGACGAGGAGCAAGGCGATGCCGACGCGCTGGCCGAATTCGATGGCGCGATCCGACGCCGGGCTTCCCTTGAGCACCTCGACCACGTAGAACATGAGGTGGCCGCCGTCGAGCGGGGGAATGGGCAGGAGGTTGAGCACCCCGAGGCTGATGCTGATCAGGGCGAGGAAGGTGAGGTACGGCATCCAGCCGAGCTGCGCCGACTGGCCGGCGAAATCGGCGATGGTGACCGGGCCCGACAGGTTCTTCCAGGACACTTCGCCGAGCAGCATCTTGCCCAGCATGCGCAGGCTGAACACGGAGATTTCCCAGGTCTTGGCGATCGCGTGCCGCACGCTGTCGAGCGGGCCGTGGCGCACCTGCACGAAGATGCGTTGCGCGTGGTCCGGGGGTATCTCCGGCGCGGCGCCGATGCGCCCGATGCGCTCGCCGTTCGCAGCGACCTCCTCGGGCGTCACCTGCAGCGCCAGGCTGAGCTCGCCGCGCGCGATGCGCAGGCGCGCAGGCTGGCCCGGGCGCCGCCGCACTTCCCTCACCAGGTCGTTCCAGGTCGCTATCGGGCGGCCGTCGATATGGGTCACGCGGTCGCCCACTTTCAGGCCGGCGCGCTCGGCCGCGCTGCCCGCCATCACCTGGCCCAGGACCGGCGCGAGCGCTGGCCGGTAAAGGCGCAGGCCGATGCGCTCGAGGACGTCGCTCTCCACTTCCTCGGGCGCATATCCGCTCAAGTCGAGCGTGACGGTGGAAATCTGGTCGCGCGCATTGATGAGCTCGATCTGCAGCGGCTCGCGCTGCAGCGCCGCCTGCAGCACCTGCCAGCGCAGCTCCTGCCAGGTGGCGATGGGCCGGCCGTCGACGGCGCGCACGCGATCGCCGGCGTGCACGCCCGCGGCCCGGGCCAGGGTGGCCGCGGGCGGCTCGGCGAGCACCGGCCGCGCCTCCGGCACGCCGACCATGTACAGGCCCGCATATACGGCGATCGCGAACAGGAAATTGAAGGCCGGGCCTGCGGCGACGATCAACAGCCGCTTCAGCACGCCCTGCCGGTTGAAGGCGCGCACCGCCTCGTGCGGCGCCACCGGCGCCTCGCGCTCGTCCAGCATTTTCACGTAGCCGCCGAACGGGATCGCCGCGATCACCCACTCGGTGCGATCGCGACCGCGCCGCCAGGTGACGAGCGGACGGCCGAAGCCCACCGAGAAGCGCAGCACCTTCACGCCGCACAGGCGCGCCACCACGTAGTGTCCGTATTCGTGCACCACGATCAGCACGCCCAGCGCGACGATGAAAGCCGCCATCGTATGCAGCAGCGTCATGCCGCCCGCCCCATGAGGCGCGCCACGCACGCCGCGGCGGCGCGCCGCGCGCGCGCGTCCGCGTCCATCACATGCTCCAGCGAGTCGGCCGCCGCCGGCGCGACGCGGGCGACGGTGTCCTCGATGACCGGCGCGATCCCCGTGAAGCGCAGGCGTCCGGCGAGGAATGCCTCCACCGCGATCTCGTTGGCGGCGTTGAGAATCGCCGGCGCGGTGCCGCCGGCGCGCAGCGCCCCGTAGGCCAGGCCCAGGCAGGGAAAGCGCGCCGCATCCGGCGCCTCGAAGCTCAGGTGGCCGATGGCGCCCAGATCGAGCGTGCGGGCGCCCGACTCGATGCGCTCGGGAAAGCCGAGCGCGTGGGCGATCGGCACACGCATGTCGGGATTGGAGAGCTGCGCGATCACCGAGCCGTCCAGGTACTCGACCAGGGAATGCACCACGCTTTGCGGATGGATCAGCACGCCAATGCGCTCGGCGGGCAGGCCGAACAGCCAGTGTGCCTCGATGACCTCCAGTCCCTTGTTCATCATGGTGGCCGAATCCACCGAAATCTTGCGCCCCATGACCCAGTTCGGATGCGCGCAGGCCTGGTCGGGCGTCACGTCCGCCAGGCGCTCCACCGCCGTGGCACGGAACGGCCCGCCCGAGGCCGTCAGCTGGATGCGGCGCACGCCGGCGCCCGCCCCGTCCTGCGGCATGCACTGGAACACCGCGTTATGCTCGCTGTCGATCGGCAGCAGGACCGCGCGCGCGTCGCGCGCCGCACGCATGAACAGCGGCCCGGCCATCACCAGGGCCTCTTTGTTGGCGAGCAGCACGCGCTTGCCGGCGCGCGCCGCCGCGAGCGTCGCCGGCAGCCCCGCGGCACCGACGATGGCCGCCATCACCGCATCGCAATCGGCGTGCGCGGCGAGTTCCTCGAGCGCCGCGGGCCCGAAGCGCAGCTCGCATCCGGCGTCGGCGAAGCGGCGGCGCAGCCCGGCGTCCGGCGCGCTGCCCGAGAGCACCGCGTGAGCCGGTCGATGGCGCTCGCAAAGCTCCAGCAGGCGCTGCGCGGAGGTGTGCGCCGTCAGCGCATGCGGGCGATAGCGCCGCGGATGACGCGCGACGACGTCGAGCGTGCTCGAGCCGATCGAACCGGTCGCGCCGAGTATCACCAGGCCGCGAGGCTGTTGCGCGTCTGTGTTGCGCTGTCGCGGCGTCATGTCCCGGTGACGAGATTCAGAAGCAAGGCAGCGATCGGCAGTGTGGACATTGCGCTATCGATACGGTCGAGCACGCCGCCATGGCCGGGAAGCAGCGAGCCGCTGTCCTTGGCCCCGGCCCGCCGCTTGAGCGCGGATTCGAAAAGATCGCCCACGATGCTCACGCCGCAAAGCAAGGCGGCGCCGGCCAGGTACAGGGGCCAGGTCGCCCCCCGCACGTACGGGCCGAGCGGCGCGCCCGGTAATGCGCAGATGATAGCGTAGATCACGCACCCCACCGCCGCGCCAGCGACGCCTTCCCAGGTCTTTCCGGGACTGATCGTGGGCGCCAGGCGGCGCCGGCCGAAGGCGCTGCCCGCGAAGTACGCGGCGGTATCGGCGACCCATATCAGACCGAGGACCATCAGCAGGCGGGTGGGCGGAAGCGACAACGCGGCGAACGCCGCGAGCGTCAGTACGACGACGCCTGCGGCGGCCAGCCCGAGGCCGCCCGAGCGCCCGACGCCGGCGCGCAGCCACGCCGGGATGGCCACCAGCCAAAGCACAGTCCCCGCCGCGAGCAGCGCCGCGCGCAGCGCGGGCGACGGGTCGGGCGCCCACGCCGCCACGAGCCCGAGCAGGCCGACCGCGGCGCCAAGGGCGAGGGCCGCGCGCGTCCCCAGGCCGGCGAGGCGCCCCCACTCCACTCCGGCCAGCACCAGGACTGCCGCGACCAGAGTGCCGAAGAGCTGCCTGTCGAGCAGCAGCAGCGCCCCCAGGAAGACTGCGAGCAGCGCAGCGGCCGTGAGGACGCGCCGCAGAAGGCCGTCAGGCAAGCGCACCCGACGCCGCTGGCTTTGCCCGCTTCGCCTCCTCGAGCTGCTCGCTGGTGCGGCCGAAGCGGCGCTCGCGCTGCGCGTAGGACGCGATCGCGATGTCCAGGGCCGCGGCGTCGAAATCGGGCCACAGCGTGTCCGTGAAATACAGCTCGGTATACGCCAGCTGCCACAACAGGAAGTTGCTGACGCGCTGCTCGCCGCCGGTGCGGATGAACAGATCGGGCTCGGGCGCGTAGCTCATGGCGAGGTAGGGCGCGATCTGCCCCTCCTCGATGGGCCCGTGCGCGGCATCGGGATGCTCGCGCAGCAGGCGGCCGAGCGCCTGCAGGATGTCCCAGCGCCCGCCGTAGTTGGCGGCGACCGTCAGTGTCAGGCGCGTGTTGCCGGCGGTGGTGCGCTCGCCTTGCTCGATCAGCGCGCGCATGCGCGCATCGAAGCGCGACAGGTCGCCCACCACGCGCAGGCGGATGCCGTTGCGGTGCAGCTTCTCGACTTCGCTGGTCAGCGCGAGGTGGAACAGCTGCATCAGCAGCGCTACTTCCTCGGCGGGCCGGCGCCAGTTCTCGGAGCTGAATGCGAACAGCGTCAGGAACTGCACGCCGCGTTGCGCGCAGGCCTGCACCGTGCCGCGCACGGCCTCGACGCCGCGCTTGTGCCCGGCAAAGCGCGGCAGGTGGCGCTGCCTGGCCCAGCGTCCGTTGCCATCCATGATCACCGCGACATGGCGCGGCACCGCATCGTGCCCGGGTACCGCCTTCGTGGAGCTTTCGGTAGTCACCTGTCGCTAGACCGCGAGCAGCTCGGCTTCCTTCTGCTGCAGCAGCTTGTCGATTTCCGCGATCGCGCGGTCGGTGAGCTTTTGCACCTCGTCCTGCGCGCGCCGCTCGTCGTTCTCCGACATCTCCTTGTTCTTCAGCGCCTCCTTGAGGTGATGGTTCGCGTCGCGGCGCAGATTGCGCACCGCGACGCGCGCGTTCTCCGCCTCGTGGCGCACCACCTTGATGAGCTCCTTGCGCCGCTCCTCGGTGAGGGCGGGCATCGGCACGCGCACCGTCTCGCCCATGCTCGCCGGATTGAGACCCAGATCGGAGTCGCGGATCGCCTTTTCCACGACCTGCAGCATCTTCTTCTCGAACGGGGCGACACCGATGGTGCGCGCGTCGAGCAGCGTGACCTTGGCGACCTGGTTGAGCGGCGTCGGCGCGCCGTAGTAGTCGACGACGATGTGATCGAGCAGCCCGGTGTGCGCCCGCCCGGTGCGCACCCTGGACAGGTCGCTCCTGAAGGCGTCGACGCTCTTGTGCATCTTCTGCTCGGTCGTCCTTCTGAGTTCGTTCTGCATGGAGCTCTCCTTCAGACGTGCACCAGGGTGCCCTCGTCCTCGCCGGCGACCACGCGCAGCAGCGCGTCCTTCTTGAAGATGCTGAACACGCTCACCGGCAGCTTCTGGTCGCGGCACAGGGCGAGCGCGGTCGCGTCCATCACCTTGAGGTTGCGCTGCAGGGCCTCGTCGAAGCTGAGCCGTGTGTAGCGCGTCGCCGCGGGGTCTTTTTTCGGGTCGGCGGTGTAGACGCCGTCCACCTTGGTCGCCTTGAGGACGATCTCGGCCCCGACCTCGCTCGCCCGCAGCGCGGCCGCCGTGTCGGTGGTAAAGAACGGATTGCCGGTCCCGGCGGCAAACACGACGATCCTGCCTTCTTCGAGGTAGCGGATCGCCTTGCCGCGAATATAGGGCTCGACGACTTGCTCGATGTTCAGCGCGGACTGCACGCGGCAGTCCAGGCCCGCGCGGCGCATCGCATCCTGCAGCGCCAGCGCGTTCATCACCGTCGCCAGCATCCCCATGTAGTCGGCGGTGGCGCGGTCCATGCCCGCGGCGCCCGGCGCCACGCCACGGAAGATGTTGCCGCCGCCGATGACCACGCCGAGCTCCACGCCCAGGCGCGCCACCGCCGCGATTTCCTGGACGATGGATTCGATGGTCTGCCGGTTGATGCCGTAGGCGTCCTCGCCCATCAGCGCTTCCCCGGACAGCTTGAGCAGGATGCGCTTGTACTTGGCGCCGATCGCGGCTTCGCGCGGTTTCATGGGAAGGTCCTAGCGGCCCGCTCCTGCCGTGGCCATCACTTCGGTGGCGAAGTCAGTACCTTTTTTTTCAATCCCTTCTCCGACTACCAGGATGCGGTATCCGTTCAGCTTCGCTTTCCGCGACGCTAGCAGCTTTTCTACTGACAACTTGTCGTCCTTCACAAAGGCTTGGCCAAGCAGCGTGTTTTCATTGAGGAACTTGTTCACCGCGCCCTCGACCATCTTGGCGACTATCTCCGGCGGCTTGCCCTTGCCCGTCTCCTTGGCTCGTTCTGCGGCGATGTCCCGCTCGCGAGCGACAACGTCGGCGGGCACATCCGACTTCGAAAAGTACCGAGGCTTAAAAGCCGCAACATGCATTGCCAGATCCTTGGCGACCTCTTCGGGGCCATCCACGTCCACCAGAACACCAATCTTGGTGCCGTGCAAGTAGAGGGCAATGCGTCCATTGGCTTGGAGTCGAGCGATCCGGCGAATGGAGATGTTTTCATTGATCTTCTGAATCAGGCCCTGACGTCGTGATTCCACGTCCCCGATTGCGGCCAACGCCGCTGCGTCGGCAGGCGCCTGCTTTGCAACAATCTCAGCGAGGGAAGCGGCAAACACCGCGAGATCCTCGTTCTTGGCAACGAAATCGGTCTCACAGTTGACTTCGACAAGGGCACCGAGCTTTGCGTCCGGCGCGAGCCAAGCGCCAATGACCCCTTCAGCTGCAATACGATCAGCCACCTTGCTCGCCTTCGCCCCGCTCCTGATGCGCAGCAGCTCCTCCGCCTTCCTCAGGTCGCCGCCCGCCTCGGTGAGCGCCTTCTTGCATTCCATCATTCCCAGCCCGGTGAGCTCGCGGAGCTCCTTCACCAGGCCTGCACTGATCTCCGCCATCGCCTTATGCTCCCAAAGTCAAAAAAAGGGGCCGAAGGCCCCGGGGTGCCGCGCGCGCGCCGGGATTCAGGCGCCCCCCTCGTCGTCCACCTCGACGAATTCGTCCTTCGAGGCCGCCGCCACTTCCTCGACGGCGTTCGACCGGCCCTCGAGCACCGCGTCGGCGATGCCGCGCGCGTACAGGCGGATGGCGCGGCTCGAATCGTCGTTGCCCGGAATCACGTAGCTGATGCCTTCCGGAGAATGGTTGGTATCGACCACCCCCACCACCGGGATGCCCAGCTTGACGGCCTCGGCGATGGCGCCCTTCTGGTAGCCGACGTCGATCACGAAGAGCGCGTCGGGCAGGCTGTTCAGGTCCTTGATCCCGCCGAGCGAGCGCTGCAGCTTGGCCAGCTCGCGCTGCAGCCCGAGGGCTTCCTTCTTGGCCATGCTGTCGAACGTCCCGTCCCCGGCCATCTGCTCCATTTCCTTCAACCGCTTGATGGATTGCTTGACGGTCTTGAAATTCGTCAGCATGCCGCCGAGCCAGCGGTGATCGACGAACGGCATGTTGCAGCGCATCGCCTCCTCGCGCACGATCTCGCGCGCCTGGCGCTTGGTGCCGACCATCAGGATGGAGCCGCGGTTGGCGGCGAGCTGGCGCACGTACTTCAGCGCCTCCTGGTACATCACCAGGGTCTTTTCCAGGTTGATGATGTGGATCTTGTTGCGGTGACCGAAGATGAACGGCGCCATCTTCGGGTTCCAGTACCGGGTCTGGTGTCCGAAGTGGACCCCGGCCTCCAGCATTTGACGCATGGTTGCTGACACTGCGCGCTCCTTAGGGTTATGGTCTGCCGCCCCGGTCAACCGAAAACCCTCGCGGGCACCCTAACCGGCCGGGACGGGAAATTTGGTTCGCAACGATTCGCGAGCCAGCCCAAAATTCTAGCATAATCAGCCTTTTTCTCAGCTCATGGCGGCAGTTCTGAAGACACCCGAGGAAGCCCAAAGGATGCGCGTCGCCGGCCGGCTCGCCGCCGAAGTCCTCGACTACATCGCGCCGCACGTGAAACCGGGGGTGACGACCGGCGCGCTCAACGACCTCTGCCACGCCTATATGACCCAGGTGCAGGGCACCACGCCCGCGCCGCTCAACTACGCGCCGCCGGGTTACAAGCCGTTTCCGAAGTCGATCTGCACGTCGGTCAACCATCAGGTCTGCCACGGCATACCGGGAGAGCGGGTGCTCAAGCCGGGGGATATCCTGAACATCGACGTCACCGTGATCAAGGATGGCTACCATGGCGACAGCAGCCGCATGTTCTACGTCGGCGAGCCCAGCATTCAGGCGCGCCGGCTCGTCGAGGTGACCTACGAATGCATGTGGGCGGGTATCCGGCGGGTGCGCGCGGGCGCCCAGCTCGGGGACATCGGCGCGGCCATCCAGGCGCACGCCGAGGAGCGCGGCTACTCGGTGGTGCGCGAGTTCTGCGGCCACGGCATCGGGCGCCGCTTCCACGAGGATCCGCAGGTCCTGCATTACGGCAAGACGGGAACCGGCCTGCGGCTCGAGGCCGGGATGACGTTCACCGTGGAACCGATGATCAACGCCGGCAAGGCGGCGATCCGCGAGCTCGCGGACGGCTGGACTATCGTCACCAAGGACCACAGCCTTTCGGCGCAATGGGAGCATACGGTGCTCGTCACGCCGGACGGCTACGAAGTGCTGACGACCTCGGCCGGTACGCCCCCGGCGCCGGCCCTGCCGCCGTCGTCCTGAGATGAGCGCGGTTCCTGCGCCGACGGAGCAGTGGCGCGCAGGGCTGCAGGCCGGGCGCGAAGAATTGCGCCAGGCCTACCTGCGCTCGCCGGCGCCGCAGCGCCAGTTGCATGCGCACAGCCGGCTCATCGACCGCACGCTGCGCGGCCTGTGGCGCGCGCTGCGCCCGGCCGCGCCCGCGGCGCTGGTGGCGACCGGCGGCTACGGGCGTGGCGAGCTGTTTCCCCATTCCGACATCGACGTACTGGTGCTGCTGGCCGAGGAGCCCGGCGAGCGCGAGCGCGCCAGCCTGGAGCGCCTCGTGGGGATGTTCTGGGACGTCGGGCTCGAGGTCGCGCACAGCGTGCGTACCGTCGAGCAGTGCGTGGCCGCC
>Ga0208144_1000029_pt1 | contig 9782 bp, 11 predicted proteins | sample MayberryNE_TuleA_2_FD_185660 | JGI IMG/M metagenome (GOLD analysis project Ga0208144, IMG submission 185660) | Natural and restored wetland microbial communities from the San Francisco Bay, California, USA, that impact long-term carbon... | ecosystem: Environmental > Terrestrial > Soil > Wetlands... | reverse complement strand
CGGATGCGGCGCTGATCCGGGGCTTAGTCGCAAGAAACCGGGGTCCCGGGTCGGCGCCGCACCGTTCCGCTGCGCTTCACGCTGCGCCGCGCCCGGGACACGTCCTTCCCGAAATCGCCGCTTCCCATTACATTGTCCCCATGACCGCCACCGTCCGCCTGCAACGCGAGCCGTTCGACCTTGCCGCCGAAGCCGGAAAGCTATCGCGCGGCGGCACCGACGTGGGCGCGGTCGTCACCTTCACCGGCATCTGCCGCGGCGCCGAGGACGGTGAGCCGATCGCCGCGCTCAATCTCGAGCATTATCCCGGCATGGCGGAAGCCGAGATCGAGCGCCACGTCGCCGAAGCGCTGGACCGCTGGCCGCTGACCGGCGTCACCGTCATCCATCGTTTCGGCCGCATCGAACCGGGCGAAGACATCATGATGGTGGCCACCGCGTCGTCGCACCGCCAGGCCGCCTTCGCGGCAGCCGAGTTCCTCATGGATTATCTGAAGACGCGTGCGCCGTTCTGGAAGCAGGTCGAGAAGGCCGGCGGCGCTGCCTGGGTCGAAGCCAAGGCGAGCGACGACGCGGCGGCCGAGCGCTGGACGGCTGCCAAGCATCAGGCCGCCGAATGAGCACGCGTTTTGTCCTTGCCCTTGCGGCGGCGCTGATGTGGAGCGCGCAAGCTTATGCCGCGCAAGTGTCGTACTTTGCGGTGCCGGAAGGCGCCCATCCGCACGACGTGGCGCCGGCGCCCGATGGCACGGTCTGGTACACGGCGCAGCGTCAGGGCGCGATCGGCGTGCTCGATCCTAAGAGCGGCGCCATCAAACAATTCAAGCTCGGCCCCGACTCGGCGCCGCACGGCGTCATCGTCGGTCCTGACCGCGCCGCCTGGATCACCGACGGCGGCCAGAACGCGATCGCGCGCGTCGACCCGGCGAGCAAGGCGGTGAAGCTCTATCCGCTGCCGAAGGAATTTCCCGACGCCAACCTCAATACCGCGACCTTCGACCGCAAAGGCGAGCTCTGGTTCACCGGGCAGAACGGCGTCTACGGCCGGCTCGATCCGGCGACCGGCAAGGTCGAGGCCTGGAAGGCGCCGAAGGGCGTCGGGCCTTACGGCATCACCACCACGCCCAGCGGCGAGGTTTGGTACGCCTCGCTTGCCGGCGACTATATCGGCAAGATCGACCCCGTAAGCGGCGACGCTTTGGTGGTCAACCCGCCGAAAGCCGGCGTAGGGCCGCGCCGCATCTGGGCCGACTCGAAGAACATGTTGTGGGTAAGCTTTTGGAATACCGGCGAGCTCGGCCGCTACGACCCGCTGCAGAAGACGTGGAAAGTGTGGAGTCTGCCCAACAGCCACGAAGGCTGCTACGCCGTCTATGTCGACGATAAGGACACGGTTTGGGTGAGCGACTGGACGAACAACGCGATCGTGCGCTTCGACCCGGTGAGCGAGAAATTCGCCAGCTTCCCGAGCGACAAGCGCCGCGCCGATGTGCGCCAGCTCAACGGCCGGCCCGGCGAAGTGTGGGGCGCGCAATCCGGTATCGACCGGCTGGTGGTGATCCGGCAGTGACGCGGTTTCCGAGCGCGATGCGTAGTGCAACTGCCACCCGCCGCGACCTGCTGCGCCTCATCGCCGGCGCCGCCGCGCTCTCGCTCGGCGGCCGCCGCGCCTTGGCCGGCGAGCAGCGCATCGCCAAGCTGATCCTTGAAGCGCGCAAATATCCCAAGATCTCGCAGCGCATGGATTTCATCTCGGCCGCGCTGCGCGGCACGCGCTATCGCGGCTATACGCTGATCGGCGGCCCGCGCCGGCCGGAGAAGTTCGTGGTGCGCGACGACGCCTTCGATTGCGTCACCTATCTGGAAACCGTGCTGGCCGCGGCAAACGCGCGCAAGCCAGAGGAATTCGACGGCCTGCTGCGCAAGATCCGCTACCACAACGGCGTGGTCGAATGGCGCCAGCGCAATCATTATTTCTTCGACTGGTGCCAGCGCAATGTCGACAACGGCCTGTGCCGCTGGCTGACGCTGCCCGGCGAAACCGTCATCCGCAAGACCTGCGACAGCCAAAAGGGCCTCGAAACAAGACGCTTCACCATGCACGTCATTCCGCGCGCGGTCTTGCTCGCCAACAAGGCCACGCTGAAGGCGGGCGATATTGTCGGCTTCGTCAGCCACCGCGCCGATCTCGACTATTTCCACGCCGGCATGATCGCGCTGAAGGGCGACGGCACGGTGCTGCTGCGGCACGCCGCCGAAAGCGAGCGCCGCGTCCTCGACGAGCGCCTCGAGGGTTTTCTCGCGCGCTGGCGCGTGCGCTATGTGACGCTGGTGCGGCCGCAGGAGCCGCGAGCGACGGCCTAGAGCGCGGTCGCGGGCTACGCCGCCGCGGCCTTTGGCTTCACTTCCGCCGTGTAGTCGTCCATCAGCGTCTTGGTGATGCCGCCCGGATTGAAATTCCAGTGGGCATCTCCGACACCGCAGTGACTTCCGCCGCCGAGCCGGTGATGAAGCATTCGGAGAAGTCGTCGAGTTCGTCCGGCAGGATGCGCCGCTCGATCACCTCGATGCCGCGCTTGCGCGCCAGCGCCATCGCCGTCTGCCGCGTGATGCCGTCGAGGAAGCAGTCGGCGATCGGGGTGTGGATCTTGCCGTCCTTGATGAAGAAGATGTTGGCGCCGGTACATTCGGCGACGCGCCCCTGCCAGTCCAGCATCATGGCATCGGCATAGCCTTTGCGCTCGGCGGCGTGCTTGGAGATGGTGCAGATCATGTAGAGGCCGGCGGCCTTGGCTTTCACCGGCGCACACTTCGGATCGGGGCGGCGGTAGTCGGCTAGATCGAGCTTGATGCCCTTCAGCCGTTGCTCCGGATCGAAATAGCTCGGCCATTCCCAGGTGGCGATGGCGAGATGGATGGTGTTGGCCTGCGCCGAGACGCCCATCATCTCCGAGCCGCGCCAGGCGACCGGGCGGACATAGGCTTCCTTTTTGCCGTTCTTTTCCAGCACCAGCTTCTTGGCGGCGTCGATCTCGGCGACCGAATATGGGATTTCGAAGTCGAGCACGCTGGCGGAGCGCCTGAGCCTTTCGGAATGCTCGGTGCACTTGAAGACCTGCCCGCCATAGGCGCGTTCGCCCTCGAACACGCAGCTAGCGTAGTGCAGGCCGTGGCTGAGCACGTGCAGATTGGCGTTGTCCCACGGCACCAGCTTGCCGTCGTACCAGATGACTCCCTCGAGCCGGTCGTAGGACTGCGCAGCCATGGTCTCCTCCTTGAGCTTCGTCCCCTCGGCCTAGGCCGCCGCTTCGCCGCCTTGATGGCGCATTTTGCAGGCCTATTCCAACACTTTGCGTCCGCGGGCGACACCCGTTATGAATGGGGCCGAACCGGCCCTATTGCCGCCCGTGCCCGCCATCCCGGGGAGAAAGGCTCGTTTTCGGTACGATCCTTTCGTCTTCCAGGGTTTTTTTGGAACATAAAATCAAAAATATGTCAACATGGCTGACATAAATATGAGCGCCAAGTCCGCCGATCCCGCACACAGCCTGGCCGAGCAACCGGCGACGGCGGGGGAGCCGGTGTGGGACATCATCGAGCTGTTGTTCTTCGCCTACCGCGATTTCGTCGGCGACCCCGACGAGGTGCTGGGCAAGCTCGGCTTCGGGCGCGCGCATCATCGGGTGCTGCATTTCGTCAACCGCAATCCGGGCATGAAAGTTGCCGACCTGCTCGACATTCTCAACATCACCAAGCAGTCGCTCGGCCGCGTGCTCAAGCAATTGGTCGACCAGGGCTACGTCGTGCAGAAAGAGGGGGCGCAGGACCGCCGCCAGCGGCTGCTCTACGTCACGCAGAAAGGCGAGGCGCTGGCGCTCAAGCTCGCCGGCCTGCAGATGCAGCGCATCAACCGCGCCTTCGGCGAGCTCGGCCCCGGCGCGCACGAGGCGGCGCGCCGCTTTCTTACCGCCATGATCGACGCCGACAATCGCGAGGGCGTGCTGCGGCTGATCGCGCGCGCCGAGCGCGCCAAGCGGAGTTAGAGCGTGTCGTATCGCGCACACCTATCCGCTCGTCCCCGCAGAAGCGGGGACCCAGGCGCAACACGCGCGGCGCTTTTCACGCTGGGTTCACGCTTGCGCGGGAATGAGCGAAGGATGGGTCGGTAGCGATGAGCCTTCCCGACACGCTCGCGGACGATGCGCCGCACCTGTTGATCGTCGACGACGATCGCCGCATCCGCGATCTGTTGTCGCGTTTCCTGTCGAGCGAGGGCTACCGCGTCACCACCGCCGAGACGGCCGCCGACGCGCGCGCCAAGCTGAAGCATCTCAGCTTCGACCTGCTCGTTCTCGACGTGATGATGCCGGGCGAGTCGGGCTTCGACTTCGCCAAATCGATGCGCGCCGCCGCCAACGACGTGCCGATCCTGATGCTGACCGCGCGCGACGCCGCCGAAAGCCGCATCAAGGGCCTCGAAATGGGCGCCGACGATTATCTGTCGAAGCCGTTCGAGCCGCGCGAATTGTCGCTGCGCATCGCCAATATCCTCAAGCGCGCGCAGCCGGCCGCGGCGCCGCCGGCGGAATCGGTGCGCTTCGGCCCCTTCCTCTATCATCTCGCGCGCGGCGAGTTGCGCAAAGGCGAGGAGACCATCAAGCTGACCGACCGCGAGCGCGAAATGCTGCGCGTCCTTGCCGCCACCCCCGGTGAGACGGTGACGCGGGCCGCGCTCGCCGGCAACGGCGAAAGCGTCAGCGAGCGCGCGGTCGACGTGCTGGTCAACCGGCTGCGCCGCAAGATCGAGAGCAATCCCACCAATCCGCTCTACGTGCAGACCGTGCGCGGCATCGGCTACCGTCTGGTGAACACCACATGACGAGCCTCGACACCGGCATCGCCGCGGTGCGCAGCGCGGTCCAGCGCGTCAACGACGAGTGGCGGCGTATCAGCGAGGTGCCGGCGTTACGTGCGGTCGGGCGCGGCCTCGGCCAGCTGCGCGACGGCTGGCGACGCAGCAGCCGCTGGACGAACAGCGTGATGCCGAAGGGGCTGTATGCCCGCGCTCTGCTCATCATCATCATGCCGATGGTGATCCTGCAGTCCGTGCTGGCCTTCGTGTTCGTGGAGCGGCAGTGGAACGAGGTCACCCAGCGCCTCTCGGCCGGCGTGGTGCACGATATCGCCGGGCTGATCGACGTCTACCGCGGCTATCCGCAGGATGCGGACCACGCTCAGATCCGCCGCATCGCCCAGCAGCGGCTCGGCCTGGTGGTCGACTTTTTGCCGCTCGGCGACCTGCCGCCGCCCGGTCCCAAGCCGTTTTTCTCCCTGCTCGACTCGGCCCTGTCCGACGAATTGCGCAAGCAGATCGGCCGCCCGTTCTGGATCGACACCGTGGGCAAGTCGGCGCTGGTCGAGATCAGGATTCAGCTCGACGACACGGTGATGCGTGTCTTTGCCCGGCGCAGCGCGGCCTATGCCTCGAACGCGCAGATTTTCCTGCTCTGGATGGTGGGCACCTCGGTCGTGCTGCTGGTCGTCGCCATCATCTTCCTGCGCAACCAGATCAAGCCGATCCTGCGGCTCGCCGACGCCGCGGAAAGCTTCGGCAAAGGCCGCGAAGTGCCGAATTTCCGCCCGCGCGGCGCGCGCGAGGTGCGGCGGGCGGCGGCCGCCTTCATCGAGATGAAGACGCGCATCGAGCGCTCCATCGAGCAGCGCACCGCCATGCTGGCCGGGGTCAGCCACGACCTGCGCACCGTGCTGACGCGCTTCAATCTCGAGCTTGCGCTGATGAAGAAGAAGACGCCGGAAGTCGAGGCGATGAAAAACGACGTCGACGAGATGAACCGCATGCTGGAGGCCTATCTCGCATTCGCGCGCGGCGACCTCGGCGAGCTGGCGGCGCCGACCGATATGGCCGCCTTGCTGGAACAGCTCAGGCTCGACGCCGAGCGGCACGGCCACAAGACGAGCGTCATCTTCCATGGTCCGCCCATCGTCACCGTGCGGCCGGCCGCCCTCAAGCGCTGCCTCGGTAATCTGGTGTCGAACGCGTCGCGCTTTGCGTCCGCCATTGCCATTACCGGCCATCGCGATCACCGCTGGCTCACCGTCACCGTGGACGACGACGGCCCCGGCATCCCGCTGGCCATGCGCGAGGAAGTCTTCAAGCCGTTCCTGCGGCTCGACGACGCGCGCAATCAGGACGAGGGCGGCACCGGGCTTGGCCTCGCCATCGCGCGCGACATCGCGCGCTCGCACGGCGGCGACATCATGCTGGGCGACAGTCCCTTAGGCGGATTGCGCGCGACGGTGCGGGTGCCGGTGTAGCGAGACGCGTGTCCCGGGCGCATCCGGGACACGAAGAGCGTTACGCCGCCTCCGGCTCTTCCTCGTCGCGATAGCGCCGGCGCAGGTGGCGCGGCCCGCGCAAGATGCATTTCGGAATGCACAAGAGGTCGCCGACGAAGCCGTCCCAGCGTTCCGCACTGGCGAGGCCGCGGTCGAGCGCGGCCATGGTGCGGTCGAGCGCCGGATCGTCATCGTGCAGCCAGACGCCGAGCACGCGGCCGAACAGGAGCGCGGCGCCTTGCGCACGCAGCGCGCCTTGCGGGCCGGCGGCGCTGATGCCGGCGCCTTCCAGCATCCAACGCTGCGAGCGCAGGGCCAGCGCGTTGAGCGCCAGGGCAAGCGGCGGGTCGCGCCGCGCCGAGCGCAGCATCGAGCGCACGGCCTCCTTGTAGGGCGCCATGGCTTCCAGCCGCCGCATCAGTACGTCGAACAGCCGCTCGCGCCGCGGCTCGTCGGTCATGTCCTCGCCGCCGGCCAGCACGGCGCGGTCGATGTCTTTGATGTGGGCGGCGTAGATCGCGAGCTTCGACCCGAACTCGGCGCGCAATTGCGAGAGCTTCAAACCGGCGCGGCCGGCGATCTCGGCGAGACCGAAATCTTCGAAACCGTGTTCGGCGAGCAGCGCCATCAGCGCGTCGATGGCCTTGTCGCGGTCCGAGGTTCCGCGCGGCGGCGGTGGGGCAGGCCGCTCCTTACGTTGACGTTTCGGCTTACGGGCCATGGGCACCTCCCATCGGCTGTTGCGGCTTTAATCTATGCTCGCAAACGCGACCGTTCCAAGGCGGTTCCCTCAGCCGGCCAGCTCGCGCCCGCGCCGCGTTGCGGCGGCGATCGCCCGGGTGAGCAATTCGTCGAACCCGTCCGGGCCCATCAGCACGTCCAGAGCGGCGGCGGTGGTGCCGCCCGGCGAGGTGACGTTCTGCCGCAGCGTGGCCGGATCGAGCTCGGAGCGGTGTAACAACTCGCCCGAGCCGGCCACGGTTTCCCGCGCCAGGCGCGCGGCGAGTTCCTCCGGCAGGCCGGCGGCGACCCCAGCCTTGGCCATCGCTTCCGCCAGCAGGAATACATAGGCCGGCCCCGAACCGGAGACGGCAGTGACCGCGTCCATCAAAGTCTCGTCGCGGACCCACTCCACCGCCCCGACGGCGGAAAGGAGGTCGGACGCTTGGCGGCGTTGGCGCGACACAACCTTGTCGTTACCGACAGCGACGGTGATGCCGCGGCCGATGGCGGCCGGCGTGTTCGGCATGGCCCGCACGATCGGCGTCTTCGGCGGCAGCGCTTGTTGAAGAAAACCAAGCGTGCGGCCGGCCATGATCGAGACAACGAGCGTATCCTTGCCAACATGCGGGCGCAGCGCCGGCAGCGCTGCCGGCGCGGTCTGCGGCTTGACCGCGACGACGACGGCGGTGGCGACCACCGGCTTTCCCTTCGGATTGAGCGTGAGGCCGCGGCGCGCGAGCGATCGCACGGCCTTGTCCGGTTGCGGCTCCAGCACGATGAGCTTGCGCGGCGCGAGCCCGCGCGCCAGCCAGCCGTCGAGCAGAGCCGAGCCCATCTTGCCGGCGCCAAGCAGCACGAGATGGCCGGGGAATTTGCCAAGGGTTTTCTTGGTGGCGATGGGCTTCTTGGTGGCTTGCGTCATGCGTGCATGATACCGGCAATCGCGCCGGTCGGCCACGCGAGCCCGCATTGTCACGGCGGGCCGCCCTCAGCTAGATTTGCCGCTTCATGAACATCGCGGCCGCGCCTGCCAATCCTATCGACCAGACCGCCGGCGAGGTCTTGGCCACGCTCGGCAGCGGCCGGCAGATCGCGCCATTTTCCGGCCGTCCCGGCGGATTGAGCATGGAAGACGCCTATCGCGTCTTGGCCAAGCTCGGCCAAGCCTTCAAGGCACGGGGCGAAGCCCTCGTCGGCCGCAAGATCGGCTTCACCAATCGCACGATCTGGCCGGAATACGGCGTCTATGCGCCGATCTGGGGTTTCGTCACCGACCGCACCGTGCACGAGCTTGCCGACACCTCCAACTTGCCGCTGGCGGGGCTCTCGGAGCCGCGCATCGAGCCGGAGATCGTATTCGGCCTTGCGCGCCCGCCCGCGCCCGGCATGGACGAAGCCGCGCTCGCCGGCTGCATCGACTGGGTGGCGCACGGCTTCGAGATCGTGCAGTCGCTGTTTCCGGGTTGGAAATTCGCACCCGCCGACACGATCGCCTGCAACGCCTTACACGGCGCGCTGCTGCTCGGTCCGCGCCACGCGTTTCAGCCGCGCGCCGCAGAATGGCTGCACGCGTTGGCGACGTTCGAGATCGATCTCGAGCGCAATAGCGTGCTGGCGGACCGCGGCCGGGCCGCGAACGTGCTCGACAGCCCCATTCGCGCGCTCGGCCATCTTGTCGAGCTGCTGGCACAGGATTCGGTCAATCCGCCGCTTGCGGCCGGAGAGATTGTCAGCACCGGCACGCTGACGCGCGCGCTGCCGGTCGCGCCGGGTGAAACCTGGCGCACGCGCCTGCGCGGCGTCTCGCTCGCAGGGATCGAACTGCGATTTTCCTGATCGGCCCTACGCTTCGCCCGAGGTCTCGAACATGGCGGCGTCGAGCGCTTCGCGCGCCGCCTTGCCGGCCCAGACCACGAACTGGAAGGCGGTGAAATAGCGCTCGCACGCATCGAGCGCGGTGCCCAGCACGGACTCGCATTGCTTGCCGGAGGCTTCGACGCCGCCCGCCAGCACCAGCGCGTGGCGGAACATGATGATTCCCTCTTTCACCCACAGGTCGAAATGGCCGACCCACAGGCGCTCGTTGATCATCGAGATCAACGCCTGCACCTCGGCGCAGCGGCGCTCGGGAATGCGCAGGTCGAAGGCGCAGGCCAGATGCAGCGCCTCGATGTCCCCCATCCAGGTGTAGGAAACCTGATAGTCGGTCCAGCGTCCGGTCACCAGGATGGTGATCTCGTCGTCGCTGGCGCGTTCGAACGACCAGTCCTTGCCGGCGGCCAGCCGTTCCACCACGTCGAGGGGATTGAGCCGCTGCTCGTCCGCGTAATTGCCGAGGGACATGACGTCTCCGCTTTGCCGAATGGAGCAGGTGGAAACGCACGCCACCGCACGCATACGGCACCCATCGGGCCGGAAAGCCCGGACCTCAAGTTAGACGCAAGGGGATACGGGCGATGCCTTGACGGCGACAACGAATCACTTGGCCAATCGACTATAACCCGCGCGATTCCGCCCGCCAAAGGCATCTTCGAGCGTCAATACGCAGTGATTTGCGACTCGCTGGCAACCCGCGTCGACTCGACTCTCCACAGCCAAAGCAGTGTCAAGCCAAATGAGCGGTGGATAATTTGTTCTGCGAGTCCGGCAAAATGGGAGCGGATGCGCCCTCTTCGTCTGCCGGACGACTACGCTTTGCCGCG
>Ga0208144_1000028_pt1 | contig 9860 bp, 8 predicted proteins | sample MayberryNE_TuleA_2_FD_185660 | JGI IMG/M metagenome (GOLD analysis project Ga0208144, IMG submission 185660) | Natural and restored wetland microbial communities from the San Francisco Bay, California, USA, that impact long-term carbon... | ecosystem: Environmental > Terrestrial > Soil > Wetlands ... | reverse complement strand
CGTCGTCGCGCTCGACCGGGTCGAGCGCGACGACGTGGTCCGCGCCGCGGCGTCCCTCTCCGACGGGTCGAGGAGGGTCGGGTGGACGACGTGGCCGTGGCGCTGGTTCCGGCCGGGGAGAGGGGGCGCCTTGTGAGCCTCCTCCAGGACGCCCTCCGAAAGGCGCAGAGGGTCGGCGGATCCGCCGTCCCGCCGCCCCTTCCCCCCCTTCGCGGAGGATCCCCCGCGAAACCGGGAACGCGGTGGAAGTGGATCGCCGGATTCCTCGCCGCGGCGTTCGCGGTGGGCGTCGCGGGGGTGTTCTTCCTCTCTCGCCGCGCGGGCCCTCCCCCCGCCCTTGCCCCGGTCCCGCCGCCGCGGTCGAACCCGTCGCCGTCCGAGCCTCCGATGCCGCCTCCCCCGTCCCACGTATCCCGGGCGTCGCCCGATGCGCCGCCCGCCCCCCCTCCGGCAACGGCGGTCTCCGGACGCGGTTCGATCCGGCCGAAGGCGAAGGACGGCGCCTCCCGCGTCCGCCTCGCGGCGAAGCCGGCGGCGCGCGTCGCCTCCGAGACCTCCGTTCCGGCGCCGGGACGGCCGGCCGCCGTCGGGGAGGTGCCCCCGCCGGCGCACGGAGAGCGGGCGGATCCGGTACTGGAGAAATTCAACGCCGGGGTCGCGGCGCTGAACCGCGGGGACGCGGAAGCGGCGTTGCCCCCGCTCCGGGAGATCACCGGGGCGTCGCCGGGCTTCGTGGAGGCGTGGGACGCGCTCGGCCTCGCGCTGCTTCGCCGGAACCGCCTGGACGAGGCGGAGGAGGCTTTCTCGAAGGTTCTCTCCCTCTCTCCCCGGTACGTCCCTGGGCTGCTCAACGCGGGACTGCTCCGGCTGGCGCAGGGGCGGACCGAGGAGGGGGCCGCGCTCTTCTCGAGAGCGGGGGATCTGTCCCCCGGGACGCTCGCTCCCCGCGTCAACCTCGCCGTGGCGCAGGCCCGCATGGGGAGGTACGGACGGGCCGAGGAGACGCTGCTCGCCGCGAATCGCCGGTTCCCCGGCAACCCCGACGTCCTGTACCACCTCGGAACGGTGTACGACCGCGTCGGGAACCGCGCGAAGGGGGTCGAAGCGTATGCGGCGTTCCTCGCCGCCTCCGCGGGATCGCGTCCCGCGCTGGAGGACCGTGTCCGTGCGCGGCTTCGGGAATGGGGAGCCTCTCCGTAGCGGTACGCCGGCGATTCCGCCTTGACGACCGTGCCGCGGGAGGGGCAGAATGGTCCTGCAGATCGGAACGTTCCCGCCGGGGCAAGGGAAGATGGTGCGAATCCATCGCTGCCCCGCAACTGTAGCCGGTGACGAAATCCGCAACGGAGCCACTGCCCGGGTGACGAGAACGCGGGCGGGAAGGCGCGGAGAGTAGGGGGGCGGCCCCTCGGGGGCCGCCGGGTAACCGGAAGCCAGGAGACCTTCCCGGCGGGGAGAGATCCCGAGACGCCTTTCGCGGGAGAAGGGCCGGGGCGCTATCGCCGTCTGGACGCGTGGTTCCTCCCCCCCCATCCGTTTTCCCGCGAGGCCTCGGACCGGGGGATGCTCCATGTCGGGCCGCGTCCGGATCGCCGTCGCACGCCGTTTTCTCGCGGGGCTCCTCCCTGCCGCCGTCCTCGTCGCGTCCGCGTGCGCGGGTCCGGCGATCGCCGCGGACCGGTTCCCCGTCGCGCTGACCGACGATCGCGGCGTCGTCGTCCGGCTCGCCTCTCCTCCCCGCCGCATCGTCTCACTGGCCCCCAGCATCACCGAGATCGTCTTCCTGCTCGGGCGCGGCGATTCCCTCGTCGGCGTCACCCGGTATTGCAACGTTCCATCCGCGGCCTCCGTCCTGCCGAAGATCGGCGGGGTCAGCGACCCCGACGTCGAGCGGATCGTCGCGCTGTCGCCGGATCTCGTCCTGTGCACGACGGACGGCAACCCCCGGGAGAAGGTGCGGGCCCTCGAGGAGATGGGGGTTCCCTGCTTCGCGGTCTCTCCGCAGGACCTGGGCGCGGTCTTCGGGTCGATCGAACGCCTCGGGGTCCTTCTGGGCGCCGCGGACCGGGGACGCGCCGAGGCCGCGTCGCTTCGTCGCCGCGCCGGGCTCGCCCGCTCCCGTTCCGCCGCCGCGGAAACACCCGCCGTCCTCTTCGTCGTCTCCACCGCGCCGATCATCGCCGCCGGCGGAGGGACCTTCATGGACGAGCTGGTCCGCCTCTCCGGAGGGCGGAACGCCGCCGCCCGCTTTTCCGGCAGGTACCCGCGGCTATCCGTGGAGGAACTGGTCGCCGCCCGACCGGACGTGATCTTCGTCGCGGGGATGGCCGGCGTCGAGCGGTTCCCGCCGGATGTCACCCGGTGGAAGGAGGTTCCCGCGTTCCGGGACGGCGCCGTGATCACCCTCGACGGGGACCTCGTGACCCGCCCGGGGCCCCGCCTGGTGAACGCGCTCGAACGGGTGGCCGCGGCGCTCGCCGACTGGCGGAAGGGCCGCCCGAAGGGGCCCGCGGCGGGTGCGGGGGGGAACCGTTGACCGGCGGCGGGAAAAAGAGCGGCGCGGCATTCCCCGTGCTCGCCGCGGCTCTCCTCGGGGCGCTCGCCCTCTCCGCGGCCACCGGGCCGGTGCCGATCTCCCCCCGGGCCGCATTCGACGCGGTTTTCCTTGGAACGGACGACACCTCGGCCCGGGTCCTGCTGTCGCTGCGGCTTCCCCGGGCCCTCCTCGGCGCCCTCGTGGGCGGCGCCCTCGCCTCTTCCGGGGTCGCCTTCCAGGCGCTGTTGCGCAACCCGCTCGCCGACCCGTACATCCTCGGCGTGTCGGGAGGCGCCGCGGTGGGCGCGCTGTCGGTGGCGCTGTTCCTCTCGGCGGACGCTTCCCCGCTCCTCCCGCTGTTCGCCTTCGGCGGAGCGGCGCTGTCCGCGCTGGCCGTCTTCCTCCTCGCCCGCCGACGGAGCGGAGTCTCCCCGGAGCGGCTGATCCTGATGGGTGTCGTCGTCGGCGCGTTCCTCAACGCGGTCATCATGCTGATGGTGACCCTCTCCCCGCCCGGGAAGATCCCGGGAGCCCTGTATTGGCTGATGGGGGACCTGGGGCTGGGAACTCCCCACCGCGTGGCGATCCTCTTCCCGTACGTCGCGCTCGGCACGGTCCTCCTGTACCTGCTCTCCCGGGGACTGGACCTGCTCCTCCTCGGCGATCACGCCGCCTTCCAGGCGGGGCTCTCCGTGGAGCGGGTGAAGACGGCCACGTACCTGACGGCGTCGCTGCTCGCGGGCTCGGTCGTGGCGGTCTCGGGCCTCATCGGTTTCGTCGGCCTCATCGTCCCTCACGGCGCGCGCGTGCTGGTCGGTTCCGGGCACCGGCGCCTCCTGCCGGCCGCGTTCCTGCTGGGCGGCGCGTTCCTCGTCCTCTCCGACACGCTCGCCCGGGTCGCGTCCCCCGCCGGGGAGTTGCCGGTGGGCGCGGTCACCGCCCTCGCCGGCGCGCCCTTCTTCCTCTACCTGCTGCGCCGAAACGGTGGACGGTCGTGAACCCGGTGCTGTCCGCGCGCCGTCTGGGGTTCGGATACGGGAACCGCGACATCCTGCGCGGCGTGAGCGTCGACCTCTTGCCGGGGGAGGTGACGATCCTCCTCGGTCCCAACGGGGCGGGGAAGAGCACGCTGATCCGGATCCTGTCGGGGATACTCGCGCCCCGCGAGGGGGAGGTCACCCTGTGCGGCCGCCCGCCCGGGGCGTTCCGCCGACGCGAGATGGCGCGCCTCCTCTCCGTCGTGGGGCAGGATCCCCCGGTCGACTTCCCGATGACGGTCGCCTCCTACGTCGGGCTCGGGCGGTTTCCCCACCAGGGTTTCTTCGGTGGAACGTCGCCGGAGGACCGGGAGCAGGTGGAGCGGGCGTTGGAGAGGACGGAGCTGACCGGGCTGCGGGACCGGCCCCTGTCGGAAATCTCCGCGGGGGAGAGGCAGCGGGCCGCCGTGGCCCGCGCGGTCGCCCAGGGGGCGAGGGTGATGCTGCTGGACGAGCCGACGGCGTACCTCGACATCCGCCACAGGGTCGCGTTCTACGAGATCGTGACGCAGTTGAAGGAGACGTGCGGGATCGCCGCGCTGGTCGCCTCCCACGACCTGTCGCTGTGCGCGGAGTACGGGGAGCGGATCGTCCTGCTCTCCGGCGGCACGGTGGCGGCGCAGGGGAGGCCGGAGGAGGTGCTCACCCCGCGCAACGTGCAGGCCGCGTACGGAGTGGCGGTCGCCTGCGACCGGAACCCCGCCACCGGCGCGATCCGCGTCACCCCGTTGCGGGGGATGCCGACGAAGAACGAATAAGCGCGACGAAAACAGGTGCCGTAGGCGCAGCGGAGTGGAAGCCCCCCGCGAGCCGAAGGCACAAAACTGATGAGGAACGCATAGGTTCCACCCAGGGCGGATCCGGGGAAGACGGTGCGAATCCGTCGCTGCCCCGCATCTGTCACCGGAACGAAACCCGCACGGAGCCACTGTTCCGCATCCCGGGATGGGAAGGCGCGGGGAGTAGGCCGCCGTTGGCGGAGGACACTCCTTCCCTGCGCCCGGGGTTGAACCAGCAATGTCCCCCTCTGCCCTTGCATAGGAGGAATCCACACCCTTTCGAGGGAAAGGAGGAGCGATGCGCGGATTCGACGGGTTGCGGTTGGGGGAACGGGGAGGCGCGACGAGGGCGCTCGATCCCGGGCGGGGCCTTTTGCTGCTGCCGCTGCTGGTCGTCGCCTCATGGCTGGCGGGTTCCGTTCCCGCGATGGCGCAGGAACCGGTCCGCACCGAGCCCGTCGTCGTCACGGCGACGCGCATCGAGGAGAAGGTCTCGGAGCAGGCGTCGTCGGTGAGCGTGGTGACGTCGGAAGAGATGGACGCGATTTCCCCGGTCGTCGCCGGGGACGCATTGAAGAACGTACCCGGCATCGTCGTCCAGCGGAGCGGGAGCCCCGGAAGTCCGGAAACGATCCGGATCCGCGGCGGCCGGAGCGAGCATACCCTGGTCCTGATCGACGGATTCCCGGTCAACAGCCCGACGCTCGGAGAGTTCGACATCGGTTCCATCACTCTCCGGGATTTCGAGCGCGTCGAGATCGTCCGCGGGGCGCAGAGCGCGCTGTACGGCTCCAATGCGATGGCCGGCGTCGTGAATTTCATCCCGAAAAGGGGCGGCGGGAAACCGATGGTCGGCCTCGGACTTTCGGGAGGGAGCTTTTCCACCCTCCGGTGGGGAATCTCCGGCCAGGATGGCGGAAAAAGAGGGGATTTCTATCTCGGCGCCAACGGCATGCGGAGCGACGGATTGACCGTCAACGACGACGCGTCCCTCGTTTCGGTCCTCGGCTCCGGAGACGTCCCGGTCGGCGCGGGCAACCGGCTTCACCTGCTCCTTTTCTCCACCGGCCTCGAAAAAGGCACCCCGCACGACTTCAACACCGCCGGCGACACCAACGATCGCGAAACGAGGCGCTCCTTCCTGGCGGGGGCCCGGTGGGAGTCGCAGGTGTCGGACGCGGTGTCCCTCCTGGCTTCCGGGTACCTCTTCGACGAATATTTCCACGTCAAGGACCCCGACGACCCGACGGATACGTTCCCCGGGGCGTTCGACGACGTGACCAAGACGCGGAAGATCAACCTCCGGCTGGAGGCACGGGTGTCCCCGTCACGCGCCTCGACGACGTTCGTCGGAGCGGAGTTCTCCAAGGACCGTTCCTCGGAGCACGACCCGCTGAACTTCCTCTCCCTGGCGGCACAGACGTACAACCGGTCCCTTTTCCTCCAGGAGGAGCTGCATATCGGGAGCCACTCCGGCGCCAGCCTGGGAGCCCGACTCGACCGGAACTCCGAAGCGGGCACGGTGTTCAGCCCGAGGGCCGGCGCCTACCACGACTTCGGGGGGACCGGAGTGCGGGTCCGGGCCGCCGCCGGGCGGGGGTTCCGGGTTCCGACGATCTCGAACAAGTTCTTCCCGTTTTTCGGCAACCCGAACCTCACCTCCGAACATTCCTGGACGTACGAAGGCGGGGTGGACGGGACGTTCCTCGGAAAGCGGCTGGCGGTCTCGGCAACGTATTTCTTCCAGGATTACAGGGACTTGATAACATTCGACCTCGACACGTTCCGGAACCGCAATGCGAAAAAGGCGTTCTCCCGGGGCGTGGAAACCGAGGCGAACGTCCGCATCCTTCCGTCGGCGGACGTCGGCGTGACCTACACCTTCACGGATACATGGGATCCGGAACGGGGAACCCGCCTCCCCGGGGTTCCCGCGCACCGGGGGAGCGCCTCGCTTCTTCTCCACCCGGCCCCCGGGCTGAACGGGAGGATCGACTGGATCGCCGAAAGCGATCAGATCGACGCGCCGCTGTTCAGCGGGAGGAAGCGCCGCTCCGGATACTCCCGCCTCGATCTCTCCACGAGGTACCTTTGGAGCGTCCGCGGGTCGGAGATCCGGGAAATCGCCTTGACCGGAACGATCCGGAATCTGCTGAACCGGCCCTACGAAGAGAGGATCGACATCCCCGCCCCGGGGATCAACTTCCTCCTCGGGGCCGAGCTGAGCATCTGATCCGCGCCGCCTTTACACCCCCGGGGAAACGGGATACCGTATCTGGACGAGGGCTGTTCCCCGGGGGGGGGCCGATGGACCATGTCGTCATCGAAAAATGCCGGACCGAACTCCAGAACCAGCTGGACGATCTGATGGCGGGGGCGGAGCGGACGGTCGTCGACATGACCAGCGTCGAGGAGGAGAACTTCCCCGACCCGACCGACCGGGCGTCGCTCGAATCGAACCGGAATTTCACCCTCCGTCTTCGGGACCGGGACCGGAAGCTCGTGGCCAAGATCAAGGAGGCCATGAAACGGATCGAGGGCGGAACGTTCGGGATCTGCGACGGGTGCGGCGGGGAGATCGAGGAGAAGCGCCTGATCGCCAGGCCGGTCACCTCCCTGTGCATCGACTGCAAGACCGTCGCCGAGGAGGAAGAGGTCAAGTAGGCGCCCCGCCGGAGTCCCTCGCCGACTTTCACCCGCCACCGGAGGCAGCATGACGGAGCTTCGGAAAGACCCGGTCGTCGGCCGGTGGGTCATCATCTCCACCGAGCGTGCCAAGCGTCCCCACGAATTCCCCCCGGAACCCGCACCCCGGCGCGAGGGGGTGTGCCCGCTCTGCCCGGGGAGCGAGCGGATGACTCCCCCGGAAATCCTCGGGTACCGGCAGGGCGGGCAGCCCAACGACCCGAACTGGACCTTGCGCGTCGTTCCCAACAAGTTCCCCGCGCTTCGGATCGAGGGGGAGCTGGGAAAGGCGGCCGACGGGATCTACGACCGGATGCACGGCATCGGGGCCCACGAGGTCGTCATCGAGTCGGAACGGCACGACGTCGACCTGTTCGACCTGCCGGAGAAGCGGTTCGAGGACGTCCTGTGGGCGTACCGGGACCGTCTCGTCGACCTGAAGAACGACCACCGCTTCAAGTCGGTCATCATCTTCAAGAACCACGGGGCCGCCGCCGGCGCGTCCCTGACGCACAGCCACTCCCAGTTGATCGCCCTTCCCGTCATCCCGAAGCGGGTGATGGAGGAGATGAACGGCTGCCGCGAGTACTACCGCTTCCGCGACCGTTGCCTCTTCTGCGACATCGTGGTCCAGGAGATGGAGCAGAAGGTCCGAATCGTCGAGGAGACCGGGGAATTCCTCGCCTTCGCGCCGTACGCGCCCCGCTTCCCGTTCGAGACCTGGATCGTCCCCAAGCGCCACCAGTGCGCCTACGAGATGATCGAGGCGGGCCAGGCGAAAGCGCTCGCCGCCGTGTTCCGGAGAACGCTGCGCCGCCTGAATCTCGCCCTCGAAAACCCGCCCTTCAACTTCATCGTCCACAGCGCCCCGTTCCAGGAGAGGGCCGCGGACTTTTTCCACTGGCACATCGAGATCATGCCGAAGCTGACGAAGGTGGCGGGATTCGAGTGGGGGTCCGGATTCTACATCAACCCGACCCCGCCCGAGGAGTCCGCCAAGTACCTCCGCGAACTTCCGGAGTGAGGCGCGACCGATGAAGGTCCTCGTGGCCTCCTCCGAGATCTTCCCCTTCGCGAAAACGGGGGGTCTGGCGGACGTCGCCGGGGCGCTCCCCAAGGCGCTGCGCAGGATCGGCGTGGAGGCCGACTGCGTCCTCCCCCTGTACCGCTGCGTGGATCGGGGCCGGTTCCCGTTCAGGGGGGAGGGACAGGCGATCCTCGTCCCCCTCGGGAACCGGGAGGAGGGGGGAATCGTTGAGGAGACCGACGCGGGCGGCGGCGTCCGCGCCTTCCTCGTCCGCAACGACCGGTACTTCGACCGGGAGTTCCTGTACGGCACCCGCGACGGCGACTACGTCGACAACTCCGAGCGGTTCACCTTCTTCTGCCGCGCGGTCCTGGAGTGGATCGCGCGCACCGGGCGGCGGTACGACATCCTCCACTGCAACGACTGGCAGACCGCGCTCCTCCCCGTGTACGTGAAGACGCTCTACGCCGACCGCGAGGCGTTCCGGGGGACGGGAACCGTCTTCACCGTCCACAACCTGGGGTACCAGGGGCTGTTCTGGAACCACGACCTTCCGATGATGGGCCTCGGGTGGGAGCTGTTCACCCCCCGGGGGGTGGAGTTCTACGGGAAGATCAACCTGATGAAGGCCGGCCTGGTGTACGCGGACGTCCTCTCCACCGTGTCCGACACCTACAGCCGCGAGATCCAGACCCCGGAATACGGGTACGGTCTCGAGGGGGTCCTCTACGAGCGCAGGGAGGACCTCTACGGAATCGTGAACGGGATCGACGACGAGGAGTGGCGCCCGTCCACCGACCGGTGGATCGCGGCGAACTACTCCGCGGACGACCTGTCGGGGAAAGCGGCGTGCCGGCGGGACCTGCTCTCCGAGTTCGGGCTGCCGAAGGGGGACGAACCGATCCTCGGCCTGATCGGGCGTCTCACGGTGCAAAAGGGGTTCGACCTCGTCGAGCGGATCGGGGAGTGGCTCGCGGGGCAGCCCCTGCGGATGGTGGTGCTCGGCGCCGGGGAGAGGAAGTACGAGGAGGCGATGGAGGAGCTGGGGCGGAAATACCCCGACCGGATCGCGATCCGCGTGGCGTACGACAACGCGCTGGCGCACAAGATCGAGGCGGGATCGGACATGTACCTCATGCCTTCCCGGTACGAGCCGTGCGGGCTGAACCAGATCTACAGCCTGAAGTACGGCACCGTTCCCGTCGTGCGGGAGACGGGAGGACTGGCGGATACCGTGACCGACGCCGACGAGAACCCCTCGGAGGGAACCGGGTTCACCTTCCGGCGATACGAGGCGGAGGAGTTGAAGGACGCCGTGGCCAGGGCGTTGGCGGCGTACAAGGATCGTCCCCGCTGGGAGGCGATCGTGCGCCGGGGGATGGCGCGGGACTTCTCGTGGGAGGCGTCGGCCCGCGCGTACGTCGACCTTTACGGGAAGGCGCTGCGCAAGCGGGTTCCGAAGGGGTAACCCCCGCCATGGTGGAGAACCCGAACACCCGCTTTTCCCTCCTGGCCCGGATCGTCGAGATCTCCAACTCGAACATCCAGGTCGAGAACCGCCTGAAGCACATCTGCGATTTCCTGTCCCGGGAGACCCGTTCCGATTGCGTCTGCATCTACCGCCGCGAAATCCGCGGAGAGGACCTCGCGCCGTGGGTTTCCTCGTGCGTCGAGATCGACGAGTGCGCGATGATGGACTTCGTGGTCCATCCGGGAGAAGGGGTTTCCGGGAAGGCGGCGCGGAAGCGCGCCCCGGTCTTCTTCCCCGACGTCAAGACGAATCCCCCGACGCTCGC
>Ga0208144_1000027_pt1 | contig 9919 bp, 9 predicted proteins | sample MayberryNE_TuleA_2_FD_185660 | JGI IMG/M metagenome (GOLD analysis project Ga0208144, IMG submission 185660) | Natural and restored wetland microbial communities from the San Francisco Bay, California, USA, that impact long-term carbon... | ecosystem: Environmental > Terrestrial > Soil > Wetlands ... | reverse complement strand
GAAACGCCGGTCCGGATCGGGAGGAAGGGGGGCTACTCGACCCGGAGGCCTTCGGCCGTCCTCCGGACCCTCAAGGGCGTGCCCGAGGCGGCCTTGCGGGCGAGCTCCCCGTCGGCGCTCATCGCCCCGATCGGCGCGCGGATCCAGCGGTCCACGGCCCGGGCGAGTTCCCGGACCCCGTACTCCGGCAGGTATCCTTCCGCGGCCAGCCAGTCCGCCGCCTCCGCGTCCATTTCGATCGACACCCCGTGGTCGGCGGCGAGGCTTTCCGACAGCTCGGCGATCCGCAGCGCCAACACCTTCCGAACGTCGCCGGGAGCGAGCGCCCGGAAGACGATCTGCTCGTCCACGCGATTCAGGAACTCGGGCCGGAACCGGCGCCGGACCTCCGAAAGGGCGGACCCTTCCGCCTCCGTCGTCTCTCCCGCGCGGAATCCCATCTCCTTCCGCACGGGGATGTTCCCCGTCATGATGAAGATCGTGTGGCGGGCGTCCGCGGTGTGTCCCTGCGCGTCGGTGAGCTTCGCCTCGTCGAACAGCTGCAGGAACAGGTCGAACACGCGTGGGGACGCCTTTTCGACCTCGTCGAGCAGGACCACCGAGTACGGGGTCGACCGCAACCGGGCGATGAGCTGCCCCCCCTCCTCGTAGCCGACGTACCCCGGCGAAGCGCCGATGAGGCGGGAGACGCTGACCTCCTCCTGGTACTCCGACATGTCCAGGTGGATGAACGCGCGTTCGTTGGCGAAGAGGTACGAGGCGATCCGCCGGGCCACCTCGGTCTTCCCCACCCCGGAAGGGCCGAGGAACAGGAACACGCCCATCGGCCGGCGGCGGTCCCCGAGCCCGGCGTGGGAAAGGACGAGGCGGCGGCACACCCGGGAGATCGCCTCCTCCTGTCCGACGACGTACCGTTTGAGATGCTCCTCCAGTCCCCGTACGCGGGACTCGGTGATCCCCCCCAGCCCGCCCCGGGCCACCTCGATCGGGATCCCCATCTTCTCGGCCACGACGCGGGCCACGTACTCGGGCGTGACCACGGCGACGCCGACGGGATCGTACCGGTCGGAGTTCGCCGCCATGGAGAGGAGCGGCACCCGGCATTCCGCGCAGGCCCGGTCCAGGAGATCGATCGCCTTGTCCGGGAGGAAGTGCGTCGGGTCGAAACGCGCGGCGAGATCGACGGTGGCGGACAGCGTTTCATCGGTGATCGTGACCCCGAAGTGGCTTTCCCGGTGCGCCCGGACCCCCTGGAGGATCTCCAGCGTCTCGTCCCTCCCGGGCTCGGCGACCTGGATCGGCTGGAAACGCCGCTCCAGCGCCGGGTCCTTCTCGACGCTGTGCCGGTACTCCGTGATCGTCGTGGCGCCGATGCAGCGCAACTCCCCGCGGGCCAGCGCCGGCTTCATGATGTTCCCCGCGTCCATCGGGGCGCCCTCGGCGCGCCCCGCCCCGGCGACCGTGTGGAATTCGTCGATGAACAGGATCACCTCCGGGTGGGACCGCACCTCTTCGATCACCCGGGTCAGGCGCTCCTCGAACTCGCCCCGGTACTTCGTCCCCGCCACCATCTCCGCCATCGAAAGCTCGACCAGCCTCCTCCCGGGGAGGAAACGGCGGTCCCGCCCGAGGGCGATCCGCTCCGCCAGCGCCTCGACGACGGCGCTCTTCCCGACCCCCGCCTCCCCGACGAGGACGGGGTTGTTCTTGGTGGGCATCATGAGGACCTTGATGAGCTGTCGGAGGGTGTTGCGTGTCCGGTCGGAGTCCACGAACGGCAGGAGGCGCCCCTCCCGCGCGGCGCGGGTGATGTCGCGTCCGTAGCGGTCCAGGAGCGGCGTCTCCGAGGAAAGCGGTTCCGGGGCGACGGGCGGATCCCCGGCCTCCTCGCGTACGGAGATCGGTCCCCGCTCCAGCTCCCCCCTCCGGAGCAGCTTCTCGCGGAGAGCGCCCTGGGAAATCCCCGCCCCCGCCAGCACGGCGGCGACGACCGGGCCCGGATCCTCGAGAATGGACGCGAACAGGTGGCGGACGGCGACCTCCCCCCCCTCCCCGACGATCTCCCCCGCCCGGCGGAAGTAGCGCTTGCACTCCCCGCTCCGGTGGACCGCGCGCCCGGAGTGGACCGCGTTCCCCGGACGCAGGCGCGACCGCACCCCCCGGCGCATCGAAGCGTCCGTGATGCCGAGGGGCCCGAGAACCCGCACGATCCCGTCCGCCTCCTCCCGAAGGACGTCGACCGGGAGCGTCTCGACGTGGGTGTAGTCCAGGTATTGCAGGATCTTGCCGAGGCTGCACAGGCCGATCAGGAGGTGCTCCCGCTCGATGAACGGATGCCGCAGCCGGGCCGCCTCGGCCGCGCCGATCTCCCAGGCCATTCTGGCGGCTTTGGTCAACGTCGCCATGGTCGATGTCCCTCCGTCCCTTTCCCGTTCAGACCCGGAATTCGGTAAGAGCCCGGAACGCCGCGAGGCGGGAGTCGATCTCCTCCCGGGAGAGCCCCTGCAGCCGCTCCGTGCTGAACGCCTCCACCGTGAAGGAGGCGATGGCGCTGCCGTAGATCGTGGCCAGCCGGTAATCCATCTCCGTCAGCGCGGCGCCGTCCCGCGAAGCGAGGTATCCCATGAAGCCCCCCGCGAAGCTGTCCCCCGCGCCCGTGGGGTCGAAGATCGTTTCCAGCGGGTACGCCGGCGCCGCGAAGACCTCCCCGTCGGACAGGTGCAGGACGCCGTATTCCCCCCGCTTGACCACGACGCGCCCCGGCCCCATGCGCATCAGCTTCCGGGCCGCCTTGACGAGGTTGAACTCGCCCGTCAGCTCCCGGATCTCCGCCTCGTTGATGACGACGATGTCGACGTTCCGGATCACTTCCCGCAGCAGCTGCGGGCTCTTTTCGATCCAGAAGTTCATCGTGTCGAGCGCGACGACCTTCGGCTCGCGCACCTGGGCCAGGATGTCCAGCTGCAGCCTCGGATCGATGTTCCCGAGAAAGACGTGGCTGGATTCCCGGTACGCCGCGGGAAGGTCGGGCGCGAAATTCTCGAACACGTTCAGGTCCGTTTTCACCGTGTGGGCGACGTTCAGGTCGTATTCGTAATACCCCTTCCAGTGGAAGGTGGACCCCTCCGCGACCTTCAACCCCTGGAGGTCGATGTTCCGGGCGGAGAGCATGTCGAGCGTCCCCTTCGGGAAGTCCCTTCCCACGACCGAGACGAGTCGCACGGGCGTCAGGTAGCTCGCCGCGAGGGAGAAGTAGGTCGCCGATCCGCCGATCACCCGCTCCACCTCGCCGAACGGCGACTTGATGCTGTCGAACGCCATCGATCCGACGACCAGAAGGCTCATTCTCCCCTCTCCGGGATTCCGCGAGGATAGAACAACCCTTCCATGATAACGCAGGAGGGGGTCATCGGAAAAGGACATCGCCGAGCAGGGCGAGGAGCAGAAGCGTCAGGTAGACGATCGACGCGGCGAACGCCCGTCCGAAGCGGCGGGTCGCCACGGTGTCCCGGTAGAAGAGGAAGAGAAACCCGGCCCCGAGCAGGAGGGCCGCCCATCCGAAGCGCCCCGTAAGGTACCCCAGCGCCCACAGCGACAGCGACAGGGGGAGCAGCGCCGCCGCGTACAGGAAGATCAGCACCTTGGTGTACGGTTCCCCGAACGCCACGGGGAGGACCGGCACGCCCGCCGCGCGGTACTCCGCCTGGTGGCGGAGCGCCAGCGCCCAGAAGTGGGGAGGCTGCCAGAGGACGAGGATCAGGAACAGGAGAACGCCGTCCATCCCGAGGCGCGGGTTCACGGCGGCGTACCCGATGAGGACCGGCAGGGCGCCCGGGACGGATCCGGGGATCGACCCGTACGGGGAGCGGCGTTTCCACACCAGCGTGTAAAGGACCGTGTATCCGCCCACGGCCGCGGCAAGGAGAAGGCACGTCGTGGCGTTCAGGAAGCGGGCCGAGAGGAACAGCGAGGCCGCGATCGCGGCCAACGCCGCCACCGCGACGTTCCGGCGCCCGAGGGCCCGCAGCGCGGCGATCCGGCGGGTCAGGCGCGGCATCTTCTCGTCGATCCCCGCGTCGAGAACCGTGTTCAGCGCGGCGGATCCGCCCGCCGACGCGAGGAGGCAGGCGAGGGTGAGCGCCGTCTTCCCGGGCGGAGGGATCCCCCTTCGGGCGAGCACCATCCCGGAGAGGCCGGCCAGGGTCACCGCCGCGACGATGCCCGGCTTGACCAGCAGGATCGCGGACGGTTTCCCCGGCGCGGTCAGTTCCGGGGCGGGGATGGCGCCGCCCCTTCCGCCCGGGCGGCGTTCGCCCAAAGATGCGCGAGGATCGACAGCAGCGCGAGCGCCACCGCCAGGTGCAGCGCCGTGGCGAGGAAGTTCAGCCCCGACAGCACCACCAGGGCCCCGACCCCGACCTGGACGGCGACCAGGACAAGGAACGACAGGGCGAGGGGACGATTCCCCCGCTGGCGCGGGTCCCGCCGGACGAAGAGATAGAGCATCGCCGCGGTCAGCAGCACGAGGTACGCGAACGTCCGGTGGGAGAAGTGCGCCAGCACCGGCCCGGCGAGGAGGGAAGGGACCCACCTCCCGAGGCAAGTGGGGAAATCCGGACAGGCGAGCCCCGCGTCGAGGTGGCGGACATAGGCCCCGAGGGCGGATTGCGAGTAGACCAGCGCGGCGACGGAGAGGAAGAGGCCCGCCGGTCCGCGCAGGGAGAAGGCGGGGCGTTCCCGCTCTCCGTCGAACGTCATCATGTAGAAGGCGAGGAGAAACACCAGCACGCCGGTCATGAAGTGGACCGTGGTCAGCTGCACGGGGGTTTCGAGGAGCACCACCGCCCCGCCCATCCCGATCTCCGCCAGGAGGAGGAGGAGGGCGAGGACCGGGACCGCCCGCGCCGCGCCGCCGTACATCTTGTAGCGTCGAGCCGCGAGGGCGACGAGGAAGACCGACGCCACGGCCGCGATGACGCGATGGCCGAACTCCATGTAGATGTCCCACCGGAAGGGGGGCAGGACCTTCCCGTGGCACAGCGGCCAGTCGGGGCAGGCAAGCCCCGCCTTGAGCCCGGCGACGAGGTTCCCCCAGACGAGCAGAAGGAACAGCAACCCAACGGTGACCCGGCCGAGCATCGGCGTCCCTCCCCGGGAATGCGAATACGGTGGATTATCCCCGTCGCGGGGGATTAGCGCAACATCGTGTCGACGAGCGTCCCGAGCATGATGAGGGCGAGGAAAGCGATCGGCACCAGGGCGAAGCCCCACACCAGGCGGTCCTCGCTCTTGAGGTGCATGAAGACCAGGGCCACCAGGGACGCCTTCACCGAGGCGATCAGCAGCGCCGCGACGACGTTCATCAGCCCGAGGTCCACGTAGGAGACCAGGACGGTGACCGCCGTCAGCAGGAGCAGGGCGACGTAGACCGCGACGTAGGTCCGGCGGGCGCCGGTGGTCGTTTCGTGGCTCATGCCTCCCTCACCCGATCAGGTAAAGAAGCGGCAGAAGGTAGATCCACACCAGGTCGACGAAGTGCCAGTATAGCCCGGCCACCTCCGCCGGGGTGTGGTACTCCCCGGAGAAACGTCCCCTCCTGGAGAGGACGACGACGTACGCGAGGACCCCCATGCCGAGGATCACGTGGATGCCGTGCAGCCCCGTCATCATGAAATACAGCGAGAAGAAGATGTTCGAATCCGGGTACCGGCCATGGTGGAACTCCCCGGTCCACTCGATGTACTTGACGCAGAGGAAGACCGCCCCCAGGACGATCGTCACGGCGTAATACCTTTCCAGCAGACGCGCCTTCCCCCGGCGGATCGCGTCCACGCCGAGCACCACCGTAAGGCTGCTGGTGATCAGGACCACCGTGTTCAGGGTCCCCAGGACGCGGTTGAGCTTCAGGTGCTCCGAATGGAACAGCGCCGGGTACTTCGCGCGGAAGACGGCGTACGCGGTGAACAGCGCGCCGAAGAGGAGGACTTCGGTCGCGAGGAAGGTCCACAGTCCGAGCTTGGCGGACTCGAAGGCGACGCGCGGATCGCCGTGCCCTTCGTGAGGAGCGCTCACGCGGCCGGTCCCTTCGGGGTCCCGTACGCGTACGGCCAGTCGGTCACGACGGGGATCTCGTGAAAGTTCTCGGTGTCGGGCGGCGAGGGGGTCTGCCACTCCAGGGACAGGGCCCGCCACGGGTTCCCGGGCGCGGGCGGTCCCTTCCGCAACCCCTGGAGGAAGTTCCAGAACATCATCCCGATCCCAACGGCGAGGATCGCCGCGCCGACGGTCGAGATCACGTTCTCCACCTGGAACTTCGGAAGGTATTCCGCGTACCGGCGCGGCATGCCTTTCACCCCGGCGATGAACATGGTGAAGAAGGCGACGTTGAAGCCGACGAAGACCAGCGCCCACGAGATCCGCGCGATCTTCTCGTTCACCATCTTCCCCGTCATCTTCGGGAACCAGTAGTGGAGCCCCGCGAAGAACCCCATCACGGTGCCGCCCATCATCGTGTAGTGGAAATGGGCCACCACGAAGTACGTGTCGTGGAGCTGCACGTCGGTGGCGAGCGCGCCGAGGAACGGCCCGGTGAGCCCCCCGACGGCGAACAGGAAGATGAAGGTCAGCGCGTACAGCATCGGCGATTCGAACGTGATGGACCCCTTGTAAAGCGTGGCGATCCAGTTGAACACCTTCACCGCCGTCGGAACGGCGACGAAGAAGGTGAGGAACGAGAAGATCGCGTTCGCCAGCGGGGACATGCCCGAGGTGAACATGTGATGCCCCCACACCAGGAACCCGAGGAACGCGATCGCCAGCGAGGAGTAGGCGATCGCCTTGTACCCGAAGATCGGCTTGCGGGAGAAGACGGGGATCACCTCGGAGATGATCCCCATCGCCGGGAGGATCATCACGTACACGACGGGGTGGGAGTAGAACCAGAAGAAGTGCTGGAACAGGACCGGGTCGCCGCCCTTGGCCGGGTCGAAGAACGCCACGCCGAGGAGCCGCTCCATGGCCAGGAGCAGGAACGTCACCCCGACCACCGGCGTCGCCACCACCTGGATGATGCTGGTGGAGTACATCCCCCAGATGAAGAGGGGCAGCCGGTGCCAGGTCATTCCGGGAGCGCGCAGCTTGTGGATCGTTACGATGAAATTGAGCCCCGTGAGGATCGACGACATTCCCAGGAGGAAGATCCCGAAGGAAAGGGTGGCGACCGCCGCGCCGGTTTTCGCCGAGTACGGCGTGTAGAAGGTCCACCCCGTGTCCATGGGCGACACGAGAGAGGCGATGACGACGAGAAACCCGGCCACGAATACCCAGTAGCTGGCCAGGTTGATCCGCGGAAATGCGACGTCCCTCGCCCCGATGTGCATCGGGATGAAGAAATTCCCGAGGCCCGACGGGATGGCGGGGATGATGAACAGGAAGATCATCATCGACCCGTGGAGGGTGAAGAATATGTTGTAGGTGTGGTCGCTGAAGTATTTCGCCTGGGGGGAAAGCAGCTCCAGCCGGAGCAGCAGCGCGAAGATGCCGCCGATGAAGAAGAACGCGATCGTCGTGTAGAGATACATGACGCCGATCCGCTTGTGGTCCATCGTGTACGCCCAGGAGCGCCACCCGCTCTCCGCGAGGTATCCTCTCCCGCTCCCGGGCTCCTCCGCCGCCTGCGCCATCCCTCTCACCGCCTCACTTGAGCGTTTTTATGTATTCCACCACCGCGTCGACGTCCTCTTTGGACAGCGTGGTCTTGTACGTGGGCATCACGTTCGGAAACCCCTTCACGATCCTGGCGCCCGGGTCCACGATCGACTCCCGCAGGTACTCCTCGTCGGCCGTCGCGGACGCCCCCCCCTCGAGGGGGACGTTCGACCCGAACAATCCCTTCCAGTCGGGGCCGACCTTGGCCGCACCCCCGATCGGGTGGCAGTTGAGGCACCCCGCGTTCTTCGCGACCCGCGCGCCCCGGACGGCGAGGGGCTCGTGCTCCTTCTCCTCCCCGGCCTCCTCGTGGCGGGCGGACCATTCCGCGTACGCATCCGGAGACATCACGACCAGTTGGGCCAGCATGTTCGAGTGCCCGGTTCCGCAGTAGACCGTGCAGAAGATCTGATACCGGCCCGGCCGGTCGGGCTCCACCCAAAGCGTGGTGACCCGTCCGGGGATCATGTCCATCTTCACCCGGAAATCCGGGAGGTAGAACCCGTGGATGACGTCGGAGGCGGAGAGGATGAACTTGACCGGCCTGCCCGCCGGGACGCGGATCTCGTTGATCGCCGTCCGCCCGTCGGGATACTTGATCTCGTACAGCCACTGCCTCGCGTTGACGTACACCTCCGTCGCCCCTCCGACGGGGATCCGCTGATCGGTGTAGACGCGCCAGCCGTAGTAGAAGATGGCCACGACGACGATCGACGGGATCAGGACCCAGAAAAACTCCAGCAGGTGGTTCCCCGTGATCCGCGGGGTCTCGTTGTCCCGGTCCGGCAAGCGCCTGCGGTACCGGACGGCGAAGTAGATCAGCATCCCCTGGGTGAGGAAAAAGAAAAAGCCGCCTATGACGGTGATCATCACGAAGAGCGCGTCGACCCGGGCCGCCTGCGCGGAGGCCGCGCCGAACGCAAGGACGTTGTCCATCACTCCCCTTTTCCCGGAGGTCCCGACGGCCTCCCGTACCTTCTCCACAGGACGGCCAGGAGCCCCGCGAGCAGAACCAGGGTGACCGCACCCGCGGCCTTCATGATGTTGCTGGCGTACAACGCGTACTTCTTTCCGACGGGATCGTACCTGAAGCAGTATATTAGAAGCGCGTTTTCCGCGAAAGATGCTCCGATCTTTCCGTCCGCCGCCTCCAGCAGTGCGAGCTTGAGATCCCGGGGGGGGATCGCGATCCCGTACAGGTACCGGGAGACCGTGCCGCCGGGGGAGAGGACGATCGTCACGGCCGGGTGGGCGAAATCCTGGCCGACCTTCCTGTACCGGTAACCGACGCTCTCCGCCAGCCGGCGGATCGATTCGGCGCTCCCGTACAGGAACGGCCACCGTGCGTCCCCGTCCCGCAGGCCCGGCATCAACGCGTGCGTCTCGTTCGCCTTCGCCCGCACGATCTCGGGGATCTCGTCCGGGTCGATGCTCACCGTGACGACGCGGAAATCCTTCGCGAGCGAGATGCCCTTCACCTCCTCCATCGTGGCGGCGAGGCTCCGGAACGTCAGCGGGCAGAGCATCGGGCAGGTGTAGTAGTTGAGGGTGAGGAGGACGGGACCGCCTCCGAGATACTCCCCCAGCCGGACCGGCTTCCCCGCCGCGTCGGTGAACGGAAGGTCGCGCGGAATCGACGCGCCGGGCTTCTCGTCCACTCCGATCTCCCGGAGGATGGAATCCTGCGGGTCCGCCGCGCGGGCGGCGGCGGGAAGGGCCAGCAGGAAGGCGGACAACACCGCGGCGAGACGATGGTTCCCTTTCATCGCAGCACGAGCGGTTGCCCGGGGGAGGGGACCTGCGCGAGCCACCCGAGCTTCTCTTTCAGCGTCCCGGCGAACTCCCGGGAGACGGACTCCTCGCCGTGGGCCACGAACACGTTCCCGGGAGACGCCTGGAACCGCCCCGCCCACGCGAGGAGATCGTCACGGTCGGCGTGCGCCGACAGCCCGCCGATCGTGTACACGTCCGCGGCCACGGCGATCTCCTCCCCGAAGACCCGCACCCGCTTCGCGCCCTCGACGATCTTCCGGCCGAGGGTCCCCCGGGCCTGGAACCCCACGATGATGACGCTGCATTCCTTCCGCCACAGGTTGTGCTTCAGGTGGTGCTTGATCCTTCCCGCGTCGCACATCCCGCTTCCCGCCATCAGGATCGCCCCTCCCCGGATGGAGTTCAGCGCGCGGGACTCCTCCATGCCCCTGACCAGGAC
>Ga0208144_1000020_pt1 | contig 10597 bp, 10 predicted proteins | sample MayberryNE_TuleA_2_FD_185660 | JGI IMG/M metagenome (GOLD analysis project Ga0208144, IMG submission 185660) | Natural and restored wetland microbial communities from the San Francisco Bay, California, USA, that impact long-term carbon... | ecosystem: Environmental > Terrestrial > Soil >... | reverse complement strand
GTCCTTCCCCAACGGCGGAAGGAGGTCAGGAACCATGCCTGAGCCGATCCTCGTGCTGGACAACGTCACGAAAAACTTCGGCGGTCTCACCGCGGTGAACGAGGTGTCGTTCCAGGTGCGCCCGAAGGAGATCATGGGGCTCATCGGGCCCAACGGGGCCGGGAAGACCACCCTCTTCAACGTCATCAGCGGGTACTACGCCCCCTCCCGCGGCAAGGTCCTGTTCCAGGGGAAGGACATCAGCGGGAAGACCCCGTATGCCCTCGCAGGCCGGGGAATCGGGCGGACGTTCCAGGTGGTCAAGCCGTTCCCCGGACTGTCGGTTCTCGAGAACGTGATCATCGCCTCGTTCCTGCGCCACCCGAGGAGGGCCCGCGCCGAGGAGCATGCCTGGAAGATCCTCGAATTCACCGAGCTCACGGACCGGGCGCACCAGTCGGCGGCGAGCCTGACCCTGGCGGGACGCAAGCGGCTGGAGATCGGCAAGGCCCTTGCCCTGGAACCGAGCTTTCTCCTCCTCGACGAGGTCGTGGCGGGTCTGAATCCCACCGAGGTCGATCGCACGATCGAGCTGATCCTCAAGCTCCGGGATCAAGGGATCACCATCCTGATCGTCGAGCACATCATGCGCGTCATCATGCGGATCAGCGACCGCCTGGTGGTCTTGAATTTCGGGCAAAAGATCGCCGAGGGCCCGCCGGCGGAGGTCGCAAATGACCCCGGCGTTGTGGAGGCTTATCTGGGGGGGGGAGAGGCATGAACGTTCTGGAGGCCGTGGGCGTCTCGGCGAGCTACGGGGACACGCGGGTTCTGTGGGACCTTTCCTTCTCGGTGAAAAAGGGGCGGCTGGTCGCCCTCCTCGGCGCCAACGGCGCGGGGAAGACCACCACCCTGAAATCCATCTGCGGGCTCGTTCGCCCGTTCGCGGGAACCATCCGCTATCACGGCCAGATCATCAACGGCGAGCCGGTGCACAAGGTGGCCGAACGGGGGATCACCCTCGTTCCGGAAGGCCGGCAGCTATTCCCGAAGATGACCGTGGAAGAGAATCTTCTCGCGGGTTCCTATCTGAAGAAGGCGAAGGAAAAACGGAAGGAGAACCTCGACCGCGCCTACGCCGTTTTTCCCCGCCTCGCGGAGCGGCGGACCCAGATGGCGGAGACGCTGTCGGGGGGGGAGCAGCAGATGGTCGCGATCGGTCGCGGCCTGATGCAGTCGCCCGATCTCATCATGTTCGACGAGCCGAGCCTGGGACTTTCCCCGCTGCTGGTCGAGGAGGTGTTCCGTGTGATGCGAACGCTCCATGAAGAGGGGCTCACCATCTTTCTCGTGGAGCAGAACGTCCGCCACACGCTGAGGATCGCCGATTACTGCTATGTCATGGAAAACGGCCGCATCGTCCAGGAAGGAAGCGGCCAGGATCTCGAATCGGACCCCAAGGTGCGCGAGGCGTACCTCGGATTCTGACATCTTCACCCGCAGCAGCGCACACACGAATCGGGAGGACCGCGACATGGTTCCCTTGAAAGACGAACGCTTGTTCCGGCAACAGTGCTACATCAACGGTTCTTGGGAGGATGCCGACGACGGGAAGACCATCGACGTGACCAACCCCGCCACCGGGGAGAGGCTCGGGACCGTACCGAAGATGGGAACGGACGAGACCCGCCGCGCCATCGTCGCCGCAAATGCCGCATTTCCCGCCTGGCGGGCGAAGACGGCCAGGGAACGGTCGACGGTCCTGCGCCGCCTGTACGACCTGATGATGGAGAACCAGGAGGACCTGGCCATGCTGATGACGCTGGAGCAGGGGAAGCCGCTGGCCGAGTCGCGGGGCGAGATCGCCTACGCCGCCTCGTTCATCGAATGGTTCGCCGAGGAGGGGAAGCGGGTCTACGGCGACACGATACCGCAGCACCAGAGCGACAAGCGGATCGTCGTCCTGAAGGAGCCGATCGGCGTCGTGGCGGCCATCACGCCGTGGAACTTTCCTTCCGCGATGATCACGCGGAAGGCCGGGCCGGCGCTTGCGGCAGGCTGTACGGTGGTCCTCAAACCCGCAACCTACACGCCGTACTCCGCCCTGGCGCTGGCCGAACTGGCCGGGCGGGCGGGGGTGCCGAAGGGGGTTTTCAGCGTTATCACCGGGTCGGCCGGAGGCATCGGCAACGAACTGACGTCGAACCCCCTGGTCCGGAAGCTCACCTTCACCGGGTCGACGGAGATCGGCAAGCTGCTCATGCGGCAGTGCGCCGGAACGGTCAAGAAGATGTCGCTCGAGCTTGGCGGCAACGCTCCGTTCATCGTCTTCGACGACGCCGACCTCGACGCCGCCGTGGCGGGGGCCATCGCGTCGAAGTACAGGAACAGCGGACAGACGTGCGTGTGCACGAACCGGCTCCTCGTGCAGGAAGGGGTTTACGACGCGTTCGCCCAGATGCTCTCTCGAGCAGTGGAGAAGCTCCAGGTGGGGAACGGGATGACGGAAGGGACGCAGCAGGGGCCACTGATCGACCCGGCAGCGGTGGCGAAAGTCGAGGAGCACATCGCCGACGCCCTGGGGAAGGGAGCAAGGATCGTCACCGGCGGGAAGCGCCACGCCCTGGGCGGGACCTTCTTCCAGCCCACGATCCTCGCGAACGTAACGCGCGACATGGCCGTCGCCAGGGAGGAGACGTTCGGTCCCCTGGCGCCCCTGTTCCGGTTCTCGACCGAGGAGGAGGCCGTCGGCATGGCCAACGACACGGAGTTCGGACTGGCCGCCTATTTCTACACCAGGGACCTGGCGCGCACCTGGCGGGTCTCGGAAGGTCTCGAGTACGGGATCGTCGGGATCAATACAGGCATCATCTCCACCGAGGTTGCGCCCTTCGGCGGCATGAAGGAGTCCGGGATCGGCCGGGAGGGGTCCAGGTACGGGATCGAGGATTTCCTCGAGATCAAGTACCTGTGCATCGGGGGCATCTCTTAAAAGGAAAGGTTCGGAGCGGCGTTCGGTAGTCCCATGTAATTTCGCCGCGGTCTTGACGCTTCGGTATAAACATGACTATTTTAGTAAAGTATAGAAATCCACCCACGGAGCGACCATGGAGAATGCCGCGAGCCAGTTCAAGGATTGGGCCGACAAGGAGTACCGCTGGGGTTTCGTTTCACCGGTGGATGCGGATTCCGTCCCGAAGGGTCTCAACGAGGAGACCATACGGGCGATCTCCGCCCGGAAGCGCGAGCCCGAATTCCTCCTCGAGCGCCGCCTCAAGGCGTACCGGCAGTGGCTCACCATGGTCGAGCCGCGTTGGTCGACCGTATGCTATACCCCCATCGATTTCCAGGACATCGTGTATTACTCGGCTCCCCGGGGGATGAAGGACCGGCCGAAAAGCCTCGGCGAGATCGACCCGGAGCTGCTGCGGACGTACGACCGCCTGGGAATCCCCCTCCGGGAACAGGAATTCCTCGCGGGCGTGGCCGTGGACGCCGTCTTCGACAGCGTCTCGGTGGCCACCACGTACCAGAGGGAGCTGGCGAAGGTGGGAATCCTTTTCTGCTCCTTCTCCGAGGCGGTCCGGCAGTACCCCCGCCTCGTGGAGAGGTACCTCGGTACCGTCGTTCCGTTCAACGACAACTACTTCGCTTCCCTCAACTCCGCGGTCTTCACCGACGGGTCGTTCTGCTACGTCCCCCCGGGGGTGCGGTGCCCGGTGGAGCTCTCCACGTACTTTCGCATCAACGCGGAGAACACGGGACAGTTCGAACGGACCCTGATCATCGCGGACGCGGGCTCCTACGTGAGCTACCTCGAGGGATGCACGGCCCCGCGGCGCGACACGAACCAGCTCCACGCGGCGGTGGTCGAGCTGATCGCCCTCGAGGACGCGGAGATCCGGTACGCCACGGTGCAGAACTGGTACCCGGGCGACAAGGAGGGGAAGGGCGGGATCTACAATTTCGTGACGAAACGCGGATTGTGCGCCGGGAACAACTCCCGGATCTCCTGGACGCAGGTGGAGACCGGTTCCGCGATCACCTGGAAATATCCGAGCGTCATCCTGAAGGGGGACGACTCGGTCGGGCAGTTTCACGGGGTGGCCCTGACGAACAATTTCCAGCAGGCCGACACCGGCACGAAGATGACGCACATCGGGAAAAACACCCGGAGCACGATCGTCAACAAGGGGATCTCCGGGGGACGCGGCCAGAATACGTACCGGGGACTGGTGAAGGTCCTCAAGACCGCGGAGAACGCCCGCAATTTCACCCAGTGCGACTCCCTCCTCCTCGGGGACCGGTGCGGGGCGCACACCTTCCCGTACATCGAGGTGAAGAATCCGACGGCGAGGGTGGAGCACGAGGCGTCGACTTCGAAGATCGGCGAGGACCAGCTCTTCTACTGCCAGCAGCGGGGTCTTTCCCGGGAGGACGCCGTCTCGATGATCGTGAACGGATTCTGCCGCGAGGTGCTCCGGAACCTCCCGATGGAATTCGCGGTGGAAGCGCAGAAACTTCTGGAGATCAGCCTCGAAGGGAGCGTCGGATGAGGAACGGGAACCCCATGTTGTCCGTCGAAAACCTGCACGCCGCGATCGGGGAGAAACCGATCCTGCGGGGAGTGGACCTCGCCGTCCGCGCCGGGGAAGTCCACGCCGTCATGGGACCGAACGGATCGGGAAAGAGCACGCTGGCCAACGTCATCGCCGGGCGGGAGGAGTACCGGGTGACGGCCGGTTCGGTCCTCTACGAGGGGGGGGACCTGCTCGCGATGCCCCCCGAGGAGCGGGCGAAGGAAGGGATCTTCCTCGCCTTCCAGAACCCCGTGGAGATCCCGGGCGTCAGCAACCTCTACTTCCTGAAGGCGGCGCTGAACGCGGTGAGAAAGCACCGCGGTCTCCAGGAGCTCGACGTCGTGGAGTTCCGCGACACGGTCCTGGAACGGCTTCGCCGGGTCGAGATGGGGGAGGACCTCCTGCGGCGCGCGGTGAACGACGGGTTTTCGGGAGGAGAGAAGAAGCGGAACGAGATCCTCCAGATGGCGGTGCTCGAACCGAGGCTCGCGATCCTCGACGAAACCGACTCCGGGCTGGACATCGACGCGCTGAAGGCCGTGTCCGCCGGGGTGAACGCCTTTCGCGGTCCGGAGCGCGCCATCGTCGTCGTGACCCATTACCAGCGGTTGTTGAACTACATCGTGCCCGACTTCGTGCACGTTCTCGTCGACGGGAGGATCGTTCGGTCCGGAGGGCGGGAACTCGCGCTGGAGCTCGAGGAGCGCGGGTACGGCTGGGTGCAGGCGCCGGGCGCGGACGGCGGAGGGGAGGCGCGACTGTGACCCTGCCCGCCGAAGCGAGGGATCGGTACATCGTCGCTTTCGATGAGGCGGCGGGAGGGAAGGGGAGGCCTTCCTGGTTGCGCCGTCTCCGGGAGGAGGCGAAGGAGCGGTTCCTGGCCGACGGGTTCCCGGAGGCAAGGCACGAGGATTGGAAATACACGAACGTGGCGGGGATCGCGGAGCGGCGCTTCGAACCGCCGCCGCGGGACGATGACGGGTTGTCTCCCTCCGGCGTCGCGGGCCTTCTTCCGGGGGAGGACGCCGGAAACGTGCTCGTGTTCGCGAACGGGCGGTACCGGGAGGATCTTTCCGTGCGTCGGCCTCTCCCCCCGGGGGTGCATCTCGGTTCCCTGTCCGATGCCCTGTCGGGCAAGGGGGACGCGCTCGTTCCGTACTTTTCCAGGGCGCCCGCGAACGCCTTCGCGGATCTCAACACGATGTTGATGGAGGACGGCGCATTCCTTCACGTCGGGAAGGGGGTCGAGGTGCCGGAACCGATCCACCTCCTGTTCCTCACCTGCGGGGGAGGACGGCCGTCCATGGTCCATCCCCGGAACGTGATCGTGGCGGGAGAGGGATCCAGGGTGACGGTCGTCGAGCGGTACGCGGGCCTCTCCGACGCCGGCTGTCTCGTGAACTCCGTGACCGACATCGCGACGGCCCGATGCGCCACGGTGGCGCACTACCGGCTGCAGGAGGACGGGCCGGACGCGTTTCACATCGCGTCGCTGCGCGCGCGGCAGGGAACGGGAAGCCGGTTCGCGGCCCATTCGTTCTCCCTCGGGGCGCGGCTCTCCCGCAGCGACGTGCACGCGGTACTCGACGGCGAGGAGGCGGCGTGCCTGCTGAACGGGCTCTACCTCGGCGACGGGGAGCGGCACGTCGACCACTTCACGACGATCGATCACGCGAAACCGGAGGGGTCGAGCCGGGAATATTACCGCGGCATCCTCGACGGGCGGTCCCGCGGGGTGTTCCGCGGGCGCGTGATCGTGCGGAAGGACGCGCAGAAGACGGACGCGCGGCAGGCGAACCGGAACCTGCTCCTGTCGAGAGAGGCGGAGGCGGACAGCCGCCCGCAGCTGGAGATCCACGCCGACGACGTGAAGTGCACCCACGGCGCCACGGTGGGGCCTCTGGACGAGGAGAAGGTCTTCTACCTGCGGTCGCGGGGAATCGACGAGTCGTCGGCGCGGGGATTGCTCGCCTACGCGTTCGCCGCCGACATTCTCCGGAGGTTCGACCTTCCCGGCGTCCGGCGGGCCTCCGAGGAAAGGCTGCTCGGGTGGCTGCCCGACTCCGGCCGTATCCGGGAGTTCCTCGATGATCCGAAGTAGCGCTCTCCCGGCGGAAACGGCGGCCCCGGGCGTCCCGGACCTTCTTCGGGCGCGGGACGATTTTCCGATCCTGGGGCGGAGGATCCGCGGGAAACCGCTGGCCTACCTCGACAACGCCGCCACCACGCAGAAACCCCGCGCCGTGCTCGCGGCGGTGCGACGCTATTACTGCACTTCCAACGCGAACGTGCATCGCGGGGTCCACGCCCTTTCCGACCGGGCCACGCAGGCGTACGAGGAGGCGCGGGGGCGGGTCGCGCGATTCCTGAACGCCCGCGAGGACCGGGAGATCGTCTTCGTCCGGGGGGCCACCGAGGCGATCAACCTGGTGGCGCAATCGTACGGGAGCATCCACCTGCAGGAGGGGGACGAGGTGCTCCTCACGGGGATGGAGCACCATGCCAACATCGTCCCCTGGCAGATGGCGTGCGACCGGGCGGGAGCGCGCCTGAAGGTCGCACCGATCCTCGCCTCGGGGGAGCTCGACCTCGCGGCGTACGGTCGGATGTTCTCCCCGCGGACGCGCCTGACCGCCGTCACCCACGTGTCGAACGCCCTCGGCACCGTGAACCCCGTGCGGGAAATGGTCGGAATGGCGCACGCGCGGGGCGTCCCCGTTCTCGTGGACGGGGCCCAGGCCGCGCCGCACATCCCCTTGGACGTGCAGGCGCTCGGGTGCGACTTCTACGTGTTTTCCGGGCACAAGCTGTACGGACCGACGGGGATCGGAGTCCTCTACGGGAAGGCGGATCATCTCGAGGCGATGCCGCCGTACCAGGGCGGGGGAGACATGATCCTGCGCGTCACGTTCGAAAAGACCACCTGGAACGCGGTCCCGTGGAAGTTCGAGGCGGGCACTCCCAACATCGCCGGGGCGGTCGGTTTGCGCGCCGCCATCGACTATCTCGACGCGATCGGCCTCGCGGCGGTTTCCGCGCACGAGGGGGAACTGCTCGCCTACGCGACGGAAGAGGTGCGGAGGATCCCCGGGGTGCGCGTCGTGGGGACCGCGAGGGAGAAGGCCGGCATCCTGTCGTTCGTCGTCGAGGGCGTCCACCCCCACGACATCGGGACGATCCTCGACCACGAGGGCGTCGCCATCCGTGCCGGCCACCATTGCGCCATGCCGCTCATGGACCTCCTCGGGTTGCCGGCGACCGCCCGGGCATCGTTCGGCCTCTACAACACGCAAGCCGAGGTGGACCTTCTGGTCGCCGGGATCCGGAAGGCCGGGGAGATCTTCCGGTGACGGACGACCTCCGGTCCCTTTACCAGGAGATCATCGTGGATCACAACAGGCGCCCGCGGAATTGCCGCGAGATCCCGGACGCCGACCGGACCGCGGTCGGCGATAATCCCCTGTGCGGGGACCGCCTGACCGTGTACGTGAAAGTGCGGGAAGGAGTGATCCGGGACATCGGGTTCGTCGGGAGCGGTTGCGCCATCTCGACGGCGTCGGCCTCCCTCATGACCGAGGCGCTTCTCGGCAAGACGGAGCGGGAGGCGGCCGCCCTGTTCGGGAGATTCCATGACCTGGTCGCCGGGCCCGGCCGGGAGAAGCGCGCGAGCCTCGGCAAACTGGAAGCGCTTGCCGGGGTCCGCGAATTCCCCGCGCGCGTCAAGTGCGCGACGCTGGCGTGGCACACGGTGCGCACCGCGCTGAACGCGCCCGGCGAAACCGCTTCGACGGAGTGACCCGGCTTTTCCGGACGCCCCTACTTTTTCTTTCGCTGCCGCCGGGCGAGCGCCCGCTGCCTTGCCTCCTCGTTCCTGCGGCGGTCCTCCGCGGTTTCCAGCAGCAGCTTCGGCACTTCGACCGGCTTTCCCTGGTCGTCCAGCGCCACCATCAGGAAATAGGACGAATTCGTGTGGGTCCGCTTCCCGGTTCGCGGTTCCTCCGCCTCGACGCGGACCCCGACCTCCATCGAGGTGCGCCCCACGTAGTTCACGGAAGCGTGAAAGGTAACGAGGTTGCCGATGAAGACGGGGGCGTGGAATTCGAAGTGGTCCACGGCGGCGGTGACGCAGTTCCTGCCGGAGTGCCGGATGGCCACCACGCCGGCGGCCGAATCCGCCAGCTTCATGATGTTCCCCCCGTGGACGTTCCCGGCGGGGTTCGCGTCCTGGGGCGTCATCTCCTGCGCCATCACCAGCCGGGTCGCCGATACCGGTTTCGCATCCGCGGACATCGCATCCTCCTCTTCGCGCGAAGGTGACGCGGTGGATCGCATCCGGAATCGCCGGGTGAACCGGCGCGCCACCCGGTACCATCGTACATGCAACCTGACGAAAAAGGAGGCTTCGCGCCGATGGCCATCGCTTCCGCCGTGTACCGGCTCGCCCTGTCGCTTTGGGTGGGTGGAATCGCGCTGTTCACCTTCATCGTGACCCCGGTGATCTTCCGGACGCACGGGAGGGGCGCCGCCGGAAAGATCGTGGGATCGATCTTCCCCGCGTATTTCCGCTACACCCTCGTCCTTGCCGCCCTCGCCCTGCTGGCCCGCGTCACCGCCGGGGAGGCGTTCCACGGGGCGCGGCAATGGGTCGGAACCCTCCTGATCGCGACCGCGTTCCTGCTGACGGCCTACCAGGCGCAGGGGCTCGTTCCGCGGATGGAGCAGGTAAAGCGGTCGGTGGTCTCCTTCGAGAACGCCCTCCCCGAGGATCCCGCCCGTAAGGAATTTTCCCGGCTTCACGGCCTCTCGATGGTCATCAACCTCGTGGTCCTGCTGGAAGGGGCCGCCCTCGTCGTTGCCTGCGAATCGCTCCGGCGGTAACCTGGTCGCGCCATGGGATACGACCTTCCCAAGGAATTCCTGTGAACCGGAGGTTTCCCTCCCTCGAACGGATGCGGGGGCTATAAGGAACCGTTCCGAAGGAAACCGGGGTAAACCGGCGCAACGATCCGGTCCGCCGCCCTCCCGGAATTCCAATCCTGTCATCCTCATCCGCCCGGATTCGGAATATGAAATCGCCGCGCGCCGACCGGATCATTATTTTCTTGTATATCAGCAACTTACGCTGACGGGCCTCCGGAATGCCTGTTGCAGGTATCTTCCCGCTCCAACGGTATCCGCCGGATCCCGCATCGGGCGATCGCCGGAGGCACTCCTGTTATCCCCGTCACCCGGGGAGGAGCGGCTCCTTTCATCACCAAGGAGGCATCCATGAACTTCGCGCGGATATACCTGAAACGGATCCTCACCCCCGTGACGATCCTGCTGGTCCCCCACAGCCGGAGAAGGTCCGTCAGCATCCGGGTCCCGGTGGCGGCGGTCGCCGCGTCGGTATGCCTGTTCCTGATCGGGACCGCTTTCGTCGTCGTCATTTCGGTCCGGGCCGTGGAGTACCGCCGGATGCAGGAGAGACTCTCCTTCGTCTCCGCCCAGTTCCTCGAAATGAAGGAGACGATGCTCTCCCTGAAAGAGGCGGAGAAGGATTTCCGGAAGCTGTTCTCGCTCAAGTCGAAGACCGCCGTCCTGGAGTCGGAGATTCCCGGGGACACCGGATCCCTCGACATGGCGGTGTTGAGGAAGCAGATCGAGGCGGCGATGGAGTCGGTCACGGAGATCCGCGGGTACCTCGCCGAACAGAAGGACATCCATCTCGCCACGCCGCTCGGGTGGCCGGTGGCCGGAACGATTTCCTCCTCCTACGGATACCGGTATCACCCCGTTCACGAGGAGAAGATGTTCCACACCGGCGTGGACATCTCCGTCCCGTCGGGCAGCGACGTGAAGGCGACGGCGAACGGGATCGTGAGCTTCGCCGGATGGACGGAGAACAGCGGCATCGTGGTGGTCGTCGAGCACGGGCACGGGTTCAGCACCGCCTATGCGCACAACCGGAAGGCGCTCGTCCGGGTCGGCCAGCGCATCGCCCGGGGCGAGGTGATCGCGTTGTCCGGCTCCACCGGGGTCTCCACGGGCCCGCACGT
>Ga0208144_1000019_pt1 | contig 10618 bp, 9 predicted proteins | sample MayberryNE_TuleA_2_FD_185660 | JGI IMG/M metagenome (GOLD analysis project Ga0208144, IMG submission 185660) | Natural and restored wetland microbial communities from the San Francisco Bay, California, USA, that impact long-term carbon... | ecosystem: Environmental > Terrestrial > Soil > Wetlands... | reverse complement strand
GACCCAGGAAGGCCAGCGCAGGGCGCGCCCGTTGAACCGCGGCAGGATGAAGTACCCGACGCCGTAGATCATCATCGACATGAAGCCCAACAGGTTGAAATGGACGTGGGCGAACCGCACCCACCCCGCCGTGTCCGTCCCCCCCATCCAGATTCCGAGGACGGCGGCCAGGAAGAAGTAGGCGAGCGACGCGACCACGAATCCCTTGGTGTACCGATCCATGATTTCCCCTCTGCCGAGTAGTGTACAGGATCCGGGAGCTTCCCGATCCTTGGATGGATTGTGCGGTATCCGGGGGATCGGAGTCCTTGACGGGCGTCAAGGGCTCCGGTCCCCCGTCGGAAAGGGCGGAGGAGGGACCGATTACGCCTGCGCCCGGACTTTCGGCCGAAGCGTCAGCAGGTCGGTCACGGTGGTCAGCACACCGAGGAGGAAGATGACGCCGAGGAACAGCGTGGCCCCCATCCAGAGCCGCATGTACGACTGCGCGGTCATGTAGCCGAGTCCGAGGACCCGCTCCACGTACGCCTGGACGACTCCCGCGACCCCGAAGGTGAGCCCCATCAGCGTCATCGCGCTGCACATGATCCAGAACCCCCACGTTCCGCGCCGGTCGTCGTACTCCGCGATCCCTTTCAGCTTCGGCATGGCGTAGTAGAAGGTGGTGAGGTTCAGCAGGGCGTAGGCGCCGAAGAAGGCGAGGTGCCCGTGCGACACCGTGACCTGCGACCCGTGCGTATAGTAGTTGATCTGCGGCAGGGTGTGCAGGAACCCCCACACGCCGGCGCCGATCAGGTGAAGCACCGCGCATCCGACGGCGTAGGTCCAGGTGAGCCGGTTGACGATCTCCGTCTTCCGTTCGCGGACGTGCATCATGGTGTCGATGAGCATCAGCAGGATCGGCAGCGGCTCGAGGGCGGAGAAGATCCCGCCGATCCAGAGCCAGTATTTCGGCGCGCCGATCCAGTAGTAGTGGTGCCCGGTGCCGGCCAGCCCCGTGAAGAGGAACAGGCCGATCTCGACGTAGAGCCACTTCTCCACCACCTCCCGCTCCACGCCGGTCATCTTCATGAGGACGAAGGCGAAGATCGAGGCGGTGATCAGCTCCCAGGCGCCTTCCACCCACAGGTGGATGACCCACCACCAGTAGTACCAGTCGATGACCTCGTTCCGGTAGAAGGGGATCCCGAAGAGGTAGAGCAGGGCGAGGAAGACGAGGCCCCCCAGGAGGGTCCCCTGCAGCGTGGTCCAGTTCTTCCCCTGGATCATCGTCATCGCGACGTTGAAGAGGAACAGGAGCGCTCCGACCACGACGACGATGTCGAGCGCCGTGGGGATCTCGAGGAGCGGCCGCCCCTGCGTCCACCCGAAGAGGAATCCGACCAGCGCGACGACCCCGGTGATGAGCAGGACGACCAGCTGGAAGTAGGCGATCTTCTCGGAGTAGAGCTCGTTCCGCGTCTCTTCCGGGATGATGTAGTAGGTGCCCCCCATGAATCCCAGCAGGAGCCACAGGACGAGCAGGTTCGTGTGCATGGCCCGCGCGGTGGCGAAGGGGAACACGTCGACCACCGATTGCGGAACCGTGAACGTGTAGCTGAAGGCCAGGTACAGGCCCAGGAAGATCTGGAGCACGAACAGCGGAAGCGCCGCGGCGAAGTACCAGTAGGCGACCTTCTGGGAACGGTATTCCATCGTCTCCTCCTTACTTCAAGTTCGCGAGGAACCTGGCGACTTCCTCCAGTTCCCGTCCGGTGAGGTTCTCCTTCTGCGGCGGCATGAGGGCCTTCGGGTTGACGCCCTTGGGGTCCCTCACGTATTTTTCGATCGCCTCCGCCGGCAGTTTCGCGCCGATCCCGTCCAGCGCCGGACCGAAGGTGCCGCCGGTCCCCGCCAACGAATGGCAGTTCATGCACCCCTTCGACTGGAAGACCGCCGCGCCGGGCGATACGCCCACCGTGGCGACCATCATCTGTTCGCCGCGGGAGATCCGCTTCCTGGAGTCCTGGGGAGGCCAGTCGTTGTTGTTCACCTCCCCCACCCACTGGAAGAACGCGATGAGGTCGGTGATCTCCTGGTCGGAGAGATTCTGGCGGGGCATCTTCCGGGGGGAGTCGGCGAACGCCTTCTCCGGGCTCTTCACGCGGTACCGGATCCCGTCGGCCCCCACGCGCTGCACCACCTTGGTGAGGTCCGGCGCGTAGTAGCCGCCGAACCCGAGGATCGTGTGGCAGTCGTTGCAGTTGTACTTCTCGAACACCTTCTTCCCGGCGACCACCTGGTCGGTCAGCTTGTCCACGTGCGACAACGTCGCCACCTGCCGGTGGGTGTCGTAGGTGGCGCCGAGAAACAGCGCACCCGAGGAGAGCGTGCCGATCAGGAAAATCCAGAAGGCGGTCTTCTTTGTCATCCGTCCCCTCCGTCGTTGCCCGGCGCGACGTCCACCGGTTCTGTCGTTGGTTGCCTGCCGCCGCCCGTTTCCGATCCGGTAGCGGACATGCTAGAAGTCGCGGGACGGGCCCGCATTGATGCAGGTCAAGACGGCGAAAATCGCGGAAAGGCCGGGGGGATACCGTGTATCATCGAGGGAAAACGACCGGGAGGGAGCCGAATGCGGAAGCTGATCGCGGGGATCCACCGGTTCCAGAAACAGCACTGGAGCGAGAACCGGGAGCTGTACCTCAGGCTGGCGGAGCACGGACAGTTTCCGGAGGCGCTCTTCATCACCTGCTCCGACGCCCGGGTGAACCCCGTCACGATCACCCACGCGCAGCCGGGCGACCTCTTCATCCTGCGGAACATCGGGAACTTCGTTCCTCCCTGCCCGGGAAGCGCGCCGGACGACACCGGGGTCGCCGCCGCCGTGGAGTACGCCGTGGAGCACCTGGAGGTGCGGGACATCGTCGTCTGCGGCCACTCCGACTGCGGCGCGATGAAGGCGCTCTACAAGGAGCGGGAGACGTTCTCCGCCACCCCCCACATCGGCCAGTGGCTGCGGCACGGAGACCGGACGATGGCGGTGGTCGCGGCGAACTACCCGGAACTGTCGCGGGAGGAGCGGTACGAGATCACCGCCGAGGAGAACGTCCTCCTCCAGATGGAGAACCTGCGGACGTACCCGGTCGTCCAGAAAGCGACGCGCGAAGGGCGCCTGCACGTCCACGCCTGGTACTACGTGATCGGGACCGGGACGGTGTTCCGCTACTCCCCGGAAAAGGAGCAGTTCGAGCCGATCCGGGAGGAGGACGGATGAGCGCGGGCCGGCGCGGCACGGCCCGAATCCGGGGCGTCGCGCCCGGAATCCAACGGAGTGATCCCCGTCATGAATACGGTAAAGTGGACGTAGGGCGCAGCGGAGTGGAAGCCCCCCGCGAGACCGAAGTCCCCGACGGGACGGGATGGATGGAGCAATGACGGATTTCCGGGTCGAAAAGGATTCGATGGGGGAGGTCCGCGTCCCGGCGAAGGCGTACTACGGGGCGCAGTCGCAGCGGGCTGTGGAAAATTTCCCGGTGAGCGGGCAGGGGATGCCGATGCCCGTGCTCCACGCCGTCGCGCTGGTGAAAGGGCTCGGGGCGGAGGTCAACGCCGGGCTGGGGGTCCTCCCGGCTCCCTTGGCGGAAGCGATTTCCCGCGCCGCCCGGGAAGTTCTCGAGGGGAAGTTCGACGACCAGTTCGTGGTCGACGTCTTCCAGACCGGCTCCGGCACCTCCACGAACATGAACGTGAACGAGGTGCTGGCGAACCGGGCGAACGAGCTGCTCGGAAAACCGCTGGGGGGGAACGCCCCGGTCCACCCGAACGACCACGTGAACCGGTGCCAGTCGAGCAACGACGTGATCCCGTCGGCGATCCGGATCGCGGTGCGGCGGGAACTGTCCGACCGCCTCCTGCCGGCGCTCGCCGCGCTTCGCGACGCCTTCGCCGGGAAGGCGACCGAGTTCTCGGACGTCCTGAAGATCGGGAGAACCCACCTGCAGGACGCCGTCCCGGTGACGCTGGGGCAGGAGCTCTCCGGCTACGCCTCCCAGGTCGACCACGGGATCCGCCGGATCCGGGCGACGTTTGCGGATCTCGAAGAGCTTCCGCTGGGCGGCACCGCCGTCGGGACGGGCTTGAACGCCCATCCGGAGTTCGCCGTGCGGACGATCGCCGAGGTCGCCCGTTCGACCGGCATCCCGTTCCGCCCGGCGGAAAACCGGTTCGAGGCGATGGGGGCGCAGGACCCGCTCGTTTCCGCGAGCGGCGCGCTGAAAGGGGTGGCGGCGTCCCTCGTGAAGATCGCCCACGACCTGCGGCTCCTGTCGTCCGGTCCGCTGTGCGGGTTCGGGGAGATCTCCCTGCCGCCGCTGCAGCCGGGCTCCTCGATCATGCCGGGGAAGGTGAACCCGGTGATCCTCGAGGTGGCGATCCAGGTGGGGGCGCAGGTGATCGGGAACGACGCGACGGTGACCCTCGGCGGCGGGCTGGGGGTGCTCGAGCTGAACGTGATGCAGCCGGTGATGGCGCGCAACCTCCTCGAATCGGTCGGCCTCCTCACCGCTTCGACGACGCTGCTCGCCTCGAGGTGCGTCGCGGGGATCGTCCCGGACCGGGCGAGGTGCGCGGAGCTGATCGAGCGGAGCCTGGCGATGGTGACCCCGCTCGCGGTGCGGATCGGGTATAATAAGGCGGCGGACCTGGCGCACGAGGCGTACCGAACGGGGAAGACGATCCGCCGATTGCTGACGGAAAAAGGGGTGCTGTCCGCGGACGAGATCGACCGGATCCTCGACCCGCGGACGATGATCTGACATGGACACGGTTACGCACGGCCTGACCGGCTGGCTCGTCGCGCGGGCGCTGCCGGACGACTGGAAAGGGGAGCATCCTTCGACGGCCGCGGCGGTCGTCGCGCTGGGGTCCGTCCTCCCCGACGCGGACAACGCGGCGTCCCTGCTGGGGAGCGAGCTGTACCTGCGCATCCACCGGGGTCTCTCCCATTCCCTCCTCGGGATCTCCGTTTCCTCCCTCGTCGTTGCCCTGCTGTTCGCCCGCTACGGGCGGTGCAGGGACGCGAAGCGGCTTTTCCTGCTGGCGCTTCTCGGCCAGGCCTCCCACGTCGTCCTCGATCTCCTGAACGCCTACGGGACGCAGGTCCTCCAGCCGTTCTCGGATGCCCGGTTCTCGCTGGACCTCCTGTTCGTCGTGGACCTTGTTTTCACCGGGATCGTCGTCGCCGGGATCGCCTGGTCCCGGGGAGGCAGGGCCGGCCACGCGCGCGTCGCGATGGCTTCCCTCGCGCTCTACGTGGGGGTAGCGGCGCTCCTCCACGGTCGCGCGGTGGACCTGGTGCGGGACGCCGCCGTCCGTACGGGAGTTCGCGTGGTCACCGCGTCGGCGCTCCCCCAGCTCCCTTCCTTCGAGGTTCCCCCCGCCGACCGGTTCGGGTTCGCGACCCCGGTCGCGGCGGCGGCGCCGGAGGATCCCCCCGGGAGCGGGGCCGGGGAGGAGAGATGGGCCGTACCGTTTCCCGCCGGGCCTCTGGCCTGGAACGGGTTCGTCGACGACGGCCGGACGTTCCTGCGGGCCGAGGTCGACCCCCTGGCGGGCACCGTGGAATGGAAACAGAGGGAACAGCGGGGCGCCGACGTTCCGGCGGTCCGCGCGGTCCGCGGGATGACCGACGTGGAGACGTACCTCTGGTTCGCCCGGTTCCCCGCCGTGAGCGTCGCGACCGACCACGGCCGCACGGAACTCACCTTCTACGACATGCGGTTCTCCGGGATGCCGGGGCACCGCCCCTTCCTGCTCCGGGTGATCGAATCCCCCGGCGCCCCGCCCCTGGCCCGCTGGGGGCCGTGAGGGGACCGGTCGCTCAAGGCGCCCCGGTCGGCGATTCCTTCCCGCAGAGGGCGCAGTGCGTCCACTCCGGCTCCACCGGCATCCGGCAGAACCGGCACACGTTCTGCCGGAAACCTCCGCAGTGGGGGCAGAAGAGGAACTTCGCGTCGATCATCCGCTCGCACCGACCGCACATCCTCTCGTGGCGCGTCTGCGGTCCGATCACCCGGAGCAGTTCCTCGAGGGTGGTCTCGCCCCGGCGCACCTTCTCGACGCCGTCCTCCAGCAGCAGCTTCATCCCTCCGGCCCGCGCCATCTGGAGGAGCTCCGATTCCCGGTACCCGGTGCAGATGTGGTGGCGGAAATCGTCGTTCATCACGAACAGCTCGAATACGCCGGTCCTCCCGAGGTACCCCGTCTGCCCGCACCGGTCGCACCCTTTCCCCCGGTGCGTCGTCGCGCCGATGAGGCCCGCGGGGAGGTTGAGCAGCGTCGCCGTCTCGGGGTTCACCGCCTCCTCGGCCGCGCAGTGCCGGCAGACCTTCCGGACGAGCCGCTGGGCGAGGATCCCCTCCAGCGCGGAGGCCATGAGGTACGGCTTGACCCCCATGTCGATCATCCTCGTGATCGAGGCCACGGAGTTGTTCGTGTGGAGCGTGGTGAGGACCATGTGCCCCGTGAGCGCCGCCTTGAACGCCACGTCCGCCGTCTCGAAGTCCCGGACCTCCCCGACCAGGATCACGTCGGGGTCCTGCCGCATCGTGGCCCGCAGGATCGACGCGAAGGAGGTCCCGGTCTTTTCCTGCACGTAGACCTGGTTCGCGTCCTCGAGGAAATACTCGACCGGGTCCTCGATCGTCTCGAAGCTCCGGGTGCTCTCGAGCATCGCCGAGAGGATGGAGTAGAGCATCGTCGTCTTCCCGCTCCCCGTCGGTCCCGTGGAGATGATCATCCCCTGCGGCTTCCGGATGATGGCGGTCATCCGCTTCAGGTCCCCCTCGTTCACGCCCAGCTCGTCGAGCTTGCGGATCGACGCCCGCTTGTCGAGGATCCGCATCACCACCTTTTCGCCGTTGATCGTGGGCATCATCGAGACCCGGATGTCCACCGTCCGCGTCCCGGCCTTGACGCCGATCCGCCCGTCCTGCGGCTTGCGCCGCTCCGCGATGTCCATCTTCGCGAGGATCTTCAGGCGCGACACCGTCGCCGCGTGCAGTTCCGCCGGGACGAAGATCTTGTTGTGGAGGATCCCGTCGATCCGGTACCGCACGAGGGTGTATTTCGTCTTCGGCTCGATGTGGATGTCGCTGGCCTTGTACCGGACCGCCTCCGAGATGATGGCGTTCGTGATCCGGATGATCGGGGGCACCTTCGAGGAGCCGATCAGCTCGTTGATGTTCAGCGGCTTCTCGTCCTCGTCGATGACGATGTCGATCTCGTCCATCGGCTCCTTTTCGAAGATGTCCTCCAGGCCGAAGTCGCGGGGGGAGTCGTGCCTGGCGATATCGTCCTCGGGCGACCGCTCGCCGTACACCTTCCGGAGCGCCTCCCGGACCTCCGAGGGGCGGGCGAGGAGCGGGACGACCTTCAGCCCCGTGATCTGCTCGATTCCGTCGCTCTTGACGATATCCGAGGGGTCCGCCATCGCGATGGTGACCTGCTTCCCGTCCAGCGCGACCGGGACCATCCGGTTCCGCTCGCACAGGTCGCGGGGGAGGAACTTGACGACCTCGGGGTGGATCGGGATCTCCCGGAGGTCGATGAGATCGACGTTGAGGAAGCGCTGGAACGCCTTGACCACGGCGGACTCCGAGGTCGCTCCGAGCCGGGTGAGCGTTTCGCTCAGGATCTCCCCCTGCAGGCGGTTCTTCGTCGCCTCGTCCAGGTCGGTCTTCCGGACGATCCCCGAGCGGATCAGGATGTTCCCCGCGACCGCGCGGTTCTCGTCGAAGAGCGCCGCGTAGTTCTTGATCTTGCTCTGCTGCCGCTTCGCGATCTCCCGGAGCCGCCTGTTCTCCTGCAGGAGGACGTACTGCTGCAGGGCGAGGCTCACGGAGAGGCGAAGGTCCTCGTCGTTCCACGGCTTGGTGATGAACTTGTAGACCGCCCCCTCGTTCACCGCGCCGAGAATCGACTGGACGTCCGCGTAGCCGGTGAGCATGATCCGGATCGTCTCCGGCCACCGCTTCTTGACCTCCCGCAGGAACTGCGCCCCCGTCATCCCGGGCATCCGGTGGTCCGTGACGACGAGGTGGACCTTCTCCTCCTCGAGGATCCGGATGGCGTCCTCCGCCGCCCGGGCGGTTCGGATCTCGTAGTTCTCCTCGAGGAAGATGCGGCGCAGGGCGTGAAGCACCGACTCCTCGTCGTCCACGAACAGGAGGGTGAACCGGTCCGCCGCCTCCGCCCCCGGCTCCGCTCCCGCGGCGACGGCCGCCGCCTGGGTCTCCGCGCTCTGGAACAGGTCAGCGTATCTGGTCATGGCTCCCTCTCCGTATCGGCAGTTGCAGGACGAACGTCGCGCCTCCGCCGGGGGTGTCCTCCACGTCGATCGTTCCCCCGTGCGCCGTGACGATGTCGTACGCCACCGTGAGCCCAAGCCCCTTCCCCTTCCCGACCTCCCGCGTGGTGAAGAACGGTTCGAAGATGCGCGACCGGAGATCGGCGGGCACTCCCGGACCGTTGTCGGCGAAGGCGATGCGGATCCTGTCCCCCGACACTCCGGTGCGGATCGTCATCCGCAGCCCCTCCTGCCTCGCCTGGAACGCGTTCCGGAGCAGGCCGAGAAACATCTGGTTGAACGCCCCCGGCAGGCACGGGATCACCGGGAGAGGGGAGAACTCCCGCGCGATCCCGGCTCCCGCCGGGATCTCGTGCGTCATCACCGAGAGGGTGCGGTCGATCTCCCGGTTCAGGTCCGCCGGCGCTTCCCCTTCCTCGTCCACGTGGGAGAATCCTTTCAGGTCCGCCACGATCTTCCGGACCCGCTCCGTCCCCTCCAGCGTCTGCCGGAGGAGGTCCCCCGCGTCCTCCGAGATGGCGTCCACCCGGAGCGATTCCCGGTGTTTTCGGAGGTCGTCCCGGTCCTGCTGCGCCACCCCGCCCTGTTCGAAGACCCGCTGGTACCGGGCGATGATGTCGAGGAACCGGTCCGTGTACTTTTTCAGCGTCCGGAGGTTGCTCGTGACGAAGGCGAGGGGGTTGTTGATCTCGTGCGCGACCCCGGCGGCCAGCTGGCCGACGGAGGCCATCTTCTCCTGCTGGACCAGGCGCGCCATGGCGCGGGAGAGTTCCTCCGTCCGCTCCCGCACCTTGATCTCGAGGGTCCCGGCGAGCTCCCGGTACCGCTGCTCGGACGCCGCCAGGTTCCGGTTCGTCTCCAGGATCTCCTCGTACGAGCGGTTGACCACCTCGGTGTGGGTCTCCGTGGTCAGCATCCGCTTGAGGTTGTTGTGCGCCATGGCGGTGAGGGTGTCCGCGAGAAGGCCGAGGAGGGCCTCCCGCGTCTCTCCCCCGGCCGCGCCGGCCGGCAGGACGACGCCGCCCGCCGGTTCTCCCTCGATGAGGATGGGGCGTGCGGCGCTCCCTTCCGCCGCCGGGGGGACGTCGTCCCCGCTTCCCCAGAGGTCCTTCCCGCGGGGATCGACGATGCGCACGCCGTGCAGACCCGCCCGGGCGGCCGCCGCGAGCAGCGCCGCGGCTTCGGACGCGGGAAGGAGGTCGCGCAGGGGCCGTTCCTCCCCGACGCAGTAGACGATCCGATGGCGGCCCCCGCTGTCCGTCGGCATCCCTTTTCCCCCCTTATCCGGACCGGCGGACGAGCCGCTCGGCGAACGACTCGCGCGTCAGGCCGTGCGCCCCGGCGAAATCGTACCGGCGGTCCAGGGCGTCGTAGGCGCGCTCCGCCAGCGCCCGGAACGTTTCCACGACGCCCCATCCCTCGAGCGCCGAGGAAAGGATGACGGGGAATCCCGTCGGGCCCCAGGCCCGGCGGATCTCCTCCTCCGGGAGGATGCCGGGGAGATCGCGCTTGTTGTACTGGATCACCAGCGGGAGCCTGTCGATGTCGATCCCGACGATGGAGAGGTTCCGCTCGAGGTTCGCGAAGCTCTCCGCGTTGTTCTTCGTCTCCGTCCGGCGGGAATCGGCGACGAACGCGATCCCGTCCGCCCTCTGGAGCACGGTCTTCCGCGTGGCGTCGTGCTGGACCTGTCCCGGGACGGTGTACACCTTCACCTTGATCTTCAGCCCGCTGGGGGCGACCAGGAAGAAGGGGAGGAGGTCGAAGAAGATCGTCCGGTCGTCCTTCGTGTCCAGGACCATCAGGTCCCCCCGCCCTTCCTTCTCGAGCAGGTCGTGAAGCCGCAGCAGATTCGTCGTCTTCCCGGAGAGGGCGGGGCCGTAGTAGACGAACTTCAGGATCATTCGCCGTTCTTCGGTGTCGTATTCGATCATGGGACGAGGCTCGCGAGGAAGAGGTCGACCAGCGGCGGATCGAGGGCGGCGCCGCGGAGAACCCCCATGACCCGTATCGCTTCCGGCCGATCGTACCCCTTGGCGTAGGGGCGGTCCGTCGACATGGCGTCGAAGACGTCCGCCACGGCGACGATCCGCGCCTCGAGCGGGATCTCCGTCCCCTTCGCGCCGGTGGGGTATCCCCGGCCGTCGAACCGTTCGTGGTGGTAGAGGATGATGTTGATGACCTCCTCGGGAAGGTTCGCCTGCCGCCCGACTTCGGCGCCCCATCCCGGATGCTTCCTGACCACCTCGAAATCCGCCGCGGACAGCTTCCCCG
>Ga0208144_1000016_pt1 | contig 11991 bp, 16 predicted proteins | sample MayberryNE_TuleA_2_FD_185660 | JGI IMG/M metagenome (GOLD analysis project Ga0208144, IMG submission 185660) | Natural and restored wetland microbial communities from the San Francisco Bay, California, USA, that impact long-term carbon... | ecosystem: Environmental > Terrestrial > Soil >... | reverse complement strand
ATGATCCGGTCCAGGCGCGGGTCGCCGTGGTCCATGGGCTGGCGGTGCATGGCGTTCAGCACTTCCGCCGGGATGTGCGTGGGGCCGGGCGAGTGCAGGAAGCGCTCGCCGGGGATGCGGAGCGGGATGGCGAAGTGCGGGCTGTCGCGATTCAACGGGGCGGGTCCTGGCGAAAGAGAGGCGGCAAATCTAGCATGCCGCTTGCACCGGCAGAACCGCGGGGTATGCTTCGAATGTCGCCCACAGGACGCCCCATGAGCGCATCGATCCAGGTCTACTGGCAGCCGCACTGAACCAGCTGTCTCCGGCTCAAGGAGTATCTCTCGGTCCGTGGGATCGAGTTCCAGTCGGTCAATGTCCTCGAGGACGCCGAGGGCCGGGCGGCGTTGCGCGCGCTGGGCGCGCGCTCGGTGCCGGTGGTGGCGCGCGACGGGCGCTTCGTCTACGCGCAGGTCATTGCGGATGTCATCGAATTCCTCGGCCTCGGCGAGTCGGGCGGGCCGGTGCTCGCGCCGGCGGCGCTCGCCGAGCGCGCCGATGCCGTGCTCGGCACGGCGGCGCGCCTGGTGCGCCAGCTGCCGGATGCGGCGCTCGGCAACGTGCTGCCGAACCGGCCGCGCTCCTGGCGCGTGCTCGCGCACCACGTCTTCCAGATCCCCGTGGCCTTTCTCGAGATGGAGGACAAGGGCACGCGGCTCGAGTACGAGCTGCTGACCGCGCCGCCGCCCGACGGCATGACGACCAGCGCGTCGATCGCCGCCTTCGGCGAGTCGGTGCGCGAGCGCTTCGCCCTGTGGTGGGCGCGCGCGGCCGGGGCGGACTTCGCGCAGCGCGTCGAGACCTACTTCGGCGGCACCAGCCGGCACGAGATGCTCGAGCGCACGGTGTGGCACTCCGCGCAGCACGTGCGCCAGCTCGCCGCGCTGCTCGAGTCGATCGGCATCGCGCCCGACCGGCCGCTCGGCCCCGCGGAGATCCGCGACCTGCCGCTGACCGACCGGATCTGGGACGAGGGCTGAATGGCCCGGGCAGTCGTTCCGTACCGCGCGCTCGACGATGCGCGTATCCTTCGCGCTGCGCGCCTACCGAACCTGAAGGGACAGCCATGAACAAGAGCCTTTCCGTCGTCCTTCTCCTCGCGCTCGCGGCCGGCTGCAGCAGCAGTCCGCGGGATGGAGCCAAGGTGCCGCCGCTGGATGCGTCGCGCACGGTGAGCGAGCAGGACTGCACCAGGCCCATCGAGGACGACGGCGGCAACCTGAGGTGCCGCGAGATCGCCGAGGCCGAGCGCCTCGCCAGGATCGCGGAAGCAGAGCGGCAGGCCAGCGCCCGGAGGGAAGCCGCGGCGCGCGCCGAGCGCGAGCGCCTCGAGCGCGAGCGCGCCGAGCAGCTTGCCCGGGAAGCGGCCGCACGAGAGCAGCGGGAGGCCGAGGAGGCGCGGCTCGCCGCCGAGCGCCGCCGGCTGGAGGAAGAGGCCGCGCGCAAGGCCCAGGAAGAGCGCGAGCGTCGGGAGAGGGCGGAGGCGGAGGCCCTTGCCCGCCAGCGCGCCGAGCAGGAAGCGCGCGAGGCGGCCGCGCGTGAGTGCCGGCGTCTCGAGCAGGAACGGTCCGACGGCCGAGCACTACTCGCGAAGTTCGTCGCCGACTACGGCGACGACGAGGAATTCAAGGGCATCGCCGGGCAGATCGCCGCGTTCCTCGGCAAGGCTCGCAAGGTGAAGCCCTGCCCGCCAGCATGAAGGCGCAACGGGCGTGCAGAAATTGGTAGGCCGTGGCGGATTCGAACCGCCGACCAACGGATTAAAAGTCCGCTGCTCTACCAGCTGAGCTAACGGCCCCCACGGGAAGGGCGAAATTTTATCAGCCTTCAGCGCGCGTAGCGCGTCGAATCGGCGATTCCCGCTTCCTCGAACCCCTTCTTGCGCAACCGGCACGCATCGCACGCGCCGCACGCGCGACCTTCGGCATCCGGCTGATAGCAGGTCACGGTCTGCGCCGGATCGACCCCCAGCTCGACCGCCAAGCGCACGATCGCCTTCTTCGGCAGGTCGACGAGCGGCGCGCGGATCTCGATCCGCCGCCCTTCCACCGCCGCCTTGGTCGCGAGGTTGGCCATCGCCTCGTAGGCCTTCAGGTACTCCGGCCGGCAGTCCGGGTACCCCGAGTAGTCCACCGCGTTCGCGCCCATGAAGATGTGCTGCGCCCCGAGCACCTCGGCCCAGGCCAAAGCAAGGGACAGCAATATGGTGTTGCGTGCAGGAACGTAAGTGATGGGGATGCCGGCCTCCGGCCCCTGCTCCGGCACGGCGATCGCCTTGTCGGTGAGCGCCGATCCACCGAACTGCGCGAGGTCGAGCTTCACGATCCGATGTTCAACCGCCCCCAGGCGCTTCGCGACCTTTTTCGCCGCCTCGAGCTCCGCGCCGTGCCGCTGCCCGTAATCGACGGACAGCGCAAAGCACTCGAACCCCTCGCGCCGCGCCCACGCGAGCGTGGTGGCGGAATCGAGACCGCCGGATAGAAGGACGACGGCCTTCAGCGCCGGACCGACTGCTTCAGGCGCAGCCGCGCCTGGTCCGCGGCCGTGCTGCCCGGGTACTTCGCCAGCACCTCCTGCAGCGTGGCCTGCGCCGCCTTGACGTCGCCCATCGCCTCCTGCGCGCTGGCGATGGAGAGCATCGCGTCCGCGGCCTTGGGGTCGAGCGGCCACTGCGCGACGACCTTCTGCAGCGCCGTGATGGCGTTGCGGTAGTCGCGCCGGCCCGAATAGCCCATGCCGATCCAGTACTGGGCGTTGGGGGCGAGCTTGCCGTTCGGGTGCCTGGCGAGCAGCTGGCCGAGCAGGTCGATGGCCGCCGAGTAGTTGCCGAGCTTGAACTGGTTGAGCGCGCTTTCGTAGGCGCGCTTTTCCTCCGCCGAGGGCTCGGCGTCCGCGGGGGGCTTGGCCGCCGCCGCGGCCTGCTGCTCGGCCCCCTGCTCGAGCTTGCGCAGCCGCGTGTCGATGTCGACGTACAGGTCCTTCTGCCGCTTTTCGGCCACTTCCATCTGGTGCAGCAGCACCTCGATCTGGCCGCGCGACTGCGCCAGGTCGTTGCGCAGCGCCTCGAGCTGGCCGGCGAGATCGAGGATCGCGCGCCGCTCGACCGAGGTCGCTTCCAGCGCCTTCATGCGCTCGTCGAGCTTCTGCATCTGCAGCAGCAGGTCGGTGCGCACCTGCTCGATGCGGCGGCGCGCCTCGTCGTCGCCGCCGAAAAGCTGCGCCTGCGCGGCGCCGATCCACGCAGCGAGCAGCGCCGCGGCCACTGCGCGCATCGCGCGCATGTCAGTACTCGCCCGGGTAGAGCATGTCGCTGCGCCGGTTGCGCGTCCAGGCTTCCTCGGTGTGGCCGGCCTCCTTCGGCTTTTCCTCGCCCAGGCTCACCGCCTCGACCTGCGCCTCGCCCACGCCGAGCAGCGTCAGCATGCGCTTCACGCCCTCGGAGCGGCGCTGGCCGAGCGCGATGTTGTACTCGCGGCTGCCGCGCTCGTCGGTGTTGCCCTGGATCAGCATCTTCACGCCGTCGTGCTCGCGCAGGTACCTGGCGTGCGCCTCGATCACGGGCTTGAACTCGTCGCGGATGTCGTACTTGTCGAAGTCGTAGTACACCGAGCGCTGCGACAGGATGCTCGCCGGGTCGTGCAGCGGATCCGCCGCCGCCGTCGCCGCGGGCTTGCTGCCCGTCAGGTCGACGCCCGTGACGGGCTTCGACGGCACGCCCTGCGTTCCGGGCGCCGTCGCGCCGCCCGGCGCGCGGTCCTCGACGCCGGCCGGCGGCTGCGTTTCCGTCGTCGTCGCGCATGCCGCGAGCGTCGCCGCGATGAGTAGGGTCCAGAGTGCTCGCATGATCGACCTCCTCTTCATTGGGTCAGGGGGCCCCAGGCCGGCTCGCGTACATCGCCGGCCGAGACCGTGAGGCGTTGCTTGACGCGCCCGTCGGCGGAAACTGCCGTGAGCACGCCGCGTCCGGCGATGATCGTCGCCAGCAGGATCTGCCGGCCGTTGGGGGCGAAGCTGGGCGACTCGTCGAGGTCGCTGTCGGTCAGCACCTGCACCTGGCCCGTGCCCAGGTCGAGCAGCGTCGCCTGGAAGCGGCCGTTGTTGCGCGCGATGTAGGCGAGGCTCTTGCCGTCCGGGCTGACGCGCGGCGACACGTTGTAGCCGCCCTCGAACGTGATGCGCTGCGCCGGGCCGCCCGCGACCGGCATGCGGTAGATCTGCGGGCTGCCGCCGCGGTCGGAGGTGAAATAGAGCCACTGGCCGTCGGGCGAAAAGAACGGCTCGGTGTCGATGCCGCTCGAGCGCGCGAAGCGCTGCAGGTTGCTGCCGTCGGGATTGATCAGATAGATCTGCGAATTGCCGTCGCGCGTCAGCACCAGCGCGAGGCGCTGCCCGTCGGGCGACCAGGCCGGCGCCGAGTTCGAGCCCTTGAAATTCGCCACGATCCTCTGCTTGGGCACCTCGATGTCCTGCACGTAGACGATGGGCTTCTTGTTCTGGAACGAGACGTAGGCGAGGCGCCGCCCGTCGGGCGACCAGGCCGGGGAGATGATCGGCTCGTTGGACACCAGCATCGCCTGCTCGTGCATGCCGTCGGCGTCGGCCACCTGCAGCTCGTAGCGCTCGCCGCGCTTCACCACGTAGGCGATGCGCGTGGAGAACACGCCCTTCTCGCCGGTGAGCTTCTCGTAGACGTAGTCGGCGATGCGGTGCGCCGTGGCGCGCACCTGATCGCGCGCCAGCGTGTAGGCGACGCCGCCCAGCGACGCCTGCTTCACCACGTCGTAGAGCCGGAAGCGCACCTCGAAGCGGCCGTCGGGGCGCGCCGCCGCCGAGCCGAGCACGAGCGCATCGGCCAGGCGCGAGCGCCATTCCGCGTAGTTCACGCTCGAGGCTTCGGTCGGCTGCGGCACCAGCCGCGGCACTTCGACGCCGCGGAACAGGCCGCTGCGCTCCAGGTCGGCGCGCACGATCGAGCTGAGGGTCGCGTTCGAGCCGTCGAGCAGCGCCCCCTCGCCGGCGAGCGGCGCGACGGCCACCGGAATGCGCTGCCCGCCCGCGCCGGTGATCTCGATCGTGAGCTGCGCGTGCGCCGCCTGCGCGGCGCATGCGAGCAGGACTGCCGCGAGCAGATTTCTCATCGGGCCGATTATATTTCAGTCCAGCGGCCGGAACTTCAGCTCCAGCGACCGCTGGAACAGTCCCGCGGTGTCGGGCTTAGGCAACGGCGAGGACTTGAGGATCGCGCGCAGCACCGCGTCGTCGTAGGCCGCGTAGCCGCTCGAGATCACGAGCTTCGCCTGCAGCACGTCGCCCGACGGCAGCTGCGTCACCAGCACCAGCGCCTCCGGATTGCCCTGGATGTTGGGCGGCAGCACGATGTGGCCGCGGATCTTGGCGCGGATCCTGTCGATCCAGGTCTGCATGGCGCGGTTTTGCGCGGCCTGCGCTTCGCGCTCGAGCTGCGCCGTGATCGCCTGGCGCTCGCGCTCGGCGGCGAGCGTCTGCTGCTCGCGCTGCAGCGCCTCGGCGAGCAGGCGCCGGGCCATGGTGTCGTCGGGCTTGGGCGGCGCGGGCTTCGGCTTCGCCACCGGCTTGGGCTCGGGCCTGGGCTTCGGTTTGGGCTTGGGCTCCGGCTTCGCCTTGAGGGCGATATCGGGCTTTTCGATGCGCGGCTCGGGCTTGGGCGCCGCGGGCTCGACCTTCGGCGGCGGCGCGGGCTGCGCCACCGGCGCCGGCGCGGGCGGCGGCCGCCACAGCTCCACCGTCACCACGTCGGGCGCGCGGCTCTGCCAGTGCACGCCGAGCATGAGCGCGGCCACGAGCAGCACGTGCACCGCGAGCGCGAGCAGCGCGGAAGGGCCGAAGAAGTCCTCGCGCGGAGCCTCGAACTGGAATTCGGCGGTCGCCGCGCCCACCGCCTTCACTTGGCCGGCTGCACCAGCAGGCCGATGCGCCGCACCTGCTGCCGCTGCAGCTCGTCCATCACGTTGAGCACCGCCTCGTACTTCACGTCCTTGTCGGCCGCGATCAGCACCGGCTGGTCCGGGCTCTTCGCCTGGCGCTCGCGGATCAGCTTCGCGAGCTCGTCGCGCTTCACCGGTCGCTCTTCGGCGAGCGCGCCGTGCGCGTCGCGCACGCGGAGCACCATGCTCCGGTTCTCGCGGATCACGACCTCGAGCACCGTGGCCGGCGCGTTGGCCGCTTTCGACACCGAAGGCAGGTCGACCACGCCCGGCGTGATGAGCGGCGCGGTCACCATGAAGATCACGAGCAGCACCAGCATCACGTCCACGTACGGCACGATGTTGATCTCGTGCATCGGGCGGCGGGCGCGGTGCAGCGCGGGCATGGCTACTTCACGGCCTGCCGGTGCAGGATGTTGGAGAACTCCTCCATGAAGCTCTCGAAGCGGATCGACAGGCGCTCGATCAGGTACGAGTAGCGGTTGTAGGCCACCACCGCGGGGATGGCGGCGAACAGCCCGAGCGCCGTGGCCACCAGCGCCTCCGCGATGCCGGGTGCGACCTGCGCGAGCGTCGCCTGCTGCACGTTCGCGAGGCTGCGGAAGGCGTGCATGATGCCCCACACCGTGCCGAACAGGCCCACGTACGGGCTGACCGAGCCGGTCGAGGCGAGGAACGCCAGGTGGCGCTCGAGGTGATCCATCTCGCGCTGGAACGTGGCGCGCATGGCGCGGCGCGCGCCATCCACCATGACGGTCGGGTCGCCGGCCGCGCGCTGGTTCCTGAGCTTCGCGAACTCGCGGAAGCCCGACTCGAAGATGCGCTCGAGGCTGCCGATGGTATGGCGGTTGTTGACCGCGCCCTGGTACAGCAGATTGAGGTCGTTGCCGCCCCAGAATTCGCGCTCGAAGCGCTCGGTCTGCGCGCGTGCGCGGCGGATCGCGAACCACTTGCTGAAGATGTACATCCAGGACATGAACGACACCACGGCCAGCAGCGCCATGACCGCCTTGACCACCAGGCTCGCGCCGCTGATCAGGGTCCAGATGTCGAGATCGGTGGCGACGTTCACGGCGTCACGCGCCCAGCCGCGCGGCGAGCGCCGCGGGGATGAGCGCCGGCTTGAGGTCGTCGCGGCGCACGCACGCGACTTGGACCCGCGCGTCGGCCATCGGTTCCGCGCCGCGCAGCGCGCGCTGGCGGAGCCACAGGTAGGTGCGCTTCTTCTCGGTGCATTCCACGGTGATGCTCAACGCGTCGTCCAGTCTCGCGCCGCGCAGGAAATCGATCTCCGCGCGCCGCACCACGAACTGCAGCCCGTCCTCGCGCGCCAGGCCCTGGTGATCGACGCCGAGGCGCCTGAGCCACTCGGTGCGCGCGCGCTCGAAATAGCGCAGGTAGTTGGCATAGTAGACCACGCCGCCGAAATCGGTGTCTTCGTAGTACACCCGCACCGGCCAGCTGAACACTTACGCGAGCAAGTCGTGCCGGCCCGACGGCGCGCTCAGGCCGAAGTGGCGGTAGGCGGCGAGCGTGGCGACGCGGCCGCGCGGCGTGCGCTGCAGGTAGCCCTGCTGGATCAGGTAGGGCTCGAGCACGTCCTCGATGGTGTCCGCCTCTTCGCCGATGGCGTGCGCGAGGTTGTCGACCCCCACCGGGCCGCCGCCGAACTTCTCGATCACGGCCATCAGCAGCTTGCGGTCCATCACGTCGAGGCCGAGCACGTCCACGTCGAGCAGGGCGAGCGCGGCCTCCGCCACGCTCTTCGACACGGCGCCCTCGGCCTTCACCTGCGCATAGTCGCGCACGCGCCGCAGCAGCCGGTTCGCCACGCGCGGCGTGCCGCGCGCGCGGCGCGCGATTTCTGCGCCGCCTTCCTCGGCGAGCGCCACGGCCAGCAGCCCGGCCGAGCGCCGCACGATCGCCGCGAGCTCGGCCTCGCTGTAGAACTCGAGCCGCGCGACGATGCCGAAGCGGTCGCGCAAGGGGTTGGTGAGCATGCCGGCGCGCGTGGTCGCGCCGACCAGCGTGAACGGCGGCAGCTCGAGCTTGATGGAGCGCGCGGCCGGCCCCTCGCCGATCATGATGTCGATCTGGTAGTCCTCGAGCGCCGGATAGAGGATCTCCTCGACCACGGGCGAGAGGCGGTGGATCTCGTCGATGAACAGGACGTCCTTCGGCTCGAGGTTGCTGAGCAGCGCCGCGAGGTCGCCCGGGCGCTCGAGCACCGGGCCGGAGGTCTGGCGCAGGTTGACGCCCATCTCGCGCGCGATGATGTGCGCGAGCGTCGTCTTGCCGAGGCCCGGCGGGCCGAACAGCAGCACGTGGTCGAGCGCTTCGCTCCTGCCGCGCGCCGCCTCGATGAACAGGGCGAGCTGCTCGCGCGTCTTCGCCTGCCCCACGTAGTCGGCGAGCCGCCCGGGCCGCAGCGACCGCTCGAACTGCTCTTCCTGGGGGGAGGCGGGGGCCGCCGCGATCAGGCGATCGCTTTCGATGGCCATGACGCGATTTTGCCAGACCCGGGCCCTCGTCCCCTTGTCGTTTGTGCGCCGCGGGCATAGGATTTCCCACATGCCGGCCGTCCGCGCCCTCCTTGCCACGGCGCTCGCCGCCTTCTGGGCGTCGGCGGCGCTCGCGCAGGCCGAGCCCAAGGCTGGCGGCTGGTACCTCGGCGGCGGCATCCGCCCGGTTGTGCCGGCAATGGACGATACCGACATCGGCTACCGGCATTTCGGCGGCTACCGCTTCTCGCGCCACTGGGGCGTGGAGCTCGGCTACTCCGACCTGGGCCGCGGCAACGGCGTCGAGCACAGCCAGTTCGAGGCGCAGAAGTTCGGCGCCCAGACCAGCGCCTGGACTTTGGCGGGCACCGGCGTGCTGCCGCTCGGCAGGGACTTCTCCCTGCAGGGGCGGCTCGGGCTCTCGGTCGCCTCGCCCGACGCCACGCAGATGGCGCCCGGGACCGGCATCAACTCGGCCTTTCCGCGCTACCGGCCCACGGTGCTCTGGGGCTTCGGCGGGCAATACGACCTCACGGGCAGCGTCGGCCTGCGGGTCGACTACAACAATTTCGGCCGGCTGGCGGACGACCCGAACGGGACGCGCTCCGACCTCTGGTCGATCAACGCGGTCGTACGCTTCTAGGGTTCAGGGCCGGGCGAGCGTCTTGAGCGCGGCGCGGATGCTCTCCGCGACGCCCAGGCCGGGCGCGAGCCCGCGCGTCGCGGCGAGCGCCTCCTTCTCGTTGTAGCCGAGCGCCAGCAGCGCGTTCAGCACGTCGGCGCCGCCGCCGCCCGCCGGCCGCGCCTCGGCGAGCTTGCCCTTCAGCTCGAGCAGCAGCCGCTCGGCGGTCTTCTTGCCGATGCCCGGGATCCTCGTCAGGCGCGCCGCTTCCTGCAGCGCGACGGCATTCGCGAGCTCGGCCACCGACAGCCCCGAGAGCACGGCGAGCGCGGTGCGCGCGCCCACGCCGGCGATGCGGATCAGCTGGCGAAAGGCCGTGCGCTCCTCCAGCGTGTAGAAGCCGTAGAGCGCCTGCGCGTCCTCGCGCACCGCGAGGTGCGTGTGCAGCGTGACGGATTCGCCGGTGGCGGGCAGGCTGTAGAAGGTGCTCATCGGCACGTCGAGCTCGTAGGCGACGCCGTTGCAGTCCACCATCACCTGCGGCGGATGCTTGGCGACGAGCTTGCCGGAGAGCCGTCCGATCAGACGAGCCTCCCGCGCTTCATGCGCAGCCCGCCGAGCGGCATGCGCCCGAGCTGCGCGCCGTGCGCGTGGCAGATGGCGCAGGCAAGCGCGTCGGCCGCGTCCGGGCCGGGATCGCCCGCGAGCGCGAGCAAGCGCTTCACCATGTGCTGGACCTGAGCCTTTGCCGCCTGGCCGTTGCCGACCACCGCCTGCTTGACCTGCAGGGCAGTGTACTCCGCGACCGGCAGCCCCGCGAGCACCGCGGCGCAGATCGCCGTGCCGCGCGCGTGGCCGAGCGCGAGCGTCGATTGCGGATTGACGTTGACGAACACCTTCTCCACCACCACCTGCTGCGGCCGGTGCGCGGCGATCACTTCGTTCAGCCCCTCGAGCAGCGTCTTCAGCCGCGCGGCGAGCTCGCCGCGGCCCGAGCGCACGCAGCCGCTCGCGACGTAGGCCAGGCGCTGGCCGCTCTTGTCGATGACACCGAAGCCCGTGGCCTGCAATCCGGGATCGATGCCCAGGATCCTCACGCGTCCTCGAGCGCCGCGGTGGTGTAGACGTCCTGCACGTCGTCCAGGGATTCGAGCGCGTCGAGCAGGCTGCGCATGCGCTGCGCATCGGCGCCGCCCAGCGCGGTCTCGGTCGTCGGCTTCTGCGTCACTTCGGCCAGCTCGGGCGCGAGCCCCGCCTTCTCCAGCGCCGCCTTCACGGCGTGGAAGTCGCCCGGCGCGCACAGCACCTCGATGGAGCCGTCGTCGTTCGCCACCACGTCCTCGGCGCCCGCCTCGAGCGCCGCGTCCATGACCTTCTCCTCGCTCGCGCCGGGCGCGAACACGAACTGGCCGCAGTGCTTGAAGAGGTAACCGACCGAGCCGTCGGCGCCGAGATTGCCGCCGTTCTTGGTGAACGCGTGGCGCACCTCGGCCACCGTGCGGGTGCGGTTGTCGGTGAGGCAATCGGCCATCACCGCCGCGCCGCCGGGACCGTAGCCCTCGTAGCGCGCTTCCTCGTAGGTCACGCCCTCGAGCTGGCCGGAGCCGCGCTTGACCGCGTTCTGCACGCTGTCCTTCGCCATGTTGGCCTCGCGCGCCTTGTCCATGGCGAGCCGCAGGCGCGGGTTGGTCGCGGGATCGCCGCCGCCCAGCTTCGCGGCGACGGTGATTTCCTTGATCAGCCGCGTGAAGACCTTGCCCTTCTTCGCATCCGCCGCGGCTTTGCGGTGCTTGATGTTCGCCCATTTGCTGTGACCGGCCATGCCATAATTTTAGCGTCATGGCCGCGTACCGCTGGATGGGGATCATGTTCGCGGTCGCGGGCACGGTGTCATTCGCCTTTCGCCCGGTGATCATCAAGCTGGGCTACGCCGCCGCGCCGGTGAGCGCGACGACGCTGCTGTTCCTGCGCATGTCGCTCTCGCTGCCCTTTTTCGCCGCGGTCGCGTGGTGGCTGCGGGGCGGCCCGCCGCTCGCGCGGCGCGACTGGGCGGGCATCGTGGCGCTGGGCTTCCTGGGCTACTACCTCGCGAGCCTGCTCGACTTCCTCGGCCTGCAGTACGTGCCGGCGGGGCTCGGCCGGCTGATCATGTTCCTGTATCCGACGCTGGTCGTGATCCTCTCGGCGCTGTTCCTCGCCCGGCGGCCGACGCGGCGCGAGATCGCGGCGCTCGCCCTGACCTATGCCGGCATCGCGCTCGTGCTGTCGCAGCGCCTGGGCGCCGGACCGGAGCACCGCCTGTTCCTGCTCGGTGCCGCCTTCATCTTCGGCGCGGCCACCTGCTACGCGATCTACCTCGTCACCGGCAGCCAGCTCGTGCAGCGGGTCGGCTCGATGCGCTTCACCGCCTACACGATGATGGTGTCCACCGTGCCTGCGCTCGTGCAGTTCGCGCTGCTCGAGAGTCCCGCCGCGCTGCGCCTGCCGGGCGAGGTGTGGCTGTACGCCGTCCTGCTCGCCACGGCGTGTACCGTGCTGCCGGTGTTCCTGGTCGCCGAAGCGCTCAAGCGCATCGGCGCCAACCATTTCGCCCTCATCGGCGCGCTCGGGCCGGTGACCACGGTGATCGCCGATTTCGGCCTGCTCGGCGGCGGGCTCACGCCGCTGCAGCTGGCAGGCGGTGCGCTGGTCGTTGCCGGTGTATTGTTGGTTTCCCTCAGGAAAGGCTAGACACCATGGACCTCGGCATAAAAGGCAGGAACGCGCTCGTGTGCGCGGCCTCGAAGGGGCTCGGCAAGGGCTGCGCCCTGGCGCTCGCGCGCGAGGGCGTGAACCTGGTGATCACCGCGCGCGGCAAGGAGGCGCT
>Ga0208144_1000015_pt1 | contig 12234 bp, 13 predicted proteins | sample MayberryNE_TuleA_2_FD_185660 | JGI IMG/M metagenome (GOLD analysis project Ga0208144, IMG submission 185660) | Natural and restored wetland microbial communities from the San Francisco Bay, California, USA, that impact long-term carbon... | ecosystem: Environmental > Terrestrial > Soil >... | reverse complement strand
GGACGCGCCTGCGCTCACGGTGATCATCCCGGCCTACAACGAAGGGGCCATGGTCGCGAAATCCATCGAGTCGGTCGTCGCGGCGAGATATCCCAGGGAGCGCCTGGAGATCCTGGTCGTGGACGACGGCAGCACGGACGACACCTGGACCCACATCGAGCGAATTGCGGCGCGATACCCGGAGTGCGTGACGAAGATCCGCTTCCGGGAAAATCGCGGGAAGCGCGCGGCCCTCGCGGAGGGAATCCGTCGCGGCAGGGGCGAGGTCGTGGTCACGATCGACTCCGACAGCGTGATCGACGAGGGGACGCTTCTTTCCATCGCGGGCCCCTTCCGGAACCCCCGCGTCGGCGCGGTCGCCGGGAAGGTGCTCGTGTACAACCGCCGCGAGGGGCTGATCCCCAGGATGCTGCACGTCCGCTTCGTCCTCTCCTTCGATTTCCTCCGGTCGGTGCAATCCACCTACGGGACCGTGTATTGCTGCCCGGGGGCCCTCTCCGCGTACCGGGGATCCGTGCTGCGGGAGGTGCTTCCGGACTGGGAGGAACAGAATTTCCTCGGTGTGAAGTGCACGTACGGCGAGGACCGCGCGCTCACGAACTACGTCCTTAAGCATGGCCACGATTCCGTCTACCAGACCACCGCGGTGGTGCACACCGTGGTGCCGGCAAACTACGTGAAGCTGTGCAAAATGTACCTGCGCTGGGACCGCAGTTACATTCGCGAGGAGATCCGGTTCGCCGGCGAGATCGTCTGGAAGCGTCCCCCGATCCCCCGGCTGATCGCCGTGCTGGACTCCGCGATCACCAACCTCCGGTACCCGGTCAGCCTTGCCGCCCTTCCGCTGCTCGCCGCGTTCGCCATCGACGACCCCGTCGCGGTCCTGCGGCTCATGGCGGTGATCGGCGCCATGGCGGGGCTGAACATGATGTACTATCTCCGGAGCGAACTCTCGTGGGATTTCCTCTTCGGGATCTTCTACGCGTACTTTTCCTTCTTCACCCTCTTCTGGGTGTTCCCTTACGCCGCCGCCACGCTCCGGGCGCGGTCCTGGCTGACGCGTTGAGGGGCCCCTCCGGACCGCGCCGCGCCCCGCGGCATGCGCCTTCCCTCCGTCTTTTCCCCTTGACGCAGGCCGGCAAATCCTGTTAGATGTGATCCTTTGATTTCGAGGGGAAGGTTTGCGCGATGAAAACGACGAAGATGCTGACCAGGGATTCCGCCGACCAGACGTGGTACGTCGTGGACGCCGAAGGGAAGGTTCTCGGCAGGATGGCGACGAGGATCGCCGACGTGCTGCGCGGAAAGCACAAACCGACGTTCACGCCGAACGCCGACATGGGCGATTTCGTCATCGTGGTGAACGCCGACAAGGTGAAGCTCACCGGGAACAAGATGACGGGAAAGACCTACTACAGCCACTCCGGGTACATGGGAGGACTCAAGTCCACCACCCCCGGGAAGGTGCTCGGGAGCGCGCACCCGGAACGGGTCGTGGAATGGGCGGTCCGCGGGATGCTCCCGAAAACGCGCCTGGGCGACCGGCTCTTCACCAAGCTCAAGGTCTACGTGGGGCCGGAACATCCGCACAAGGCGCAGCAACCGAAGGTCCTGGCCGTCAACGAATAGGAGGAACCACCGCACCATGGCCCAAGCGAAAATCTACGCCACGGGGAAACGGAAGACCGCGGTCGCCCGCGTCTACATCAAGGCGGGCGCCGGTCGCATCACCGTCAACGGGCGCGAGTTCGAGGAGTACTTCCCGGTGCTGGCGCTCCGCGCGGTCGCGACGCAGCCCCTGGTCCTGACCGGAAAGCGCACAAACGTCGACGTCGACGTGAACATCGGCGGAGGCGGCCCGATGTCCCAGGCCGAGTCGGTCAAGTTCGGCATCGCGAAGGCCCTGCAGATCGAGAACCCCGAACTGCGTACGCAGTTGAAGCGCGCGGGGTTCCTGACCCGCGACGCGCGGATCAAGGAGCGGAAGAAGTACGGCCAGCCGGGGGCGCGGAAACGGTTCCAGTTCTCCAAGCGGTAACCGCGGAAGGGGCGGCGACGCCCCGAATCGGACGATCTCCCGAAGGGGAAGGCCGGGCAACCCGCCTTCCTCTTCTTTTTTTTCTTATACAATGGAAAGGATGGGAAAACGGATGAAGCGCGTGGCGGTCTTCGGGGCGACCGGGTACACCGGATTCGAGCTCATCCGGCTGCTCCTGTCCCACCCGGGGGCGAAGCTCGCCGTCCTCACCTCGGAGCAGTACTCCTCGCAGACGCTCGCGCAGGCGTTCCCTCCGTTCAAGGGGAAGCTCGCCGGCGTCTCCTTCGGGAAGATGGAGGATCTTCTGGCCGCGGAGTTCGACGTCGCCTTCCTCGCCCTGCCGCACACCTTGTCGTCCTCGGTCGCGGGGCCGCTCGTGTCCCGGGGCGTTCCCGTGATCGACCTGTCGGCCGATTTCCGGTTCCGCAGCATCCCGCTGTACGAATCGGTGTACGGGGTCGCCCACAAGAGCCCGGACCTCGCCGCGAAGGCGGTCTACGGGCTGCCCGAGATCCATCGGGCGGCGATCCGGAGGACACGCCTTGCCGCCGTCCCGGGATGCTTCCCCACCTCGGTGATCCTGGCGCTGTTCCCGCTCCTCGAGGAAGGGCTCGTCGACCGGAAGGGGATCGTGGCGGATTGCAAGACCGGCGTTTCCGGCGGCGGGAGGGGACCCAGCCTCGGCTTCCACTACCCGGAGGTCGAGGGGGGCGTCCGGCCGTACGGCCTCCCCACGCACCGCCACAACCCGGAGATGGACCAGGAGCTGTCGCTCGCGGCGGGTGGGGCGGTGGCGGTCACCTTCGTCCCGCACCTGATGCCGATGGTCCGCGGAATCCTCGCCACCTGCTACGCCACGGCGAAGGCGAAGGTGACGGCCAAGGACGTGGAGGCGGCCTACCGGAAACGGTACGGGAAGGAGCCGTTCGTCCGCCTGCTGCCGCCGGGACTGCTGCCGTCCACGAAGGACGTTCGGGGAAGCAACTTCTGCGACATCGCCTGGCGGGTGGACGAGAAGAGCCGCCGGGTGGTGGTCGTCTCCGCCATCGACAACCTGGTGAAGGGCGCGGCCGGGGCGGCGGTGCAATGCTTCAACCTGATGTCGGGATTCCCCGAGGAGGAGGGGCTCCGGGCGATGCCCCTGTTCCCGTGACCGCGGCAGGGGAACGGGGCCGCGTCGCGGTGGTGATTCCCGCCAGGTACGGCGCGACGCGGCTGCCGGGGAAGCCGCTGGCCGAAATCGACGGCCGCCCGATGATATGGTATGTCTGGAGCAAGGCGAGCGCCGCGAAGGTCCCGTCGCGCGTCGTGGTCGCCACGGACGACGCGCGGATCGCCTCGGTGGTGCGCGGGTTCGGCGGCGAGGCGGTTCTCACCTCCCCCGGGTGCGCTTCGGGGACCGACCGGGTCGCGGAGGCCGCCCGCGGGATGGACGAGGAGATCCTGATCAACCTGCAGGGGGACGAGCCGCTGATGCACCCGTCGGTCATCGACGCGGTGGCCGCGCCCCTGCTCGCCGAGCCGGACGTGCTGATGTCGACGGCGGCGCTCCCGCAGGTCGACCCGGGGGAGTACGCGCGCGCCTCGGTGGTCAAGGTGGTGGTCGACGCACGGGGCGACGCGCTCTACTTCTCCCGCTCCCCGGTTCCGCACTACCGGGACACGGGTGCGGGGCCGTACCGGAAGCATCTCGGGATCTACGGCTACCGGCGGGAGTTCCTTTTCCGCGTCGCGGCCCTGCCGCCCTCCCCCCTCGAGGAGGCGGAGCGGCTCGAGCAGCTGCGCGTCCTGCAGGCGGGGTACCGGATCCGCGTGGTCGACGTCGCGCACGACTCGGTCGGTGTGGACACCCCCGAGGATCTGAAAGCCGTGGAGGAGAGGGTATGCGGGCCGAGAAGGCGGTGAAGCCGAAGTTCATCTTCGTGACCGGCGGCGTCGTGTCGTCGCTGGGGAAGGGACTCGCGGCGGCTTCGATCGGCGCCCTGATGGAAGCCAGGGGCCTCAAGATCACGATGCTGAAGCTCGACCCCTACATCAACGTGGACCCGGGAACGATGAACCCCTTCCAGCACGGCGAGGTGTTCGTCACCGACGACGGGGCCGAGACCGACCTCGATCTCGGGCACTACGAGCGGTTCGTCTCCTCCCCCACGAGCAAGAAGAACAACTGCACCACCGGCAGGATCTACCACTCCGTCATCACGAAGGAGCGGCGCGGCGACTACCTCGGCGGCACGGTGCAGGTGATCCCCCACATCACCGACGAGATCAAGCGGGTCATCTACGCGGCGGCCAAGGGGTACGACCTCGCGATCGTCGAGGTGGGGGGCACGGTCGGCGACATCGAGAGCCTCCCGTTCCTCGAGGCGATCCGGCAGGTGAAGGGAGACCGGGGCAAGGAGAACGTCCTCTACGTCCACCTGACGCTCGTCCCCTACATCAAGACGGCCGGGGAGCTGAAGACCAAGCCCACCCAGCACAGCGTGAAGGAGTTGCGTTCCATCGGCATCCAGCCCGACGTACTGCTCTGCCGGACCGACCGGTCGATCCCGAAGGATATCAAGGGGAAGATCGCCCTCTTCTGCAACGTCACCGAGGACGCCGTGATCACGGCGAGCGACGTCGACCTGATCTACGAGCTGCCGCTGGTCTTTCACCAGGAGGGGCTCGACGACAAGCTGATGGAACTCCTGAACATCTGGGCGAGCGAGCCGCGCCTGGAAGATTGGGAGCGCGTCGTCGAGCGATGGAAGAACCCGACCGGCGAGGTCACCATCGCCATCGTCGGGAAGTACGTGAACCTGAAGGAGTCGTACAAGAGCCTGAACGAGGCGCTCACCCACGGCGGGATCGCGCACCAGGTGCGGGTCCACAACCGGTACGTCGATTCCGAGGAGGTGGAGCGGCAGGGGGCGGAGGCGATGCTCAAGGGCGTCGACGGAATCCTCGTCCCCGGGGGGTTCGGGTCCCGCGGCGTGGAGGGGAAGATCGCCGCCGTCCGGTACGCCCGGGAAAGCCGGATCCCGTACTTCGGGATCTGCCTCGGGATGCAGGTGGCGGTCGTGGAGTTCGCCCGGAACGTGTGCGGCCTCACGTCGGCCACGAGCCGGGAGCTGGACGGCGAGAGCGCGTGCCCGGTGATCGACCTGATGCCCGAGCAGCGCGCGGTGGAAGAGAAGGGGGCGACGATGCGCCTGGGCGCGTACCCGTGCAAGGTCCTCGAGAAGTCGCTCGCGCGGAAGGCGTACGGCGCCGGCCAGGTCTCCGAGCGGCACCGGCACCGGTACGAGTTCAACAACGATTACCGCAACGCGCTTGCCGAGAAGGGGTTGCGGATCACGGGCGTGTCCCCCGACGACCGGCTCGTCGAGATCGTGGAGATTCCCGACCACCCGTGGTTCCTCGGCTGCCAGTTCCATCCCGAATTCCGTTCGCGCCCCCTGGTGCCGCACCCGCTGTTCCGCGACTTCGTCGGCGCGGCGGCGGTCCGGGCCCGCCACGGGTCCGCTCCCTAGTCCGTGGGACGCTTGATCCGCCGGGTCTCCATCGCGAACCGGTTCGAGGTCGGCCCCGGTCGCCCGCTTCTCCTCATCGCCGGGCCGTGCGTCCTGGAGTCCGAAGCGCTCGCCCTGTCCGTCGCCGCATTCCTCGCGGAGCTCGCCGTCCGCCTGCGCGTGAACGCGGTGTTCAAGGGATCGTTCGACAAGGCGAACCGGTCTTCCCGGGACTCCTACCGCGGGCCGGGCGAGGAGGAGGGCCTGCGCATCCTCGCGAAGGTGCGGGAGCGGCATGGCCTTCCCGTCACCACCGACGTCCACGACCCGCGTCAGGCCGCGGCCGTCGCCCCCCGGGTCGACCTGCTCCAGATCCCGGCGTTCCTCTGCCGCCAGACCGACCTGCTCGTCGCGGCGGGGGAGACGGGCGTACCGGTGAACATCAAGAAGGGGCAGTTCATGGCGCCGTGGGACATGCGCAACGCCGTGGAGAAGGTTTCCTCGACGGGAAACGGGAACGTCCTGGTGACGGAGCGCGGGACCACCTTCGGGTACAACAGCCTCGTGGTCGACTTCCGGGGACTCCCGGCGATCCGCGGGTCGATCTGCCCCGTGATCTTCGACGCCACCCACAGCGTGCAGCTTCCCGGCGGCGCGGGCAACGTCTCCTCCGGCGAGCGGAAGTACGTGGCGCCCCTGGCGCGGGCGGCCGTCGCGGCGGGAGTGGACGGCGTGTTCCTCGAGATCCACCCCGATCCGGACCGCGCGCTGTCCGACGGCCCGAACAGCCTGCCCCTGGCCGACGTGGAGCCGCTCCTGCGGACGCTCCTGGCGATCCGCGACGCGGCGGGGGAGGAGGCGAGCGATGGAAAATGACCGCATCGAGCGCGCCGGCAGGGTTCTCGCGGTCGAGGCCGCGGCGATCGAGGGGCTGCGGGGAAAGCTGGACGGGCGATTCGGGAAGGCGGTGGACCTGCTGATGGGCGCCCGCGGGAAGATCGTCGTCTCGGGGATGGGGAAGTCGGGACTGATCGCCCGGAAGATCGCGGCGACGCTCGCCTCCACCGGCACCCCGGCGTTCTTCCTCCACCCCGCGGAGGGGATCCACGGGGACATCGGGATGGTGCGGCGCGGGGACGTCGTGATCGCCCTCTCCAATTCCGGGGAGACCGAGGAGATCGTCCGCCTGATGCCCGTCTTCCAGCGGCTCGGGCTGCCGGTGATCGCCCTCACGGGGGACGCGGGCTCCACGCTCGGCCGGTACGCGGACGTGACCCTCGACGTCGGGGTGCGGGAGGAAGCGTGCCCTCTCGGCCTGGCGCCCACCGCGTCGACGACGGCGGCGCTGGCGATGGGGGACGCGCTGGCGGTCGTCCTCTTCGAGGAGAAGGGGTTCTCCGAGGAGGACTTCGCGAGGCTTCACCCCGGCGGCGCCCTCGGCCGTCGCCTGCAGACGATTTCGGACCTGATGCACACGGGCGAGGAGATCCCGCTGGTCTCCCCGGACACGCCGCTGAAGGACGCGCTGTTCACGATCAGCGCGAAGAGGCTGGGGGTGACCGGCGTCGTCGACGACGACGGGCGACTCGTCGGGATCATCACCGACGGCGACGTCCGGCGGGCGACCTCGGCGGGCGTGGACCTTTTCAGCACGACCGCTCGCTCCGTGATGACGATATCGCCGAAGGGGATCGCGTCGACCGAGCTCGCGGCGGCGGCGCTGCGGAGGATGGAGGAGTATTCCATCACCAGCCTGTTCGTCTTCGATCCCGGCGATCCCGGCCGCCCCGCGGGGATCGTCCACATCCACGACCTCCTAAAGGCGGGCGTCGGATGAGCGGCCCGGTCGTGCGCCCGGGAGCCGCCGCGGGGGCGGCCCGGGTCCGCCTGTTCCTGACGGACGTGGACGGGGTGCTGACGGACGGCGGGATCGTCTACGACGCCGGCGGCGTCGAGACGAAGCGGTTCCACGTGCGGGACGGCCACGGGATCAAGATGCTGCAGCGCGCGGGGGTGGCGGTCGGGATCATCACCGGGCGCACCTCCGAGGTGGTCGCGATCCGGGCGCGGGAGCTGGGGATCGACATCGTCCGGCAGGGGGCGAAGGACAAGGTGACGGCGTGGCGCGAGATCCTCGCCGGAAACGGTCTCCAGCCGGCCGAGACCGCCTACGCGGGGGACGACATCGTGGACCTCCCGCTGCTCCGCGCCGTCGGGTTCTCGGCGGCGCCCTCGGACGCGGAACCGTACGTCCTCGACGCGGTCCACTTCATCTCGTCGCGCGCCGGCGGCGGCGGGGCGGTGCGGGAGATCGTCGAGTTCATCCTCCGCGCGCGCGGGTCGTGGGACGACTTGACCTCGAGATACTTCCCCGGGGGAGCGGAGGGATGAACGCCCGCCTCCTCCCGTGGGCCGCGATGGCCCTCCTGGTGCTGGGCCTCGCGGTCCGGCCCTCCCTCCAGACGCGCGTCGCCGCCGTGCCGGGGCGGGGGCAGGGACAGGAGGCGGCCGCCGGGGGCCCGGAGATCCGGCTGGGGCCCGTGGACATGAGGGAACTCCACGACGACGGGTCGTGGAACCGGCTGGACGCGGACGGTGCGGTCTACGCGTACGCGAGCAGGTCGATCTCCGCCGACGGCGTGACGGTGTATCTCGGGGAGGGCTCGCGGTTCGCCGGGACGACCGTCCTCGCGCCGCGGGCGGCCTGGGATCTCGACGGAAAGTCGATCGGGCTGCCCGAAGGGTGCCGGGTGGCGCTGAAAGGCGGATGGACGGGGGAGCTCTCCGCCGCGACGCTGGACCTGGCGGGATCGGTCCTTCGGGTCCCCGGTCCGGCGAAGATCGAAGGCCCCGGCGTCTCCGTGGCGGGGGTGGACCTCGCCTGGGAATGGACGAAGGAGAAGATCACGATGGAGTCGACCAGGAGCCGAATCTCGCCGGCGCGGGCCCCCGGCCGGAAAGGGTGAGCCGGATGCGGATCCTCGGGATCATCGCGGCCCTTTCGCTCGCCGCGGTCCTGGCCGCCGGCGCCGGGGCGCAGGAGCGCGGGGGAGAGTCCGCGCGGGAGTTGGGAAGCCGCCCGATCGACGTCACCGCCGACCGCCTCAGCGCCGACAACGCGCGCAACACCGTGACCTTCGAGGGGAACGTGGTGGCGCGGCAGGGCGATGTCACGCTCTACGCCGACCGGATCGAGGCCGACTATTCCCGCGAGGCCGGGGCGATCGACCGGATCGAGGCGGAAGGGAACGTCCGGTTCGTCCAGGAGGGCCGGGAGGCGCGTTCCGCGCGGGCCACCTTCCACAACCTCGAGCAGCGGGTCGTCCTCTCCGGGGGGGCGACGCTCCGGCAGGGGCAGAACACCGTCCAGGGAGAGACGCTCACCATCTTCCTGCGGGAGAACCGGTCCGTCGTGACGGGAGGCAAGGACGGCGGCCGCGTCCAGGCGGTGATCAACCCCAAGGGGATCCTGGAGACGTCGCCGAAGTGACCGGCCCGGAGCGCACGGAACAGGGCGGCCACCCGCACCGGCGGCGGGGGGACCGGGAGGGAAAATCCCTCGCGGTGGAGGGACTCTACAAGCGATACCGAAGGCGGGAGGTCGTCAAGGGGGTTTCCCTCGAGGCGAGGTCCGGGGAAGTGGTGGGCCTTCTCGGCCCCAACGGCGCCGGCAAGACGACGATCTTCTACATGATGGTGGGGCTGGTCCGTCCCGACGAGGGGATCGTGCGGCTGAACGGGGCCGCCGTGACGGACCTCCCGATGCACCGCCGCGCACGGATGGGGCTGGGCTACCTTCCGCAGGAGCCGTCCGTCTTCCGGAAGCTTTCGGTCCGGGAGAACATCCTCGCCTACCTGGAGGAGACTCCCCTGCCTCCGGGGGAGAGGCGGGAGCGCGCCGATGCGATCCTGCGCGACATGCGCATCGGGCACGTCTCCGACACGATGGGGTACGCCTTGTCCGGCGGGGAGCGGCGGCGCGTCGAGATCGCGCGGGCGCTGGTCCTCTCCCCCGATTTCCTGTTGCTGGACGAACCGTTCGCGGGCATCGACCCGATTTCCGTGGCGGACCTCCAGCAGGTGATCCTCGGATTAAAAGAGCGCGGGATCGGGGTTATAATGACGGATCATAACGTGCGGGACACGCTCAAGGTCTGCGACCGCGCGTACATCATCTCCGAGGGGGAGATCCTCCTCGCGGGAAAGCCCGGGGTGATCGCCGCGTCGGACCGGGTTCGGGAGATCTACCTGGGAGACGGTTTCTCGCTCTGACCGACGAAAGGGCTTGGATGGCGCTGGAACTCCGACAATCGCTCAGGCTCAGCCAGCAGCTGGTGATGACCCCCCAGTTGCAGCAGGCGATCAAGCTGCTGCAGCTGTCCCGGCTCGAGCTGCAGCAGGCGGTGCGGGAGGAGCTGGAGGTCAACCCGGCGCTCGAGGAGACCACCGAGGAGACGGCCGAGGAGGAGTCGCCGCCGGCGGAGGCGTCCACACCCCCGGCCCCGGAGGAGGGACCCTCGCCGAAGGAAGGCGACGGGCTCATCGACCGCGTCGACTGGGAGTACTACTTCAACGAGGGGTCCCGCGACGGGCGCGTCGAGCGGGACACCGACGACGAAGACGGACGTCCCTACTACGAGAACACCCTCACGCGCCGTCCCGGCCTCACCGACCACCTCGAGATGCAGCTGCGGCTCCTGGACCTCACCGAAACCGAGCGGGGGGCCGCGCTCTACCTGGTCGGCAACATCGACGAGAACGGGTACCTGAAAACGACGGCCGAGGAGGCGGCGCAGGTTCTCTCGCTGCCGGTCGAGGAGGTGGAGCACGCCATCGCGAGGGTCCAGACGCTCGATCCCCTGGGCGTCGGCGCGAGGGACCTGCGGGAGTGCCTGATGATCCAGGCCCGTGAACGGGGCGCGGCGTTCGAGCTTCCCCTCCGGATCCTCGAGGAGCACTTCGACCTGTTCTCGAGGGGGGACGTGGCCGGAACCGCGCGCCGGCTCAAGCTTCCGAAGGAGGAGGTCAAGGAGGCGTTCCAGAAGCTCGTCACCCTGTGGCCGAAGCCCGGCCGCGAGTACTCGGGGGACGACGTCCAGTACATCACCCCCGACGTCTTCCTGTTCAAGGTCGACGACCAGTGGGTCATCACCCTGAACGACGACGGCCAGCCCCGGCTTCGCCTTTCCTCCTACTACCGCCGGCTGCTGACGGGAGACGCCGAGGGGCTCCCGAAGGAGGACCGCGAGTTCCTGAAACAGAAGGTCAACGCGGCCCTGTGGTTCATAAAGAGCATCGAGCAGCGCAAGCGCACCATCTACAAGGTCGTGGAGAGCATCGTAAAGCTGCAGCGCGACTTCCTCGAGAAGGGGCCGGGCCACCTCCGTCCCCTGACGCTGCGGGACGTCGCCGAGGACATCGAGATGCACGAGTCCACCGTGTCGAGGGTGACCAGCGGGAAGTACGTGAACACCCCCCACGGGATCTTCGAGCTGAAGTACTTCTTCACTTCGGGGCTCAACCGGGAGGGGGGGGAGGAGGATATCGCCTCCAAGTCCGTCAAGGAGAAGATCCGGGAGATCATCCATGCCGAGGGGGAGAGCAAGCCGCTCAGCGACCAGGAGCTGATGCGGCTTCTGCGGAACCAGGGGATCCGGATCGCCCGGCGGACCGTGACAAAGTATCGGGCGGCGATGGGGCTGCTGGCCTCGTCGCGGCGCAGGAAGCAGTTCTGAGCGGCACGGCACCGATTCCGCGGAAGGAGGGCAACCCGTGAACCAGATCAACGTAACGTTCCGGCACGTCGATCCGAGCCAGGCGCTGAAGGATTACGTGACGGGGAAATTGGGAAAGATCGGAAAGGTCGTCGAAAAATCGTTCGATGCCCACGTCACCTTGTCCGTCGAGAAGTACCGCCACATCGCCGAGGTGTTCCTGACGGCGAGGGGGATCACCATCAAGGCGTTCGAATCCACCGAAGACCTGTACTCCGCCATCGACCTCGTGTGCGACAAGGTCGAGCGCCAGCTCAAGAAATACCGCGAGAAGCGGAAGGACAAGGGACAGGCGGTCATTCCCGAGCCGATGGTGTCCGGGTCGTCCCTCACGATCGCGGAGGGCGAAAGCCGGCCGAGGATCATCCACACGGACAATTTCCTGTCCAAGCCGATGACGGTGGAGGACGCGGCGCGTCACCTCGACATGCTCCGGCTCGACGTCGTGATGTTCGTGAACCAGGAGACGAACCAGCCGAGCGTGGTCTTCCGGCAGCAGGACGGCAACATCGGGTTCACGGAGCCGCCGGCCCGATGAGGATCCAGGACATCCTCCCCCGGGAGGCCGTGGTGGACAATCTCCTGGCGGAGACGAAGGAAGGGGTTCTTCGCGAACTCTCGGAGGTGATCTGCCGGCGGCTGCCGGCCCTTTCCCCGGAACTCCTCACGGCGATCCTTATGGACCGCGAGGGGCTGGGGAGCACGGGGATCGGCGAAGGCGTGGCGATTCCCCACGGGAAGATCCCCGGGATCGACCGGTTGTTCGCCGCCTTCGGGCGCAGCCGCGCGGGTGTCCAGTTCGCCTCCCTCGACGGGAAGCCCGCCCGTCTGTTTTTCCTGATCATCGCCCCGGAGAACTCGGCGGGGATGCACCTCAAGGCGCTCGCCCGCATTTCGCGGCTTCTCAAGGATCCGCGGAATGCGGGCG
>Ga0208144_1000014_pt1 | contig 12244 bp, 10 predicted proteins | sample MayberryNE_TuleA_2_FD_185660 | JGI IMG/M metagenome (GOLD analysis project Ga0208144, IMG submission 185660) | Natural and restored wetland microbial communities from the San Francisco Bay, California, USA, that impact long-term carbon... | ecosystem: Environmental > Terrestrial > Soil >... | reverse complement strand
ACGGCCCGGGGCTCCTCACGGGGCAGCGTCTCGCGGCGTGGCTAACGAAGATCTCCCGGCTGGAACAGGTCGCCTCGCGCGCGGAGCGCCGGGGGCTGCCCGCCTTCGTCTTCCTGTCGCTGGCCGCCCGGGCGGCGGAAGGGGCGGAGGCGCTCTCGACGGAGAAGTCCGCGCAGAAATTCTTCAAGGCGCTGCTCGCCGGATGGAAGGTGTCGCGGCCCGACGTGACGCACGCGGCGTTCTCGTTCGACCCGGACCCCGATTCCGACGCCGAGGGGGTGCGCGCGCGCCTTTCGTGGAAGCGGGGCGGGCTTCCGATGGATTGCCTCGTGGGCCGGCACCTGATGGAGTCGCCCGACCTCCGGGAGGCGGGGGCGCTCTCCGCGGCGATCCGGGAGACGCTTCCCCCGCCGTACCGGATCGAAGGGGAGGGGAGCTTCCCCGAGGCGGACGGCCCCCTGTGCCTGCTGGACCAGGTGCTCGACGCCGCGAAGAAGGGCCAGACGATCCAGCGGTACAAAGGCCTGGGCGAGATGAACCCCGAGCAGCTGTGGGAAACGGCGATGAACCCCGAGTCGCGCGAGCTGCTGCGCGTGGAGCTGGGGGACGAGACCGACGCCGACGAGATCTTCTCCCGCCTGATGGGCGACCAGGTCGAGCCGCGCCGCGAATTCATCGAACAGAACGCGCTGAACGTCTCGTCGCTGGATATCTGACGCCGCCCCGATTATCGGATCGCTCATACCGTGTAATTTCGTGCGCATATCGTGAATATCGCCCAAACCGCTTGACCGTCTACCGGCTTTCCTGTTAATTTGTCGTCCTGTTAGGACCGTGACCTCGTAGGACCGTGACCTCCTTTTCAAAGCGCCCGGCCCGTCGACCTCCAACGATCCGATGAAATGGAGCCGTCCACGTTGCCTTCGGCGTTGCCGTGCGTTATCGCATCCGCCTTCCTCGTCCCCGGCGTCCTCGCCCTCCTGATCCGGGACCCTCGACGCTCGCGCACCGTCGGCTTCGGGGGGGGCGCCGTCGCCTCCTTCCTCGGCCTGGTCGTCACGCTGGCCGGGGCGATGAGGGAAATCCCGAGGCGCATCCCGCTCCCGGCCCCCGTGCCGTGGGCGGCCTCGGAACTGTTCATCGACGGGCTCTCCGCGTTCTTCCTCGCCCTGATTTTCTTCATCGGGTTCCTCGTCTCCATATATGCCATCGGGTACATGAAGGAGTTCGACGCGCACCGGAGAGGGCAGGCCGCGCCGATGCTCCTGAATCTGCTCCTGCTCTCCATGGCCTTCGTCGTCACGGCGGGAGACATGCTGTCGTTCCTCCTCGGCTGGGAGACGATGAGCCTCGCTTCCTACTTCCTCGTCGTCCTCGACCACGAGAGGAGGGAGGCACGTCAAGCGGGGCTCATCTACCTGATCGCGACGCATATCGGGACGGGCGGCATCCTCCTCGCGTTCCTCTTCCTCGTGCAGACGACCGGCTCGTTCTCCTTCAGCGGGTTCGCCGCGGTCCCCATCGCGGATCCCTCGATCCTCGCGGCCACGTTCGGATTCGCCCTGCTCGGGTTCGGGACGAAGGCGGGGATCTTCCCGTTCCACATCTGGCTGCCGTACGCCCACCCGGAGGCGCCGTCGCCGGTCTCCGCCGTCATGTCCGGCGTCATGATCAAGATGGGGATCTACGGGATCGTCCGCTTCCTCTTCTACCTGCTTCCCTCTCCCCCCGCCTCCTTCGGGGCAACGCTTCTCGCCCTGGGCCTGCTCTCGGGCGTCTTCGGCGTCCTCTACGCGATCATCCAGCACGACCTGAAGCGGCTCCTTGCCTTCCACAGCGTCGAGAACATCGGCATCATCCTGATCGGGATCGGTGGGGCCTCCCTGTGCCAGGCCACCGGACGGACCGACGCCGCGCGGGTGCTCCTCGCCGGGGGACTGTTCCACGTCCTGAACCACGCCACATTCAAGGCCCTCCTCTTCCTCGGGGCCGGCGCGGTCCTCCAGGGCGCGCACACCCGCAACATCGAGAAACTCGGCGGGCTGATGCGGGGGATGCCGGTTACCGGGGTCGCGTTCCTCGCGGGGTCCCTCGCCATCTCGGCCGTGCCGCCGTTCAACGGGTTCGCGAGCGAGTTCGCCATCTACCGGGGGCTGTGGGCCGCCGCCGGGAGCGCGGGATCCGGAGGGATCTACCTCGGCGCCATGGCGGGACTCGCTCTGATCGGGGGATTGGCGGTCGTCTGCTTCGTGAAGGTCGTCGGGACGGTCTTCCTCGGAAACGCCCGCAGCGCCCAGGCGTCCGCGGCCCGCGACCCGTCCGTCGCGATGGAATTCCCGATGGGGACGCTGGCCCTTTTCTGCCTCGGACTCGGGGTCTTCCCCTCCCTTGTCCTGGACCGCCTCATGGAAATCCCCTCCTTTTTCCCGTCGGCGGGCGCACCTCCGGGCGGCGCGGCCGCGTCGGCGGGCGGGAACCCGTTCTTCGTGGCGATCGCGCTGGCGATCGCGATCGGGGGACTGGCGCTGCTCCGGACGTTCCTGCTCCGGCGGAACGGCCAACGCGCGGGGGGAACGTGGGGGTGCGGCTTCCCGTACGCCACCCCGCGGATGCAGTACACCGCGTCGTCGTTCGCCGATCCGATCCTGCACGTCTTCCGGGGGATCCTCCGTCCGCACACGACCCGCACGGAGCGGCTTTCCGGAAGGTTCCTGCTCGAGGTGGAACACGAGACGCATTTCCACGATCTCCTCGAAAACGGCCTCTACCTGCCGGTCTACCGCCTGTTCGTGCAGGCCGCGTTCCAGGCGCGCCGTCTCCACCCGGGGTACGTCCACCTCTACCTCGGCTACATCCTGGGGGCCGTCGTGCTCCTGCTGGTCTTCTTCCACTGATGACTGCGACTCGTTCATACGATTTCAACAATATTATTGTGCTTCCGGGCTCGTGCCCCCCGTTTTTCCTACAGCGGGGGTACCCCAGCGGCGCGAAGCTCGTATTGGGGCGGGGGGCTTCAACTCCGCTGCGCCCTACGCACCGTTCTCGTGGGCCGAAAAGGGTGACGCTTTCATGAAGTCCGCCGCGCACATCGCGCTCTTCGTCCTCCTCGGGCCCCTCCTCGTCGGAATCGTCCGGAAGACGAAGGCGTTCCTCTCCTGCCGGCAAGGCGCGCCGGTGTTCCAGCCGTACCTGGACCTGTCGAAGCTGTTCCGCCGGGGGATCGTGCGCAGCACGACGGCGTCGTGGGTGTTCGACCTTTCCGCCCCGGTCGTTCTGGGCGCCTCGCTGGTCCTGGCGGCGGCGACCCCGTTATGGACCCGCGATGTGCCGCTGCGGATGCACTTCATCCTCTTCCTCTACCTGATGACGCTCCCCCGGTTCTTCCAGACCCTGGCGGGGCTGGACACGGGGAGCGCGTTCGGGGGGCTGGGATCCAGCCGGGAAGTGGCCGTCTCGGCAATGGCGGAGCCGGCGTTGATCCTCTCGTTCTGCGGCCTGGCGTACCTCGGCGGGGCGGATACGGTGAGCGGGATGGTCGCGGGCGTTTCCCCGGGATGGGTGTTCTGGCGGCCGGAGGTGATCCTCCTCGCCGGCACGATGTTCCTCCTGTTGCTGGCGGAAAACGCGCGGATCCCCGTGGACGATCCGGCGACGCACCTGGAACTCACGATGATCCACGAAGCGATGGTCCTGGACCACGCGGGGGTCGATCTCGCGATGATCCAGCTGGCCTCCGGCGTCCGCCTGGTCCTCTTTTCCGCCCTCGTATCCGGGATCCTCTACCCCGGGGCGCTCTCCCTGCCGCCGTTTCTCGCGATCCCCGCCGCGGTCGGGAAGGTCGTCCTCTCCGGGGCGCTGATCGGCGCGACGGAGGCGGGAATGGCGCGGATGCGGCTCTCGCGGATCGCCTCCTACCTGCTGGTCGCCACCGTGCTCGGCGCCATCGCGCTCGCCGTCCGGTTCGCGGGGTGAGGAGGAAGAGATGATGGGCACCGTCACCGTTCTTCTTCTCCTCCTCGGCCTTCACGTGGCCGTGACGGAGCGCATACCGACCGCGATCCGGTCGCTGGCCGCGCAGGGGGCTCTGCTCGCCCTCCTGCCCTGCCTTGCCTCGCCGCGTCCTATATGGCGCGCCGCCGGGCTGGGACTCGCGACGGTTGCCGTCAAGAGCATCGCGATCCCGCTGATCCTGACGCGCGCGGTCTCCCGGCTGGAGATCAAGCGGGAGACGGAATCGCTCGTTTCCACGAAGACATCGATCCTCCTTACGGGGGTGCTCGCCCTTTCCGCCTTCGTCGCCTGTGCCCGGTTCGGGCTTTCCGGCCGGGACCAGCTCGGCGCCGCCGCGGGCCTCACGCTCCTCTTTTCCGGCCTCCTCATGATGACCACGCGCGTCAAGGCCATCACCCAGGTGATCGGGTTCGTCGTCCTCGAAAACGGGATCTTCCTTTTCGGCGCGGCGTCGGGCAGCGAGTTCACGCTGCCGATCGAACTGGGGATCTTCCTCGACCTGTTCGTCGCCGTCTTCCTGATGGGGATCCTGATGCTCAAGATCCAGCGGACGTTCACCCACATGGACGTCCGGAAAATCCACACGTTGAAGGATTAGGGAATGATCCCGCTGCTGCTTCTCGCCCCCGTGGCCGGGGTGCTCCTGGCGCTCCTGTCGCGCGCACCGTGGCAGGCCGCCCTCGGAACTGTCGCGGGCGCCACCGGGCTCCTGGCCGGCGCGGTGATCCAGGGGATGTCCCCCGGCGTCGCTTCGTGGGGCGAGCTCCTGCGGCTCGACGAACTCGGATCGTACTTCCTCCTGATCGTCGCCGGCATCCACTTCCTGTGCTCGATATACGCGTACGGGTATTTCCGGCGGGAACTCGAAGGAGGACACATCGGGCCAGCCAAGGCGCGGATGTACCACGTCTGGACCAACCTGTTCGTCCTCTCGATGGTCGTGGTCGTCTGCTCCCACCACCTCGCCCTGCAATGGGTCGCCGTCGAGGCCACGACGCTCTTCTCGGCTCCGCTCATCTACCTGCACGGGGACCGCCGGGGAATGGAGGCCGCCTGGAAATATCTCCTCATCTGCTCGGTCGGGATCGCCTTCGCCTTCCTCGGGATCATCTTCCTCTCGCGGGCGGCCGGGGACGTCCCGCTGACGTACACGGCGCTTCCTCTCGCGGCGAAGCGGCTCGACCCCCGTTTCCTGCGGTTGGCGTTCCTCTTCTTCCTCGTCGGGTACGGGACCAAAATGGGGCTCGCCCCGATGCACACGTGGCTTCCGGACGCGCACAGCCAGGCCCCGGCGCCGTCGTCCGCGATGCTGTCGGGGGTCCTGCTGAACTGCGCCCTCCTTTCGATCCTGCGGGTAGCCCCGCTGATCCCCGGCGCATACGCCTCTCCACTGATGATCCTCTTCGGGATCCTCTCGATCGCGGTCCCGGCGCTCCTCGTGGCGGTACAGCGGGACATAAAGCGGCTGCTCGCGTTTTCCTCGATCGAGAACATGGGGATCGTCGTTCTCGGGCTCGGATTCGGGGGCGCCGCCCGTCCGGCCACGCTGTTGCACGTGTTGAATCACTCGGTGGCCAAGGTCCTGCTCTTTCTCGTCGCGGGAGACCTCATCCTGCGGTTCGGCACGCAGAAAATCCGGCATATCCACGGGATCCTGCGGGAGTCTCCGCTGCGCGGCGTTCTTCTGTTCGGCGGGATCCTCGCGATCACGGGCTCCCCGCCGTTCGGCGCCTTCTGGAGCGAGTTCGGCATCCTTGTCGGTGGAATCGCGGGCGGGCACGTGGCCGTCTCCCTCGCGTACCTCGTCCTGCTCGCCATCCTCTTCGGTTCCTTCCTCATGTACGGGAGCGGAATGGTCTTCGGGGAAGGGGTACCCGGAAAGCTTGCCGGCCCGGAACTGTGTTGCCTCCTTCCGGCGTGCGTCCTGCTGCTGGCGTCCCTCTGGCTGGGGCTACACGTCCCGGCGGGCCTGTACAAGACCCTGGAGCGGCTTTCCATCGTGGTCGCGTTCTCCTGACCGGCGAAAAGGACGAATCGATGCATTGCGTCCACACGTTCGACCTCGGCAACTCCGCCCCGCTGACGGAGGAAGCGTTCCGCGCGTTCCTCCGGGAAACCTCCACCGGCGCCGACCGCCTCCTCGCGCTGTTCGCGGAGGAGTCCTCCTCCGGACCTTTTCTTCTTCACGCGGTCGCCGGAGGGGGCGCCCCGGGCCGGTTCCTCCATGCCTGCATGGAGACCTCCCCGCGCTCCTTCCGGACATTCACCGACGTCTGCCCCGGAACGCATTGGTTCGAGCGGGAGATCTACGACCTCTTCGGCCTGGTGCCGGAAAGCCATCCCGAACTCAACCCCCTGCGTTTCCATGAAGCGTGGCCGAAGAAGTTCTTCCCGCTACGGTCCGCGAATGCGCCCGCGCCCGATGCGCGGCGAGGTTACCGGTTTCTCGTCGTTCGTGGCGAGGGGATCCACGAGGTGGCGGTGGGGCCTGTCCACGCCGGGATCATCGAACCGGGGCACTTCCGTTTTTCCTGCGCCGGAGAGACGATCCAGAACCTCGAGATCCGTCTCGGATACCAGCACAAGGGGATCGAATCTCTCTTCCCGGGCGCCCCGGGTGTGGGGAAGATCCTCCTTTCCGAGTCGATCTCCGGGGACACGGCCGTGGGGCACTCGACCGCGTGCGCCCGTCTCCTCGAAGCGATCACGGGGAAACCCGCGCCCGCGCCCGCGGAGCGATGGCGTGCCGTCGCGCTCGAGATCGAGCGGATCTCGAACCATTGCGGGGACCTCGGGGGACTCGCGACGGACATCGGGTACCTGTTCGGGGCGGCCCACTTCGGGCGCCTGCGCGGCGCGGCGCTGAATCTGCTGCTGAAGATCACGGGGAACCGTTTCGGGCGTGGGCTGAACCGGATCGGAGGGATCGGTCCCGGCGTCCCGGGGATCGCACCCGAGGACTTTCCGGCAGTCCTGGTGCCCCTCCAGGCCGAGGTGGAAAAAACAGGGACGACGATGCTGGACGCCCCTTCGGTCATCTCCCGGATGGAGGGGACGGGGCGTCTCTTGCCCCACACGGCGAAGACGCTCCAATTCGTGGGAATGACGGCCCGCGCCTCCGGACGGGACATCGACGCGCGGCGGGACTTTCCCTCCCCGGCCTACGTGGACTCGGCCCCGGCGAACGTCCTGCTCGACGCCGGGGATGTGATGGCCCGCGCAGGAATCCGGTTCATGGAGATGCGCGCCTCGTTCGAATGGCTTTCCGGAATTCTCGCCGGTGCGGCGCCTCCGGGCGCGATCGCGGCGGAAGGAATCGTCGCCGGTGCCGGGCGCCGCCTGGTCGTCTCCGTCGAAGAGGGGTGGCGCGGCGAGATCGTCCACGCGGCCGTCGTCGAAGACGGGGGGCGGATCACCCGTTACAAGGTCGTCGACCCGTCGTTCCGAAACTGGCCCGCCCTGTCGTTCGCCGTGCAGAAAAACGTCATCTCCGACTTTCCCGTGTGCAACAAGAGCTTCAACCTCTCGTACTCGGGCGCGGACCTGTGAGGGAAGGGAGATCTTCATGTTCGAATCGATACGGAAACGGGTGCGAACGGGAAAAGTAACCATGGGCCTGCCGGCGGGGGACCTCCCGTCCCCGTTTCGGGGGATGCCGGAGATCGGCGAGGCGTTCCGGACCGGCGGCGCCGCCGCGACGTGCGCGAAGGCGTGCGCGACGGAGGCGATCGACCCGGAGAAGAAAACGATCGACCTCGGGCGGTGCGTCTTCTGCGGCCTGTGCGAGGAGGCATGCGGCGGCGAGGGAATCCGGTTCACGCGGGATCCCCGTCTCCCGTCGGGCAAGCGGGAGCACCTGGTTCTTGGGGGACGGGAAATCCCCCCTTTGACGGCCGCCCCGGACGTCCGGTCGCTTCTCGGACGGTCGCTGCACCTGCGGGAGGTTTCCGCCGGCGGGTGCAACGGGTGCGACCTCGAGGCGCAGGCGCTCGGGAACCCGGTCTACGATCTGCAGCGGTTCGGGATCGATTTCGTCGCATCGCCCCGGCACGCGGACGGCCTGCTGGTCACCGGCCCCGTCTCGAAGAACATGCGGGATGCGCTGGTCAAGACGTACGAGGCGATCTCCGAGCCCCGGATCGTCATCGCGATCGGAGCGTGCGCCGCCACCGGGGGAATCTTCCGCGACTCCTACGCCGTCGAAAACGGCGTGGGCGGCGTACTGCCGGTCGACCTGATCATCCCCGGATGCCCGCCCCATCCGCTGACGCTGCTGTACGCCATGCTTGCATTCCTCGGGAAAAATCCGCTTTGAGAGAACCGGCAGGAAGCGGAGGCACCCGCTGAAAAATCTGCTCGCACTCGCGGGTTCGCAAGCATCCTCGGTTTCTACGTCGGGTGGAAAATCACCCGGAGACTGCTCGAATGAGAAGCGCCGGATGTAGGACTTCCGCCCCGCGGACCATCCGCCGCGTCCGGAACCCGTGAACCCCCCGGGGGTTCCTCCCTGAACCCCCGGATTTCCCTGCCGGTCGCGCCCTGTCTGTTATAGCGTTTAAATTCAACAACATACGGATCTTCGGGGAATCGGTGCGCCCCCCGTTGGCTCCCTCGGGGCGGGGGGGGTAAAATATAGACGGGAGCCGGTCCGGCACCCCGCGGAGGAGCCTGCGGAGAAAGGGGGGAGGCGGAAGGGCGGGGGCGTCTCCGGCGATCGACCGACCGGTTCCGGAGCGGAGCGACCATCGACCGGGTACGGGAACCCGGGAACAGGAGGTGCGCCATGTTGAAGAGGAATCCGCTTTCCCTCGCGAAGACGGAAACCCCATCCGCCCTTACCCCGTTCGAGGAGTTCGAGCGGCGGTTCGAGGACTTCTTCCGTCGGCCCTTTTCCATGATGGAGTCGCCCTGGTGGACGCGGTGGCCGGGGTTGGCCGGGGAGGTTTCCCCGGCGATGGACATCTACGAGGAGGGCGGCGACATCGTCTTGAAGGGGGAGATGCCGGGGATGAAGAAGGAGGAGATCCACATCGACATCAACGAGAAGACCGTGACCGTCTCGGGCGAGAAGAGGAAGGAGGAGAAGGTCGAGAGGAAGGATTACGTCCATCTCGAGCGCACCCACGGCTCCTTCGCGCGGACCTTCGCCCTTCCCGCGGAGGTCCGGACCGATAAGGCGCGGGCGACGTTCAAGGACGGCGTCCTCGAGCTGCGGATGCCCAAGACCGCGGAGGCGGCGAGTCGAACCCGGAAGGTCGCGATCGAATGACCGGGGCGGCGGGAAGGGGCAAGGGGAGACGCCTTGCCCCTTTCGGCTCTCCGGTCCGGCCGTTTTCATGGAGGAAGCCATGCCACTGACCCGGTTCGAACCCGCCAGCCGCAAGAACGTCGACCGCACGAGGGACCCCTATATCCCCCGGAAAGGCTCCCTCGAAGCCGGGGTCTGCCCGGATTGCCACGCCATCAGCCGGAAGAAGCGGTGGTATGTGGACGAGGCGGAGTACGTCACCCTCGCGCGGACCGGCGCGGTTCTTCGCCGGTGCCCGGCGTGCCGGAAGATCGCGGACGGTTTCCCTTCCGGCGTGGTGACCCTGAACGGGAAGTTTCTGCGGACCCACAGGGACGAGATCCTGACGATCGCCCGCAACGAGGAGCGCCGGGCCCGTGGAATCAATCCCCTCGAGCGGATCATGTCCGTCCGGGAGGGGGACGAGAGCGTGGAGATCCTGACGACGGACGAGAAACTCGCCCAGCGCATCGGGCGGGAGGTCCGGAAGGCGTACCGCGGGGCCGTGTCCTACAAGTGGTCGGAGGACGCCAGCCTCGTCCGGGTGCGCTGGTCACGCGATGCCTGACGAGGGGCCTTGGGTGCTCGGGGACCCGCGCGGACGTCCATTCCCGTTTGTGCGAGAATGACCATGGCAAGAGCGTACGTTCCACAGAGGAGGTTGTGATGGATTTGAACGCGCAGGCAAGACAAACCTCGACGTCGGCGATCACGCTGGAGAAGGCGTCCTTCTTCCCGAGGGTGTACGGTTGGATGGCGCTCGGGCTGCTCGTGTCGGCCGCCGCGTCGTTCGCGCTTCTCTCGTCCCCCGCGGCCATGAAGTTCGTCTTCGGGTCGAAGGCGGTCTTCTTCGGCCTCATCATCGGGGAGCTCGGGCTGGTCTTCTACCTGAGCTCGCGGGTGATGTCGATGTCGCCGGCGGCGGCGAAGGGGACGTTCCTGGTGTTCGCCGGCCTGAACGGCGTCACCCTCGCCTCCATCTTCCTGGTCTACACGGCGGGGTCGATCGCTTCCACGTTCATGGTGTCGGCGGCGACGTTCGGGGCGATGAGCGCGTACGGCATGGCGACGAAACGGGACCTGACGGGGTTCGGCAGCTTCGTCGTCATGGGTCTCTTCGGGGTCGTCATCGCGTCGGTGGTGAACCTCTTTCTCCGAAGCGAGGCGGTCTACTGGGTCACCACCTACATCGGGGTCCTGGTCTTCGTGGGGCTTTCGGCCTACGACACCTGGAAGCTGAAGCGGATGGCGGAGACGCCGGGGTACGGCGAAGCGCTCGCCAACCTGTCGATCCTCGGGGCGCTGACCCTGTACCTGGATTTCGTCAACCTCTTCCTGATGCTCCTGCGGCTGCTGGGACGGAGGAGGTAGGGGCGCCCCGGGCAAGGCATTGATGATGCGTTTGAATGAAAGTGGATGGAATCCCGACGGGCGGCGTTCGAGTTCCCTCCCCAGGGTGGCGGTCCGTGGCTGAGGACACCCGGGTACCGCTTCTGGAACACGAGCCTTCGGAACGTCCTGTCTTCACGGCGGCCAACCTGCTGGAGGCGGCCCGGATCCGGAAGAGGTTGCCCACAGTCGCCGCCCCGGCCGGATGCCTTCTGGACTTCGACGGGGAACTCGTCCAACACCTCGTCGAGACGGGAAGGGCCGTGGAGGATCCCGCCTGGCCCTGTTTCCATACGCGCCTCTTCCGTTGGCGGGAAGGGAGCACCGAATACGGTGTGATCGGCGGCACGGTCGGAGCCCCGTTCGCCGTCCTGGTCGCGGAGGAACTGTTCGCCCTGGGGTGCCGCGCCCTCGTGAGCCTCTCTTCGGCGGGGCTTGTGGCCGAACGGATTGCCCCGCCCTTCTTCCTCCTGATCGAGCGGGCATTGCGCGACGAGGGGACGAGCTGCCATTACCTGCCTCCCGTCCGGTACGCCCATGCCGATCCCTCGCTGATCGCCGCGGTCCGGGTCCGGATGTCCGGCTTGTCGATCCCTGTCCGCGCGGGTTCCTCCTGGACCACCGACGCTCCCTTCCGGGAGACGGAGAGTCTCATCGCGGCGAGGCGCCGCGAAGGGATCGTCTCCGTCGAGATGGAGGCCGCCGCGCTTCTGACCCTCGGGAAGGTCCGGAACAAGCCCGTCGTGTGCCTGGCCCACGTGACGAACTCGATGGCGACCCGGGAGGGGGACTTCGAGAAAGGCGGAAACGCGGGACTTGCGGATTCACTCTCCGTGTGCGCTGCGGCGCTCGAAGCCGCCCTGGAGGAGAACGCCGGGAGGAGGGGATGAGCCGGAAGATCTATCTCGATTTCAACGCGAGCACGCCGATCTGCCCGGCGGGGTGCGATCCGGCCGAAGCGGTCTTCACCAGCGGCGGTGTCGAGCACCCGGCCACGATCCACCCCTGCCGGTTCCTGGAAAGGCTCGGGGCGAAGGTGACCGTGCTCCCGGTGGACCGGTTCTGGATGGTGGATCCCGACGATGTCCGCAAGTCCCTCACGTCGAGGACGATCCTCATCACGGTCATGCATGCGAACAATGAGGTGGGAACGATCGAGCCGATCCCCGAGATCTCCGCCATCGCCCGCGAGGCGGGTGTTTCGTTCCACACGGACGCGGCGCAGTCCGTGGGGAAGATTCCGGCCGACGTCGAAGAACTGGGCGTGGACCTGCTTTCGGTGGCCGGGCACAAGGTGTACGCACCGAAAGGGGTCGGCGCGGAGGTTCCCTCGACGCTTCCGGGGGTCGCCGCATCGACCGGCTCGGCTTGCCACGCCGGCTCACGGAAGGGGAGGGATGCCCTCCCTTCTCAGGTCGCGCCGAGGGCCTTCGCCGCCTTCCGGACCTCCGCCGGCGCGACCCACAGGATCGCGCCGTACCGCCCTCCGCCCGCGGAAACGGCGTCGAGGGCCGTGATATTGACCCCCGCGTCCGCCAGCTTCGAAACGATCCCGGC
>Ga0208144_1000013_pt1 | contig 12560 bp, 9 predicted proteins | sample MayberryNE_TuleA_2_FD_185660 | JGI IMG/M metagenome (GOLD analysis project Ga0208144, IMG submission 185660) | Natural and restored wetland microbial communities from the San Francisco Bay, California, USA, that impact long-term carbon... | ecosystem: Environmental > Terrestrial > Soil > Wetlands... | reverse complement strand
GCCACGCGGCATCGATGACCGCCAGGTAGCGTTCGCGATCGTCGGGGTGCACCAGCTCGCGGTACTCGCTCCACGTGGTGGCGTGCTCGCCGCCCGGCAGCGCGGGGTCGCGGCCCCAGTGCAGGCGGTCGTTGTCGCGGTCCCACTCCCAGTAGGTGAGCCCCGCCGCGTCGACCGCCAGCCGCAGGCGCTCGACGCTCTCGTGCAGCGCGGTCGCCGCGCGCCGTTCCTCGCTCACGTCGCGCGCCGTCCCGGTCGCGCCGACCAGCGCGCCGCGCGCGTCGCGCAGCGGCACGGCGTTGAACGACAGGTCGACCTGCGAGCCGTCATGCCGCAGGTGGCGCGTCTCGTGGCGAAACACCGTCTCGCCGGCGAGGACGCGGCCGAACACCGCGATGTCCCGCTCGCGCAGCGTCGGCGTCGCGCTCTCGTGGAACGCGCGGCCGAGGAGCGCGGCCGGCGCGCAGCCGTAGATGCGGCGCACGGCCTCGGGGTTGAGATAGGTCCAGCGCCCTGCCGCGTCCATCGACCAGACGAGGTCGTTCGAGGTCTCGACCAGGCTGCGGTACAGCGCCTCGCTCTGCTTGAGCGCCTGCTCCGCGGCGCGCCGCTCGGCCACGTCGGAGAATACGACGATCGCCGCCTCCTGCGGCGCCGCCGGGTTCAGGGTGCGTGCCCAGACGCGGCACCACAGCATCGTGCCGTCCTTGCGCCGCAGCTCGCCGTCGCCTTCGTACAGCGACCCGTCGCGCAGGCGCTCGTACATGGCCGCGCCCCCGTGCCAGGCCGCATCGCTCGCATAGAGCACGCGCGCCGTGCGCCCCGCCAGCTCGCCGGGGCCGTAGCCCAGCATGCGCTCGAGCGGCGCGTTGCAGCGGCTGATGACGCGGTCCTCCACGAACGCCACGCCCACCGGCAGCGCGTCGAGCACCAGGTCCTTCTCGGCGAGCGCGGCCTGGTAGCCGGCCTGCGCGCGCCTCAGGTCGGAAACGTCCATGAACACGCTCACCGAGCCACCGCGCCGCGTAGCGACGAAGCGGCCCTGGCGCCAGCGGCCGTCCCGTGTCCGGTACTGGCGCACGTTGTCCGGGCGCCGGCGCCGCGCCATGCGCTCCTCGATCCACGCTTCGCGCTCGGGCGCCTGCCCGGGCGGGAACAGCTCCGCGTCGTACGCCGCCTGCGCGATCTCGCGGTAGGGCGTGCCCGCGAGCGCGGCGGCGTCGCGGCCGTTCCCGTAGAGTTGCGCGTACGTGTCGTTGCATACGGCGAGCCGGTCCTGCTCGTCGAACACGGCGATGCCCTCGGGGAAGCCCTCGATCGCATCGCGCAGGCGCGCCTCGCTTTGCGCCATCCGCTCGAGCAGCGCCTCCTTGCCGACGCGCGCGCGCAGCGCGCCGGCGACGTTGCCGTGCATGTCGCGGTACACGCGCACCATCGCCGCGGCGAACACCACGACGAAGAGGGCGAGCAGCGGATAGGTGTGCCCCGGCTGCAGCGCGAGTTGCAGCGCGAGAGCGAGGATCGGCGGCACGCAGAAGCCGTAGAAGGCGATCGGGCTCGCCGCGTACACGCCCGCGGCGCCGGTGACCGCGCCGCCGACCACCAGGATCACCGCCATCTGCAGCAGCGGGTCCGCTGCCGGGAAGAACGCCGCCGGCGGCGCCGCCCACAGCAATCCCGCGACGAGCGCACCGGCCGCAAAACGCGCCTCCCACCGGTGCGGCGCGAGACGCTCCGGCCGCGACGTGTACGCGCGGTGCAGCGCGACGCGCGCCAGCGTCAGCGCGAGCAATGCGCCATACCAGCCGAGCAGCGTGGCCGCCGGCGCGCTGCCCCAGAGCAGCGCCAGCAGGACGGCACCGGCCGCGAGCGTCGTCGCATACACCGCCTTGGAGACGCCGAACAGTGCTTCGACGCGAGCGGCGTCGACGCGTGCGGCCTCGAGCCCCAGCTCAAGCGGCGCCGGCGCGTTCAACCTGCACCCTGCAATCGTAGAAGGTCGCGCCGCCGCCGAGATCGGCGGTACGCTGCGCGGTGAGGTTGTTGGCGTTGCCGCGGTCGGGGGCGTGCTTCTTCCACCACACCGAGGGCGCCACGACGACGCCCGGTCGCGGCCGGTCGTTGATGCGCACGCGCAGCCGCAGGGTGCCGCGGGCGTTGAACACGCGCACCATCTCGCCGTCGCGGATGCCGCGCGCCGCGGCGTCCGCCGCGTGCATCTCCAGGCGCGGCTCGCCTTCCAGGTCGCGGAAGCGCTTCAGGTGCGCGAAGCTGGAATTGAGGAAGTTGCGCGCCGGCGGCGAGACGAACTGCAGCTCGCCCGGCGCCGCGCCTTCCGCCGGCGGGTTGTAGAACGGCAGCGGATCGAGGCCCTGCTGTTCGAGCGCCGCGCTGTAGAACTCGCACCTGCCCGAGGGCGTGGGGAAGCCGCCCGCGGCGAAGGGCGCGAAGCGCGCCGGCACGTCGAGGCGCTGCCAGCCCGCGCGCTTCATCGCCTCCCAGTCGATGCCGCGCATGCGCGGCGCGGACGAGGCGAGCGCCGTGCGGCAGATGTCCTCGTCGCTGTCGCGAAAGCACGGCTCCGCGAATCCCATGCGCGCGGCGAGGCGCCGGAACACTTCCGAATTGGGCAGCGACTCGCCGACCGGCGCGATCGCCGGATTGTTGGCCACCGCGTAGAGATGGCCGTAGGACTTGTGCACGTCGGTGTGCTCGAGCTGCGTGGTCGCGGGCAGCACCAGGTCGGCATAGTCCGCGGTATCCGTCATGAACGAATCCATCACCACGCAGTAGAGATCCTCGCGCCGGAAGCCCGCCAGCACCTTCTCCGAGTCCGGGCACACCGCCACGGGGTTGTTGTTGTAGACGATCACCGCCTTGACCGCGGGCTGCGCCGCGGTGAGCGCTTCGCCGACCTGTGCGTGGTTGACGACGCGCGGCCTGCGCCCGCCGAGCAGGTCGGGGCGCTCGAGCGCCGCGTGGTCGAAACCGTAGAAGTCCGCCGTGGTGAGGACGATGCCGCCCGCCGCTTCGCGCCAGGCGCCGGTGAGCGCCGGCAGGCAGGCGATGGTGCGCGCGGCAATGCCGCCGCCCGCGTGCCGCTGCATGCCGTAGTTGAGCCGGATGGCCGCCGGCTTCGCGGTGCCGTAGTCCCGCGCGAGCTGCACGATCTCCCCGACGGCCAGGCCGCAGACGTCCGCGGCCCATTGCGGCGTGTACTGCTGCACGCGCTCGGCGAGCGCCTCGAAGCCGAGCGTGTAGCGCGCGATGTAGTCGCGATCGAGCAGCCCCTCCGCGACCAGCACGTGCATCAGGGCGAGCGCCAGCGCGCCGTCGGTGCCGGGGAGCAGCGCCACATGCTGCGTGCACTTTTCCGCCGAGAGGCTCCTGTAGGGGTCGATCGCCACCACTTTCGCGCCGCGGCGCTTCGCTTCCTGCACGCGCGACCACAGGTGCAGGTTCGACACCACCGGGTTCGCACCCCACAGCAGGATGAGCCGGGCCTCGTCGAAGCGCTCCGGGTCCATGCCCACCGAACCGCCGAGCGTCGCCTTGATGCCCGCCTTGCCGGCCGACGAGCACAGCGTGCGGTCGAGGATCGAGGCGCCGAGGCGGTGAAAGAAGCGCCGGTCCATCGAGCTGTACTGCACCATGCCCATGGTGCCGGCGTAGCTGAGCGGCAGGATCGCTTCCGGGTTCTCGTCGGCGAGCGCCTTGAGGCGTGCGGCGATCTCGTCGAGCGCCGCATCCCAGGAGATGCGCTCGAAGCGGCCGCTGCCCTTGGGACCGGCGCGCTTGAGCGGGTGCATGAGCCGATCGGGCGCGTAGGTGCGCTCGAGGTAGTGCGCCACCTTGGTGCAGAGCGTGCCCTGCGTGAACGGCATCGACGGATCGCCCTGGATCTTCACGGCGACGCCGTCCTCCACGGTCACCAGCATGCCGCAGGTGTCGGGGCAATCGTGCGGGCAGGCGGCGCGGACCAGCATTCGCGAAATACTACCCCTGCATCGCCTCGTCGAGGAGCTCGATCCAGTGCGCGACCGGCACCTTCGCGCCCGTTTGCAGATGCACAAGGCAGCCGATGTTCGCCGTGACGATGCCCACCGGCAGGCCGCTTTGCAGCGCCGCGAGCTTGCGCCCGCGCAATTGATTCGCCAGCGCCGGCTGCAGGATCGAGTAGGTGCCCGCGGAGCCGCAGCACAGGTGCGCCTCCGGCACCGGCGCCAGCTCGAACCCCGCGCGCGCGAGCAGCCCCTCGGCGCGCCCGCGCAGCTGCTGGCCGTGCTGCAGCGAGCAGGGGGAGTGGAAAGCGATGCGGCCGAGGCCGGAACGCTCGGCGATCGCCGCGGGCGGAATCACCTCGCTCGGGTCGCGGGCGAGCGCCGCGATGCGCGCGGCCTTTTCGCGATACGCGGGGTCATGCGCGAGGGTGTGGCCGAATTCCTTCACCGTCGAGCCGCAGCCGCTTGCCGTCACCACGATCGCTTCGACCTCGCCGCGCTCGACATAGGGCCACCAGGCGTCGATCAGCGCGCGCATGTCGTCGCGCCCGCCGTCCTGGTCGTTGAGGTGAAAGCGCAGCGCGCCGCAGCAGCCGGCGCCCGGCGCCTCGATGAGCGACACGCCCGCGCGGTCCAGGACGCGCGCCGACGCCGCATTGATGCGCGGCGCGAGCGCCGGCTGCACGCAGCCGGCGAGCGCGAGCATCCTGCGCGAGTGGCGCGGCGCGGGCCACGGGCCGGCGGCTGCCGCCGGCGCCGGCACGAGGCGCGGGAAGAGGAACCGGAACCGCCGGCCCAGGCCGAGCAGCGCGCCGAACAGCGCCCGTCGCGGCAGCGCGAAGGCGAGCGCGGCGCGCCGGGCGCGCTGCCAGGGCGAGCGCGGCACGCGCGCCTCGACCACGCCCCGGCCGATGTCGGCGAGGCGCCCGTACTGCACGCCCGAGGGGCACGTGGTCTCGCAGGCGCGGCAGGTGAGGCAGCGGTCCAGGTGCAGCTGCGTGCGCGCCGTCGGCGCCGCGCCCTCCAGCACCTGCTTCACCAGATAGATGCGGCCGCGCGGCCCGTCGAGCTCGTCGCCGAGCAGCTGGTAGGTCGGGCAGGTGGCGGTGCAAAACCCGCAGTGCACGCACTTGCGCAGGATGGCGTCGGCCTCCCGGCCCTCGGGCGTGTCGCGGATGAAAGCGGCGAGTGCGGTCTGCATCGGCGCGCCGCTATACTCGTTGTATGCAAACGTTGGTCATCCTGGTCGCCCTCGGCGCGCTGATCGGAATCGTGGCGTGGGTGGTCATCGTCTTGCGCAAGTTCGAGGCGCGCAAGGCCTTCGAGCGCGAGCGCGAGGCGCAGTTCGTCGCCGAGATGCTGCGCGCCAAGCCGCAGGCGGCAAAGCCGCCGGCGCCGCCGGCCCCGCCGGCCGCCGCCGCCCCGGCCGCCGCGCCAACCGCACCCGGCGACCCGATCACGGCCGCCGGCGAAGCGATCCGCAGCGCGCTCGCCGGCGGACGCGGCGCGGACGCCGCGAAGGCGTTTCTCGCCGTCGTGGCCGAGCGCACCCGGCTCACGCTCGAGCCGGCGATCTGGGAAGGACTGGGGCGCGCGCTGCTCTCGCAGGGCACGTACCTGGAGGCGGCGTGGGCGCTGCACGCCGGCGCGGCGCTCGGCGGCGACGCGGCGGGCGCCCAGAAGCGCCTCGTCGAGGTGGCCGTGCGCGCGGGCGACGCCGGCCAGGCGCAGCACGCGCTCAAGCTGTACGCGACGCTGCTCGCCAAGTACCCGCAGTCGCAATACGCCGACTTCGTGCGCGCCAACATGAAGGAGCAGGAAAAGAAACTGTCCAAGGCGTAGCGCGGCGCTAGAAGTCCGGATACAGGCGGCCGGGATTGAACACGCCCGCCGGGTCGAACGCGGCCTTCAGCTCGCGGTGCAGCCGGGCGATGGCGGGCGCGAGCGGCGCGAATACCCCGGCCGACTTGTCGCCGCCCCGGAACAGCGTCGCGTGGCCGCCGGCGCGCGCCGCGGCCGCGCGCACGGTCGCGGCCTCGGCGCCCGAGCGCAGCCAGCGCAACGCGCCGCCCCACTCGACGAGCGGCGCGCCCGCCAGATCGAGCGGCGCCGCGGTCGCGGGCACCGAAAGGCGCCACAGCGGCGCGCCGCCCGCGAAATAGGGATCGGTGTGGTCGCGGATGCCCGACCAGAAGCGCTCGGCCGCCGCGTCCTCGAGCGCTTCGCCGCCGAGCTTGCCGGCGCCGGCCTGCACCGCGCGCCCGGCGCCCGAGAGCCGCACGCTGAGCTCGCCGTCGCGCCAGGCGCTTGCCGAGACGGGCTGCCCGGCGCCCGCCCACCGGCTGAGCGCCTCGAGCGCCTTGTCCTGCGGCATCTCGAGCCGCAGCGTGCGCTCGGCCGCGGGCCGCGGCAGCACCTTGAGCGACACCTCCACGATCAGGCCGAGCACGCCGAGCGAGCCCGCGAGCAGGCGCGAGACGTCGTAGCCGGCGACGTTCTTCATCACCTGTCCGCCGAAGGCGAGCTCGCGCCCGCTGCCGTCGATGAGGCGCGCGCCGAGCACGAAATCGCGCAGCGCGCCGGCGGCCGCGCGCCGCGGCCCGGAAAGCCCCGCCGCGACGCACCCGCCGACGGTCGCGGCGCCGCCGAAGTGGGGCGGCTCGAAGGCAAGCATCTGCCCGTGCGCGGCGAGCGCGTCTTCGAGCTCGGCGAGCGGCGTGCCGCAGCGCGCCGTCACCACCAGCTCGGTGGGCTCGTAGGAAACGATGCCGGCGTGCTCGCGCGTATCGAGGATTTCGCCGCGCGGCGCGCCGCCGTAGAAGTCCTTGCTGCCGCCGCCGCGCAGCCGCAGCGGCGCGGCGCGGCCGGCCGCCTCGCGGATGCGCTCGCGCAGGCGCTCGGGCATCAGAAGCGCGGCAGGCCCGGATGCGCCGCGGCGGCTGCGGCATGCACGTGCCGGTGCCCGAACTCCGCGCAGCGCGCGAGCGTCGGCACCGCCTTGCCGGGATTGAGCAGGCCCGCCGGGTCGTACGCGCGCTTCACGGCGTGGAACAGCGCCAGCTCCGCGTCGCGGAACTGCGCGCACATCTGGTCGATCTTCTCCACGCCCACGCCGTGCTCGCCGGTGATGGTGCCGCCCACGGCGACGCATTTTTCCAGCACCTCCGCCGCGAACGCCTCGGTGCGCTTCAGCTCGGCGGCGTCGTTGGCGTCGAACAGGATCAGCGGGTGCAGGTTGCCGTCGCCGGCGTGGAACACGTTCGGGCAGCGCAGCCCGTATTTCTTCTCCATGTCGCCGATGAAGCCGAGGACCTCGCCCAGGCGCTTCCTCGGAATGGTGCCGTCCATGCAGTAGTAATCGGGCGAGATGCGACCCATCGCCGGGAACGCCGCCTTGCGGCCCGACCAGAAGCGCAGCCGCTCGGCCTCGTCGCGCGACACCGTGAGCCGCGTGGCGCCGGCGCGCGTCAGCACCTCGCACAGCTGCGCGATCTCGTCCTCGACTTCCTCGGGCAGCCCGTCGGCCTCGGCGAGCAGGATCGCCGCGGCTTCGAGGTCGTAGCCCGCGCCGACGAACTCCTCGACGGCGCGGGTCGCGGGCCGGTCCATCATTTCCAGGCCCGCCGGAATGAGGCCCGCCGCGATCACGGCGGCGACCGCGTCGCCCGCCTTCTGCACGTCGCCGAACGAAGCCATGACCACGCGCGCCGCGGGCGGCCTGGGCAGCAGCTTCACCGTGATCTCGGTGACCACGGCGAGCATGCCCTCCGAGCCGACGACGAGCGCGAGCAGGTCGAGGCCCGGCGCATCGAGCGCCTCGGCGCCGAAATCGAGCGGCTCGCCGTCGGCGGCGTAGCCGCGCACGCGCAGCACGTTGTGCACCGTGAGGCCGTACTTCAGGCAGTGCACGCCGCCCGAGTTCTCCGCCACGTTGCCGCCGATGGTGCAGGCGATCTGGCTCGACGGGTCGGGCGCGTAGTACAGGCCGAACGGCGCGGCGGCGTCCGAGATGGCGAGGTTGCGCACGCCCGGCTGCACGATTGCGATGCGCGCCGCGGGATCGACGCGCAGGATGCGCATGAACTTGGCGAGCGACAGCAGCACGCCGTCGCCCGGCGGCAGCGCGCCGCCCGAGAGGCCCGTGCCCGCGCCGCGCGGCACCACGGGCACCTGCAGCGCATGGCAGGCGCGCAGGATTTCCTGCACTTGCGCCTCGGTCTCCGGCAGCGCCACCACCATCGGCACCTGGCGGTACGCGGTGAGCCCGTCGCACTCGTAGGGTCGCGTGTCCTCGTGCTGCCACAGCACGGCGCGCTCCGGCAGGAACGCGCGCAGCGCCTGCGCCACCGCGCGCTGGCGCTCGCGGCCCGCTACAGGTAGCGCTTCGCCCATGCCAGCCCGGCAACCGTGTCGCCCTTCGGCACGTACTCGCAGCCGACCCACCCGCGGTACCCCAGGCGATCGATATGCGGCAGCAGGAAGTCGAAATTGATCTCGCCCGTGCCCGGCTCGTGCCGGTCGGGCACGTCGGCGAGCTGCACATGGCCGATCCTCGGCAGCAGCCGCTCGATCGTCCTGGCGAGGTCGCCCTCGACGATCTGCATGTGGAAGATGTCGTATTGCAGCAGCGCGTTGTCGGCGCCGACGGCGTCCAGCACCTCGATCGCCTGGCGCGACGTGTTGAGGAAGAAATCCGGAATGGTGCGCGGGTTGGCCGGCTCGGTGAGCAGCACGAGGCCCGCGGCCTTGAGCTGCGCCGCCGCGTAGCGCAGATTTTCCACCAGCGTCTCGAACAGCAGCTCGGGCGCCACGCCCGCGGGCGCGATGCCGGCGAGCGCGTTCAGGCGCGGGCAGCCCGCGGCCTTCGCGTACTCGATGGCGCGCGCCACGCCGTCGCGGAATTCGGCCACGCGTGACGGCTGGCAGGCGATGCCGCGGTCGCCCTTGCCCGCATCGCCGCCCGGAAGATTGTGCAGCACCACCTCCACGCCCGCCGCGCGCGCGCGAGCGGCGATCTCGGCCGCGGCGCCGAAGGCGTAGGGGAACTGGTACTCCACGTACCGGAACCCGGCGCGCGCCGCGGCCGCGAAGCGCTCGAGAAACGGTGCTTCTGCGAACATCAGCGAAATATTGGCGGCCAGCCGGGGCATGCCCGCTTATGTTAGCTAAGATTGTGCCTGCACGAGAAGAAAACAGCCCACGTTGCCGCTTCCGTCCGCTTTGCCGCGCGTTCTCCCGTTCCTCGCCTGGTGGCCGCGCGTCACCCGCGCCACGCTGCGCGCCGACGCCACCGCCGCGCTGATCGGCGCCATCGTCGTGCTGCCGCAGGGCGTCGCCTTCGCCACGCTCGCGGGCCTGCCGCCCGCCCAGGGCCTGTACTGCGCCATGGTGCCCACCGTGATCGCGGCGCTGTTCGGCTCTTCGCTGCATGCGGTGTCGGGTCCGACCAACGCGGTCTCGCTGATGGTGCTCGCCTCGCTCGCGCCGCTCGCCGCGATCGGCGCGCCGGAGTACGTTGCCATGGCGCTGACGCTGGCGCTGATGTGCGGCATCCTGATTCTCGCCATGGGCGTGTTCCGGCTCGGCACGCTGGTGCGCTTCGTCGCCGACGGCGTGATCATCGGCTTCACCGCCGGCCTGGGCCTGCTGATCATCGTCAGCCAGCTCGCCCCGCTGGTCGGCGCGCACACGGAGCCGCACAGCGCCTTCCTCGCCATGGCGCGCGCGTCCCTGTCGCACCTGCACGAGGCGCGCCCCTGGGCGCTCGCGGTGGGCGTGGTGACGCTCGCCGCCGGCGCTCTCGGCGCTCGCCTCACGCGCCGCGTGCCGCCCATTGTGGTCGCGACGATCGCCGGGACCGCGTTCGCGGTCGCCGTCAACGCGCTGCTCGGCGCCGAGGCCACCGGCATCCGCAGCATCGGCGCGCTGCCCGGCGCTCTGCCGCCGCTGTCGTGGCCCGACCTGTCCGCGGCGACCCTGCTCAACCTGTCGGGGCCGGCGCTCGGCGTCACCATCCTCGCCGTGACGCAGGCGCTCGCCATCGTGCGCGCCATCGCGCTGCGCTCCGGCCAGCGCATCGACGCCAACCAGGAGCTGATCGGCCAGGGACTGGCGAACATCGGTGCGGCCTTCTTCTCCGGCTACCCGACCAGCGCCTCGGTCAACCGCTGCGGCATCAACTACGACGCAGGGGCGCGCACGCCGCTGTCGGCGGTGTTCTCGGCAGTGGCGCTGGTGCTGCTGCTCGTCGCCCTGGCGCCGCTCGCGACGCACCTGCCGCTGCCGGCGATCGCCGCGCTGCTGATCCTCGCCGGCTGGGGCCTGATCGATTTCGCGCAGATCCGCCGCTACCTGCGCGCGAGCCGGCAGGAAGCCGCGGTGCTCGGCACGAGCTTCGCGGCGACGCTGGTGATGCCCCTGCCCTACGCCATTCTCGCCGGCGTCATCGCCTCGCTCATCGTCTACCTGAACCGGACCTCGCGCCCGCAGATGCGCGCCGTGGCCCCCGACCCGCGCCACAGCGTGCGCCGCTTCGGCCCGGTGGCGCAGGGCATCACCGAGTGCCCGCAGCTCAAGATCATGGCGGTCGAGGGCTCGATCTACTTCGGCGCCGTGGAGCACGTCGCCACGCACCTCGACACGCTGCGCGAGGTCGCGCGCGAGCAGAAGCACCTGCTGGTGGTGGCGCGCAACATCAACTTCCTCGACGTGGCGGGCGCCGAGGCGCTGGCGCGCGAAGCGCGTGCGCGCCGCTGGATCGGCGGGCGGCTGTGGCTGCAGGGACTGCGCCAGCCGGCGGAGCGCGTCCTGCGCCACGGCGGCTTCCTCGGCGAGATCGGGGAGGACGCGGTGTTCCGCGACAAGCGCGAGGCCATCGCACGCATCTTCGAGGCGCTCGACCCCGGCGTGTGCGCGCGCTGCCGCGCGCGCATCTTCGAGGAGTGCCCGGCGCGGCCGCTGCGCGAGGACGCCTGAGGGCGCCGGTTGCTTTTCCCGGGGCGGGCGGCATAGACTGTCCGCCACCATTCCGGAGGGGGTACCCATGAAAGCCAGGCTCGCCATCGTCGCTTGCGCCGCCGCTCTTGCCAGCGGCGCGGCACACGCCCAGTCCACGCTCGATGCGGTCAAGTCGAAGGGCTACCTGCAGTGCGGCGTCAACACCGGGCTCGCCGGTTTCTCGCAGCCCGACGCGCGCGGCGTCTGGAAGGGCCTGGACGTCGATGCCTGCCGCGCCGTGGCCGCGGCCGTGTTCGGCGACGCTTCCAAGGTGCGCTTCACGCCGCTCACCGCGCAGCAGCGCTTCACCGCGCTGCAGTAGGGCGAGATCGACATGCTGTCGCGCAACACCACCTGGACGCTGTCGCGCGACACCAGCCTCGGGCTCAACTTCGTCGGCACCAACTACTACGACGGACAGGGGTTCATGGTGCCGAAGAAGCTCGGCGTGACGAGCGCCAAGCAGCTGAACGGCGCCACCATCTGCGTGCAGCCCGGCACCACGACCGAGCTCAACCTCGCCGACTACTTCCGCGCCAACAAGATGACCTTCAAGCCGGTGGTCATCGAGAAGCTCGAGGAGGTCACCAACGCCTACTTCTCGGGCCGCTGCGATGTGTACACCACCGACGTCTCCGGCCTGGTGTCGACGCGCGGCTCGCGCGCACCGAACCCCGCGGACCACGTCATCCTGCCGGAGGTGATCTCGAAGGAGCCGCTCGGGCCCGTGGTGCGCCACGGCGACGACCGCTGGTTCGACATCGTCAAGTGGTCGCTGTTCGCGATGCTCGAGGCCGAGGAGCTGGGCCTCACCTCGAAGAATATCGACCAGAACCTGAACAGCACCAACCCCGCGATCCAGCGCTTCGTCGGCGCGAGCGGCGGCCTCGGCAAGATGCTTTCGCTCGACGACCGCTGGGCCTATAACATCATCAAGCAGGTCGGCAACTACGGCGAGTCGTTCGACGCCAACCTGAAGCCGCTCGGCTTCGACCGCGGCCTGAACAACCTCTGGACCCATGGCGGCCTGATGTACGCGCCGCCGCTGCGATAGAGCGCCCCGTGCGCTGGCGCGCCGCCGCCCTCCAGGCCCTCCTGGTGGCGGCGGTGGTGGCCGTCGTCTGGCTGCTGGCGACGATCACCGCCCAGAATCTCGAAGCGCGCAGGATCGCGAGCGGCTTCGGCTTCCTGCAGCGCGAAGCCGGCTTCGAGATCGGCGAGACGCCGTTCCTCGCCTACAGCGCCGCCGACACCTATGCGCGCGCGATCGCCGTCGGGCTGATCAACACCTTCCGCGTCGCGCTGATCGGCATCGTGCTCGCCACGGTGCTCGGCACGCTGATCGGGCTGGCGCGGCTGTCGCGCAATTGGCTGCTGGCGAGGCTCGCCACCGGCTACGTCGAGCTGCTGCGCAACGTGCCGCTGCTGGTGCAGCTGTTCTTTCTCTACGTCATCATCACCGAGAACCTGCCGGGCCCGCGCCAGGCGCTGCATCCGCTGCCGGGGGTATTCCTCAGCAACCGTGGCATCGCCTTCCCGGTCCTGGAGCCCGATCCGGTCCAC
>Ga0208144_1000011_pt1 | contig 12809 bp, 20 predicted proteins | sample MayberryNE_TuleA_2_FD_185660 | JGI IMG/M metagenome (GOLD analysis project Ga0208144, IMG submission 185660) | Natural and restored wetland microbial communities from the San Francisco Bay, California, USA, that impact long-term carbon... | ecosystem: Environmental > Terrestrial > Soil >... | reverse complement strand
CGCGGAAGAAGAAGGTGGGGACTATCATCAGCGACAAGATGGACAAGACCGTCGTCGTCCGTGTGGAGAGACTGGTCCCGCACGACGTCTATAAAAAATATGTGCGGCGCCGGGTAAACTTCAAGGCGCACGACGAGAAGAACGAGTTCCGGGTCGGGGACCGGGTCGAGATCGTCGAGACGCGGCCGATGAGCAGGGACAAGCGGTGGCGCGTCACCCGGCTGATCGAGCGCCTCGCCGCCCAGTGAGCCGAAAAATACCGGCGGAGATGATGAGATGATCCAGATGCAAACCATGCTCGACGCGGCCGACAACTCGGGTGCGAAGCGTTTATGCTGCATCAAGGTGCTGGGGGGCAGCCGCCGGCGGTACGCGGGCGTGGGCGACATCATCGTCGTCAGCGTCAAGGAGGCGATTCCCAACAGCAAGGTGAAGAAGGGGGACGTCCACAAGGCGGTCGTCGTACGCACCGTAAAGGAGATCGGCCGGGCGGACGGCAGCTTCCTTCGCTTCGACCAGAACTCCGCCGTTCTCGTCAATCCTCAGGGGGAGCCGATCGGGACCCGGATCTTCGGACCCGTCGCCCGCGAGTTGCGCGCGAGGAAGTACATGAAGATCATCTCCCTCGCGCCGGAAGTCCTGTGAGCCGGGGGGGCGGAATGGAAGCCGCGAAGAAGATGCAGATCCGGAAGAACGACATCGTCAAGGTGATCGCGGGACGGGAGAAGGGGAAAGTCGGCCGGGTTCTCAAGGTCGACCGCGAGAAGGCCAGGATCTTCGTCGAGAAACTGAACCTGGTGAAGCGGCACACGAAGCCCGGGAAGACGACCCCGCAGGGCGGGATCGTGGAGAAGGAGGCGCCGTTATCCTACTCCAACGTCCTCATCATGTGCGACAAGTGCAACAAGCCGACCCGGATCGCCATGGCGGTCGACGGCGCGGGGAAACGCAGCCGCGTCTGCAAGAGGTGCGGGGACGTTCTCGAGACGAAAAAGAAGTGAAAGGATACCTCCGCCGGCACGGCGGATGGGGGTGATCGGAGATGGCGAGACTGCAGGACCAGTACAAGGCGGATATCGTTCCCAGGCTGAAGGAGAAGTTCGGGTACCGGAACGTGATGCAGGTGCCGAAGCTCTCCAAGGTCGTCGTGAACATGGGGCTCGGCGACGCGATCGAGAACGTCAAGGTGATCGAGACCGCCGCCGCCGAGATCGGCATCGTCACCGGCCAGAAGCCCGTGGTCACCAAGGCGCGCAAGAGCATCGCGAACTTCAAGCTGCGGGAGGGGATGCCCATCGGCGTCATGGTCACGCTCCGGCGGGACCGCATGTACCACTTCCTCGACAAGCTGATCACGATCGCCCTTCCGCGCGTGCGCGACTTCAAGGGGGTTTCCACGAGAGGATTCGACGGGCGGGGCAACTATACGCTGGGGATCAGGGAACAGATCATGTTCCCGGAAGTGAATTACGACAAGATCGACAAGATCCGCGGGATGAACATCACCATCGTGACCACGGCCCGGACCGACGAGGAAGGCCTCGAGCTTCTTCGGCTCATGGGGATTCCCTTCCGGGCGTAAGCAAGAGAGGAGAGCGCACGTTGGCCAAGAAATCGATCGTCGCCAAGGCAAAACGGGCACCGAAATTCGCTGTCCGGAAATACAACCGGTGTCCGCGGTGCGGGAGGCCGCGCGCGTTCTACCGGAAGTTCCAGCTGTGCCGGATCTGCCTGCGGCAGCTCGCCCTTCGCGGGGAGCTGCCCGGCGTGGTCAAGGCGAGCTGGTAGGGGGAGGGAAGACAATGGCGAACACCGACCACGTGTCGGACATGCTGACGCGGCTGCGGAACGCCCAGCAGGCGCGATTCGAGCAGCTGGAGCTCCCGTCGACGAACATCCTCCACGGGATCACGCAGATCCTGAAGGAGGAGGGGTTCATCAAGGGATACCGCGTCGTGACGGAGAAGAACGCGAGCCGTCTTCGCATCGCGCTGAAATCGTCTCCGGAGACGGGGTACGCCATCAAGGGGATCCGCCGGATGAGCCGGCCGGGGCGGCGCCTCTACGTCGGAAAGGACGAGATCCCGACGGTGAAGAACGGGTTCGGCATCGCCATCGTCTCCACGTCGCGCGGCGTCATGACGGGGGAGAAGGCGAGGAAGCTTTCGATCGGAGGCGAGCTGCTTTGCGAGATCTGGTAGGCCGCGTCCGGGTTCTTTCCCACGAGGAGCGAAACGATGTCGAGAATCGGTAAAAGGCCCGTGGCGCTTCCCGCCGGGGTCAAGGTGGAGACGGCGAACGGGGTGCTGACCGTCACCGGGAAAAACGGGCAGCTCGCCCGGCCGATCCCGGGGAAGGTGGCGGTGGAAGTGAAGGATGGGACGGCGACGGTCGTTCTCCTCGACGAGAACGCCGGAAATCTCTACGGCATGTACCGGACCCTGCTCGCCAACATGGTGCAGGGGGTTACGGAAGGGTTCCTGCGGGTCCTGGAGATCGTCGGGGTCGGTTACAAGGCGGAGTCCAAGGGGGGCGCGCTTCACCTGGCGCTGGGGTATTCCCACCCGGTGGTTTTTCCCCTGCCGAAGGGAGTGACCGCGCAGGTCGAATCGAACACCGTGATCAAGCTCAGCGGGTTCGACAAGGAACTGCTCGGGGAAACGGCCGCCCGTGTCCGGAGCCTCCGGAAGCCGGACGTGTACAAGAACAAGGGAATCCGCTACCGCGGCGAACGGCTGATCAAGAAGGTCGGAAAGGCGGCGGGCAAGTAGTGGACGACACGCAATTCCTTTCGATGGGGATCCGAACGCCATGAGCCAGAGAAATCAGCGGGAAACCGCGCGACAGAACCGGAAAAGCAGGATCCGGAAGCGGATCTTCGGCACCGAACAGCGCCCGCGGTTGTCCGTCTTCCGCAGCGCGAAGCACATCTACGCACAGCTGGTGGTCGACTCCACGGGATCCACCATCCTCGCGGCATCCACCCTCTCCCCGGACATCCGGGCCGAGATCGGGGACCTCGACAAGAGCGACGCCGCGAAGAAGGTCGGCCAGTGGATCGGGAAAAAGGCGATGGAGAAGAATATCCGGCGGGTGGTGTTCGACAGGAACGGGTTCCTTTACCATGGTCGCATCAAGGCGCTGGCGGACGGCGCCCGCGAATCCGGGCTGGTATTCTGAAAACGGGCGCACACTTGCGCGAGGGGACGGGGGGGAAGGCTTGAAAAGAGTCGATCCGGAAGGGCTGGAGTTAAAGGACCGCGTCGTGCACATCAGCCGCGTCGCCAAGGTCGTGAAGGGCGGACGCCGATTCTCCTTCAGCGCGGTCGTCGTCGTCGGCGACGCCAACGGGCACGTCGGGACGGGTCTCGGGAAGGCGAACGAGGTCCCGGACGCGATCCGCAAGGCGGTGCAGAACGCCAAGCGGTCGTTGATCGTGGTTCCGCTGGTGGAAGGCACCATACCCCACGGGGTGGTCGGCGAATACGGGGCCGCGAAGGTCGTCATCCGCCCCGCCTCCCCGGGGACCGGCGTCATCGCGGGCGGCGGGGTCCGCGCCGTGATCGAGTCCAGCGGGATCTCGAACATCCTGACGAAATCTCTCGGGAGCAACAATCCCCACAACCTCGTGAAGGCGACGATCGAGGGGCTTTCCCAGCTGCGGACGGCCGCGCAGATCTCCGCGGTCCGGGGACCGAGAGAGGAAGAGGCGACGGCATGAGCGGAAAACTGCGCATCACCCTCGTTCGCGGGCTGAGCGGACGCACCGCGTACCACCGCAAGGTCGTCCGGGGACTCGGGATCACCCGGTTGAACCGTCCCGTCGTGCGGATGGACACGCCCGAGATCCGGGGGATGGTGGAAAAAGTCAAGTTCCTCGTCCGGACGGAAGAGGCGGGAGAGTCGTCATGAAACTCACGGATCTCCGCCCCGCGAAAGGGGCGAAAAGCGCGCGGAAGCGCGTCGGCCGGGGGGAAGGCTCCGGGCTCGGGAAGACGTCCGGCAAGGGGAACAAGGGGCTCAAGGCGCGCAGCGGCGGCGGGACGAAGCCCGGCTACGAGGGCGGACAGATGCCTCTCCAGCGGCGCCTCCCGAAGCGCGGGTTCGTCAACGTCTTCCGCGAGGAGATGGCGATCGTCAACGTGAAGGAGCTGAACCGGTTCGAGGCCGGCGCCGTCGTCGACGCGGGCGCCCTCCGGCGGGCGGGACTGGTGAAAGGCGGCTGCCAGGGGGGGATCAAGCTTCTCGGGAACGGCGAGGTAACCCGGAAACTCACCGTCAAGGTCGACCGCGCCAGCAGGGCGGCGGTCGAGAAGGTCGCCGCCGCCGGCGGCACCGTGGAGGTCTGACCCGGTGCTCGACGGCTTCCAGAACATAACGAGGGTCCCCGAGCTCAAGCGCCGGATCCTCGTCACGGGGCTCCTGCTCATCGTCTACCGCATCGGGATCCACATCCCCACGCCGGGGATCGACAACCTCGCGTTGAAGGCGGTGTTCGACGCGCAGGCGGGGACGCTCTTCGGGCTGATCGACATGTTCTCCGGCGGGGCGCTCGCCCGCTTCTCCATCTTCACCCTCGGGATCATGCCGTACATCAGCTCCTCGATCATCCTCCAGCTGCTGACGGTCGTCATCCCGCAGCTGGAGAAGCTCTCCAAGGAAGGGGAGCTCGGCCGGCGGAAAATCACGCAGTACACCCGGTACGGAACGATCGTCCTGTCCGTGATCCAGGGGATGGGCATCGCCGTCGGGCTGGAAAGCGTCTCGGCCGGGGCGGGTTCCGTCGTATACCACCCGGGATGGGCGTTCCGCGTCATGACGGTCATCACCCTCACCTCCGGAACGGCGTTCCTGATGTGGCTGGGGGAACAGATCACGGAGCGGGGGATCGGAAACGGGATCTCCCTCATCATCTTCGCCGGCATCGTGGCCCGGTTCCCCAGCGGCCTGGTCCGGACGGTCACCCTGGTCCGCACCGGGGAAATGAACCTCTTCTCGGGGCTGTTCCTGCTGGTGCTCATGATCGCGGTCGTCGCCGTCATCATCTATTTCGAACGGGCGCACCGGCGGATCCCGGTGCAGTACGCCCGCCGGATCGTGGGGCGGAAGGTCTACGGCGGACAGAGCACGCACCTGCCGCTCAAGGTGAACACGGCCGGCGTCATACCGCCGATCTTCGCCTCCTCCATCCTGCTTTTCCCCGCGACGATCGCCAGCTTCATAAAGCACCCGATCACGCGGACGATCTCCGACGCCCTGACGCCGGGGCGGGTCGGATACGAACTTCTCTTCGTCGCGTTCATCATCTTCTTCTGCTACTTCTACACGGCGGTCACGTTCAACCCCGTCGACGTCGCGGACAACATGAAGAAATACGGGGGCTTCGTGCCGGGGATCCGTCCCGGGAAGAAGACGGCGGAGTACATCGACAGGATTCTGACCCGGATCACGCTGGGGGGCGCGATCTACGTGTCCGTCATCTGCGTCCTGCCGAGCATCCTCATCGCGCGATTCAACGTCCCCTTCTATTTCGGCGGGACGGGGCTCCTGATCGTGGTGGGCGTCGCGATGGACACGGTCCAGCAGGTCGAGTCGCACCTCATAACGAGGCACTACGAGGGGTTCCTCAAGAAAGGGCAGATGAAAGGGAGGAGGGGATAATCCGATGATGGGAATCATCCTTCTGGGTCCCCCGGGCGCGGGAAAAGGCACCCAGGCCAAGAAATTGACCCAGGCGTTCGCCATCCCGCAGATCTCGACCGGCGACATGCTCCGGGCGGCGGTCAAGAACGGGACGGCTCTCGGCAAGCAGGCCAAGGCGTTCATGGACGCGGGCGGGCTGGTCCCCGACGAGGTGGTCATCGGGATCGTCAAGGAGCGTCTCGCGGAGCCCGATTGCGGGGAAGGCTTCATTCTCGACGGATTCCCCCGCACGATCCCGCAGGCCGAGGCGCTCGACCGGGTGACGAAGGAACTGGGGAAGGAGATCCGCTTCGTCCTGTCGCTGGAAGTCGACCAGAACGAGCTCATGGAGCGGCTGTGCGGGCGACGGACCTGCACGGGTTGCGGGGCGATGTACCATGTGACGTTCAACCCGCCCAAGGCCGAGGGTGCGTGCGACAAGTGCGGAACGGCCCTGATCCAGCGGGACGACGACCGGGAAGAGACGATCAAGAACCGGCTGGCGAACTACAACAAGGCCACCGCTCCGCTGCTCGACTATTACCGGAACACCGGGAAAGTCCGGTCCGTGATCGCCTCCGGCGAGATCGACGCCATCTACGCCGGGATCGTGAAGATGCTCCGCTAGGGGATGATCCTCGTCAAGTCGCCCCGGGAAATCGAGGCGATGCGGCGCGCGGGCGCCGTCGTAGGCAGGTTCTTTGAAGAAGTGAGGCCGTTGATTCTCCCCGGGGTCAGCACATGGGACCTTGAACGGTTCGCCGACCGGTTCATCGACCGGAACGGCGTGCGAAGCGCGTTCAAGGGGTACATGGGGTACCCGGCGCACCTTTGCACCTCGATCAACGAGGAGGTGGTGCACGGAATCCCGTCGAAGGAGCGGGTCGTCCGGGAAGGCGACATCCTCAGCATCGATTTCGGGATCGTCCGGGAGGGATTCTACGGGGATTCGGCCATGACGTTTCCGGTGGGGGTCGTGAACGGCGTAACCTCACGGCTGCTCGCCGCGACGGAACGGTCGCTCTCGGCGGGGATCGCCGAGGTGCGGCCGGGGAACCGGCTGGGGGACGTTTCGGCGGCCGTCCAGGAGGTGGTGGAGGCCGAGGGGTACTCGGTGGTGCGCGACTTCGTCGGCCACGGAATCGGCAGGTCGCTGCACGAGGATCCGCAGATACCGAATTTCGGGAAGCGGGGGGCCGGCCCGAAACTGATGCCCGGGATGACGCTGGCCATCGAACCGATGGTGAATGCCGGGGAGTGGCAGGTGGAAGTCCAGTCGGACGGTTGGACGGTCGTGACCCGCGACCGGAGCCGATCGGCTCATTTCGAGCACACGGTGGCCGTCACCGAGGACGGGCACAGGATATTAAGTCTTCCATGATGTTTAATACGAAATCGGCCCGGACGTAAAGAGGAATATGGCAAAAGAAGAGGCGATAGAAATCGAGGGTACGGTGATCGAGCCGTTGCCGAATGCCATGTTCCGGGTGGAGCTCGACAACAAGATGAAGGTGCTCGCGCACATCTCCGGCAAGATGCGGATGCACTTCATAAAGATCCTGCCGGGGGATCGGGTGACCGTACAGTTGACGCCGTACGACCTGACCCGGGGCCGGATCACCTACCGATCGAAGTGAAGAGGGGACGACAATGAAAGTCAGGCCGTCGGTGCGGAAATTTTGCGTGAAATGCAAGGTCATCCGTCGGAAAGGCGTCGTTCGGGTGATCTGCGAAAACCCGAAGCACAAGCAGCGCCAGGGGTAGAGGCGCGGGGACGGGCGTCACACCAGATCGCACCTCAAAGGAGGAGTCGGTTGGCACGCATAGCGGGAGTGGACATTCCGAAGACGAAGAAGATCGGGACCGCCCTTACGTACATCTACGGGATCGGCCCGACCTCCGCGGCGAAGATCCTCGAGGAGGCCCGCGTCTCGCCGGATTTGCGGACGAGCACGCTGGGGGAGGACCAGGTCGCCCGGATCCGGGACGTGATCGACGCCGGATATCGCGTCGAGGGGGACCTGCGTAAGGAAATATCGATGAATATCAAGAGGTTGATGGATCTCGGGGCATACCGCGGCCTTCGGCACCGGAAGGGGCTGCCGGCGCGGGGACAGCGCACCCACACGAACGCCCGGACCCGGAAGGGGCCGCGCAAGGGAGCCGTCGCGAAGAAGAAGGAAGCAACGAAGAAATAGGGACGGCTGAACCGGCCGGCGAGAACCCCCGCCGCGGGGCGGGTGCGGAGGAACGATGGCAACGCCGAAAAAGAAAGGCAAGAGAAAGGTCCGCCGGAACGTGCCGGTGGGGGTGGCCCACATCCAGGCGACCTTCAACAACACGATCATCACGATCACCGACCCGGACGGGAACACCCTCGCGTGGGCGAGCGCCGGCGCGAAGGGGTTCAAGGGGTCCAGGAAAAGCACCCCCTTCGCCGCCACCGTGGCCGCCGAGGAAGTCGCGAAAAAGGCGATGGACAGCGGCCTGAACACGGTCACCGTCCACATCAAGGGTCCCGGGTCCGGTCGCGAGGCCGCTCTTCGGTCCCTGCAGGCCTCCGGCCTGAAGGTGAACTTCATCCGGGACGTGACGCCGATCCCGCACAACGGATGCCGGCCGCCGAAGCGCCGCCGCGTCTGACCACCGCAACCCAAGGGGACAAGGAGGACATTTTCTTTGGCAAGGTATCGTGAGGCCGTCTGCAGGCTCTGTCGTCGGGAAGGGGTGGAACTCTACCTCAAGGGAGACCGCTGCTTCACCGACAAGTGCGCCATCAAGAGGAGAGGGTACCCGCCGGGCCAGCACGGCCAGCGCCGCCCGAAGCATAGCGACTACGGTGTCCAATTGCGCGAGAAGCAGAAGGCCAAGCGGATCTACGGGCTGCTCGAACGCCAGTTCCGCACCTACTTCGAAAAGGCCGACCGGATGAAGGGGAAGACCGGGGAAAACCTGCTGATCCTCCTGGAGCGCCGCCTGGACAGCGTCGCCTACAAGCTGGGATTCGCCCCGACCCGGAGGGAAAGCCGCCAGATCGTCCGTCACGGGCACTTCCTCGTGAACGGGAGGAAGGTCAACATCCCGTCCTTCCTCGTCCGGTCGGGGGACGTTCTCGAACTGCGCGAGAAGAGCCGGAAGATCCCCAACGTGAACGAGTCGCTCGACGCCGTCGTCCGGAAAGGGATTCCGCCCTGGCTCGAGCTCGAACGCGACAGCTTCCGCGGGAAGGTCAAGACCCTTCCGTCCAGGGCCGACATCCAGGAGCCGATCCAGGAACAGTTGATCGTCGAGCTCTACTCGAAGTAAACCTCTTTGGGGCAAGGAGAAGGGGGACGCATGTTTCAGAGAAACTGGAAGCAGATGATCAAGCCGCGCCGCATCGAGGTCCAGACCGACACGGCGACCTTCAATTACGGGAAATTCGTGGCCGAGCCGCTCGAGCGGGGCTTCGGAACCACCCTCGGGAACGCCCTTCGCAGGATCCTCCTGTCCTCCCTGCAGGGGGGCGCCATCACCTCGGTCCGCATCGAGGGAGTGCAGCACGAGTTCTCCACGATGTCGGGGGTCGTCGAGGACGTCACCGACATCGTCCTCAATCTGAAGGAGGTGCGCCTCCGGATGCATTCGCCGGAGCAGCGCACGCTTGTGCTCGAGGCGAAAGGGCCGCGCCGGGTAAAGGCTTCCGACATCGCCCCCGACCCGATGGTGGAGATCCTCAACCGGGACCACCACATCGCGGAACTCTCCGCGAACGCCAAGCTCCGGATGGAGATGACCGTCCGGATGGGGAAGGGGTACGTCTCGGCCGAGCGGAACCTCGAGGAGAACGCCCCGATCGGGACGATTCCGATCGACGCCATCTTCTCCCCGATCCGCAAGGTCAATTTCTCCGTGACCAACGCGCGGGTCGGCCAGCAGACCGACTTCGACCGCCTGACGCTGGAGATCTGGACCGACGGCTCCCTCCTTCCCGCCGACGCGGTCGCCTACGCGGCGAAGATCATGAAGGACCAGTTGACGGTCTTCATCAATTTCGACGACGAGGCGGAGGTCCCCGACGAGCCGGCGCGGCTCGACGAGGTGGGCGGGAACGAGAATCTTTACAAGCCGGTGGAGGAGCTGGAGCTTTCGGTCCGCGCCTACAATTGCCTGAAGAACGCCGATATCAAGTTCATCGGGGAACTCGTGCAGAAAAGCGAGCAGGAGATGCTGAAGACCAAGAACTTCGGGAAGAAGAGCCTCAACGAGATCAAGGACGTCCTCGTCGGGATGGGGTTCTCCCTCGGAATGAAGATCGACGAGTTCACCCCGGAGAAGTTCAGCCCGCCGCGGAAAGAGGATTGATCACCCGAAGGGACGAGGAATTCCTATGCGCCACGGATTGGACCACAGGAAACTGGGAAGGAAACCCGCGCACCGCAAGGCGCTGCTGCGGAACCTGATGAACGCGCTCGTGCGCTCCGAGCGGATCGAGACCACCGTTTCGAAAGCGAAGGAACTGCGGCCGCTCGCGGACCGGTTGATCACCCTCGGGAAAGCCGCGACGCTCCACGCCCGCCGCCGCGCCTTTTCCCTCCTGACCGACAAGGGGACGACCGACAAGCTGTTCGCCACGCTGGCGGGACGTTTCGCGGAGCGCCGGGGCGGCTACACCCGGATCCTCCGGACGGGGTTCCGGGCGGGGGACGGCGCCGAGATGGCGATCATCGAGTACCTGCCGGCCGAGGAGAAGAAGGTCGGCGGGAAGGGGAAGAAAAAGACGGCCGCGAAGAAGGCGCCCGCGAAGACCGCGGCGAAGAAGAAGGAAGGGAAAGAGACTCCGAGACCGGGAGAAAAAAAGTCGAAGGCGCCGTCGGCGAAGGTCGCCAAGCCCCTCGCCCCGAGAAAAAAGACGCAGAAGACGCCGGAGGGCGGGCAGGGATAGGGGATCTTGCCGCGAAGCCGGATCGAACCGCGGAAAACGGCCCTTCGGGGCCGTTTTCATTTCCTCCGCCGGACGCCCGCCGCAAGATCCGCTTGACGGGGGACGGGCGCCGGAATATGATGAAATTGAATTTCATAATCAGAAATGGAAGGCGCCCGCCGGTTGAAGCGACTCCTGGAACGGATCGACCGTGAGATTCTCGCCTCCGGGGGGAAAAGGAGTCGCAGCCGCACCGTCGTGATCGAGGGCTTCTTCCGCGCGAGCGACCACGTGACGGTCGAGGAACTGACGCGTTCCGTCCGGGAGGGCGCACCGGGGATCGGCGCGGTCACGGTGTACCGGACGCTGAAACTCCTCGAACGGCTGGGATACGCGAAGGAGCTCGACTTCGGGGAGGGAGCCCGCCGCTACGAAAGCAACCTGTCCCCGCACCACGACCACCTCGTCTGCCGGCGGTGCGGCGCGGTCATCGAGTTCGAGGACCGGGAGATAGAGAATCTCCAGGATCTCGTGACCCGTCGGCACGGCTTCCACCCGACGGCGCACCGTCTCGAGATCTACGGGTTCTGCGGGAAATGCGCCTCCGGCGGGTCCCCGGGGCGAAGTCGATGAGCACCCCGATGCCCGCCCTGGAACCGACGGGCGCCGTCATCCTGGTCGGAAATCCCAACGTGGGGAAGAGCGTCGTCTTCGGCGCCCTGACCGGCCGGTACGTGAACGTGTCGAACTACCCCGGCACGACGGTCGAGGTCACCCGCGGCGAGGCGCGCGACCGGGGGACCACGTTCGAGGTGATCGACACCCCCGGGGTGTACTCCCTCCTTCCCATGTCCGAGGACGAGCGGGTCACGCGGGACATCCTCATGCGGGAACCGGGCGCGCGGGTCCTGCAGGTGTGCGACGCGAAGAACATGCGCCGCTCCCTGATGATCACGGCGCAGCTCGCCGAGATGGAGGTCCCCCTCGTGCTCGCCGTCAACATGACGGACGAGGCCCGCGAGCGGGGGGTGATGCCCCGCCTGGAGACGCTCGAGGAGCGCCTCGGGGTCCCGGCGGTCTCCACCGTGGCGGTCCGGAAAAAGGGGACGGAACGGCTCCTCCCGCTCCTCGGGAACCCCTCCCCGTCCTCGGTCCGGATCGACTACGGGAGAGGGATCGAAGCCGCCATCCTCCGGATGAAGGGGCTGCTTCCGGCGCGAACGCCGGTCGGGAAGCGGGCGCTGTCGATCATGCTGCTGTGCGGCGACGACTCCCTCGCCCCGTGGCTCGCGGAGAACGTGCCGGACGCCCGGATCCGGGAGATGAACCGTGTGCGGAACCGCCTCATCGAGGAATCGGGGGAGGAGATCGTCTCCCGCGTGAACCGGGCGCGCCTGGCCTGGATCGACCGTCTTCTCGTCGAGCTCGGCGTCGAGGCGTCGTCGCCTTCCTCTCGAAAGCTCGCGCAGGCGTTCGGGCGATACGCCATGGACCCCGTCTACGGATTTCCCATCCTGCTCGGCATATTGGTCCTCGCGTACGGGTTCGTCGGGGTCTTCGGGGCGGGGGTGCTCGTCGATTTCCTCCAGAAGTCCTTCTTCGAAGGACTGGTCGTCCCGTTCCTCGCGGCGATGCTGGACCGGTTCCTTCCTTCGGCGTTCCTGCGGGACTTCCTGGTGGGCCCGTACGGGATGGTCTCGATGGCCCTTTCGTACGCGGTCGCGATCGTCCTCCCGATCGTCGGCACCTTTTTCCTCGGGTTCGGCATCCTGGAGGACTCCGGCTACCTGCCGCGGCTCGCCGTGATGGTGGACCGCCTCTTCAAGAAGATCGGCTGCAACGGGAAAGCGGTGCTCCCGATGATCCTCGGTCTCGGGTGCGACACGATGGCGACCCTGACCACGCGGATTCTCGAGACCCGCAAGGAGCGGGTGATCGTCACGCTGCTGCTGGCGTTGGGAGTCCCCTGCTCGGCGCAGCTGGGGGTGATCCTAGGTATGCTGTCGGACATCGGCCCGATCGCGACGATCACCTGGGTCGCGCTGATGGCGGGGATCATCCTCGCCGTCGGCTTCCTCGCGGCGAAGGTGATCCCCGGGGAATCGTCCGACTTCATCCTCGAGATTCCGCCGATACGCTGGCCCCAGGTGGGGAACCTCGCCGTCAAGACGATGGCGCGGATCGAATGGTACCTGCGGGAGGCGGTTCCCCTTTTCCTCGTCGG
>Ga0208144_1000009_pt1 | contig 14804 bp, 14 predicted proteins | sample MayberryNE_TuleA_2_FD_185660 | JGI IMG/M metagenome (GOLD analysis project Ga0208144, IMG submission 185660) | Natural and restored wetland microbial communities from the San Francisco Bay, California, USA, that impact long-term carbon... | ecosystem: Environmental > Terrestrial > Soil >... | reverse complement strand
CACGCAGCGACAAGGAGCTGATGAAGACCCTCGGCTGCGAGGACGCGCTCCAGACCCTCCTGGCCAAGGCGTGACACCGGATACCCACCCGATGGCCGCCGGGCCGGCAACGGCCCGGCGCGCCCGATCACGAAAGGGGGAGTGATGGCGAAGATACCCGAGAGCTACCTGCCGCCGCCCGAACTGCGGCCCAAGCGGATCTACACGCTCGACGAGTTCAAGAACATCCCGCAGAAGTTCAATTCCACCGAGGTCCTCCTCGACCAGACGGCCGCCAGGTACGGCGACAAGCCGGCGATCTTCTTCGACGACAAGCACGTCACCTACAAGCAGCTCCAGGCGAGCGTGAACCGCGTCGCCAACGGCCTGAAGAAGCTCGGCGTCGAGGAGGGCGACCGCGTCCTGATGCGGATGCCCAATATCGTCCCGATCATCGTGTGCAATTTCGCCATCATCAAGATCGGCGCCGTCTCCCTGCCGACTTCGGTCCTGTTCGCCCGCACCGAGATCGCCCACGTCGCGAACCTGTCCGAGGCGAAGGTGATCATCGTCGCCGCGGTGATGCTGGGCGAGGTGGAGGCCGCGAAGGCCGACCTGAAGTTCGTCAAGACGATCGTCGTGGTGGGCGGCGACGAGAACGAGGTCCGTGCGAAGGGGTACGTCCCGTACGCCGACCTGATGAAGAACCCCGACCAGTGCGAGGCGGTAAAGCGCGACCGGATGGACGTTTCGGTCCTGCTGTTCACTTCGGGGACGACGGGGCTGCCCAAGGGAACGGCCCATTTCATGGAAGAGTCGCTGATCGTCGCCGACGGGTTCGGCAAGTATTGCTGGGAGGTGACCGACAAGGACGTGATCGGCGGGCCGGCGCCCCTCGCGATGGCGGCGGGGTACTCGACCGTCGGGGTCATCCCGTTCCGGTTCGGCGCGGCCGTCTCCCTCATCGGGAAGTTCGATCCCGTCGCGATGTTCAAGAACATCCAGAACCACAAGGTCACGATCATGACGGCCCTGCCGACCGCGTACCGGAAGATGCTGATCGACATCAACCCGAAGGACTACGACTACTCCTCCTTGCGGTTCTGCACCGGCGGCGGCGAGGCGCTCACCGCCAAGACGTATCTCGACTGGAAGGAGAAGTTCGGACTGGAGATCTACGAGGGGCTTGGCACCACGGAGATGATGTTCGTGTTCATCTCCGCGGCGGTCACGAAGAAGGTCAAGCCCGGCCCGATCGGGACGGCGTGCCCCGGCTACGACGTGCGCGTGGTGAACGAGAACTTCGAGCAGGTCAAGCCCGGCGAGGTCGGCAAGATGATCGTCCGCGGGCCCACGGGGACGATCTACTGGAAGGACAACGAGAAGCAGAAGGCCGCCGTGCGCGACGGCTGGTGCCTGGCCGGCGACGTGGTCACGATGGACGAGGAGGGGTACGTCCAGTTCCTCTCCCGCGAGGACGACCTGATCAAGTCCTCCGGCTACCGGATCGGGCCCGAGGAGATCGAGGAGGCGCTGGTGATGCACCCGTCCGTCGCCGACGCCGGCGTGGTCGGCGTTCCCGACCCGGTCATCGGGCAGAAGACCAAGGCGTTCGTGGCCCTGAAGCCCGGCGTCACGCCGTCCGAGGAGCTGAAGAAGGAGCTCGTGGAGCATTGCAAGGGGAAGATCGCCGTCTACAAGCTTCCGCGGGAGATCGAGTTCATCGACGCGATGCCGCGGACCGCGGTCGGCAAGCTCCTTCGCCGCATCCTGCGCCAGCAGGAGATCGACAAGTCGAAGAAGTAGGGGAAGGCCGCGCTTCGCGGCGCGTTTGCGGAACGGGAGCCCGGGGGCGTTGCGCCCCCGGGCTCCGTTCTTCGGGGCCCCGTCACACTCCGAGGAACAATCCGATACGCCGGGTCGTCGGAACGTTGTCGAGGACGCACTTGATCACGGCGAGGATCGGAATACCGAGCAGCAGTCCCATCCCTCCCCACAGCCACCCGAAAAAGAGCAGGGCCACCGTCGAGGCGGTCGCGTTCAGCCGAACCCCGCCGCCCACCAGCTTCGGCGTGAGATAGTTGGCCGCCACGAGGTGCAGCATCGTGACGGCGGCGACCACGACGAGGAACGGTCCCCCCGACTCGAAGGAAACCAGCCCGACGACGACGCCGGGAAGCAGCGCGAGGGGCAGGCCGAGGTACGGGACGATGCTGAGCGTCCCGCTCAGGATCCCGAGGACGACGGGGTACGGAAGCCCCACGATCAGGAAGACCAGGACGGTCGCCGCGGAAAGGATGAGGGCGATCACCGCGTTTCCGAGCAGGAATTTCCGCATCATCTGCTCGATGTCGAGAAGGATCTCCCCCACCGTCGCGCGATGCTCCTCCGGGAAGAGCTCCCGCGTCCGCCGGGTGAGCGGCTCCCGGTCCGCGAGGATGAAGTAGACGAGGAACGGGATGAATCCGAGCGCGAAGAGAACGCCGCTCAGGGACCCGAGCCCCTGGAGGAGCGTCCCGGTGAACGATTCCGCATCCCGCACGATTACCGGCGGGGCGGCTTTCTGGCGCGCGGCTGCCGTCGCCGGGGGAGCGATGCGGCGGCCCGCCTCGGCGAAGACCCGGTTCAGCTCCTCGGCCCTGTTCGTGAGGATCGTGACCATCGGCGCCGACCGGATCTTCCCCGCGATCGCGGGGATGTCCGCGAGAAAGCTTTCGGCGCGCAGGTACGTTGCGTAGAAAAGCCCGTAGAGCATCGCGACGAACAGGAAGACGACGACGGCGCTGGCGTGATGGCGTTTCAGCGGGGTCCGCACGCAGAGCAGGGAGACCAGCGGCTCGAGGGCGAAGGCCAGGAGCATGGCGGAGAACAGGGTGATGAAGACGGAGGCGGCGAAGTGGAGGAGCGCGAGGAGGCCGAGGATCGCGATGACGGTCGCGACCACCCGGATGTTCTTCGGGTCCGGCCCGGCCCCCCCCTCCTCCTTCGCGGCTCGCGCCGCTTCGGGGGACCCGTCGGGGGGCAGGTCGGGGGACAGGTACATCCCGGAGGGGGGGGCGTACTCCCGGGTCCCGGCGGAAGGCACCGCATCCTGTGGATTTCTCTCACTCATTCGCCCACTCTACCGTTTTTTTCCCGCCCCGCCTACGCCCGTTTGACAACCGGTCCCGGAGAGGCGATCCTGACGGGGAGATGCCGCCACGCCGTTTCCACACGATCGAGATCCGCGTCCGGTTCGGCGAGACCGACCCGTACGGCGTCGCGTACTTCGCCGCGATCCTCGACTACTTCAAGCGCGGGATGGACGAGTTCCTCCGCTCCCGCGGCCTTTCCCCGGACCTGGCGTACCGGAACCGGCGGCGGAACTACGGCTTCCCCGTCGTGGCGTCCCGCTGCCGGTACCGGTCCCCCGTCCGGTTCGACGACCTGCTGACGTTGCACACGCGGGTCGTGCGGTTGGAGAAACGGGGGGCGACGTTCGGATTCTCCCTCTGCCGCACCGAGTCCGGGAAGGAGATCCCGGCCGCGGAGGGACGGATCTCGTGCCGCTCCATCGACGCCTCCTGGACGCCGATCCCCCTTCCTCCGGAGCTGAAAAAGATCCTATCCTCCCGTTGAGGCCGCGCGCGCGGCGTCGAGTCGCCGTCGGAACCGGGCCACCAGGGCCGATACGGCCGGCGGGGAAAGCTCCCTTCCCTCGATCTTGAAGACGTCCGTTCCCGCCGCGATCCAGGCCGGCAGATCGTCCTCGAGGGAGTGCGCCGCGCGCGGGACCGGCAGGCTCCGGCAGACGAGGCGGCAGCTTCCTCCCCGCTTCGCGGAGGCGGTCCCGCCGCCGTTCCCCGTCCCCGCGTATCCGGTCAATCCGCACTTGCCGTGAAGGAGGAACTCCGGGCGGCAGTACGCGAAGACCTCGACCCGGAGACCCGACGCCTTCTTGATGAGGGGAATCTCGTCCGCGCGGACGGCCGAGGGGAGGACGATGGCGTCGGCACCCAGTTCCCGGTACGCCCGGGCGTCCTCCGGATTGAGGGCGGAGAGCCCGACGGAGGCGCAGACCGGCCAGCCGGGAAACTCCCGCCGCGCGAGCGCGATCACCCCGGGATCGTTCAGGATCACCTCGTCGATCCCCTCGTCGCGGAGCCGACGGAGGGATGCCAGAAAGGCGGGGAGCTCGCCGGACGAAGGGACGGCGTTGATCGCGGCGTGGATCCTCGCCCCCGCCCGCCGGCAGGCGGAGACCGCCGTCCCCACGGTTTCCGGCGGGAGTCCCGTCCGGCCTCCCCGGGAGAGGGACCGCACGCCGACGTACACGGCGTCCGCCCCCGAGGACAACGCGGCCTCGACCGCTGGAAGGGATCCCGCCGGCGCGAGGAGGATCGGCGATGTGCGGGTGGCTGGGGCCATGCGTCATTATATCCCGGCCTCCCCCGCTGCGCCCTCGTCACCAGCCACAGAGGGATTTTTGCAGCGTATGGTGCCGCAAGAATCAGTCACTGTGAGGTGCAAACGCTTTCGAGGGACATTCCGTCAGCGGGACACTCTTGGTTCAAACCAGGGAGGAAGGGGTAGAGTGTCCTGCGCCAGGCCCGTCTGGAATGGAGTGTCCCTCGCCCACAACCCACAAGCCGGCGCTCGCCTTTGGCACGGGGGCGGAATATTTTTTTGGTTGACTTGGATGTATTCCCGAGTATGGTATTGTCGATTGTATACAAGACGCATCCCCGAGGCATGAGGCCGTTCCTCCTGGCGCGCTGCAAATAAAACGCGCCGGGCGGCGGTTTCGTCGCCATCTTCCGGACCAGGGCGGGACAGGAACTGACGATGCTGGTCGATTACGCAACGGTACTCGTATTCATCGTTCTGGGGGCGGTCACCGTAACCCTCATGCTGACGCTCTCCCGCTGGTTCGCCCCGAGCGCTCCCTCCGCGGTGAAGCTCTCCACCTACGAGTGCGGGGAGGTGCCGTACGGCTCCTCCTGGGTGCAGTTCAACATCCGTTTCTACGTCGTGGCGCTCATCTTCATCATCTTCGACGTCGAGGTGGCGCTCCTGTATCCCTGGGCCGTGGTCTTCCAGCGGCTGGGCTTCCTCGCCTTCGTCGAAGCCTTCGTCTTCATCGTGATCCTGCTCGCGGGCCTTGCGTACCTGTGGAAGGAGGGGGACCTGGAGTGGGTCCGCGCCATGCAGGACGCCCCGGCGAGGAAAGGCGCGAAATGAGCAACGACCCGGCGAACGGCCGGCCCCCGGGTCCGGATCAGCCGCCCTCCGCGAACCCCGCGCACGGAAGCGTCCCCCTTCCGGCGACCGGACCCGAGGCGCACGTCCTGGTCGGCAGCGCGGACCTGTTCGTCAACTGGGCGCGCAAATCCTCTCTCTGGTACCTCCTGTTCGCCACCGCGTGCTGCGGCATCGAGCTGATGCAGGCGGGCGCCTCCCGGTACGACCTCGACCGGTTCGGCGCCGTGTTCCGCGCCACCCCGCGACAGTCCGACCTGATGCTGGTGGCCGGCACGATCACCCACAAGATGGCGGACCGGGTGAAGCGCCTCTATGAACAGATGCCCGAGCCGAAATACGTGATCGCCATGGGGTCGTGCGCCAACACCGGGGGCCCGTTCTACAAGGATTCGTACTGCGTGGTGAAGGGCGTGGACCTGCTGATCCCCGTGGACGTCTACATTCCCGGGTGCCCGCCGCGTCCCGAGGCGCTGATCGACGGGATCATGAAACTGCAGAAGATCATCATGCAGAAGAAAAACTACGGACCCAAGGCGTAGGCGACGGGGAAACCGGTGGAAGCCCAGGCGATCTTCGACATGTTGAAGGGGAAGTTCGGCGACGCCGTCGTCGAGCTGCAGGGAGAGGGGTTCGGCCCCGCCTTCGTCGTCGTCTCCCCGGCGGAGGTGAACGCGATCGCACGCTTTCTCCGGGACGACCCCGCGCTCTCCTTCGACTCCCTCATGTGCCTGTCCGGGGTGGACTACAAGGAGAGGTTCGCCGTCGCGTACCACCTTCACTCGATGAAGCACCGCCACGCGGTCGGCGTGAAGGCGTTCCTGCCCCGCGAGGCTCCGTCCCTCCCTACGGTGGACGACGTCTGGCCCGCCGCCAACTTCCAGGAGCGGGAGGCGTACGACCTGTTCGGGATCGCGTTCGAGGGCTCGAAGGACCTCCGCCGCATCCTGCTCCCGGAGGACTGGGAGGGGCACCCGCTGCGGAAGGACTACAAGTACCCCGACTTCTACCACGGGATCAAGGTATGACGACCCGGTCCGGCGCGCTCCCGACGCAGGAGATGACGATCAACATGGGGCCCCAGCACCCGAGCACCCACGGGGTGCTCCGGGTGATCCTCACCACCGACGGCGAGGTGGTGACCCGCGCGGTCCCCGACATCGGGTACCTGCACCGGGCGCTGGAGAAGATCGGGGAACGCGTCACCTACGCGCAGTACATGCCGTTCACCGACCGGCTCGACTACCTGGCGGCGATGAACTGCAACTGCGCCTGGGCGTGGGCCGTCGAGAAGCTGGCGAAGATCGAGGTCCCCGAGCGCGCCGAATACCTGCGCGTCATCGTCTGCGAGCTGAACCGCATCTCCTCCCACCTGATCGCGTTCGGGTCGTACACGGCGGACATGGGGGCGTTCACCCCGTTCCTGTACGCCATCCGCGAGCGGGAGCAGGTCAACGACCTGTTCGAGATGATCTGCGGGAACCGCCTGACGTACAATTACGCCCGCATCGGCGGCGTCTCCGGCGACGCGCCCCCGGGCTTTCTCGAGAAGACGAAGGAGTTCCTCGATTACTTCGAGCCGAAGCTCGACGAGTACAACAACCTCATCTCCTACAACAAGATCTTCGTTCACCGCCTGGCGAACGTCGCGGTGATCTCCGCCGAGGAAGCGGTCGCCTACGGGCTGACGGGACCCAACCTGCGCGGATCCGGCGTCCCCTTCGACCTCCGGAAGGACGAGCCGTACTCCGTCTATCCGAAGTTCGATTTCAAGGTCTGCGTCGGCACCGGGGAGCGCGGTACGCCCGGCGACTGCTTCGACCGGTACATGGTGCGGATCAACGAAATGCGCGAGAGCGTCAAGATCGTCCGGCAGGCGCTGGCGCAGATCCCCGACGGACCGGTGCTGGCGAAAGTGCCCCGCGTGTTCAAACCCCCCGTCGGCGAAGTGTACTTCCGCTCCGAGTGCCCGCGCGGGGAGACGGGGATCTACCTGATCAGCGACGGCACGGTGAACCCCTACCGGCTGAAGATCCGCACCGGCTCCTTCGTGACGATGAACATCTTCGAGAAGGTCACGCGGGGACTGATGATCGCCGACGTCGTCGCCGTCATCGGCAGCTTCGACATCATCCTCCCGGAGATCGACAGATAGTGGAAGAGCTGGCCCGATCCCTGGTACACGCCGTCCCGCCGCTGGCGGGCGTCCCCCTGTGGGCGGTGACCCTGCTCCTGATCACGGCGGCGGCGGTGGCGATCCTCGTGTTCGCGCTGACGTTCGAGGGGGTGGGGTCGCTGGTGCTCCGCAAGGTCGCCGGCGACATCCAGGCCAGGATCGGACCGAACCGGGTCGGACCCAACGGGATCCTCCAGTTCCTGGCCGACGGCGTGAAGCTGGTTCTCAAGGAGGACATCATCCCGGCGAACGCGGACCGGCTCCTCTTCAAGCTGGCGCCGTACTTCGTCTTCGTCGGCTCCTTCGCCGCCTTCGTGGTCGTTCCCTTCGGCGTAGGGCTGATCGCCGCCGACCTGAACATCGGCATCTACTACGTGATGGCGGTCACCTCCCTGGTGGTGGTGGGGGTCCTGCTCGCGGGGTGGGCCTCCAACAACAAGTGGGCGCTCCTCGGCGGCATGCGGGCCGCGGCGCAGATCGTCTCGTACGAGATCCCGGTGGGGATGGCGCTCATCCCCGCGGTTCTCATCGCCGGCTCGCTGTCGCTCCAGGACATCGTCCGCTCCCAGGGGGGGCTGCTCGGGATCTTCGGGTGGAACCTGTTCCACAATCCCTTCACCTTCCTCTCCTTCTTCCTCTACTTCACGGCGGCGCAGGCCGAGACGAACCAGACCCCGTTCGACCTCCCCGAGGCCGAGTCGGAGCTGGTCTCCGGCTACAACGTGGAGTACTCCGGGATCCGCTTCGGCCTCTTCTTCCTGGCGGAGTTCGGAGACATGTTCATCGTGGCGGCGCTGGCCACCGCCTGCTTCCTGGGAGGGTGGAACGTCCCGTTCCTCCACGCCGGGACGCTTCCGTGGATCTGGGGGAACCTGCTCTCCCTCGGCGTCTTCCTGGCGAAGGCGTTCGCGATGGTGCTCGTCATGATGTGGGTCCGCTGGACGCTTCCTCGCCTGCGAGTGGACCAGCTGATGCGGATGTCGTGGAAATACCTGGTGCCGCTGACGTTCGTCAACCTCCTCGGCGTTTCCCTCTGGCTCCTGGTCTTCCGGGGGAAGGGGATACCCGCGATGATCGCCTCGCTGTTCGGATGAGACCATGGGACTGAAGGCATACCTGAACGATATCGTGGAGGCCGTGGTCACCACGGCGAAGGGGATGCGGATCACCGCGCGGTACGGCGTGGACCCGAAGGAGGAGGTCACGCTGCAGTATCCCGAGGAGCGCTGGGAAATCCCCAAGGGATACCGGGGATTCCTCCATAACGACATCAAGACGTGCACCGCCTGCACCATGTGCGTGAAGACGTGCCCCGTCGACTGCATCTCCCTCGAGTCGGTGCGGGGGGCGGACAAGCGGATGGTCCTCGCCTCCTACGACATCAACATCGGGCGGTGCATGTACTGCGGCCTGTGCGTCGAGGTGTGCCCTCCGAAGTCCCTGAAGCACACGTCCGGCTACGAGATGGCCTCGGAGGCCCGCGGAGAGCTGATCCTCCACTTCATCGCGGAGGACGCGGCGGAGATCAAGGCCCGCGTGGCGCGGCAGGTCGCCGAGGCGGCGGCCAAGGCGGCGGCCCCCGCGCCGAAGGTGGAGGGGAAGGAATGAGCGGACCCGCAGAATACGTCTTCTTCGCCGCCGCCGCGACGACCGTGGCGGCGGCCATCCTCGTGGCCATCCTCCCGAACATCCTTTATGCGGCCGTGGCGCTCCTGTTCTCTTTCGCCGGCGTGGCCGGCCTGTACGTCCTCCTGTCGGCGGATTTCCTCGCCGCCACCCAGGTCCTGGTCTACGTTGGGGGCATCCTCGTCCTGCTCCTGTTCGCCGTCTTCCTGTCGAACCGGATCTCCGACGCGAAGATCACCAACCCCACCCACTTCCGCCTTCCCGCCGCCGCGATCTGCCTGGTCCTGTTCGGCGTGCTCTCGTTCGCCGCCGTGTCGACCCCCTTCGCCGTGAAGAGGGGGGTCTATCTCCCCACCACCGCGGACATCGGCGAGCTGCTGATGACCCGCTACCTTCTCCCCTTCGAGGTCGCTTCGGTGCTGCTGCTGGCGGCGCTCATCGGCGCGGCGCTCCTGTCCCGGCCGGACCGGGCGGCGGAGGAGAAAGGCGACATGGAGGAGGGGCGGGGATGACGCTGGACAAGCTCCTCATCGTCGGCGCCGCGCTCTTCTGCTGCGGCCTCTACACCGTGATGACCCGCCGCAACGCGGTGGCGGTGCTGATGGGGGTCGAGCTGATCCTCAACGCGACCAACATCAACTTCGTGGCGTTTTCCTTCTTCCTCACCCGGATGATGGGAGGGCAGATCTTCGCCATCTTCGTCATCGTCCTCGCGGCGGCCGAGGCGGCGGTGGCGCTGGCCATTTTCCTGCGGATGTTCTCGACCACGGGGACCGTGGAAGTGGACGACGCGGACCAGTTGAAGGGGTAGCCGGTGATCCGATACGCCTACATCATCCCGTTCCTCCCGCTGCTGTCCTTCTTCATCAACATCGCCGTCGGGAAGCGCCTTCCCCGGAAGGGGGATTGGGTATCCCTGGCGACCATCGCCGCGGGCCTCGCGATGTCGATCGGGATCTTCATCGAGGTCTTCCAGGCGTACGACCCGAACTTCAAGTACCACGTCGTCCTGCCGTGGATCGGCGTGGCGGACCGGGCCGTGTTCAACACCGGCATCCTCATCGACAACCTCACCGCGGTCATGCTCCTGGTGGTCACCATCGTGTCGACGCTGGTGCACCTGTTCTCCATCGGGTACATGCACGGCGACCCGAGATACAACCGCTTCTTCGCCTACCTCTCGATCTTCTCGTTCTCCATGCTGGGGCTGGTCCTCGCCGAAAGCTTCCTGTTCATCTACATCTTCTGGGAACTGGTGGGGCTTTCCTCCTACCTCCTGATCGGCTTCTGGTTCGAGAAGAAGTCGGCGGCCGACGCGGGAAAGAAGGCGTTCATCGTCAACCGGGTGGGCGATTTCGGGTTCCTCGTCGGGATCCTGATCATCTACGCCACCTGCGGCGTGCTGGGGTACGACGACGTCTTCCGGGCGATCGGCGAAGGGAAGCTCTCGGGGACGCTGCTCACGCTGGCGGGCATCGGGGTCTTCACCGGGGCCATCGGGAAGTCGGCCCAGTTCCCCCTGCACGTCTGGCTCCCCGACGCGATGGAGGGCCCCACGCCCGTGTCCGCGTTGATCCACGCGGCGACCATGGTCGCCGCGGGCGTCTACCTCGTGGGGCGGGTCTACCCGATCTTCACCCCCGACGCGTTCCTGGTCATCGCCTGCATCGGCCTGGTCACCCTGTTCATCACCGCCACGATCGCCGTGGCCCAGAACGACATAAAGAAGGTGCTGGCATACTCGACCTGTTCCCAGCTCGGCTACATGATCCTGGGGCTCGGGGTCGGGGGCTACACGGCGGGGCTGGCCCACCTGGCCACCCACGCGGCGTTCAAGGCGTGTCTCTTCCTCGGCTCGGGCTCCGTGATCCACGCCGTCCACAGCCAGGACATCCAGGAGATGGGCGGCCTGCGGAAGAAGATGCCGATCACGTTCGTCACCTTCCTCATCGCCACTCTCGCGATCTCGGGAGTCCCCGGCTTCTCCGGCTTCTACTCCAAGGACATGATTCTCGGAGCGGCCCTCGAATTCGGCATGAAGAGTCAGAACCCCCTCCACATGATTTTCTTCCTCGGCGCCCTGTTCACCGCCGGGTTGACCGCCTTCTACATGTTCCGCCTGGTGATCCTCACCTTCTTCGGCGCGCCGAAGGACCACCACAAGTTCGACCACGCCCACGAGTCTCCCCCGAGCATGTGGGTCCCCCTCGCGATCCTGGCCACGCTGTCCTTCTCCATCTGGTACTCGGGGTGGTTCGGGACGCTGATCCAGAAGCCGAAGTCGGTCGCCGGCCTGGCCGCGATTTCGGCTCCGGCGCCGATCGCGACGATGGAGCACGCCGCCGTCATGGGGGACTCCCGTGGACCTGCGCCTGCCGAATCGCAGCACGAAAAGGCTCCGTCCCACGGGACTTCGGCTCCGGCAGGGGCTTCCCGCGATGCTGTTCCGGCAACGCACGGGGAATCCCATGACGGAGCCTCGCATGATGCCCACATCGCGCACATGGCCCATTCGTACGCGATGTACTCCTCGGTGGCGGTGGGGGCCCTCGGCATCCTCCTCGCTTTCGTGGTGTATTCCCTCGGGTGGATCAACCCGGCCCGCGTCGCGAACGCGGTGAAGCCGCTCCACAAATTCCTGCTGAACAAGTGGTATTTCGACGAACTGTACGAGGCGACGGTGATCAGCGGCTCCAAGGCTTTCTCCAGGGGTCTGGCCTGGTTCGACCTGCACGTGGTGGACGGCCTGGTGAATCTCTCCGCGCAGCTCGGGGTCTTCGTCTCGTTCCTCATCGGCAAGTTCGACAATTACGTCGTAGACGGCGCCGTCAACGGCCTGGCGAGCGTCACGACCGGCAGCGGATCGATCCTGCGCCGGCTGCAGACCGGGAAGCTGTACCACTACGTGTTCGTTCTCGCCGGCGGAGCGGTCGTCATTTTCCTGATCAAGGCTTTTTAAGAACGGAGGTGGTCTTTCGTGGGGTTCATCGATAGTCACATCCTGTCGCTCATGACGTTCCTCCCGCTCCTCGGGGCGGCAGCGATCCTCTGCGTGCCCAAGGGGAAGGACCAGGCGGTCCGGGGAATCGCCGCCGTCGCCTCGTTCCTCCCCCTGCTGTTGTCGGTGCGCCTCTGGTTCGCCTACGACCGGACCGTGGCGGGCGTCAACGTGGCCAGCCAGTTCCAGTTCGTCGAGCACTACCCGTGGATCCCGTCGATCAACGTGGAGTACTTCCTGGGAGCGGACGGCATCTCGATGCCCATGCTCCTCCTGACGGCCCTCCTGTCGTTCCTGGCGGTCATCGGCTCTTTCGGGATCGACAAGAAGGTCAAGGGGTACATGGCCCTCTTCCTCCTCCTCGAGACCGGGATGATGGGCGTCTTCGCGTCCCTCGACTTCTTCCTCTTCTACGTCTTCTGGGAAGTGATGCTCCTTCCGATGTACTTCCTCATCGGCATCTGGGGCGGCCCCCGGAAAGAGTACGCGGCGATCAAGTTCTTCCTCTACACCCTGTTCGGATCCGTGCTGATGCTCATCGTGCTGCTGGCCCTCTACTTCAACACGACGAACCCCGAGACGGGGGGCCACACCTTCAACCTGCTCCACTACATGGCCCAGGGAACCCACAACGCCTGGCTGAAGGGGTTCGACGTCCGCGTCCTCATGTTCCTCGGCCTGTTCATCGGCTTCGCCATCAAGGTCCCCCTCTTCCCTTTCCATACCTGGCTCCCCGACGCCCACGTCGAGGCGCCGACCGCCATCTCGGTCATCCTGGCGGGCGTCCTGCTGAAGATGGGGACGTACGGCATGATGCGGATCTCCTTCCCCCTCTTTCCCGACGTGACGGTCTGGTTCGCCGTCCCGATGGCCGTGATCGGGGTGGTGAACATCGTCTACGGGGCCCTTTGCGCCATGGCGCAGTCGGACCTGAAGAAGATGGTGGCCTACTCCTCGGTCAGCCACATGGGGTTCGTCATGCTCGGCATGGCGGCCCTGACGCCGTTGGGCATGGTCGGGGCGGCGATGCAGATGTTCTCGCACGGCCTGATCACCGCCATGCTCTTCTTCCTGGTCGGCGTCGTCTACGACCGGGCCCACCACCGCCAGATCGACGGCTTCGGAGGCCTGGGCGCCGTGGTTCCCGTCTACACCGCCTTCGTCTCCTTCGCCTTCTTCGCCTCCCTCGGTCTTCCGGGGCTCTCGGGCTTCATCGCCGAGCAGATGGTCTTCCTCGGCTCCTTCGGGGTGTTCCGGAACATCGTGATCGTCGCGGCGCTGGGGATCATCTTCGTTGCCGCGTTCCACCTCTGGGCGCTCCAACGGGTCTTCCTCGGACCGCTGAACCCGAAGTACGCCACCCTCGAGGAGATCAACGGCCGGGAGATCTTCTGCCTCGCCCCGCTGGGAATCGTCGTGCTGATCGTCGGCGTCTGGCCGATGCCGGTGATGAATCTCATGAACTCCTCCCTGGTGCGCCTGGTCGACCTCGTGAAGGCGGTGATCTAGGTGTTATTGGGCAACCTGGCCAGCCTGCGGTACTTCCTGCCGGAGTTCGCCGTCACGGCGACGATCCTCCTGCTGGTCGTGCTCCACGTGGCCACGAAGACCCCCCGGTCCAACGCGTCCGGGTTCCTGGCGCTCCTCGGGGTGGGCGCGGCGATCTTCCTCGCGGGGGTTTCGCCGGCGGGGGCCGGCCGGTCGATCTTCGAGGGGATGGTGGCCCACGACGGGTTCGCGGTCTTCTTCAAGGTCCTGACGGCCCTGGCCACCCTCGTCGTGATCTTCATGTCGATGGACAGCCGGGACCTGGGCGGCCGGAGCCAGGCGGAGTATTACATCTTCCTGCTGTCCACCCTTCTCGGGATGTTCCTGCTCTCCTCGGCGACCGACATCGTGATGCTGTACCTCTCGCTGGAACTGGTCTCCATCCCGTCGTACCTGCTGGCGGGGTACCTCAAGGGGCGGGAGCATTCCACCGAGGCCGCGATGAAGTACGTGGTGTACGGGGCCACGGCGTCGGGCGTGATGATCTACGGATTCTCCCTCCTGTTCGGTCTGACCGGATCCACGCAGATCGCCGAGATCGGACGGTCCATGGCGGCCGGAAAGGCGACGCTTCCGATGCTGCTGGCGGCCGTGATGGTGGCCGTGGGGTTCGGGTACAAGATCGCCGCGGTGCCGTTCCACATGTGGAGCCCCGACGTGTACGAGGGGGCCCCCACGCCGGCGACCGCCTTCTTCTCCGTCGGGCCGAAGGCGGCGGGATTCGCCGTCCTCGTCCGCTTCTATTACACGGTGTTCGCCGCGACGGATCCCGGCGCGGGCATGTGGCGCCTGACCTCCGGGGTGGACTGGCCGTTCCTGTTCGCCGCGCTGTCGGCGCTGACGATGACCGTGGGGAACCTGGTCGCGGTCAAGCAGAGCAACGTGAAGCGCCTCCTGGCCTACTCCTCGATCGCCCACGCCGGATACATGCTGATGGGGTTCGTGCTCCTCTCCTCCGCGGGGATCAAGGCGATCCTGTTCTACCTCGTGGTCTACCTCTTCATGAATCTGGGCGCCTTCTACGTCGTGGTCCTGGTGAGCAACACCACCGGCGGGGAGGAGATCTCCGACTTCACGGGACTCGGGAGCCGTGCCCCGTTCGCGGCGGTGGCGTTCGCCATCTTCCTCTTCTCCCTGACCGGGATCCCGCCGTTCTCCGGTTTCATCGGGAAGGTCTATCTTTTCGCCGAGGTCATCCACCGCGGGGTATACTGGCTCGCGGTCGTCGCGGCGCTGAAC
>Ga0208144_1000006_pt1 | contig 16024 bp, 13 predicted proteins | sample MayberryNE_TuleA_2_FD_185660 | JGI IMG/M metagenome (GOLD analysis project Ga0208144, IMG submission 185660) | Natural and restored wetland microbial communities from the San Francisco Bay, California, USA, that impact long-term carbon... | ecosystem: Environmental > Terrestrial > Soil >... | reverse complement strand
TGAACGACGATCTTCCCCCATTGCGCGTCGTTCAACCGGCTGCTGATATCCGTGAGCGCCTCGCCCCCGTCCGTCGCCATCATCCCCAGGTCGGAAGAGAAGACCCTCTGCAGCCGTTCGACCTCGCTTTCGTACCACTTCCGGGCGACGTTCTCGTGGTACAACCCCTTCACCGCGTCGCTCTTGAGCCGCATGGAGAAGATCCAGCCTTCGGAGTACGGGTCGTCGTTGACGATGGAGGGTTCCGCGGCCACCTTCGGGTTGACGGCCTTGATGACCCCGGTGGCGGGTGACACCAGGCGAACGGTCCTCTGGCCGGAATGGAGGAGGAAGCACACGCTGTTCTCTTTCACCGCCACGCCGGCGGCGGGCACCGATGCGCGGTCCACCCTCCCGATCAGCCGGGCGGAAAAGTCGTCGATCCCGACCCGCGCCTCGTCCTCCGCTGCGGAGGGCAGGGCTACCCACAGGTGCTTGGGGTGGTAGTAGTACTCCGAATGGAGGTGGAACCCGCGGACGTTCTCCTTCCCCTTGACGCCGCCGCTGACCTCGCTGTACAGGGAGCATTCCTCGTAGTGGCAGGTGTTGCAGAGACCTTCCGAGGAGGACATCCGGTCCACCGGGATCATCTTCGACGGGAACGCCTTGCAGAACGTCACGGTTTTCGTTTCCAGAAAAGGGCATTTCGTATCTTTCATTTCCGCCCCCTTTTCCCCGGCTGAACCCGTTTCACGCGACCGATTTCCGGGAACTTCTCACGCCTGCCTTGCCCGCGGCCTCACCGCGGCAAGGACCGCCAGGACGATGTACGCGACTCCCATCACCAGGTACCCCATCGTTCCCACCTCCTTCCGCGGGGCGTGCTTCCCGCGCACCTCGCTACCGCAATGGTTGTGCCATCCCGGGATCGGGTTCGCGGACTCTTCATAACTATTCGTTAAGACAGGAGATAACTGACAAGGGAGCCTTCAGGGAGTGGAAGGCCCGAAGGCGGGCGGATTGCAGAGATTCTTTACACTTTCAGGAAGAGAAAGATTACATGTTGAATTTCCTGCGGATTATGGAGTTGCGAAAGTCAACAGTTCGTCGTTTTTTTCATCACTCCTTCGGCGCGGCCCCTTCCTTCTTCAGGCCGAATTTCTTGATCTTGTTGTAGAGGGTGACCCGGTCGATCCCGAGCGCATGGGCGGACCGCACGATGTTCCACTGGTTTCCGTTCAGGACCACCTGGATGTGCGCCTTCTCGATCTCCTCGAGCGATTTCGTCCTGTGATTCGCGTCGGAGGTGGCGGACGGGAGGCTGATGTCCGGCTCGGTGACGATGTTTCCCTTCGCCACGACCACCGCCCTCTCGATGACGTTCCGAAGCTCCCGCGCGTTTCCGGGCCAATCGTTGCCCATCAGGATTCTCACGGCCCCTTCACTGATCCCGCGGATCTCCTTCCCCATCTCGATGTTGAATTTCTCGATGAAGTGGTCGACCAGGAGCGGGATGTCCTCCCTCCTCTCCCGCAACGGCGGGATGTGGATGGAGATGACGTTCAGGCGATAGTAGAGGTCGGCGCGGAAGCGCTCCTCCGCGATGGCGGCCGCAAGGTCCCGGTTCGTGGCGGCGATGATCCGCGAGTTGATCGGGATCAGTTCCGAGCCTCCGACCCGGCGGAACTCCCGCTGCTCGAGGACGCGGAGGAGGTCCATCTGCAGCTTCAGGCTGATGTCCCCGATCTCGTCCAGGAAGAGGGTCCCGTCCTGGGCGAGCTCCAGCTTCCCCCGGTTGAGGACGGTGGCGCCCGTGAAGGCGCCCTTCTCGTGACCGAAGAGCTCGCTTTCCAGCAAGGTTTCCGTGAGGGAGGCGCAGGACACGGAGATGAACGGCGCGTCCATCCTGGGGCTTTCGTCGTGGATCGCCCGCGCGAGGAGTTCCTTTCCCGTCCCGCTCTCGCCCTGGATCAGGACGGTCGAACTGCTCTTCGCGACGGTCCGCGCGAGTTCGAAGATCTCCAGCATCTTCTCGTTCTTGCTGATCATGTCCCTAAGCTTGTACTGCTTCTTGAGCTCCTTCCGAAGAAACAGGTTCTCCTGGACGAGCTTGTGATGGTCCACGATCTTCCGGATCGTCAGGGAGATGTCGTCGGGGTTGAAGGGCTTGACGAAGTAGTCGTAGGCCCCTTTTTTCATCGCCTTGACGGCGGTGTCGACCGTCGCGTAGGCCGTCATGATGATGACCAGCATGTCGGGCGAGGTCTTGTGGACCTCGTCCATCAGCTGGATTCCGTCCATCCCGGGCATCTTCAGATCCACCAGCATCAGGTCCCAGTTCCTGGCGGGAAGGCGTTCCAGCGCCTTCCTGCCGCTCTCCACGGCCTCCACGTGGTACCCGTCCTCCTCGAGCCAGCCGGTCAGCGAGGCACGGACGATTTCCTCGTCGTCCACCACCATGATGTTGACCTTCTTTTCCATCGTCACCCCCGCCTCTCCGTCGCGGTGTTGGACGCCACGACCATCCGGCATGCCATGCAGAAGTCCCGCCCCCTGGTATCCACGTCCACCACGGTGTTCGAAAGATACATCACGCATTCCCTCGAAGGGCAATGAACGAGGCCGAAGGTGTGCCCGAGCTCGTGGAGGCTTTCCTTGCGCAGTCTCTCCAGGAGCAGGGGGCGGTCCGGCTCCATTCCGTAATGCTCCTGTCGCAGCCTGGCGATGGATACGACGGCCGCCGTTCCCCCCACCTGCGCTTCCCCGAACACGTACGTCAGGATCGGGATGCACAGGTCCTTGTCCGTCACGCCCAGGAGCTTGAGCGCGTCCTGCGGGACGCCGTCGAGCAGCTCCTTGAGGATCTTCGTCGAATAGTACTGGTTCCGTCGGGCCTCGAAGCTCCCGGGGGGGACGGGGATCGGCGGGATGGTCCGGACGTTCGCCATGAGGCAGTCACCCATCTCTTTCCTCAGCCATTGGAGGATCCCGTGATCCACCGCCCCGACGGGCCGGATGTAGATGACGTCGCCGATGTTCCCGCGTCCCCTTACCCGACGGGCAGACTCACCCGGAAATCGGTTCCCTTCCCGGGGGCGCTGTCGATTTCCACCTTTCCGTTGTGGCGGGTCACGATGCCGTTGACGACCGAGAGGCCCAGCCCGGTCCCCTTCTTCTTCGTGGAGAAGAAGGGATCGAAGATGCGGGAGAGGTCCTTCTCCTCGATCCCGCTCCCCGTGTCGCGGATGCTCAACGACACGGTATTCGTATCCGGCCGGTAATCGGACCGTATCGTCAATGTCCCTCCATCCTCCATCGCCTCGCAGGCGTTGATGAGGATGTTGAGAAACACCTGCTTCATGTGCGCCGGGTCGGCCTGGATCTCCGGCAGGGGGTTCAGGTGCTTCACGACCTCGATATTGGAGATGTTCAGCTTGTTCGAGATGAGGGCCAGGGACTCCTCCATCACCTTGACGAGGTTCATGGCCTTCCGGACCGGCTCCTTGGGCCGCGTGAAATCGAGCAGGTTCTGCACGATGGCGGTCGTCCGCTCGACCTCGCGGCGCATCGTGTCCAGGTATCCCTTGTATTTCGCGATTTCCTCCGCCCCGTACTGTCCCTGGTCGATCTTTCTCTCCATGAGGCGGATGTACGTGTAGACGCCGGTGAGGGGGTTGTTGATCTCGTGCGCCACGGTCGCCGCCAACGCTCCTACGGCGGCGAGCTTCTCCGAATGAAGGAGCTGCGACTGGGTCGCCTTGAGTTCCCGCGTCCGCTCCTCCACCTTGTTCTCGAGGGTCCGGATCCCCTCCTGGATCTGCTTCTGGGCGTTCTGCAGGTCCAGGGTCATCTGGTTGAACGAAGTCGCGAGGTGTCCCATCTCGTCGTTCGTCGTAACGTCGATGAAATGGTCGAGATCCCCTCCCGAGATCCGCTTCGTGCCGAGGAGGAGCTCCTTGACCGGCCTCTCGAGGAAATGGAAGAGGATGAGGGCCACGATGGAGAAGATGGCGGCCACCGAGACGACACTCACGACCACGACCTGGCGGCGCGCCCTGGCGATCTGGCTGTCCACCTCGCTCAGATCCATGGTGACGTCGATCACCCCCAGGACCTTCTGCGACGCGGGATGGGCGTGGCACGCCGCGGCGGAGCAGCCCGAATCGTTGTACATGGGGTTGATGATCCCGAGAACGCGGTGGTTCACGCCGTGCGAGGCTTCGTCGTGCTCGGAAAAGAAGACGCGGCTCCGTCCGGATGTCGTCAGCCGCTCGAGCGGGCTCGCCTCCGAATGACACCCGTAGCAGGCTTCCGCCTTCTGGTTGACCATCCGGCCGACCTCGGCGGGATTTCCGCTGGAGAAGAGGATCTTCCCCTCGGAACTGTAGACCCGGACCTTCTCGATCCCCTCCTGCCCGCCGATCGTCTCCATGATCTTGTAGGCGGCTTCCTTCCGGTTCTCGAGCATGTCGTTCTGGATCGACTTCTTGATCGTCTCGCTGAGCTGCGAGGCGGTCCGGAGGATCGCATGGTTGAGGTTTTCCCTCTGGATGCTGAGAAAAAGGTAGGCCAGCGCCCCGTTCACGATCAGGATCATCCCGACGACGCTCAGGATGATCTTCATTCCGATGCTTTTATACCAGTTCATTTCCGCGTTGGGGCTCCGATTTGCATACAGTATACATAGTACCCGGGCGGCGGGAAGGGAAAACCGGGGGATTCGACCGTTCCCCGGGGGGGTCAGGACAGGGTTTCGACGAAACCGTCGAACAGGCGGGGTTCGAACTCGGTGCCCCGGCCCTCCTTCATGATCGACAGGGTCCGTTCCAGTTCGATGGAAGGCTGGTAGGGACGGTAGCTTCGCAGCGCGTCGTAGACGTCGGCGATCTGCGTCATGTACGAGGCGACGTGCAGCGGTCCGATGGCCCGGACCTTCGGGTAGCCGGTCCGGTCGTACTTGATGTGGTGCTCGAACGCGACGATCATCGGCAGTTCGGAGCCGCAGTCGATCCTCCGAAGAATCTTCGCGCCGGTCGCCGGGTGCTTCTTCACCAGGTCGAACTCCTCCATTTCCAGCCGGCCGGGCTTCGTCAGGATGGACGCCGGGGTCATCTCCTTGCCGATGTCGTGCAGCAGGGCCGCCAGCCCCGCCTCGCGGACCTTGCTCTCGGGGAGGCCGATGTGGGCCGCCTGCGCCACCACGAGGATGCAGACGTTGAGCGAGTGGGTCACGGTGTAGTCGTCATGCCCCTGCAGACGGATCAGCCGGTCGATGAGCATCCCTTCCTGGTGGAGCCCTTTCATGATGGAGGAGACGATTTCGCGGCCCTCCTCGACCCTGGACTTCTTCCGATCGGTGGCGATCGACAGGAGGACGTCCCTCAGGACCTCGGTGGCGCCGGCCATTACGCCCGAGGGGCGGGAGGCGGCGGCCAGCCCGAGCGTGGCGGCGCCGGCCGTTTCCGCCCCCTCGATCCTCCCGTAAACGATGGATTCCCAGATCTGTTCCGAGGGGGTACCGGAGCCCTCCGCGAGGAAGTAGACGAAGCGCTTCAGTTCCCCGAACGTGATCCCCTCGGACACCAGGATCTTCTCGATACCCTTTTCCCGCATCCGTTCGATCAGCCGCGTGAGCGTGGGGTTCGGTTCCACGAACGGGAACTCGTCCACCACGATGTGGTCGCTGAAGAAGCCGATGTTCAGCCCGTTCAGGCTCTCCGCCTCGGTCTGGACGCGGCGGTGCAGGCAAACCAGCAGTTCCTGGACGCGCGGGTGGTTTTCGGGGTAGGCCGACGCGGCCTGGATCGCCCGCCCGAGGTCCGAGATGACCATGTATGTCGTGTCCGCCGTCACTTTTTCGCCCTCAGCGTGTCGAGGAGGGCCGCGCAATGTCCCCTGACCTTCGCCCGGCTGCTCTCCGTTCCGCGGTGGAGGAGGGCGATCCCCCTCGTGCATCCGCACTGGAAGATGGCGTTGGCGGCGTCGATCCGGAGCGACTCCTCCCTGGCCGATTGCAGGAGCGTATCGTGGAGGAGGATCTTCCCGAGGGCGGGCACCGAGTCGGGGGAACGAAGCCGGCCGAGGGCGAGGACGGCTTCCTTCCGCACCCGGATGTCCTTGTGTTCGAGCAACCGGATCAGGTCGGGGACGGCGGAAGGGTCGCAGAGCCGTCCGAGGATGATGCACAGGTTCCGAACGAAATACCAGTGGGGTTCGCCGAGCTTCCCCCGGATCGCGGGGATGGCCTCCGCGTCGAACCGGAAGGCGAGGGACAGGAGGGCCTTCCGGATCACCTGATCCGTTTCCATCAGCAGCCGGTCGAGAAAGTCCTCGATCGACACCCCGATGAAGGAGACGAGGATCTCCTCGATCCGGCCCTTTTCCAGCGCCGAAACGGCGGGCGAAACATAGACGTCGATCATGTGGGCGAAATCCACCTCGCCGGTCACGCGTTGGATCGAGGGCTTCCGGCTGTCCGGGGCGTTCCGCTCCACCGAAGTAAGGGTGGAGAGCACGGTTTTCAGGAGGGGGAGCTCCCTCCGCGATATGAGGTTGGGAATGATCTTCCGGATCTCCTCGAGCAGTTCCAGGAATTCCCCTTCGGCCTCCTCCTCCGCGAGCAGCTCCAGTAGAACGCCGGCGCTCTTGAGGCGGAGGGTCTCTTCTTCGAATTCCGACATGACCGCGGGGTCGGGCGGCGGGCTCCCGTCGGCCGCCGCGTGCGCGCTCTCGTCGAGGTTCGACAGCCGCTCCAGAAGGGCGGAATGGTCCCGCCCGATGTAGGCCTCCTCGGTGCGCTGCAGCAGCAGTCGTTCGATGGCTTCCCACGTTCTCTGCGCGTAGTAGTTCTTCGTGCGGACGCTCTCGCGGACCCGTTCCTTGACCGATGGGAGAAGCGACCCGTTCCCGTTCCGTTCGGTCGCGATCACCTCGAAGATCCTGCGGATCCGGCTTCCGCTCTTTTCCTCCGAGGCCAGGACGGTGGCCAGCAGTTCGAGGAACATTTCGTCCGACTCGGTTTCCGTCAGCGACCGGACGATCGCCGTGTCCGCGACTTCTCCGGCGGCGACGGCGGCGTCGTCCGCCGCATCGCCGGCCTCCGTGTCGAGAGACCGGATGATCGCGCTTCTCTGCTCGACGGGGAGTCTGCACAGCGTGTCCCCGAGGCGGGCCAGGATCCGCCGGACCATTTCAAGGGAAATCGCTTCGGGGGCGCCCTCCGGGCCGTCGTCATGGCGGGCCGCCATGGCGGCGGCGTTGACCCTGCGCAGGATGGCCGGAATCATCTCCGGAGGAATCGGGAGGTCCTCGGGCAGATCCCACCCCTCGTCCCCGGAGGACACGTTCTCCGTGAGGATCATCCGCCAAAGCTCGTCCTCCCGGTTGGAGGATGGAGCCTCCTCCCCCGGGTGGATGATCCTTCTCGAGAGAACCTCCTTGTAATTGTACGGGTAAAGCCCGATCCCCCGGACGCCCTCGCCCCTCAAGACCTCGTCGAGCTTGCCCCCTTTTTTTTCCGCGCGGAACCGCTGGAGGGTGAGGAAGAACACGAGGAGCTCCTGCGGAGTCGCCTCCCGGGAGAAGTCGAGGGTGGCGACCTTGTGCAGGAAGAGTTCGGAGATGAATCCGCGGACGAGGCTGTTCCCGTTGCCGAGGAACTCGTTCTTGTAGAGGATCTTGTCCTTGGCGACGCCGAGAAGAAGGTGCCCGGACGGCTCCTCGTTCACGACGTCCGCGAGGCTCCGGTGGAGCTTCTCCACGCGGCCCTCGAGGGAAGGGTGCCCCTCCTGGTACAGCGAGATCCAGTTGAACGTCAGGGCCATCTCCACGGCGAGCCGCTCGATCCTGCGGACATCCGGCCCCTGTGCCACGCTCTCCATCTTCCCCCCGGTTCCTCGAGGATCCGGAAGGTCTTATCGGATCGGAAGAGGCGAATAATTAATGGAAAGTAACAGGGGGCGGATGCCGCCGGCCGTCTTCCCGGGACGGAACGGGGCCGGGAGGAGGATTGGAATACGGCCACGGCGGGGGTTCCTCTTTCCGGCGTGGTACCATGACGCATGGTTGCCCGGAGGAGGGCAAAATCCCCGCCGGAAGGGAGAGGACCCATGGACAGCATCTACAAGGTCATCGATGTCGTTGGCACGAGCAGGAATTCGTGGGAAGAGGCGGCGAAAAACGCGGTGGAGACCGCCGGGAAGTCCCTCGAGGACCTGAGAGTCGCGGAGGTCGTCAAGCTGGACATGGCGATCGACAAGGGGAAGGTCGTCGCCTACCGGGCCCGGGTGAACATCTCCTTCAAGTACCGCTCGTAACGGCCGCAAGAGCCCCCGCTCCGTCCCCGCCGCCTCCGTCGGGGAAACGAGGGGAAGGTCTTGCCTCCCGGCGGCGAGGTCCGGGAAGGGCCCCAAGGGGGGAGATCGCGTCGATGATCGTTCCGGGACCCGGCCGGGAAGAGGGGTCGATGTCGCTCCAGGCGAGGGTGTTCCTGCTGGTCGCCGCGACGTTTTCGACGATCTACCTCACGCAACCCGTGCTCCCGGTTCTTAGGGAAGAGTTCGGGATCGACGCGGCGAAGGCGTCCCTCACGGTATCCGCCGTGATCTTCGGGATCGCGCTCGCCACCTTGCCGTTCGGGCGGCTGGCGGACCGGGTTCCCGCCCGGCCGATCATTCTCGCCGGGGGGACGCTTGCCTCCCTGTGCGGCTTCCTCTGCGCGGCCACGACCCGCTTCCCGCTCCTGGTGGCGGGGAGGTTCTTCCAGGGGGTGTTCGTACCGTCCCTGACCACGTGCCTCGTGGTGTACCTTGTCCGCCGTCTTCCCCCCGAGCGCCTGAACGTCGCGATGGGAGCGTACGTCTCCGCCTCCGTGGCGGGGGGGCTGGGGGGAAGATTGCTCGCGGGGTTCATCCATCCGCCCCTCCACTGGCGGTACGCGTTCGTGACCGCTTCCACCCTCCTCCTCCTCGCGACCCTCGACGCGGGACGATGGCTCCCGAGGGAGGAGAAGATCCTCGATGCGCCGGGGGAGGAGGCGGGTTTCGTAGCCCTGCTCGCGCGTCACGACCTGTTGCGGCTCTTCTCCGTCGGCGCGGCGTCCTTCGGGGCTTTCTCCTCGGTATTCAACTACCTGCCGTTCCACCTCGCCGGGCCCCCGTTCCTGCTGCCCACGCACCTCATCACGTTGCTGTACCTTTCCTACCTGGTCGGCGTCGCGACCGGCCCGTTGGCGGGACGTCTCGGAAACCGGCTGGGGAACGGGATCGCGATGGCGGTCGGGGGGGCCGTATTCGGAGCATCCATCCTCCTCACGCTGATCCCGTCCATCGCCGCCGTGGCCGCGTCGCTGGCGGGGGTGTGCGCCGGTTTTTTCATCGTGCATACCGCCGCGGTGGGAGCGTTGAACCGGAAGCTCTCGACCGGCCGCGGGAGGGGGAATTCCCTGTACGTCCTCTTTTACTATCTCGGGGGGACGGCGGGGATCACGTCGGGCGGGCTGGCGTTTCGTCGCGCGGGGTGGAGGGGGGTGATCGCCCTGGTGTTGGTCCTCCTGCTGGTCCCCGTCGCCGCGGGGGTCCTGGAGGCGCGGACGGACCGTCCCGGGCAGTAAAGATCCAGGCCGGCATTTCCGATAGGAGTGGACGGGGCGGTTCACGCATCCGTCGATCCGGATCCCGTCGCGAAAGAAGGGCCTGGGAACATGCCGAGAATCGATGCCTTCCTGAAAATCATGCAGCAGTCCGGGGCGTCCGACCTGCACCTCGGGGACGGGTATTCGCCTTTTCTGCGGATGCACGGAATCCTCGAATCGACGCAGCAGCGGGTCTTCTCTCCCGAGGAGGTGAAGATCCTTTTCTTCGAGATGCTGACGGACGTCCAGATCCGGGAACTGGAGGATGCCGGGGAGATCGACTTCATGTACGAATTGCCCGGGGTGGCCAGGTTCCGGATCAACATCTACAAGAAACATGTCGGGCTGGCGGGCGCCTTCCGGATCATTCCCAACAAGGTACCGACCCTCGACGGATTGGGGTTCCCCGAAACCCTCAAGAAGCTGCTGTCCCAGCGGAACGGCCTGATCCTGGTAACCGGCCCGACGAACTCCGGGAAGACGACGACGCTCGCGGCCATGGTGGATTACCTGAACGAGACGAGGAATCACCACATCATCACGCTCGAGGATCCCCTCGAATACATCCACGTGAACAAGAACTGCCTGATCAACCAGCGGCAGATCGGCCAGCACAGCCGATCCTTCGCCAAGGCGCTGCGGTCGGCCCTGCGGGAAGATCCGAACGTCGTCCTCGTGGGAGAGATGCGGGACAATGAAACGATTTCCCTGGCGCTCACGGCGGCGGAGACCGGCTTGCTCGTGCTGGGCACGCTTCACACCAAATCGGCGGCCCAGACCGTCAGCCGGATCGTGGACGCGTTCCCGGCGAATCAGCAGGACCAGGTCCGGATGGCGCTGTCGGAGGTGCTCGTGGGCGTGTGCAGCCAGCAGCTCGTGAAGCGCGCGGACGGTGCGGGCCGGGTCGCGGCGCTGGAGATCATGATGAGGACGCCCGCGATCGGCAACCTCATCCGCGAATCGAAGACGCAGCAGATCGGAAACGCCCTCGTTACGGGCAGGGCGCTGGGCATGCAGAAGCTGGAGCACCACCTTCGGGACCTGGTTTCCCGGAAAATCATCCACCCGGAAGAAGCGGCACTTCACGCCGAGAACCCGCAGGAGTTCCTCCTCGCGAGGAAAGACGCCCCCGCGGAAAAAATTCCCGCGCCGAGGACCCCGTGAAGAAAGCCCGGCTCGACCAGATCCTGCTCCGGATGGGGGTCGTTTCCGAGGAGCAGATCCGGAAGGCCCTGCTTCGCCAGAAGTCGCGCGGCGGGAAACTCGGATCGCACCTGCTCTATTACCGCTTCGTCACCGAGGATCAGATGGTGCAGGCTCTCGCGGAGCAGTTCGCCGTCGGCGGGGTCCGGCTGAGCGGGTGCGAGATCCCCGAGGACGTCGTCAAGAGGATCCCCGTGAAGATCGCGGAGGAGCATGTCGCCATCCCGTTCCGGTTCGACCGGGAAAAGGGGGAGCTTCACGTCGCCATCGCCGACCCGGAGGACTCGGAAGTCCTCTCCCTGCTTCGGCGGGCGAGCGGCGCTCCGAGGGTCGTGCTGTACATCGCGCCGGAAAGCAGGATCCTCGGCAAGATCGCGGCACTCTACCACGGGCGCGCCGACGACCCGTCGCGGAATCACGTCATCGACCTTCCGGACCTGTTCGAGGGGGAAAACGGGAAACGGCCTTCCCGATCGACGGCGCCGGAGGAGACGGAGGAAAAGGCGTCGCCGAGGGCGGGCATCCTGCTGTTCACCGGCCAGGTGTTTCTGAAGAACGTGCTTCCGTCGGTCTTCGAGCGGGAGGGAGTGCGCCTTTCGGTGGCGACCTCGGCCGACCAGATCGTCGACGCGCTCAAGGCCGCCGACTGCGATCGGGTCCTCGTGTCGGAAGACGTCCGCGAGGAGTTCGAACGGTTCCTTTCGGGGCCCGGAAGCCGCGTCGCCGTTCCCGATGCGACGTACTTCCGGACCGTGGGGGACGCCCTCCTCGAGAATCCCGTCCCGTACGACAAGATGTTCGGATCGCTGCTGGCGGCGGTCCGGAGCATGGCGGGGCCGCGGCCGGCCGGCGTCACCGGGTCGCCGCCGTACGCGCTGATCTCGAAGGAGATCGCGGAGGTCGGGCGGGTCCTTGGTCTGGGCCGGGTCGTCGTCGACGGTCTTCGGATCGCGGCGCACCTGCTGACACCTCCGCCGGAGGGGGAGAACGGCGAGAGGCTCCCCGCTTCCCGGGAGGGGGGGATGCTGTTCGGGGATCTCGACGCGTCGATCCGCGTCGCCCGGTCTCTCGAGTTCCCCTGGGATATCGCCGCCTGCGTCCAGCTTCTCGGATCGCCGACTCCTGCCGGCGGCATCCCCTCCCCGTCCGTGGAGGAGGGAAGGGGATTTTCCACCGCGTCCGGCCTCCTCGCGCTCGTCTGGTACCGGCATCTGGGGTTGCCCTCCCTTCGCGGAGGAGCCGGGGGGGATCCCGAGGCGCTTAAATCCGGGCTCCGCGCCCAGGCGGGCCGGCTGGCGCCGTCGCCCGTGGTCGAGGCGTACATCCGGGTGCTCGAACGTTCCGACCCCTTCTCCGGCGCCGGGAAGGACGTCGTCCTCGTCGGCGACGCGGATCCCCGGTCGTCGAATCTCGACCTCGAGCTGAAGCGGCACGGGTTCCGGGTCGCGCAGGCCGACGACCTCGCGGAGGCGCGAACGATCGTCCTACGCCGCAGACCGGCGGCGATCGTCCTTCGCGTCGACGAGTCGCCGCCCGCCGCCGACGCGTTTTGCCGTTTTCTCCGCGAAGAGGAAGGGGATGCCGACACGGCGCTGTTCGCCGTGACGCAACGGAGCGAACCGTCCTTCCTCCTGAACCTCATGGACACCTGGTTCTGCGACGTGTTCACATTGCCCATGAACGGCCAGGTCGTCGTCGCCCGGATCACCAGGGCGCTCTCCGGCCGGGAGCGGGGGAGCGGCGGCCCCGCCGGGCACGGGTTCAGCGCCACGTTCAAGGACCTGTCGTTCGTGGATCTCGTCCAGGCGCTGGGAACCGGCGGAAAGAGCGTCCGGATGCGGGTCGAACACGGCGGCGGGACGCAGGCCGACATCTGTTTCCGGAACGGACGGATCGTTTTCGCGGAGTGCGGGGAGGAGAAGGGCGCCGACGCCGTGTACCGGGTCATCCGCTGGCAGGACGCGGGGTCCTTCCGGATCGAGCCGATCCGGACATTTCCTCCCGGGAACGTGTCGGTCCCGACCGACTACATCCTCCTCGAAGGATCCCGTCGTCTCGACGAGCATCAGGCCGGGCGCTGACCTTCGCCCCGGGGCCGGCCCGGCGCTCCCCGCGTTCCCCGGCGTGAACCCCCGGAGTCAAGGAACGCGTCCTCAATCGTCCGCCGGAACCGGCCCCGTCCCCCGGAACAGGATCTCCGCGCGCAGCGTCGCCCCCCACACCGGCTTCCGGCTTCCGTCTTCCTTCCTCGGCCAGTGGATGTCGGGCTCCCCCTCGAGGAAGAGCCATTTCCGGTAGACGTTGCGGCGGTACCGGACCAGGACCCGGTAATCCCGCGCGATCCACGCGGGCCGGGTCGATCCCGAGGCGCCCCCGGAGAAGGTGATCGCGCTTTTCGGGGAGAGCTTCTGGAGAAGGGAAAGGTCCGTCCCCCACGTCCATCCGTTGTTCTTCTCCTCGATCGAAAGGGAGTTGGACCATCGGAGCAGGGTGGGCGTGGCGATCCATCGTTCGAGGTCGATCTGGTTCGTTTCGCCGAGACCGTCCCGGGCGTCCCAGAACGCGGTGGCCGTGAACCGCCCGAGCGTGCTGAGCGCGAGGGGCCGCGCGTACTGGAAACGCGTCCGGAGGAAAGCGTCGGGAGGGATCTTCACCCGCACGCCGGCCCCCGCGTCCAGGATGGAGCGCGGGGTCCGGAGGATGTCGTAGACCAGTTCCGTGGATCCGGTCCGGCCCCGGCTTCCGATGTCCAGGCCGGGGTTCCCTGGATCCTCCGGGGTGACCGCGTTCGGATCGCCCCGGGTCTCCCCCGAGATGACCAGCCGCCACCGTTTCTTGAGCCTCGGCAGTCGCAGGGAGGCCCGAACCGTGCTCCGGAAGGAGAATCGCTCCTCCTCGTCCCACCGGAGGTCGTTCATCCACCGGAGAAACGACTCCGGCCGTTCCGTGACCTCCATCCGCTCGTCGCCGAAGAACCGGTCGAACCAGACGACGGTGTCGAACAGGTCCCTCTCGACCCAGGAATGGGTTCGGTCCACCCAGTCGTTGTCCGCGGCGGGCGCGGCCGGAGGAATCGCCGCGTTATCCGCAGACGCGGAAGGGAGCGCGGCCGGAGGACCGGCCGCGAGCGATGCGCCGACGGCCGGGGAAAGAAGGGACGCCGCCGCCAGCGCGGCCAGGAAACGCCACCAGCGGCGCAATCTCCACCTCGGTGGTCTCATCTTCTTCGTTCCGGGGCCCCGGTATCGTCGGAGACGATGATCGCTACTTCTGTATCGTCGCCTCCTCGACGATCACCTTGTACTTGTACCCCGCGCCGAAATCCTTGTCCTTGCGGAGGGTCCCCGTCGCCGTCACCACGTCCCCGACCTTGGGCGCATCCTGGGTGGTCACCACCAGGTCGTGCGTTCCCTTTCCCGAATCCCCGCTCCCGTCGCGCAGGTGGACCCAGTTCTTCCCCATGATCCCCGTGGACACCTTGACGACCTTTCCCCGGACGACGACGGTCTTCCGGTCCAGTTTCCCCGCCTTCTCGTGGGTTTCGGACACGGTACAGGCGCCCGCTCCCTTCGCCTTTTCCACCTTGATCGGCCCGGAGGGGGACGGGGCGTTCGCCGCTCCGCTTCCGGCGCCCGTCATGTTTCCGAACGCCAGCGCGTCGCCTCCCGCCGCCAGCGCTCCGATGGAAACGCAAAGAGCGAGCCATTTTCCGAGACGATTCATCCGAATCCCCTTTCCGGGAAATTTTCCGCCATTTTACCACCCCCGTCCCTTCCTCGGATAAACTACGCGCGGGGCGGCCCGAACCCGGGACGCCAAGGATACGTCAGGGGGGAGATCCGATGCGCGTGGTGGGGATCAACGGAAGCGCCCGGAAGGGCGGGAACACGGCCATGCTCCTTCGTCACGTCCTCGCCGAACTGGAGAAGGAGGGGATTGAATCCGAGCTCGTGGAGCTGTCCGGCAAGAGGATCCGCGGGTGCACCGCCTGCTGCAAATGCTTCGCGAGCAAGGACCGGCGTTGCGCGGTGAAGGGCGACGCGGCGAACGACTGCATCGCGAAGATCGACGGCGCCGACGGCATCCTCCTGGGATCTCCCACCTACTTCGCAGACGTCACGGCGGAGATGAAGGCGCTGATCGACCGGGCGGGGATGGTCGGGCGGGCGAACGAAAACATGTACCTTCGAAAGATCGGAGCCGCCGTGGTCTCGGTCCGGAGGGCCGGCGCGATCCACGCGTTCGACACGATGAACCACTTCTTCCTCATCTCCCAGATGATCGTCCCCGGCGCGAGCTACTGGAACATCGGGATCGGCCGGGAGGTCGGCGACGTGGAGAAGGACGAGGAGGGGGTGGCGACGATGCGCACCCTCGGACGGAACATGGCGTGGCTGTTGAAACGGTTGGGCGGCGGGGAGGGATGACGCCTGCCGTCACCCCGTCCGGACGTTCCGCGAAGGCGCGGGAAGCGGGTGCTTCGGGTAGACGACCGTCACGCCGGGGTTGTTGAAGTACGTCTCCCCGGCGACGAATTCGAGGCGGCCGGCGTGGCGGGAGAGCAGTTCGCGGAGCGCGGTCCGCAGATCGCCGCCGCGTCCCGAGGAGCCGTAGCCGTGGACCACCCGGATCGGGCCGGCGTCTCCCGCCCGCAGCCGCGCGTTGTAGAGGGACGTGAAACGGGCGAGGGCATCCGCCACGGTCCGCCCGTGCAGGTCGATCTCCACGCCCGCCATCGTCCGGTCAGAACTTGTACGTCATCCGGAACGTGGTCCGGTTCCCCTCGGGGCGGTTTTCCACGGACGTCTCCCACTGGGTCTTGAGGCCCAGGAAGAAGTTCCGGGACGCGGCCCAGGAGACTGCCGGCCCGATCGCGAAGACCTGCTCCTTCGTGTCCGCCTGCGAATTGCCGTCGATCTTGTCGTCGGAGAGCTGCTTCAGGTAGTACCCCGCCACCGCTCCCCGGAAATTCTTGAAGAACTCGTATTCGAACGAGTAGTTGAAGTGGAACGCCTGCCCCGGCTGGAGGTCGTTCGCCGCGAGGGCGGCGAAGGGATCGTCGTTCTTCGTGTTGTAGGTGTAGTGGATCCGCCAGGAGGTGGAGAACTCCGGGGTGAGGAACCAGGTGAAGGCGTAGTACGGCTCGATCGTCCAGAGGTTGGAGCCCGGGTTGATCAGGTACTTGCTGTCGTACTGGCCGGTCGGCAGGAT
>Ga0208144_1000002_pt1 | contig 25130 bp, 39 predicted proteins | sample MayberryNE_TuleA_2_FD_185660 | JGI IMG/M metagenome (GOLD analysis project Ga0208144, IMG submission 185660) | Natural and restored wetland microbial communities from the San Francisco Bay, California, USA, that impact long-term carbon... | ecosystem: Environmental > Terrestrial > Soil >... | reverse complement strand
TAGGTTCGCGGGTAAGGCGCACGCGCGCAAGGCACACCGCAGCGTCGGCTGGCGACTGCGGATCTACTGGTCGGCTGGCTGCGGGTGTTTTCACGTGGCGAACGGGGACAAGGGCCGCGGCCGTGGTCCGACGCGACGACGAAGGGGGCGACGATGAAGGCGACGGCGAAGCTGACGGACGACGAAGTGCAGAACCTGGCGCGGCTGGGCGCCGAACTGACCCTGGTGGAGCTGCGGCGGCGCCAGCTGGTGATCGAACGCGCCTTCCCTGGCAGCGGGCCGCGGGCGCGGAAGCGCATGCTGTCGATGAACCTGGAGCGCGCGCGCGAGGTCAAGGCCCAGCGCAACGGCGCCGGGCGACGGAAAAAGGCGTGATCGACCTGGCGGGTCTGCTGCACCTGACCCGTCCGCTGGTCTTCCTGGACCTGGAAAGCACGACCGAAGAGGGCGCCGAACCGGACGCGAAGGAAGACCGGATCGTCCAGCTGGGGGCCAGGAAGTTCTACGAAGACGGGAAGGCCACGGAATTCACCACGCTGATCAACCCGGGCCAGCCGATCGCGCCATCGGCCACGGCCATCCACGGCATCACGGACTCGATGGTGGCGGACGCGCCGATGTTTCGGGACATCGGCCGGGTGGTGGCGATCAGCATGGGCGACTGCGACGTGGCGGGCTACAACGCCAGGCGCTACGACGTGCCGCTGTTCACCGCCGAGTGCCGGCGCCACGGCATCGACTACGACCCGGCCGGCGTCCGGGTGATCGACCTGTATCTGCTGTGGGCGAAGGTCGAGCCGCGGAACCTGGCGGCCTGGTTCAAGCGGATGACGGGGCGCGAGCTGCAGGGCGAGCACGCGGCTGACGTGGACGTGGGCGCCGCGGTCGAAGGGCTGCCGGCGATGCTGCAGCTGTTCCCTGACCTGCCGCGGACCGTGGACGAGCTGGCGGCACTGACGGCGCGCAAGCGGGCGCCGAGCTGGATCGACCAGGACGGCAGGTTCCGCTGGCGCGGCGACGAACCGACCGTCTGTTTCGGCAAGCACGACGGGCTGCCCATGCGGCGGGTGCCGAAGGACTACTGGAATTACATCCTGCGGCCCGACAAGGACTTCAGCGACGACGTGAAAAAGCTGGCCGACGATGCGAAGCGCGGGGTGTATCCTACGCGGCGCGGCGCGGTCGAGCTGGCCGAGGGGGCCGACGATGACGGACAAGCCAACCTGCCCGGAATGCGGTGATGAAATGGTGGAGCGGACGAACCGCCAGAGCGGCGAAGCGTTCTACGGCTGCCGGCGGTATCCCGACTGCACCGGCACCAGGAACGTCTACGGCGCGGTGACCACCAGCCGGCGCGGCCGCACCAGGGACGACAGCCCCGATCTGCCGTCCGATCGCGCGCGCGGCAACGATCGCGGCCGGTGGCGCCGGTGACCGTTCCGAAGCGGCGGCGGTCGGCGCTAGAAACCTTCGACGGCTGCCCCTACCGCTACGACGTGCTGTATAACCTGTGCCTGTGTGGTCACCGCCGAGACGAGCACGACCAGGCGACCGGCGAATGCTGCGGGCAGACGAAACCGAACCAGCGGCACCTGCTGAAGCTGGCCGGCGAAATGATGCAGGGCGACGGCAGCGTGAAGCTGCCACCCGTGCCGAAGCGCGTGCCCTGCGACTGCGACAAGTTCCGGCCGGTGGAGGATCGCGGCGACGAAAGCCAGCGCGGGATCGCGTTCCACGAAGCGGCGTTCCGCTACATCGACCGCCTGGCGCGCGCCGGCACGCCGGCCGACCACGAAGAAGCGGACCTGGCGTTCAAGGAAGGGATCACGCTGACCCAGCTGGCGCCGCATCTGCTGCCCGACGTGCGGAAGCTGTGGCGGCGGCACGTTGAACATTTTCAGCTGAACCTGAACGCCTACCTGTCCGCCGAAGAGCGGCAGGAAACCGAGCGGTTCACGTGGATCCCGGATCTGGTCTACATCTTCCCGGACAACGTGACCATCTACGACTGGAAGACCTACTACAAGGGCCTGACCCACGACCAGGCGCTGCAGGAATTCCAGCTGAAGTTCTACCTGGTGCAGGCGATCGACATCTGGCCGAACTTCGCCACCTACACGTTCGTGTTCAACTTCCCGCGGCTGGCCTACGAAGTGCGGATCACGCTGACCGCGGCGCAGATCGAGGACTTCCGGCCGGAAGTCGAAGCGATCATGTTGTCGATGGACGAAGCCGCGCGGACCGGGAACTACCCAGCGATCCAGGGGGCACACTGCGGGCTGTGCCGGCTGGCGTGTCCGCTGGCCGACAACCCGGTGAAGCTGCCGGTGCGGTTCACGAACCTGGAGCAGGCCCAGCTGGGGTTCGGCCGGTTGTTGATGCTGGAACAGGAAGTCAAGGCCCTGAAGAAAAGCCTGGAAGCCTGGTGCAGGACAGAAGGGCCGGTCGTCTACCGCGGCCAGGAATATCTGCACCGCCAGGGATCGAAGCGGCGCTACCCGGCCGCGGCGTTCATCGACTTCCTGCGGGAGCGCGGGACGCCCGAAGAGCTGATCGCGCTGATCACCGTGTCGAAGACCGGGCTGGCCGACTTCGGGAACCCGCGGAAGGTCGTGCTGCCGGTGACCGAATTCCTGCAGGAAATCGAGCAGGCGACGACCACCTGGACGTTCCGACACCGCAAGGCCGGCGAGCTGGCGCCGGCGACGGACGACGAAGAACACGACGACGAATAGGGGGGGCGATGGTGCAGATGGTTCCGGTGGCGTCGATCGCTGAATTGCGGCGGGGCGACATCGTGGCGCACAAACGCAGCGGAAACAGCTACGTGATCGACCGGGTGGACGGCATGACGGCCACCGGGCTGGATTCGATCGAAATCAGCAACCCGGCCGAATGGCTGATCGCGGTGGAGGGGCCGCGCGGGCAGCTGCCGGCGCCACCGGCGAGCTCGCTGCGAGCGGCCGCAGCGCGGGCTGGCAGCCGGCTGTCCGCAGAGGATCGCTACCTGCGCGATCCGTTCTTCCACTACCTGGTGGACAACATGCAGGCGTTCCTGGCCCAGCACGACTACACCCCGACCGAACTGCGGGAAGCGGCGATCCTGGCGGCCACGCTGCACGACGCGCGGACGCTGCGCCGGACGTTCCTGCCCTAAGCCTGGCGTGATGCACTGGGACGTGGACACCTGCCGGGAACTGCTGAAGCGATTCCCGCGGCCGCTGTTTCGGATGAACGACGCCTACGAAGTCTGCAGCCGCTACTGGCCGCTGGCGAAACACCACGGCACGGGGCTGTGGTGCGGGCTGCAGAAGCACGGGCTGATCGTGCGGACGGCCACGCCGATCGGGAAGGCGCGGCGGCGGTTCTACTGGGAACGGACCGAGCGCGAAGAGCAGGAACCAGGCGCCTGGCCGCCGGCCTGGGTGACGTGGGGGCGATGATGAACGAAGCCGTGCAGAACAAGATCCTGGCCCTGGCCGGCGAAGCGGACCGGCAGCCAGCCGAACACATGGTGGCCATCCTGCGGGAATGGGACGCCTACTTCCGCAGCCGCGGCATCGTGGACCATCAGCAGATGGCCGAGCTGCGGACGATTGTGGAGAACCGACAACGCCGGGGCCTGCCGCTGATCACCCCACCACGGCGCATCACCGAATAGTTCGAATCACGTCGTTTCTGGTAGACTGCACGCGAAGGGAGAAACCCATCATGTTCATCAGGGAACTGGAGCTGCGGAACTTCCGCGGCTACGGCTACCGGCGGTTCGTCTTCAGCCAGCCGCGGTCGCTGATTGTCGGGGAAAACGGCGTCGGGAAGAGCACGATCGCGGAAGCGATCGCGCTGCTGCTAACCGGGCACTGCACCGGCGTGGACGGCAAGGGCCAGGGACAGCGCGAGCTGATCAAGGCCGGCGCCGAGGAAGCCATCATCACGGCGGACATCGACGGCCTGGGCACCGTGACGCGGACGATTCGGCAGAACGGTCCGGCCGAAACGACCACGCCGATCGGCGTCATCCAGGACCAGCTGCGGGCCAGCGACCCGTTCATCACGGCGGCGGTCTACGGCAGCACGTTCTTCGAACTGCACCACGGGGACGCGAAGAACCTGCTGATGTCGCTGCTGAACGTGCGCGTGCCGGTCACGAACGACCGCGGCGAACAGGAAGTGGTCGGGCTGGCGGAAGTCGAGCGGCGCTATCAGGTGGCGTTCAACGACCGCAAGGCCCTGAAAAAGGCCGTGGCGGCGACGTTCGTGCCCACGATCGAGCGGCGGCCGGACCTGGAGCGGGAAGACGAAGACGACCTGCAGGCGATCGTGGACGGCCGGAACGGCAGCTACCAGCAGGCGGTGCAGAAGACCGCCGACGTGCGGGCGCGCGTGAAGCAGCTGCAGGAACGCCGGGCGGCCCTGGAGCGCGGCGAACGTGATCTGGCGCAGCTGAGGGCCGACCGCAAGGCCCAGCTGGACCTGGTGGCCGAATACGCCATCCAGCACGAAGAGGCCGGCGCGGCGCTGCAGAAGCTGGAAGCCGAGCGGCCAGCGAACGACGCCGGCGCCGCGGATGAAATCAGCCGGCTGCAGGTCTTCGTCGGGAAGGTCCAGGACCAGGCCGGCGGCGTCGAAGGCGCGCGGACCTGCGTGCTGGGGCCGGTGCCGTGCCTGACGCCGGCGAAGGAATTCAAGGCCGAGCTGACGAAGGCGAAGAAGCAGATCGCGGCCCTGAAGAAACGGGTGGACGCGGGCGAGCAGTTCGCCCAGCATCTGGGCGCGGCGCAGCAGATGGTCCGGTCAGCAGCCGACGCGCGGCAGAAGGCCCAGGACAAGGCGGACGCGATCGGTGCGGCGATCGATGCCGAAGAGAAGCGGCGCGACGAGCTGGACCCGATCCTGGACGCCCTGAAACAGGACGCCGAGGACGCCGAAGCGGCGGAATCGGTTGTGGGGGGCGCGGCGGCCGACCTGGCAAAGGCCCAGGCGAAGCTGCAGGCGCTGCGAGACTACCAGCGCGCGATCGCGCAGCGGGATCAGGCCGTGGCCCACGTGGACGACCTGAAGGTGAAGCTGAAGGAAGCCGAACGCCAGGTGGACGAGCTGGGGCCGAACGGCGCGCGCGCGACGGCGCTGCAGGACAGCCTGGCCGACTTCCAGCAGGCGATCAACGCGGCCCTGGCTGTGTTCAGGTTCGAACTGCAGATCAACGTCGAACCGTGGGTGGTCCTGGTGAAGACGCCGAACAGCGGCGGATCGCTGCCGTTCGCGCTGCTGTCGAAGGGGCAGCGGCTGTGGACGGGTCTGGCGTTCCAGCTGGCGCTGGCCGCTGTGTCCGGCCTGGACTTCTGCATCGTTGACGACGTGGAAGGCGTGGTCGGGGAAGCGCGCGCGAACCTGACGGACCTGGTGATGACGGCGCCGGTCGGCCAGGTGCTGGTGATCAAGGCCCAGGCGAGCGGCGACGAACGCCCGCACCTGGACGGTCTACAGGTGATCGAGGCCGGCGACGAACGCCCGGTCCTGGTTTAGGGCGGAAGGGGGATACGGTTGTGGTCCGAAAGCGTGCAAGCACTACATCTGCGGGATTGACGAAGCCGCTGCGGAAGCGTAAGGTTTCGAGCACTTCAGTTCCATCGAAGCGGAAGGACACCGGCGCCGGAAGTGGTGTGACGGTGGAACTGTTGGAAGCGATCGACATTCGCAAGGTGTCGCAGCTGCTGCAGCAGGACAGGCTGGACCGCGGGCTGACGTGGCCGGCCTACGCTGACTTCCTGGGCGTTCCGCAGGCGACGGTCTACAAGATCGCACGCGGCGCCCATCAGCGACCGCACCAGCTGACCCTGGCGAAGATCCTGGGTCGGATCAACGCGGCGCCGGCGCCCGGCCGGTCCGCAGGGGGTGCTGGTGGCGCGACGGCAAGCGAAGGGCCTGGAAGCCGGTAAGGCGCCGGCCTATCAGTGGTTCGTAAAAGACGCAGCGACGGACGAGCGGTTCATGCTGATGACCTGGGAAGAGCGCGGGATCTACCGTTCGTTCCTAGACCATCAGTGGCTGCACGGTAGCGTCCCTTCGGACCTGGCCGGCCTGCACGCCCTGGCGAACAGCATGGGCGGCGGGTCGGTCACCGCCGAGCACTTCACCGACATCTGGCCGAAGATCGCCCCGTGCTTTGGCCCTGCCACTGGCGACCCCACACGACTGCAGAATGAAAAGCTGGAACGGCAGCGCAGCGAACTACAGAAATACCTACAAGATCAGCGCGTGAAGGGGCGCAAAGGTGCGGCTAAACGATGGAAGAAACAAAGGATATCGGCCGATGGCCGCGGCTACGGTCGGCCATTACCTAATGATGCCTCTGCACCTACATCTGCACCTGCACCTGCATTACCCGTCGTAAAGAACACGACGGGATCCCGTCGTCGCCAGCAGAACCCTGATCTGTTCCCGGCGGAAGAGCGGACCCAGGTGGACAGCCTGGTGACGCTGTGGAACCAGGAACGGCGACCAGGGCCGAAGGTGACCCCAGGACTGACGGACGCCAGGCGGAAGCACTACGGCGCGGCGATGCGCGCGAACCCGAACCTGGATGATTGGCGGGTCGTCATCCGGTGGCTGAACGGCCAAGCGTGGGCGAACGCGCCAGGTGCTGGCGATCACGCGACGTGGCGGGCCACCCTGGACTGGCTGACACGACCCCAGAAGCTGAACGACTACCTGGAGCGGGCGCGCCTGGACCGGGTGGACAGCGCCGAAGCAGCGGCGGGCACGGTCTGGGACGACGCCCTGGCCTGCATCGATCAGCAGGTCACCAAACACACGTTCCACACCTGGTTCAAGCCGACGCGGTTCGTTCGGGAAGAAGCGAACCGGATCGTGGTGAAGGTGCCCAGCCCGATGTTTCGGGACTGGATGCTGCGACACCACGGTGACACGATCGCGCTGGCGCTGGGGAAGATCGGCCGAGCGAACAGCCGGGTGCTATTCGTGGCCGACGCAGACGGCGACGACCAGGCGGCGGCGGTATGAGCCTGAAGGACTACTACGCCACCTGCCCGATTCCGAAGGTCCGACCACGCCCTGGCGCGAAGTCGGGCGACACCAGGAAGCAGGAACGCGCCCGTGAGAAACGCGGCCGGCTGACGAAGCAGCAGACCACGATGCAGCAGATCCGCACGCGGCAGCGACACCGCTGCATCGCCCAGGATGTCAGCCCGTCGTGCGCAAAGCGGATTGACGATCCGCACGAACTGGAGAAGCGCAGCCAGGGCGGGAAGGTCAGCCTGGAAAACAGCGTCGGGATCTGCCGACCGTGCCATCGGCTGACGGACGCGACGATCGGCGGTCCCAGGCTGGTGTTCGACTGGCCCGGGAAGGACAAAGGCGAACCCGCGCGGGCCGACGTGCCCGGGAACGTCACGGTGGCCTACGTCGGCAAAAGGAAACGGCGATGCAGGGAACGGTGAAGCGGAAGACGGATCGCGGGTTCGGGTTCATCACAGCGCAGAACGGGGTGGAATACTTCTTCCACGCCACCGGGTGCGATCCCACGTATCCGTTCGAAGAAATCGAGGAAGGCGACCAGGTGCTGTTCACGATCGAGCAGAGCAACCGGGGGCCGCGGGCAGTGCGGGTCGAGCGCGCGGGGCGGTGATGCTGGCGCTGAGCTTGAAGCAGCCGTGGGCGCAGCTGGTCGTGCACCGGCAAAAGCGGTTCGAAACCCGCAGCTGGAAGGCGAACGTGCGCGGCTGGGTGATCGTGCACGCGAGCGGCAGCACGGTGGACGCGGCCGGCAAGGCGGTGATGCGCAGCCCGGTCTACGCTGGGTTCGCAGCCTATACCGGCGTCACGGTCGATCAGGTCACGTGCGGGCCGCACGGAACGATGCCGACACACGTGATCGTCGGCGCGATGCGGATCCTGGACTGCCAACCCGTCGAAGACGTGCAGGCCGAGCTGAGCGACCGCGAACGAACCTACGGTGACTTCGGGCCGGGACGCTACGCCTACCGCCTGGCCGACGCGGTGCTGCTGCCGATGGTGCCCTGCCAGGGGCATCTTCGGTTCTGGGAACTGGCGCCGGACGTGCTGGCCCAGGTCGAGCAATGCGCGAATCGTGAAGGGCTGCCGGTCGCCCTGTTGGACGCCATCCGTGGGTGAACATATTCCCGGCTGCCGGTGCGGCACCTGCGATGCGATGAAGGCGCGCGTGCGCACGACGACGGACTGGCGGGCCAAACATGCGGCGCATCTACAGGCCGGGTTCGACTTCGCGCGTCAGGACTTTCCGCACCCGTCAGGCACGTGGCTGTGGCTGTGCTGCCCGTGCGGCGATCGCCACCTGACGACAAAGGATCGGGCTGATGGCTGATCAGCGCGGCGGCGGCATCAGCTGGACCGACGAAACCTGGAACCCGATCCGCGGGTGCCGGCGCGTGAACGACGACTGCCGGAACTGCTACGCCGAACGGCTGGCGGCGACCAGGCTGTCCACCCAGCCGAAATACAAGGGCCTGGCCGTGCTGACGCCGAGCGGGCCGCGGTGGACCGGGAAGATCCGGCTGGACGAAGCGGACCTGCTGAAGCCGCTGCACTGGCAACGGCCGCGAATGGTCTTCACGAACGCGATGTCGGATCTGTTCTACGAAGACCTGGGCCAGCCGCAGATCGACCGCATCGTAGCGGTGATGGTGCTGGCGCATCAGCACACCTTTCAGGTGCTGACGAAGCGGCCCGACCGGATGGCCGCCTACCTGAACGACATCAACACGCCGGACCGGGTGGCGGCCATCATCAACGCCGAACACAACAGGCCGACCTTCGCGCTGCGCCTGACGACCGAAATCGACCTGGGCAACGACGTGGCGAAGGCGCGCGCGCGTCGGCTGTGGCCGGCCAGGAATATCTGGTGGGGCGCGTCAGCCGGCCACCAGGCGGCGCTGGACGCCTTCCTGCCGCACCTGCGGGCCTGCCGGGCGACCGCGCGCGTGTTGTGGCTGTCGGCGGAACCGCTGCACACCGCGCTGCCGCTGCGGCTGGACCCGTGGCTGTGGACCACGTGCCCGACCTGCGGCGGCACGATGTCGGTGCCGGTGCCTGGCGGCGGGGCGCCCTGCCCGACGTGCCTGGAGCACCAGGGCGTGGTTCCGGCTGGCGTTCTGGACTGGGTGGTCGGGGGCGGCGAGTCGGGACCGGAGGCCAGGCCGACGTGGTTGCACGTGGCGCGGCAGCTGCGCGACGACGTGACGGCCGCCGGCGTGGCGTTTCACTGGAAGCAGAACGGTGAATACGACCTGGTGACCGGCGACAGGCGCGGCCGCGGCGCCACCGGGCGCGAGCTGGACGGGGTGATCTGGAACGAATATCCGAAGGTGGCCTGATGGCGGGCCGGAAGGGACACAGCATGTTTGGAACGAAGAACGTCTACGCGATGGTCAACGGGTTTCGGGTGCGCGTGAAGGACGCGCGCGAGAAGGATCGAAACCACCTGGTGGAAGTGGACTTCGAAGTGCCGATGGACTACGCCCTGGCCGAAGACATCCTGCCGGCGATGGCCGGCGACCTGTTCGCCCAGGTCGGCGGCGAGTGGAAGCCGAAACCTGAAATCACGGAAGCCAGCTTCGACATCAACCCGGAACGGCAGATCCTGGAAGTGCGCGAGCACCCCGACCTGGAACCCGTGGTCAGGATCCACGGCGTCACGCTGCGGAAGATCGCGGCCTACAAGGGCGAGGGCAACGCCATCCTGCTGGGATTCACGGCTACCTGGACGCTGGGCGACTACGAACGCGAAGCCGTGGCGATGATCAAGCGGCTGAAGACCGGCGTGTATCTGAGCTGCGAGCAGCAGCAGCCCGAGCTGATCGACACGTCGGTGCCGGCCGAACAGCAGGGCGCGGACGTGAAGGTGGACCAGGGCGGCGTGGTCGAATCGATCCGCGGCCGCGGCCGGAAGAAGACCGCCGAAACGGTGAACTGAAGCCGTGCCCAAATTCGCGCGCGCGGGTGGCCATGCGGACGGGAACCAGGAACCACTGGTGAAGTTCGCCAGACGCATGGGCGCCAGCGTCGTCATCACGTCGATCGTGCCGAACTGGGTGGACGCCACCGTGGGGTTCCGTGGATCCACCCTGCTGTGGGAAATCAAACGCGAGGGCTGGCGGAAGGGGCTGCAGAAGAAACGCGGCGGCCGCCGGAAGCTGCGACGGACCGAGGAAGGCCAGGAAGACCTGCGGGCGACCTGGCGCGGCGGCGAAATCGAAATCATCGAAACCGTGGACGACGTGCTGCGGTCACTACTACGGGCGGACCTGAACCGCCCGATGGACCTGCAGCCGGTCCTGGACGACTACCTGGCGGCGATCGTCGGGACGGTGCGGTCGAACCTGCCGGCGATGGTGAAGGGGCTGTAGAACCCGAAATTTCGGGTGCGCGAGGGCATCTATGGAACGTCGGGAATTCATCCAGGTGGCGCTGGCGGTGGCGGTGGGCGCGGCGATCACCACGGCGCCGGCTGAGGACACCCGCAGCGGCGAACAGATCCTGGCCGACCTGTCGATGGGCGATCGGGTCTGGCTGCGGTTCGGGCAGATGTCGCAGGCCGAGCTGTTCGAAGTCTGTGCCGTCGAAGACTGGAAGGACCGGGCCTACCGGGTCGTGAAGTTCGAATCGGTCGAGCGGAAGCAGGGCTGGGAAGCCACGACCGCCTTCGGCCAGCAGGCGATGGTCAGCCGACTGCGCGCCCGCGCGGAACTGACGATCGGCGTCAACGTGGTGAAACGGGGGGCAGCGTGAAGTTCGACGTGGCCTACATCGACCCGCCCTGGAAGTTCGCCCAGCGGGCGATGATCAGCGGGGCAAAGAAGAGCGACGGGACGGTGGCCGCGGCCAGGTCCGGCGCCAGCCAGAAATACGACGTGATGGAGCTGTCCGACATCTGCGCGATTCCGGTGCCGGCGATCCTGGAACCGAGCGCGGCGGTGTTCCTCTGGGTGCCCACGGCCCTGAAGTTCAGCCACGGCGGCGCCGCGCTGCACGCCTGGGGCCTGGACTACATCACGACGATCTACTGGGACAAGCAGAAAAAGGGGCCGGGCTACTGGTTCGCCAACACGGTCGAAGAACTGCTGGTCTGCCAGCGCCGCGGCGGCAGCATCAAGCCGTTCCGCAGCCAGGCGCTGAACATGGCGCACCTGCCAGACGAGGACGACGACGCGATCGACAACGTGGTGCACGAACGGGCGCCGCGCGAGCACAGCCGGAAGCCGGAAGTGTTCCGGCAAATCATCGAACAGGCGACCGGACAGATCAGTCGGCGCCGCTGCGTCGAGCTGTTCGCTAGGCGGCCGACCCCAGGCTGGACCTGCATCGGGAACCTGGTCACCGGGCGCGATATTCGGGACGACATCCGGCTGCTGGCCGCCGCGGCGGCGTGAAGGGAAACGCGATGGACGACAACCGATTGACGGTGACGCTGCGGACGGACGTGGCGTGCCCGGAGTGCCGGACGGCGCCGACGTTCGCCCAGTTCAGGATGCTGATGGCGACACCGGACCAGCTGGTGACGTGCCCGACGTGCGGCAAGGCGCGGCCGAAGCAGACCTGGCTGCAGCTGGACCCGGAACCGAAGCTGAACCTGGATTGGGTCTGAAAGGCGGAACCATGACGGCCTACGAAGAGCTGATGGCGGCGCACCGCGGCGAAGGGTGCCTGGGGAAAGCGGACCCGAACGAACCAGTGTTCATTCTGCGGGGCCAGGACAAGCTGGCGCCGATGCTGGTGCGGGCGTGGGCTGACGCCCTGGAGCTGCACGCGCCCGGGGCGCGCGCCGGCGCGGCGATGAAGCGGAAGGCGGCCCGGGCGCGCGAGCTGGCGGCGAGGATGGAACGATGGCAGACACGAAAGATACCGGACTGACCGTGCACCTGATAGCCGACGTGCCGGCATCGCAGCGCCGGGTGGGGAACGTCGCCCTACCACCGGCGCCGGCCGGAGCTGTGCGGCGGCGCATCTTCGGATGGGTCGGGAACGGTGGACGGCAAACCGTGGCGCCGCGGCGCTGGCGGCGCATCCACGAAGGCGAACGCTACCTGAACGGGTTCAGCTGGCGCACCTGGACGACGAGCACCGGCCGCGGCATCATCCTGGCCCTGGCCGACGACGACGCGGTGATGAAGCTGACGATCTACCTGCCGAAGCTGCCGCGGCTGGGCTGGCGGCAAATCCCGAAGGAACCCGAATGGTTCTGAACGAATCGCAAACGATGGCGCTGCTGGACATCGTGGCCGACTACCTGCGGCGGCCCGATCGCGCCGAAGTCTTCCACGACGTGGTGCACCAGGTGGACACCACCCCGGAAGACCTACTGAAGGCCCTGATGGACCGCCGCGACGATCCGACCGTCCGGCTGCTACTGGGGGCCACGGTCGGAGAAGTGATCGCTGACCTGCAGGCCAGGCTGTCGGCGGCCCGCGATTGTCGTGACGCGGCGCAGCGCAAAGCTACGCGGCAAACCGAGCTGAACCGCCAGCTGGCCCTGAAGGTCTGTAAGCAGGAACACCTGCTGGACATCCTGGAGCAGCGAACGCCGGCGAACCAGGCCGTAGCAGTGAAGCTGAAGGGACTACAGGAAGCCGTCAGCACGCTGCTGCAGTTCCCGGTTCACTCAGGCCAGGGACCGAACGTGACGGAAGCCGAGGGACGGCGAGTCGTGCAGGCGGCGGTGGACTACCTGGCGGCCGTGAACCAGGCGCGAACAGTGTAAACTCAGCCGGACCGTGGAATCGAACCCCCATACAGGGCGGCAGGTGACAGACGATCAGGGCCACCGGCCGCCGTCGAAGCGGACCCGGCGGAAAAAGTGCGGCGCGAAGAACAAGCGGAACGGGAAACCGTGCGACCGCTGGGCGCTGAAGGGGAAGAACCGCTGCCGGCAGCACGGCGGCGCGACACCCACGGGCGCGGCGCTGCCGCAGTTCAAGCACGGGAACCGGGCGACCCACATGCCGGCCGACCTACAGAAGCTGGTCGTGGCGGCGTCGGCGGACCCCGACTTGATGCGGCTGCGGAACGACCTGGCCGAAATCGAAGGGCTGCTGGCGAAGCTGCACGGCAGCCTGAAGCCGAACAAGGCGGTGCCCTACCGGACCGAGCAGCGGATCCTGGGTCTGCTGGACCTGCGGCGGAAGACCATCGACAGCGAAGCGAAACGGCTACGGGATTTGCATCAGATGATCCCAGCCGAGCGGTTCATCCGGGCGATGCAGGAAGCGGCGACCATCACGGTCGAAGTCTTCCGGTTGTTCGCGGCGAAGGTCGGAGAACCGCCGGAAGTGTGGCTGGCGATGATTCGGGACCGCTACGCGCGCGTCAGCACGCCGGCCGCGATTGAAACCACGGCGGAAGTGGAAGAGGGGGCGTGAAATGGTGGACCTGAAGGCGAACCTGGAAACGGTCCGGCGCCTGGTGGACGAATGCCTGGCGGCGCTGACGACGACGAACGGCACGGTGGTGAAGGCTGGGCAGTCGCTGCAGCCGGCCCTGGACGCCGGCGGCGACATCGTGCTGGAAGACGGGGCGACGTTCGAAGGGGACTTCGCGGTGCGGAAGTCTGACACGCGGATCTTCGGTCCGAAGGCTGGGCTGGTCGGGAAGGGCGGGCCGGCGCTGGACATCCTGCCGGGCGTGAACGACGTGCAGGCCACGATCGGGTCGGCCACGACGGCCTGGGACCAGCGGGTGGTGCGCGTCGGCAAAGAAGACCTGGCGCACGCGGACCTGGTGCCGGTGAACGTCAAGCTGACGGTGACGATCCCGAAGCACCGCGGCAAGACCGGGTTCTGGCTGAGCGGCCGCAACGTGCACCTGGCCAGCTGTGTGGCGCTGGACATCTACGACCCGGCCGGGCGCGACAGCCAGGCCGTGGTGGTAAACAACACGCCGGGCGGCATCGTGATCGATGGCGACAGCCACTTCCAGGCGGGCAGCGAAATCTTCATCATCGGCGGCGACACCCAGCGCATCGGTGGGGACGTGACCGGCGTGCTGATCGACGGCGGGCCGAATTCCACGGTGGTGATGGACCGCCCGGACAGCTGGCGCACGGACGGCGTGCACCGGAAGGTGAAGAACATCCTGGAACTGAAGGCCGGGGTGAACGTCACCGTGCGGAACGTGAAGATGGCCGGCTGCTGGGTGGACGGCCAGGTCGGCTACGCCTTCGTGTTGACCCCGCGGCTGGGCATGCGCGTCGGAAACGTCGAGCTGGAGAACGTGACGATCGACCGGGTGGGCGGCATCCTGCGGGCGATCGGCTACGACGACACCGACCCGGGGCCGCAGTTCACCGGGCTGACGCTGCGGAAGATCGCAGCGGCATCAACCTGGGACAACGGGTTCGGCACTGGGCGGTTCATCGACTGGCAGGGGCCGATCGACAACATCACGATCGAGGGCTGCGACTGGGAAGGGCCGGGCGTCACGGTCTACTTCAATTCGGGCAACGGCTGGGCGCCGGACGGCAGCCGCATCGACGGCCTGAACGTCACGAAGGGCGTCAAGATCACGGGCAACCGCCTGGCGCACCGGCAGTATGGCGTGATGACGAACGGCTACGCCTGGGGCCGGAACTGGAAAACCGCGTTTCCTGACGGCGACATCAGCGGCAACACGTTCGTGGGCAACCCGACGAACGGCGACGGCTGGAGCGCGCCGGGGAACCTGCCGGGGAACACCTGGGTGGACGCATGACCTGAGCCGCGGTCTAACCAGGCATGGGGAACAGGACGACGGGCGCCGAGCGCATCAGACGCGCGGACGCCCGGGACGCCTGGCTGCACGACCACCCTGACCTGCTGAAGCGGCTGCCCAGCACGAACGACGACGTGACCGTGGACGGACGGAAGGCGCTGCTGCACGTGTTCCGGGTCTTCGTGCGCGAGGGGCTGTATTCGCCCGGGTCTGGCGCGGAATCCTGTATGTGGGGCATGCGAACAACGGTGAGCCGAATCAGGGGGGAACGATGCGACGACTACAGGCGGCGGTGGCTGCGGCGATGATCCTGGCCGCGGCGCCGGCGCGCGCCGAGGGCAACCCGTTCGCATGGCCGGCCCACGGGAACATCGCGGACTGGGCGAGCTACGCGACGGTGGCGACGAATATCGCGGGCGACAGCGTGCACAGCTGGCGCCAGGTGGATCGCGGCAAGGCGTTCACGTGCCAGGGGCTGCGGCTGGCCCTGGTGGCCGGCATCGCGGAAATGGTGAAGCAGGCCGTGCACCGGACCAGGCCGGACGGGTCCGATCAGCTGTCGTTCTTCAGCGAGCACACCGCGCTGGCGTTCGTGTCCACCGGCTGGGCGCTGCAGGTGTCGATTCCGCTGGGCGCGGCGACCGGCTACGGCCGGCTGGCCGCGAACCGCCACTACCCGACCGACGTGCTGACCGGCGCCGGCGTCGGGTCGGCCGTGGCCTGGGGCATCGGTAGGATGGACGCATGCCGGGCGAATTGAGCGGCGGCGGGCTGACCAGCACCGACCTGGCCGTGTGGTCGGACCTGGTGGAGCTGACGCGGGGCCTGGCGCACCACGACGTGGACCGGCATCGGCTGCAGGGCACCGACTACCTGACAGACGGCGGCATGTTCTACCGGATGGACCTGCGGGCGTCACCGCTGGGGCCGCTGGGGCCGCTGGACTACGACATCGTGGTGGTGATGCCGAACGACCTGCTGGCCTACTTGCGCACGTTCGCAACCGACCACGACATTCTGGTGGCCGTGGAAGAGCTGAACCGGGATAAGATGGCCGCCGACTGGCCGAAGACGCCGAAGACGGCCGCCGAGCGGGAAGCGTTCTGGCGGGACATCGGCCGACCTGAAGGAACGGCATGAACCACGCGACGACCACGGCGCCGGTGAAGGTGCACGCGATCGTTCCGATGACGGGGGCATGGCAGACGCTGGGCTGCCGCTGCACGATGGAACTGCGCGCCGGCGACTTCTTCCCGTTCGGGTGCCTGAACTGCGGCGAGCCGGCGATCGGCTGGCGCCTGAAGAACCACGACTACCACATGGGCGCGATCGAGGGATGATCGGCGGCCTGGCAGTCCCAGTCGGCACCCTGGCCGAGCTGGCGGCCGCCGCGCGCGCATTCCGGGCGCCGACCTGGCGCGGCACGCTGTCGGCGGACCACCAGGCCAGCCGCTGCGAGCTGCAGCGGTGGGAAGGGACGGACCCCGAAACGGGCGACCGCTGGTTCATGTGGCAGGTGCACCCGTGGCTGCTGCAGCAGCTGCTGGCGATGGGGCTGAACGAAGACGACATCTTGAACGGCGCCGAAATCTGGTTCCAGGCCGAACAGGTGGCGTCGTGATTCCAGGGGCCGCCGTCCCTGAAGCAACAGGGCAACAGGGCAACATATCGGATACATCCGACGTTTCCCGCGGCGCGCGCGCCGGTCTGGGGCGCGAACCTGCGGCGGCCCGAATCGTGCCGGGGACATCGTGAAGCCGACCGGCACCTGGCCCGAGTGCGACACGTGCGACCGCCAGGTGCCGGCCACGATGACGCTGCCACCAGGCAACGGCGTCAGGGCGAACGACAGTGAGCTGCTACGACTGGGGTGGGTGCCGCTGGGGAAGACCTGGCGCTGCCCAGCGTGCGCGGGTCGAATCGAGGACCGGGCGGACTGATGGGCTACGCGAAGGCCCAGGCGGCGGCGAGCGGCCGGGAAACGAACGCGGCCTGGTTCTACAAGCAGCGTGCGCGGGGGATCTGCTGGATCTGCCGGCGGCCGATGGACGACGACGACCCGCGGCTGCAGCACTAGGAATGCCACCGGCTGCAGAAGCGGATGAACGTGGCGAAGATTCGGACCCTGACGCCCGAACAGATCGCCCAGGAAGGATCACGATGGCCGACCAGACGCGGACGCCGGAATCACCTGCGACGACACCAGCGATCGACATTCCCGACGACCTGATCGACCTGCGGCCCAGCATCAGCGACCAGGTGAAGCTGCAGATCGCGCAGTCCCTGGCGGCGGTGCCGGCCGGGAAGAAGGGCGCGCTGCTGGTCCTGGCCGACGAACACGGCGCGCGCGCGATGCTGGCGGCGCGGCTGAACGACAGCTGGAAGGTGGCGATGTCGGCCGGGTCGGCCTGGACCGGCCACGTGACCGGGACCGTGGCGGTCGAAGGCAGCTGGTAGCGGCGGATGTTCGCAGCCGGGGAAGACCGCGGGCGCGAAGCCTTCCGGTTCGGCATCGCGCCACCTGTCGGCCCGGTGGCCGCCATGACGGACGACGGCGACGAGCTGCGGCCGCTGCCCGTCATCATCACCGACGACGACCTGGACAAGTTCCTGGCGGACTACTTCGGCATCCGGCTGCCGAACGTCCAGGTCTGCCCCCACCACAAAACGCCCTGGGCGGCGTTCCACGACGCCTACTTCGCGCGGTCTGAAGTCGCAGTCTGGAAGGCCAGCCGCGGGTTCGGCGGGAAGTCGTTCACCCTGGCGCTGCTGGCGCTGACCGAGGCCCTGACCCTGCGGGCGGACGTGAACGTGCTTGGCGGGTCGGGCGAGCAGTCGAAGCGCGTCCTGGAATCGATCGAAAAGCTGTGGACCCACGACACGGCGCCGCGGGAATACCTGAAGGGCGAACCTGGCGCCCAGAAGCAGAAGCTGCACTGGGGCAACACCATCAAGGCGCTGATGGCCAGCCAGGCGTCGGTGCGCGGCCCGCACCCGCAGCGGCTGCGCCTGGACGAAGTGGACGAAGCGAAGAAGGCGATCGTGGAATCGGCCCTGGGCCAGCCGATGTCGAAGGGGCGCGTGCTGTCCCAGGTGGTGCTGTCGTCCACCCACCAGTATCCGAACGGCACGATGACGTGGGCGCTGCAGGAAGCCGCATCGAAGGGCTGGCCGGTTTACGAATGGTGCCTGCACGAAACGCGCGAGCCGCACGGGTGGCTGGCGAATGCCGAAATCGAGCGCAAGCGGCGGATCATGACGACCGCCAGCTGGACCACGGAAGTCGAGCTGCAGGAACCGAGCGCGGAAGGCCGGGCGATTATGCCTGAAGCGGTGCAGGCGGCGTTCCGGGAAGACCTGGCCCTGGAAGGGCCGGTGGCCGGCGGGAAATACGGGACCGGCGCCGACTGGGCGAAGAAGGTGAACCACACCGTGGTGTCCACCATACGGCACGACGTGAAGCCGGCGCGCGGCGTGGCGATCGAACGGACGCAGCGGAAACCCTATCCGGTGATGGTGAAGATCCTGAACGACCGGGTGAAGGACTACGGCGGCGCGGCGTGCCACGACAACAGCGGCCTGGGCACGGTCGTGGCCGACCTGATCGAAGTGCCGCAGGGGCGGATCGAGCACTTCGAATTCGCGGGGCGCGAGCGGAACGAAATGCTGTCGGAATACATCGCGGCGCTGGAACAGGGGCTGGTCGCCTGGCCGAAGGACGACCGGAACCCGGCCCTGGCCGCGGCGTTCAAGGAACACCTGTATGCGACCGTCCAGGACGTTTACGGCCGGAAGGACGAAGGCCACCTGCCCGACACGATCAGCGCCGCGGCGCTGGCCTGGCGCGCGTGCCGGCAGATCGTGAGCGCCAGCGGCGTGAAGCAGCCGGACCCGGACCAGACGCCACACCTGCAGCACCACGTGCGGCGGCCGCGGACGGCGGACGCGGTGCACGGCATCACGTCGCGCGCGCTGGCCGAGCGCGTGAAGCAGGCGCAGTTGCAGGGCGGCGCGGCGCCGGCGCCGGAACCGGACCTACCCGAACCACCGAAGCAGCGCGTGAAGCTGAAACCACGGAAACCACCTGGAGGACACGACGATGGAACCCGTTGATCCGAACATGCCGGTGCGCGATGGCTGGAACACGGTCACCTGGGCGAAGGACCAGCCCGAATACAGGCCGCTGCCGGCGCTGACCGAGGACGGCCCCTACGGGCGCGTCATCAGCCGCTGGGCGCTGTCGCACCGCGAACGCGAACTGGTGGCCGCCGGCGGCGACATCTACCTGGAGCTGATGACGTTCCACAAACCGCTGCAGCCGATCATCGTCGGCGTGTTCTACCCGCAGGCGCAGAAGGTGACCTGGTGGGATCGCCTGACGGAATGGTGGCGCCGGTGGCGGCAGCCGATCGTGGCCTACGGGTTCGGCGTGCCGACGCCCGACGTGCGCGACGTGCGCGGCAACGTGATCCCGCGCATTGCGACCGGCCAGTAGAATTTCTACCGACCGGGACAATTTCGGCGGCTGCGTTTCGAACGGCCCAGGTTAGAATGCCGGCCACGTGGCGGCGATCGGTTCTGGGTTCGGCTACAGATGCGATCGCTGCGGTCGTCCTGCGTCGATGCGGTGCGACTTCCGGCGAACGGCCTGGGATGTCTGCGCGCGGGCGCTGTGCACGGCGTGCGCGGCGGTGGTGGGTCCGAACTGGCATCTGTGCCCGGACCACCACGGCCTACTGGTGGCGGTCGTGAAGGGATACCAGGATGATCAGCGAACAGACGTTCACGCAGCTGCAGGCTGAGGTCGATCGGCTGCGCGCCGGCGCGGCCGAGCTGACGCGAAGCGCGGACGCCCTGGAGAACGCGATCCGCATCTGCCGGCAACCGTTCCCGTTCCCGGCCACCGTGGCGCTGCCTGTCGCTGAGGAACCGCCGACGCCGGCACCGGCGCCGCTGCCGGCCCCTGTCGGCGCACGGCCGCCCAGGAAGAAGCGGCAGGCGGCGATCCCGCCGGCCGGCAAGGCAACCGTGCCACCAGGCGCATCGATCCGCTACGCGGACGCCATCGTCACCTACCTGCGAAAATTCGATCTGCGCACCCAGGAGGGGTTCAGCATCAGGAAGCACGTGGCGAAGCAGTTCGAACAGGACGTGGACGACCCGAAGTTCAAGGCCGACGTGAACAACGCGATGACCCGGCTGCGCGAGAAGGGCCAGATCACCCGAAGGGGCACGCTGTGGACCCTGGTGCACGACGCAGTGGCCTAGACGCGGCCGCCGGCCGGGCAAGTAGTCCACCCACGTGGTTCGGGGGCCACGTGCGGGATGACCTGGGCCGGTTCATGGCGGACTACTACCGGAAGCTGGAAGAGGAACAGGCCATGAAACGAAACCGATGCCGGAATCCGCGGTGCGGCGACGAGCTGTTCGGGACGCAGCGGGTGCTGTGTCCGGCCTGCAAGCTGATGGCGGCCTGGTCGGCCGGCGGCGGCATGCTGTCGGCCCTGGCGCTGGCCTGGCTGTGGAACTTGCCCTGGCTGGAGCTGCTGAAGCTGGGCCTGGGATTCATCTTCAACCGCTGATGGGGGGCGACGATGGAAGAACGGAAGTTCGTGGCGGGTCGATCGTTCATGGGCCTGGTGGCGGCGGCTGTGGCGGGCAGGGTGCCCCAGCGCGGCGGGCAGCAGCCGGAGCTGGGGAAGCTGGTAGCCGAGAAGGCCGACGGTGCAGGCGAGCGGCCAGGCGACGAAGGCGCGCGCGCGGCGCCGGCGTCGGAATCGGATCGCGGCGGCGAGCCGGCGCGCGAATCGGCCGGCCTGACTTCATCACCCGAGAAGCAAAAACAGGAAATCACGTTCCCGCTGGCATGGCGTGTGCTGACCAGGTTGCCAGAGCGGAAGGGGCAACCGTGCCGCATGGCGGTGCGCGCGCGGACGATGAACAGCTGCCTGGTCGAATTCCCGGACGGGTTCCGGGTGGTGACTAGCCGGAACTACGTGCGCAGACGGTAATTTCTTACCACCAGAGGGGGCAGGCGACCATGAAGCATTCGATGTTTGGGGTGGCGATGACGGCCGCGATCGTCATGACGGCGGCGGTGCCCGTGCGCGCGCAAGCCGTCACGGGCTACACCGTGCGCGTCTATAACCAGGGCGCGGCGCAGCCGGTGCAAGCACCGACGCAGTTCCAGGCGGCGGACTTCACGTGCAACCAGGACGCGCCAGCCGGAACGGCAGGCGGCACGCTGGTGACGAACCCGAGCAAAATCCTCTTCGATGATCCGGCGAATGCGGGCAAGGTCTGTATCTGGACCGACCCTGGCACGGGCGTCCTGTTCAGCCTGCCGTTCGGCACCACGGTCTACGAAGCGACGATCACGGCGCTGAACAGCGCGGGGGAAAGCCCGGAATCGGTGCGATCGAACCCTTTTGGACGCCCGGGGACAGTGGCCCCTGCCCCCACGGGTCTGAAATTCACCAGGCAGTGATCATCGTCGGGCCGATCACTGCCCAGGCGATCATCTGCCTGGGGCCGCCGGCCTGAACCGTTTCCCCAGCCTGGCCCTGGGCGCAGCCGACGTTCCACGTGGAACAAAACTGCACCCGGGCCGCCCATCTTGCGGTTCCTGCGCAGGATCCCACCATTAGCGGCGTCTAACCGATCAGGTGCTGTGTTAGAATCCGGGCGCTGAACCGCCTGACTGGGGGACGTTGATGGGATGGCGTGACCTGCTACCCTGGGGAAAGCCGACGACGGCCCTGGCGACGGTGCCGGCGTCCGACACCGACTTCCTGGAAGACCTGCCGCTGCGGCGCGAGGAAGCCACGCGCGCGCGGCCGGCGCGGCCCACGGCCCAGGTGCGCGAGGGCCTATCGATCCCGTTCGGGATCGGCGGCATCGACCCCGACGAATTCCAGTATCGGCGCATCACCGGCGGCGGGGCGACCCAGCAGCGGCGTGACCTGACCCCGCTGGGCCAGGACAAGATGCTGGAGATCGCGTATTTCCTCTGGGAAAATAACTGTTTCGCGCGGCGCCTGGTCACCCTGATGGCCGACCTGATCCTGGGGGAAGGCGTCACGGTGACCGCGGTGGACGACCGGAACCAGGACGTGATCGAAAGCACCTGGAACCACCGGGTGAACGTCCTGAACAAGCGGATCCGCGCGTTCTACCTGGCCCTGTCGGTGAACGGCGAACTGGCGCTGCCGGTGGCTGAAAACCCGATCAGCGGCGTGCCACTGATCGGATTCATCGACCCCTACCAGATCCTGCGGGTGGACCCACTGCCCGACAACGTGCTGGTGCCGGACTACGTGGTCCTGAAGCCGAACACGCTGGCCGGCGAGAAGGAAGGCCGGCGCCTGAAGGTCGTGCGCGAAAACCCGATGACGGGGCGGCTGGAAGGCGAAGTGTTCTTCTTCGGGATCAACGGGCTGCCGAACAGCCTGCGGGGCCGCAGCGACCTGCTAAGCGTGGCCGACTGGCTGGACCTTTACGACCAGTATATGTTCGGGGAAGTCGAGCGGCTGACCCTGCTGTCATCGTTCGTCTGGGACTACAAGATCGATGGCGCCACGACCGACGCGGACATCCAGGAGAAGCTGAAGAAGCTGCCGCGGTTCGGCGCCGGCACGGTCTTCGGACACAACGAAAAGGAAACCCTGGAGGCCCGCACCCCGGACCTGAAGGCCCAGGACCGGACCGAAGTGGCGCGCGCGCTGCGCGTCCACATTGCCGGCAGCATGGGCTACCCGGTCAGCTACCTGGGCGACATCGACAGCAACCGTTCGACCATCGAAGGCCAGAACGACGTGATGATGAAGACCCCGGCGGCGCGCCAGCGGGAATTCGTCGGCGGCGTCCTGGACCCGATCGTCCGATTCGCGGTGGAGAACAGCCAGGCGAAGAACCCGGCGCTGTTTCGGGAAGTCGTGCAGGGCTACAAAATCAACGTCCCGGAAATCAGCGCGAAGGACATCAGCCGGGTGGGCCAGGTGGTCGGGTCGGTGATGACGGCGATGGACGCGGCCCTGAACAACCGCACGATGTCCAGGCAGGCGGCGATCGAAGTGCAGACCGCCCTGATCGGTCACCTGGGCGTTCCGCTGGACCCGCACACGGTCCAGGAACAGGTGGACGACGAAGAGGCCGACCGCCAGGCTGACGACGACGCGCGCCAGGCGGCGGTGGCGGCGGCGCGCGCGGCGACCCCCAACCCGAACCCCCCGATCCCGCCTGACGATGAAAACGCCGACGCGGCCACCGGCGCGGCTGGGGCGGCCGCCTGACGATGAACCTGGTGCGCGTCGTCCTGCCGTGTCGCACGTGCCAGCCCAGCGTGCTGATCCTGGAGCTGCCGGCGCGCGCGGGCGATCCTGACCAGGCCGATCACAAGCGGCTGGTGGCCGAGCTGCAGAAGCGTGGCTGGGCGCTGAACGGCGACGGGCAGGTGCAGTGCACCGAATGCGTCAGCCGGAAGCTGTCCCGGGCGGTGAAGCGGTGAGCTACCCGGCCCTGGCGTTCGACCCGCCAGACCGGCGCCTGGAAGCCACCGGCGACACCCCCACGAAGCGGCGCGAACGCGCGCGGCGCGCGGCCCAGGACGTGGTGAAGGACCGCAACGCGAACGAGCGCGCGGCCGTGGTCGCCCTGAACAGGCGGCTGCAGACGCTGAAGCAGGATCTGGCCCAGCGGCTGCTGGCGGCCCCCGGCAGTCTGACCGACTTCCAGCGCGTGAACCTGACGGCCCTGGCCGCCGACGTGGACCGGATGATCACCGACGCCACGGCCGAAATCGCCAGGGGCGCGAATGGCAGCTACCAGGATATGGTCGTGTTGGGGCAGTCGTCGGTCGATGAACCGATAGAGGCGGCCAAGTTGGGGCTGCCGGCACTGCCCGGGCTGGACGCGGACCTGGTTACCGCGGCATTCGACAACACCGTGGACCTGCTGACCCTACCCATGCAGCAGTTCGCCAGCCAGGTGAAGGTGTCGCTGCGACGTGTGGCGCTGGCCGGTGACAACCGATTCCAGGCGATCGTGGATCTGCGGCAGCAGATCGGCGGGGCCGGGTTCGAAAGCGCCCAGTATAAGGCCGAGCGCATCATCAGGACCGAGCTGGGGCGCGTGTTCAACGAATCGACCTACGCCAGGCTGCTGGGAATGTCGAAGGAATTCCCGTTCCTGCGGAAGGGCTGGCGCGCGGCGAACGACGGCCGGACGCGGCTGGGGCACCGCCAGGCGGCCCGCACCTACGCCCGCGGCAACGGGATCCCGATCGCGGACCTGTTCCACGTCGAAGTGCACAACGAACGGGCGGGGAAGGCGCCGGCGCTGATCGGCACCGCGCTGCTGCGGTTTCCCATCGACCCGCAGGCGCAGCCCCAGGGCCGGATCGCGGCCGGGGCGACGATCATGTGCCGCTGCAACGGGTTCATCGACTTCGACCTGGCCGACTTCGCGGCCTACAGCGCGAAGCAGATCCAGACCGCGCTGGGCGGGCCACTGCCCGCCGGTCCGAAGCCTCAGCCGGTGCCACAGCCTGGTCCGTCTGCACGGCGACGGCGTGCGCCGCGCAAACAGGCCGCACCGCCGAAGCTAGGGAACCCCAAGGCCGTGCTGCCTGGCGGGCCGACCGAAGGGCCACTGGTGTCGGACGCGCTGGCCCCACAGGGCACGCTACGGTCGCTGCACGCGCGCGCGGCGAAGCTGATCGATCAGGTGCACAGCGACGGGATTCTGGACAAGATCCCCCTGAAGGCGAGCGCCGCGCGCCGATTCTACGGCCAGTTCAAGTTCTACGCCTTCGGGCGCCCGGTCGAAATCAAGATGTCGAAGGCGGGCCTGGCGGCGCACCCGATCAACACCTTGATTCACGAAGTCGGCCATTACATCGACGCCTACGCGGTCGGGCGGAACATGCCTGAAGGTTCGTTCAGCTGGGTGCAGCAGCGCGGCGCCTATGCCACCCATATCGCTGGGGCGAGCACGCCAATGGAAGGGTGGCGGACGGCGGCGAAGAACAGCCCGACCTACCAGCGGCTGCGCGCCTGGCGTGACGCCAAACCGAACGAACGGCTGGCGGGCGGCGGCGGCTACGAAGGCGACGGCACGATCCCGAAGGGCGTGGTGCGCAAGCATCTGAGCTACCTGACCAGCACCGAAGAAACCTGGGCACGCAGCTATGCCCAGTATGTCGTCGTCCGCAGCGGCGATCCCGAAGCGATGGCCGAGCTGCGGCGGATGCAGCAGGGCGCCAGCTACGGTCCGGTGTCGGCCAACACGCCATTCAACACGAAGCCGATGGGCACGGACCCGACCCCGAACAGCTGGGACTATCCGGTGGTCTGGCAGGACGATGAATTCGAACCGATCGCACGCGCGTT
>Ga0208144_1000001_pt1 | contig 36242 bp, 50 predicted proteins | sample MayberryNE_TuleA_2_FD_185660 | JGI IMG/M metagenome (GOLD analysis project Ga0208144, IMG submission 185660) | Natural and restored wetland microbial communities from the San Francisco Bay, California, USA, that impact long-term carbon... | ecosystem: Environmental > Terrestrial > Soil >... | reverse complement strand
GGCGGTTCTGGCGCTGCAGTCGTCGTCTTCGACGGCTGCTTCGCGTCCGGCGCCGCCGGCGCGCCGCTCAGGACATCGCGTTCCGCGCGTCCGCTGCGGCGGTTCGCCCATTCGGTCTTCAACCATTCCATCAGCCCGGTCGGGTTGCCCTGGAATTCGGTCAGCTTCTGCAGCCGCTTGGCGATCCCCATCTTCAGCTGTTCGAATCCGGCTTCGATCGACGTGGCTGCCGAGGCATCCTGCAACCTGATGGCGCCCAGCAGGCTGCCGATGCGGTCTTCGCTGCTGACCGGCACCCGCTCGCTGCTGACGACTTCGCCTTCCAGGACCACGCCGTCCAGTGCTTCAACCGCCGGCAGGCCAGCGGTCACGTCGCTGAATAGCACGTCGATCACGCGCGTCCGCGCCCGCTTCGGATACATATCCTGCGGGGTGTTGACGTAGTTCGACTTCTCCGACAGCTTTTTCTTCGTGTAGCTTCCGCTGCCGCCGCCGCCGTCTTCGTCGTCCCTGGCGTTGTAGATGAACCGTTCGGCGTCCACCCAGCTGAAGACGCGCGTGGTCAGGCCAGGGTCGCCCTTGCGCTTCATCGTGCACCAGCCGTATGGTTTCCCGGCCGGAATGTCCTGGGCCTTCACCAGCTTCAGGATCAGGTCGTGGTCCAGGGCGCGATCCTTCAGATTTCGATCGGTCTGCGCCGCCAGTTCGAATCCTTCATCGAAGTAGGCCAGGACGCCGCTGCGCCGCACCAGCGCCAGCTGCAGGGCGGCCGCCATCGCCAGGTTGCCCTTGATGTTGACGATGTTTTTGATGGCCCGGATCGGGGTCAGCCCCAGTTCCATGCCGGCCATGATCACCGTGAAGACCGTTTCCGGCTGACCGCGCAGCCCGGCCGGAATCGCGCCAGACCTGGCCAGGAACCGCGCGACTTCCATCGCTTCCCCGATGCTGCTCGGGATCAGGCCCTTGAACGCCAGGACCATCGCGTCGTCGCGCTCCAGCTGCCGGCGCGCCAGGGCGCCGGCCTGCGGCGGTTCCTCCGGTTCTTCGGATTCCGGTTCCTGGGTCGGTGGTGGTGGGGCCGGCTGCTGCGGCTCTGGCGCCGGCGCCGGCTGTTCGGCGGCCGCGGCCGCCGGCTTCTCTTCCGTCGTCTTCGTTCGTCGTGGCATCGCTGGGTTTCTCCCTTTGCGATTGTGTCCGCTCGCCCTGACAGGGTGGGTCACTTCAGTGAACGTGCAGCGTGTAGTCCGCTTCCTCGGCCAGCAGCAGCGCCAGCCCGTCAGGCCCAGCCAGGGCGGTCGCCGCCGACTCTAGCACGATCAGCGGCTGCTGCGCCGGCTCAGGCTTCACAAACTCCAGCCGCTTCGGCCGCACGTCCCAGCCGTCCGTCCTCAGCCGGCATGCCTGGCAGCGAAGGTAGACGGTTCCAGGTTCGACCACCATCAGCGGATCGTGGGCGCCCAGCCGACACGCCAGCGGTCGGTCGGCCCACTCGGCCAATCGCTTCAGCAGATTCCTAATCACGTCCATCGATCGGGGCCTCCGGGTAGTCGGGTGGCAGTGGCGCGTTCAGCTCAGCGTCGATCGCCGCGATGTCGCGCAGGCAGTCCGGGCAGGCTACCGCGTCCGCGCCCGCCTTCGGCCGGCCGCAGATCGTGCACAGCCCGTAATAGCCGCGCAGCCGTTCGTGCAGCCAGGCGACGAACGCCGCGCGCATGCCGGCCTTGATGCCGGCCAGGCCGATTCCGGCCAGGATGACGCCGTGCAGGTGCTGGGCGACCAGGAAGTCCTTCGCTTCGTTGACCTGTTCGAACGTCGGATCTTCCAGCACTTCGACCAGCTTGCGCGCACGGTGCCGCAGCGATTCCAGGTAACGCGCCCGCTCTTCAGCCGGCATCTTTCCGTCGTCAGTCGCCATCGTCACTCCACCATCAACACCTGGGACAGCGGCCGGCGCAGATACGTCGGGCTGACCAGGTAGACTTCACGGGTTCGCAGCTTGCTGACTTCGATCGCCATGCCGCTGTGATCGTGCACCGCCACCGTCTGCTGCTGCTGCTCGGCGGGCAGCGCCAGGATCTGTTCGGCCAGCTGCTTCGCTGTCATTCGCTCGCCCCTTCGGTGATCGCATAGGTGACGAACCAGACGCCGGACGCCGCCCGCTGCACGTGCCACGCGCGGCCGCCCTGGCGGACCTGGCCGGCCGTTCGTCCGCTGTCGTCGGTGGTGATGTCGCGCACGGTCCGCATGTAGGCGCGTCCGCGCTCGCTGAACTTCACCAGCTGTTCGCGTAGTTCCTTCATTTCGTCACCATCAGCCACAGCCGCACCAGGTCAGCCGTTGGCGCATCGACGCCGAACGGCACGCCGGCCAGCCGCAGCCGCCGCTTGAACCAGACGCGCCGCGCCGCTTCCAGGCGCCGCACGCGCTGCTGGTGGATGATTTTCGCGTCGTCGCGCTCGCGCACCGCCGAAGGCGCCGGCAGCCAGTAGCCCATCACAGCACCAGTGTCCGATCGTCGCGCCACGCTTCCGGGTAGCGGCCGGTGCGCTGCAGCCGGCCCTTCGCTTCCATCGACTGCACGGTGCCGGTGGACACCCACCAGGCCGGCACGCCGCGGTCGTTCGTCGGGCAGCCCTGGTAGGTCCAGAACCCGCCCGGCAGGCGGACCAGGACCGCCTTCTGGGCGATCAGCTGGTCCACCACGTCCTGCTGGGTCGGTGACAGCTTACCCAAACTGCACCACCCGCTTCGTCTTCGTGTCCGCCCAGCCGTGCACGCGCGCGATTTCCGGCTTGTCCTTCCACTCGGTGGCGATGAAGAAGTCGAAGTAGAACTGGCCGTCCGGGCCGGCGTCGGTCAGCATCATGGCGTCCATCCTGACGAACCGGAACGCCTGCTGCATGGTGATCGGCATGGTGCGATCCGGCGTGAAGACGCCGCCGCACGACTCGCACCGGCTGACCTGCGGATCGTCGGTCATGACGCCGTGGCCGTTGCAGCCCGGGCACATGGGCAGCCCGCGGGTGAAGTCGCTGCTGGGCGCCACGTTCGGCGCCTGCTCGATCGCCACGTAGAACGGGCGGCCGATGCCCTTGTAGGCGAACGCATTCACGCCGTCCGCGCGCAGCTGCGCGGCCCGGCGGTCGGCCTGGCTGCGGCTCATGAAGTGATACGGGTAACCGTCCGGGTGGGCCAGGACCGTGATGTCGTTCGCCAGGGTGAAGGTCGTGATGTCCATTTCGCTGCCCCTTTCGTGGCGGCCAGTGGCCGCGGGTTTCGATGGCCCCAGTATCCCGCCGTTCGGGGTTCCGGTCAAGTCGTTTCAGGTCGCCTTTGTCGATTTGGTGTCAGGGTGTGCAGATTTGCGATCAGACCGCTGCAGCCGGATCAGCAGCTGTTCGGCGCCCTCCAGGCGGGCCGCCAGGCGGGCCAGCTCGGCGCCGGCCTCTTCGCACGCCTGGGACACCTGCCGGATGGCCAGGTCGAACTGCTGGTGGCGATACTGCGCCCGGTGGCGGTCGTTGCAGAACCGCTTCGTAAGTCCCCGCCGGCTGGGCGCCGACAGTGGCGCGCCACAGAACAGGCACCCAGCCGGGGCTGTATCCGAAATTTCGGGTTCTGCGGGCCGTTCGTCCTGGTCCCCTGCCACCGGCTACCCCCGCCGCCTGTCGTCGCGCATGGCGCCAGCCAGGCGGTTCAGGCGGCCCACCAGGCTGTCGCCGGCCTTCACCAGCTGGTCCAGCTCGACGTGGTTCCCGCCCAGCTCGGCGTGCACGCGCTTCACGACGTTCAGGGCCTGGTCGATGTCCAGGGACGCGATCCGCAGCTGGCCGCCCAGGACGTGCATGGGTATCCCCTGCATCGCTGCTACTCCAGTCGTTCGATGCTGATCGTAAACGCCGTCAGCGGCTTGTTCGGTCTGCCGTCCGGTCGCCGCGCGCGGTTCGTGGCGATCTGGTGGTAGCATTCCCAGGCTTCGGCATGGCTGTCGAATCGCTTCGCCAGGCCCGGGTTCCTGGTCAGCTGGACGTGGCCACGTCCCGCGTTCGCGTTCGGGTCGTAGGCCGCCAGCCAGGTGCCGGCCGGCATCACTTCGCCGGTCGCTTCATTCCGCAGAAGCTGGATCCCGAACTTCATCGGGTGCCCCCTTCTCGACGTGGCGGTGAAAGTGGACCAGGTAGTATTCCCGGTCGTCACCCGGCCGCGCGTAGCGTTCCTGGTCGAATGGGCGGTCTTCGTGACCGTGGAACAGCCGGCCGTCGCTGAACCGCAGGCAGTTATGCCAGTTCTCGGCGTCCCGGCGGTTCGCCTGCCAGCCGTCGCGTTCATGAATCCGTAGCGCGGCCGTCAGGTCGGCTTCCCACTTGGCGCGATCGCGCCCGCGGCCGTCCGGCTGCAGGTGATATTCGTTGTGCTTCGGCACCTGGACAGGCATGGTCTTCGTTTCGTGCTGCTTGCCCCAGGGCGCGCCCACGTAGATCGTCAGCTCGCCGTGTAGCTCGCCCTGCCCTGTAACGGCTTTTGCGAAGTCGGCCAGGCGCATGGCGAAGCTGGCCACGATCGTTCGGCTCACGTCGTCCGTCAGCTCGACGTGGATCGCCAGGTCGCCTTCGTCCGCGTTCTGGTAGCGGGCGATGCTGATCCGGCCCGGCACGACCAGCGGCTGCTTGTTCGGATCCTTCCTCACGATCGCCCGCCTTCCTCGGCCGGGTCGATCGGCCGCACCTGATCCCAGCCCAGCACGTGGCCGTCCGCCCGCCCGTAACGCCCGATGTCTGCCGGCAGCGCGTCCACCATCACCACCCAGTCCCAGGGGCCTTTCACCGCGCCCTGGACCATCGCCGGCGCGTCGGTCGCGCCGTAGTCCTTCAGCCACTTGGGCAGCATGCCCATGCCCCAGACGACGAACTGCCGACGCTGTTCGGCCTGTTGTTCCGCGATCGTCTTCATCCTGCCGTCCCTCGTTTCAGCTGGGGGCTGGTTGTCGGTTATGGCTGCACCCATCCGGCGCGCCAGGCCGCGGCCCGGATCGCCTTGAACCGTTCCTGGAATCCGCCGCCGCCGTAGCTATCGGCGTATCGGTGCACCTTCTGCAGGGTGGCGTCGTCCACCTTCAGGACGCCGAAGGTGTTCATGTTCTTCACCAGATGCCGCAGCAGTCGCTGGTGGCCGCCGTCGCCCACGATGTCCCGCAGCACGACGTTCCGTTCGGCTTCGGTCAGCTCCAGCGTGTAGTCGGTCGTGAACAGCATCGCGTTCCCCGTTGCGGGCCGGCAGGTGGCTGGTGTATCCTGTCGGCTCCCGTTGCTCTTCGTCACAGCACCACCCGGGCCGGGTCCAGCCACCCCGGTCCGGGCACCCCTCAGAACACCATCCCGCCGGATCGCAGCGCCTGGCCAGTCGCCAGCACGCCCTTCGCCAGTTCGTCCATCGCCTGGCGCCGCGCGCGCGCCGCGTCCATCCCCTCTTCGATCAGCTCGGCCGCCCGCTGCCAGGTCATCAGCTCGGCGCCGCGCAGCTGCTTTGCCTTTGCGAACGACTGCTTGCCCACCAGGCCCTTCGTGGGTTCCTGGCCGTCAATGAAGTCCAGGGTGACCGCGATGTAGCTGCCGATGCGATGCCGGCCGCCGCGGCCGTAGATGTTCTCGCGCCGCTCGCCGGTCACGACGCAGGGCCGCCCTTTCCAGCTGAACACTGCGCGCTTGCGTTCCATCATCCACCCCCTGACGGCTTGGGCCGGACCACGGCGGTCCGGCCCGGCCATCCTACCGCGTCTTCCCCGTCCGCGTCTTCCGCCGTTTGCGGCCACGGTTCAGCATGAACCCGGGCAGCTCGCCGCGTTCCTTCCGCTCGGCTGCCAGGCGCCGGCCGTGCTTCCGCCTGGCCATCGTCGTCAGGCTGTCCCGCTGCCGCGCGATCGCGTTCGCCGCGTCCGGCGTCAGGACGAACCGGAAGGCGCCTTCCCGGCCCATCGTTTCCACGAAGATGAAGTCGCCCACCGTCGCCTGGCGGTAGGTGCGCACGATGATCGTCTGCTGGTGCCCCAGGATCGGCACCGTGGTCTGCAGCGTCGTCGGCTGCGTGTGCACCACGTCGGGCAGATCCTTCAGGTTCCCCAGCATGCGATCGAAGGTGTCCGGCATTCCGCTTGTGTCCACTGTTCGCGCTCCGTCGCTGGTTCATGAACGGGAACCCGGGGCCGCCCAGCCAGCGGCCCCAGGTCCAGGGTTCGAACTACGCCGCGGTAGCGATCGCGTCCCAGTCGCGCCGCGCCATCGCCAGCACTTCGCCGCCGGCGCGCTCCAGGTCCGTCGCGCCTTCGTAGTCGTCGTAGTCGTTCGCCGTGGCCGTGATGGCCGACGACAGGCCCCACTTCGACAGGTCGCCGCCGCGGGCCAGGTGGGTCAGGATGCTGCCCTGGGTGCTGACCGGCAGCGCCAGCCGCTTCACCGCCACTTCCACGACCTTCGGCAGTTCCTTCGACACGATCGGCTGCGCCGCCGCATCACGGATCTGGGCGACCGCCGCGCGGAACACGTCCAGGTTGAAGGCTGCTTCGGTCACGTCGGCCACCTTCAGGAAGAACGCGCGGTCGTCGGCTTCGCGCGTGGCGTCCCGGAACACTTCCCAGTTCGCATCAGCTTCGAACGACCGGCCCACGTGATACTTCTTCATGGCCGCCGCCTTGATGATCGCCAGGTTCGTGCACCAGGTGGTGAACACGCTGGGTTCGACGCGCAGCGTGCCGGCGCCCACTTCGCTGTTCGACACGACGATGGCCGCCACGACCTTGCCCGGGGTGTTGCCGCGATACTCGGCCACGGCCGTGTGCCCAGTGCCCCAGGTTGCGCCGGCCGGCAGCTCGTCGGACAGGGACGGCAGGATGCCCTTGATATACATCCGGGTTTCGGTCAGCTCGGCCGACATCACCTGGACGCCCATGCCCATCAGCTTCGGCAGCACCGCCTGGGCCAGTTCGAAGTTGTCCAGGGGGCGGAATTTCGGCGTCAGGACCGCGCGCACCTGGCCGTCCAGGGTGCGGATCATCCGCTTGTTCTCCGGGTCGGCGCGCAGCCAGGTGTTGATGTTCGACGCCAGCAGCTGCGGCGAGCTCATGCATCGTCGTGGACGCGCCGGCCCGGCGAAGGCGCGGCAGCGCCCTGGCCACGATGTCCGCGATCAGCGCCGCGTCTTCCTTCGACACGTGAAATGACACCATCACACCACCAGCCCTTCGTCGCGCGCGCGCTCGCGCTCGGCCATCGCCTTCAGTTTCACCAGCGCATGGGCCAGGTCCGGCCTGGACAGCCGCGCCTGGGTGCCGCAGACGCCGGCCCAGCGCGCGCCGTTCGTCGTCGCCAGCTCCACCATCGCCACCACCGCGTCCAGCTCGCCCAGGGTCAGCCGGTCCGGCCGGTTCTTCGACAGGCCGGCCGCCAGGCGATCCCGCAGGTCGATCAGGTCGGCATCGCCGCTGTTGGCCAGGACCGCCAGGGCCTTCGCCGCGGCCGACTCCGACACGTTCACCTTCATCGCGTCCGCCTTTCCTCTTCGTCCAGCTGCTGATGCAGCTCACGTTCGCAGTCCGGGCACACCCCGTGCGACACCCCCAGCTTGTGAAGGTCCGGGTGTGCCGGACGCCCGAACGTCGGGCACCAGCTGCAGATGATGTCCCGGCCCGGCTTGTCGGCCGGGTCGGGCTTCAGGTTCTTCGGATCGACCGGGAAGGTGCGGCCCTTCTCCGGGTCGTGCACGAACACCAGCCGGGTGTCCAGCTCGCAGAACAGCGGCTGGACCCTGACCGGCCGCGCGTAGTAGGCGCGATCGGCCGGGTTGATGAACTGCCGCAGGCAGGCGATCGGCGTGGTCAGCAGCATGATGTCCCCCTCAGTCCCAGACGCCGCAGCTGCCGGCCGGCTGCCCGCCTTCGGACCGCTTGCCGTTCGCTTCCAGCCAGGCCAGCAGGTGTTCTTCGCTCGTCGTCACCAGCAGGATGTCGTGGGTGTAGTCCACGAACGTCGTGCCGGGCCGCGGCCGCGCTTCGCGCCGCAGCACCACGAACCCGGTGCCGACCCAGCGGATCGATTCGTTGAAGTTCGCCGGCTGCAGGGCGCCAGGACCGGCCGGCGTCAGCTCGACGCCTGGAAGACCGTGGATGTTGTTCGGTGAAACCTGCCAGCCGTTCCGCTTCAGCAGGGCCAGCAGCGCGTCGGTGATGATGTTCGGCATTTCGTCGTCCCCCTTCATGGCGGCCGGTGGCCGCGGGTTGATGATTCGAATCTACCGGCAGCCCGGCCGGCGGTCAAGTCGTTTCAGATCGTTCGGCTTCGAATCCGTGCAGGGGTGTGCAGCGGCCTACCTGGCGCCGACCACCTGGGCGCATTCCGGCCCGAACCCCCGCAGGATCGATTCCGGGTCGGTCAGCGGCCGCCCGCACCGGCCACAGCGCCCTTCGTGGTAGACCGCGGCCGGCGCCGGCAGCGCCTTCCCGGCCCACACGTGCTTCATCGTCCACACCAGGGCCTTCGCCGCCGGCGCGCTCGGCTGGATCTTGCTGCCCTTCGTGAACACGATGCTGCCGTCCACCGGCCGCAGGATCCCGACGTAGCTGTAGGCCCGGTCCTCGTCGCCGCCGCCCCTGGTCAGCACGCTGACGAAGTAGGTGGGATCCTGGTAGCGGCTGCCAGGCTGCGCGTCCTTCCGGTTCACCTTGAACGTGAACCTGGTGCGCTGTCCGCTGACGGTGAAGACCGCGCGCCCTGCCAGGATGAAGTCTTTGCTGATGCTGTGGTGTTCGCCCTGGGCGATCGGCATCAGCGGTTCGCTGCGCTCGTCTTCGAATGCCGGGCCGTCCGTCAGGGCGTCCGCGTTCCCGCCGCGCCACCCCGGCGCCGGCTGCTTGTATTCGCGCGTCATCACCGCGCCCCCTTTCGGGCCAGCGGATCGACCAGGGCCAGCACTTCCTTCCGCAGCCCGTGGCTGTCCACTTGGCCCCACAGTGCCCGCATGTGATTCGTCCACGTCTGGCGGGCCATGAACCCGTCCAGGTGGCGCTGGGTCGTCAGCATCAGCGCCGTGGCCAGCTTGCTGGCTTCCGCCGCCTTGCCGCGCTCGGCGCGCTCGGCGGTGAACAGATCGGTGCCGACCAGGATCGCTTCCCGTTTGTCCGCGGCGGCCACGTTCTTCCAGGCCGCGCCGGACGGCAGCCGCTGCAGATCCCGCGGGTCGTGGTGGCGCCGGCGGATCGCGTCGATCCGGCCGGTCGCCGTGCGGAACACGATGAAGCTGGTGTCGTGGGCGGCCCGGCTCATGACAGCACCACGCCCTTGTCTGTCAGCGTCACGGCGGCCAGCTCGCACCCTTCCAGGGCGCCGTCTTCCGCCAGGGCCGCCGCGGCCCGCTCGCGCGTGAACACCGTGGCAGCCTGCAGGTCGGTGGTGAACTGCCAGTCCCTGATCAGCCGCTGGATGTAACGGTCTGGCAGGTCGGTCGCCGCCTGGGCGTCATCCGATAGGCGCAACACGAAGCGTTCGCCGCGGCCGCCGTCCAGCGGCACACCGCCCAGGTCCGTCTGGACGACGAACTGGCCGATCTTCGGTTTCTTCGTGGTCACCACCACCGGCGCCAGGGTGGCGCGCTCGACGGTCACGATCCGGGCCGTGGCTGGGTCGTCCGTGGTCAGGTTGCGCACGCCGTGCTTCCGGGTCGGGTCTTCCACCCAGGTGCAGCCCGTGGCGCTGTAGCAGTGGGCCGTGCCGACGCGCGCCGCCCGCAGGCCAGTCTGCGCGTTCGCCGGGCCGCCGTGCCAGGTGGTCACTTCGTCCTGCCAGGTGACCGACTCGGCCCGGTCGCCGTCCAGCGTGACGATACGCAGCGTGCGCACGACCGCATGGGTATACAGGCCGAATCGGCCGGTGCCTTCGGCGTGCCTGGACGTGCTGCTGCGGGTGCCCAGGACACGGCCTTCGTGGACGGCTGCGAAGTGGGTCGCCATTACCGCGCCCCCTTCCGGCCGCCGAACTTCGCCAGCATTTCCTGGTAGCGGGTGTCCGTGACGGTTTCGATCAGCAGGTCGGTCTTCATCGTGTGCCCCTTTTCATGGCGGCCGTGGCCGCGGGTCTACGATTCCAGTATCCCGCCTGGGGGCCTGGGCGTCAAGTCGTTTTGTTCGTTCAACGTCGATTCAGTGCAGGGTCGTGCACGGGTGTGAAGGGGCGGTCCGTCGTGGCCCTGGGCACCAGCTTCGCAGGCCGGGGCAGCCCACGTTCCCAGCAGCCGGTCCCGTGGCGTGGCCCGGACCGCCCCTTCAGCTCTTCGCCGGCCAGGTCGTGGTCAGCTCGGCCAGCCAGTGCTGCGTCTGCCACAGCTGGAACAGGCCGGGATCCTCCAGGACCGCGCTGTGCCCCTCCGGCATGAATTCGTTCCGGTCTGCCAGCGGGTGCTGCCGCTGGAACCGATCGAATTTCAGCCACCGCTTCCAGCCGCCGTCGAACAGCTCGCCCAGCAGCTGCATGTAGTCGTGGGCGTCGGAATACAGGTGCAGCCATCGCGCGATGTTCGGCCGGGCCGCGGCGGCCACCGCCTTCATATCGTCCCGGACCGGACCGCCGACCGTGATCAGCGTGTTCACTTTCAGGCCGGCCGCGCACGCCACCAGGGCGATCTGCATGCCGTGGCTGTGTGCGATCAGGTTGGTTTCGCGCGGCGGGATCCGCTTGTCCGGGCACAGCGGCGGAACGATGTAGGCGAACAGGTTCTGCCCGCCCGCCAGCCAGACCGCCAGGTCGTCGTCCCCGAACCCGACGCCACCCAGGTCGGTGCACCAGCAGAATGGCCGGTTGTCGGCATCCACGGGCTGCACGCCGTTCGCCTGCAGGAAGCTGTAGAACGGCTGCCCGGCCATGAACCAGTCCGGCTTGTCGGGCCGCCAGGCATGCGTCCCTGCGACCAACACCACCCGGGTCATGCGGCCGGCGGTTCCTGCGGATGATCCGACTTCTTCGGTGGCAGCTGCCCCTGCGAGAACGGCAGATCGAAGAGACGACCGATCACCGTCGTGTTCAGGCCCAGCGCGCCGGTCACCGCGGCCAGCGTGGACGCCAGCATCCCGAAGACTTCCCCGACGCCGGCTGGCGTCTGGAAGTCGGTCCACGACGTGTGCCGCGCCAGGATTTCGGCGCCGAAGTAGAAGAAGCTGGTGCCACCGATCAGCAGCGCCGTCATCGCCAGCTTCTGTCCGTGGCTTCGCAGGTCCGGCATCGTTCCCCCCTCAGAACAATTTGATTCCCAGCAGGGACGCCAGGGCCGCCAGCAGCCCGTATAACAGCGCCTGCTGCCAGCCCGCCATGCCGCTGTTGCCGTCGTTCGACGGCAGCGGGGTCGGCTCAGGGGCCGGCGCCGGCTCGGGCGCCGGTTCTGGCGTCGGTGCTGGCGTCGGTGCTGGCGTCGGCTCGGGCGCCGGTTCTGGCGTCGGTGCTGGCGTCGGCTCGGGTGTCGGCTGCGGGGTCGGCTCAGGCACCGGCTGCGGGGCCGGTGTCGGCCCGGCCGGGTCCACCGCGTCCACCAGCGTCCTGGCGCCGCTGCGGATCAGGTCCGTGATGTCGTTGCCGGCGCCGCCGAACGTCGGCCGCCCTTCGTTTTCCCAGTCGGCCAGGGCGTCCCAGCCGCGCAGCGTGTTCCGGTTCACCAGGTAGTCGCACGCGATCGGTGTGCCGGTGAACGGCTGCGGACAGTGATCGCCGCCCGCCTTGCCCAGCAGCCCGAACCCCTCGGCCCGATGCGCCCAGGCCACCGCGTTCAGCAGCTCGGCGGCCGTGGCCGGCGTCAGCTGGCCGTAGTTCCCGCGCAGCCTGACCAGCGTGTCGCTGACCGTTTCTGGCGCCTGGGCGATGTAGGTGGCGCCGGCCGGCGTCCAGGTGACCGTGACGACGTTCGATCGCGCGCGGATCGTGTGGGCGTCCTTCACGCGCTGGTCGCCCTGGGTCACGAAGAACCCGACCACTTCGCCGGCGCGCAGCGGCCCACCGGATACCAGCGGCCCCCACGTGTCCGCGCTGTAGAACCAGTTCCCGCCCGGCCCCGCGTAGCGATCGACCGGCCCGCAGGCGTCGGTGCCGCGGCCCTTCCAGAATTCGATGCCGCCCGACGTGTAGCGCGCGCCGTCCACGTCCCGGACCAGCCACAACGTGTATTGGATCCCGCCGTCCCAGCCCGGTGGCACCGTGTTCGGCCAGCTCGCCTTCGCGTCGAATTCCACTTCGCAGAAGTCGCCAGGCCCCAGCACCAGCTTGTCGATCGTCGTCTGGACCGGCCAGCTGGCCACGTCGGCCGGGCTGCCCCCGGTCACCGTCGCGCCGCCGATCGGCATCGCGTCGGCCTGCTGGCCACGCGCCACGCCCGTGCACACCGCGAACATCACCACGCATGCCAGCAGTCGCTTCACGTTACACCTGCCTGTAGAAAAGCTGATCGCCCACGGCGGTGAACGTCCCGCCACCATCCAGGAACGCCTTCGCTTCGCGCGGCATGCGCCCGGCCGGCTTCATCGCCTTCGGCGCGAAGTAGCTGTCCGCGCCCTGGGTGGCGTCCAGCAGCACGCCGCTGATCACGCCGTCCGCCAGGAACAGCGTTTCTTCGAACAGCAGATCACGCGACGACCCGCCGCTGACCACCCGTTCCATCAGCGCCATCAGGGCGTGGTGGTTCAGGTCGCCGCCGGCGTTCCAGCACGAATACTGATTCGGGGCCAGGCATACGGCCTTGAAGGTCGGGGCGACCGCGCGAAACCGGCCGTAGTGGGCGGTCCGGTGCTTCACCGACATCATCACCGCGATCCGCTCTTCGACGCTGCTGTGCCCCTCGCGCCAGTCCCCGCGGGCCTCGGCCCAGGCCGTTCCGGCCAGCGCCAGCCGGTCGTCCAGGGCCGCCTTGATTTCCGCATCGTTCCACGCCATCAGACGCCCCCAGGGCCGTGCCAGGTGCCGTCCGCCTTGCGCATGGGTAAGTAGGACTGCATCACGTTCTTCGCCTGGTGCACGATCACGTTGTTCTCACGTAGCGCGTTCGCGGTGTCCGACTGGGCCTTCGTGTTCTCGACCAGCATCGTCCGCAGCGCCGCATTCTCTTCCGCGCGCGATTCCGTCAGCTGGCGGTAGTCGCGGCGGTAGAAGAACAAGACGACCAGCAGCACCGCGAACAATCCGCCCTGCCGGATGATCGTTTCCACGACCGTGACTTCTGGCACCCCGTCCCCTCCGGTGGTCGCTGCACCCTGCAGCATGGCCGCCGCGTTCAGGTTGCCGACCGCGAAATACCAGGCCACGATGATCGCCGCCGTCGCCAGCAGCGCATGGGTCCAGTCCACCACGATCGACTTTGCCCGCGGCATGTTCATTTCGTTAGACCCCCGTGGATGGGCTTCCGTGCACCCTCAGCTTCACACGTTTTACTGCGCGCGCCGGAACGTCAGCTGCAGCCCGCGCACGCTCGCCGTGGCGCCCAGGGTGTCGCTGGCGTTCGCCGGATCCCGGAACAGCCGGAGATACATCAGCTCGCTGGCCGCGCACGTCGTGATCGTCACGCCGGTGATCGTTGCGTCGTTGTCCTGCAAGGTGGTGCCCTTCGCCGCGTCGGTCACCGTGCTGGCCGCGCTGAAGGCTGGATCCGACGTTTCCGCGTCGGCCACGCAGACGGTCGCCAGCTGCCAGACGACGTTCCCGGTGGTCGCCGCACTGAACCAGCGGATGCGGGCGTCCACCGTGCCGGTGAAGTCGCCAGGCAGCATCACGGTCGTCTGCGCGCCGATCACTGTGGCGCCGTCGTCGGTGTAGTCCAGCGTGCCCTTCTGGGTGTTCGTCCCGGTGTCGCAGCTGATCGCCGCGGCGCCGGCGGTCGGCAGCGACCAGCCGCTGATCGCCGTCACGTTCTGACAGATGGCCGCCGGCAGCCAGACCTTTTCCACCGTCGTCAGCACGTTGCCGGTGGCCTCGGCGTCCAGTGTCTTGTTCGTCAGCGCCTGGGTCGCCGCGTTCAGCGTGAACGTGTCGCTGGTCACCGCCGGCACCGTATGGCACTGCCCTGACGCCCGGCAGATAGCCGCGTAGTAGGCGTTCTGCGCCGCCGCCGGCAGCAGCGCCGCGCCGGCCATCAGCAGCGCCAGGCCCAGGCCCTTCAGCACGTTCTTCATGCAAAAACCTCCAGGTCACCGATCAGGAACGTGTCGTCGGTCGTCGCGCCAGGCGTCCCCTGCAGCCGATATTTCTTCGTGCCCGTGGTCAGCGTCACCGCGATCGTCTGCTTCTGGTTCGTCCCGCTGTAGTCCGCGTTCGTCGCCGTGCACGACACCCCGGTGCCGGCCGTCGTGGCGTCGGTGACGTTCTGCACCCGCGGGGTGATGCTCACCGCCGCGTTCAGCGTCCTGACCTCGGCGCGCGCCTGCACGGTGAACCCGGTCAGGATGTTGGTGGCGGTGATTTCGATGTCCCGCCAGTCGATCGCGTCCTGGGCGCTGGCCACGCGCGGCAGCGACACCTGCCGGCTGCCACCCATGCCTTTGTGCAACCTGGCGGCCAGGATCGCTTCGATGTTCAGCCGCAGTTTGTTGGCCGTCTGGTAGCCGAAAATCTGGTCCAGGACAAACGCCGAAATAGCGGTGTAGGCCATGCTGTTTAGACTCCCGCGGGCAGATCATCAAATCCCGGTTCGATTTCCCGCGCCCAGGCCCGAAGTTCGGGCAGTCGCGCCCCCAGCCGTTGCCAACACGCCGGCGCCTTGAACGCCAGGAACGTGCCGCCTGGCACCAGCCGCTGCTGCACTTCCTCGATGGCGCGTGGCGTCCGGTAGAACAGCAGCACCCGCGTCAGGCCCCGCGGCACGCCGGCGTCCGTCAGTTCCTCCAGCAGGTTGTCCAGGAAGGCGGCCAGCTCGCCCACCGTCGCGTAGTGTCCCACCGCGTGCATTGTCTGCAGCGCGGTCAGCACCTGGGCCTTGTTCGTTTCGACCGCGCCGGGCAGCGCCGGTTCCACTTCCAGCAGGATCATCGCAGCCGCTTCCCCGGTTTCCCGTCGCTGAACTTCCCGGTGGTTTCGTCGCAGAGGTAGCCGTATTGCTGCTCGGCCAGGCTCGCGCTGGTCCAGGCCGCCGGCAGGGCCGTTTCGTCGCCCAGGATGAACGCCCCGGAGAACAGTGCCTGCATATCAAAGCAGTCCAGGGCCACGCTGAAGTTGTTCGGGTCGGCTTCGTGCCGAATGATGCGCATCGGCTGCCCTGCCCAGCCGGACGCCCCGACGCCCTGGTAGTGGGTCAGCTGCACCACGTCGCCCAGGTCGTAGTTCATGCCCTGCAGCCCGATTTCGAAGCTGACGATCCGCGGCGGATCCTTCTGCCGCATCAGGCGCCGGTAGGCCACGTCCAGCGCGGTCGTCGCGTCCCGCACCAGCTCCAGGTTCAGGTCCGGCGCGCGCGCGGTCCCGTCGATCGACCCGGTGGTGTAGTTCGTGATGCTGGGGCTGTCGCTGATGTCCTGCTGGTTCAGCCACCCGGTGTCCACCCGGCTGGCGTAGTCGCGGGCGTAGCTCACCGGGATCAGGTTCGCGTGCGCCGCCAGGTCGTCCTTCACCTGGAACGTGTCGCTGATGATGTTCAGCGCGTCGGTTAGCGGCACGGCCGTCGCCAGGGCCGCGATCGAATCGTCCACCATCGACACGAAGAACTGGCACTTGCGATTGAATCCGCTGTTGACATCACCCGACACGTTGAACCGGGCGACGACTTCCCGGACCGTCAGCTGCTCGCCGTTCCAGCCGATGACGCCGGCGCCCACGTAGCCGCCCGCGATCCGCTGCGCCGCCACTGCGCTGGCCGCCACGAAGCTGTCGTCGTCCACCTGCTTCAGCGTCGGGTCGTCTTCGAACGTGGGCGTGGCCAGCCAGGCGCCGGCGTCGTAATTCCCCAGGATCCAATTCTGGATGCAGTGCAAATACTGCAGGTGAATGTCGGTGATCAGGGCGCCCGTGCCGTCGCCCACGTCTTCGATCCCGTCCACGTTGACCGTCAGCGGCTTGGTGCCGCCGATCGCTTCGTCGGCCACGTTGCCCGTGGCGTAGATCAGCGTGTAGCGCCGGCCGTTGATGTCCACGTAGTCGTCCGCGTGCGGCCAGCCGGTCTTCCCCGGACACAGCACGTCCGACCCGTAGCGCGCGTCCCGGATCCGTGTGCCGTTCTGGTAGACGTTGCCGATCACCTTCACCGCGTGCCCGCAGATCAGGAACCTGGACCAGGTGGTCCCGCTAATGACTTCGGTGCCCACGTAGATCGCCGGCACCTGGCCCGCCGGTGGCGGGTTGACCGTGCCGACCGACACAGCCGTGGCCGTGTCGTCAAAGTCGTCGCAGTAGATCAGCTGGTCTTCGCCGTCGATGCTGTGCACGATCCCGTCGTAGCCGTTCGGCCCGACTTCGATCGTGCGGTCGAAGGCGCCGTCCCCGTCGCCGGCGCGCCGGTAGATGCGATAGCCGACCGCCCCCGTGTAGGCCCTCCATCGGATCTGCAGCGGCCGCGGGTAGGGGTGCGACAGGCCCAGAATTTCGCCCGACGCCGCCGACTCGCTGCCGTCCGGGAACACCGCGGTGATCTTGTAGATGTAGGCCACGTCGAAGTCGGCTTCGACGCCCTGGTCCTCGGCGGTGATGTCCACCGTGGTCGTGCCGGCGGCCACGTCTACGCGCCGCACGTAGTTCGACCCGACCATGACGAACTTCCCGTCCACGAATCCGCGCTTACAGAACTTCGGTGGCACCGCGAACGGGTTATTGCAGAAGTAGACCCGGTAGCCGCCATCGGGCGCCGGACTGGGCGCCGTCCAGGTCAGCCGGACCGATCGGCCGGCGCCGCTCTGGCCGGCGGCCACCACGACTTCCTGGCTGGGATCGGTTTCCACGCCCGCGTTCACAGCGGTGACCATGAAGGCGTAGTCCTGGGTGCCGCCGCGGAAGTTGTCCGGCAGGCTGCCGCCGCTGATGGCCGACCCGGCCAGGTTCGTCGGCGGGTCACCCGGCAGCGTGCACCACGATCGGTGATCCGCATCCACCGCCGCGATCACGTCGTCGTCGCCGGTGTGCGAATACTGGTTCCCGCCCATTTCCGGGGTGTCCAGGCCCAGGCCGTGCGGCCACCAGCCACCAGGCACGCCACCGTAGGTCCGCGCTTCGACCGGCCCCGACTCCGTGCCGGACCCGCCGCCGCCGGTGTCCGCGTCGAACGGGGTGTCCGTGACGGACCCGTAGATGATCGGCACCGCTTTGCCGATCCATTCGGTCGGGCAGTCCGGGAAGTCGTCCACTTCGATCGTGCGGCTGGGCACCTGCAGCGGATTCGACCCGACCGCCGCAAACTTCGCGCTCAGGATGTCCTTTGCCTTGAATTCGAACAACAGGGGCGACTGCGGCTGGTAGTCGGTGATGTAGCCCCTGATGACGGTCCGCGGCAGCAGCAGCGCGCGCCGGCTGTCGTCATCGATCATCCGAACGACCGCCGGCCGGTTTTTGAAGTATTTCGTGCTGTCGGCCGCCAGCAGTCCGCGGATGTAGCGATCGGCATCGTGGGCGATCCAGCTGAAGTCGGCGGTTTCGAACTGCCCTTCGCGGTCGCTCAGCGCGCGCGACAGCCGCCCCCACTGCGTCACCCGGCTTTCCTTGAACCCGCCGTAGTAGTCGGCCGGGTCCGGCAGGTCCACGTTTGACCAGACGTGCAGGTCGCCCTGCTTGTCGGTCAGCTCCACCCAGGTGATGCCGATGCCGTTTTCCGGCAGCTCGGTTTCGGTCGGCGCCGGATCCACGCCGTCCCCGAAGATCAGCGCGCGATAGGTGACGCCCGACAGGTTGCAGTTCGCCCCGACCGTGAACTGCCCCACCGTGTCGAACGCCGTGATGCGATCGGTTCGTGTCGTGCCGTTGAAGATCGTGCGGCTGGTGCTGCCGTTGCCGTCGCTGAAGAAACGGTAGTGCCGCTCGCCGGCGTTGCCGCTGTCCTCGGGAATGACGATCACCAGCCCAGGGTTCACGTCGATGTCGAACGTGATGTCCCTGGGCGAACTGCCGTTCCCCGTCCAGGTCACGATGTCCAGCAGCTTCTTCGCCGTGAACGCCGCCGCCGCCTTCGTCAGCAGCAGGGCGAACAGATTCGTCTGGCTGCTGCCCTGCAGCCCCGTGCCCACCTGGAAGGTGCCCGTGCCGACCGACTGGATGCGATCGGCCACGCTGTCGGCGCCCGGCTGGCCAACGTCGATCTGGAACGCCTTGTCCCCGACCGTGTTCGTGTCGCGGTAGAACACCCTGGAACTGACGGACCCGGCCCAGTCCGACGCCCAGGTGAAGATCGCGTCGATGACGAAGGTGGGGTCGTCCAGCGCGAAGTTCACGTCGTCGTTCAGCGACCCGTTCTGATACGAGTTTTTTTCGTCCACCAGGCCGCGCACCATGCGGCCCGACTCGTCCTGGATGGCCAGGTAACGGAACGTCTGCCCCGTCGCGTTGATGGACGTGCTGCCGCCCTTGATCGTGAACCCGCCACGGTAGACCCGACACAGCCCGGAATCGGCAGGATCCTGGGTGGCGAAGACGTGCGAGTAGTGGCCATCGGCGGCCCAGTCGCGGCACCAGACCGCGCTTTGTGGGTTGCCGACAGACCCTTCGCCCAGGATGATCATGAACGTCGGGAAGAAGTTCGGGTCCGCGAACGCCACGTCCTGGGCCTGGTTGTTCCCGGTGCCCGATCCGACTGCCACGACGATACTTTCGTCCGGGTCGTCCTCTTCTGGGGCCGTCCCTTCCCAATCGACCAGGAAGAACGCGCCATAGATCACCGACGTGCCGCTGCCGCTCGGCCCATCCACCACGCCGATTTCGATCGTGTCGCCAGGCGCCACTGCCAGCGTGCCGGCGTCCAGGAACCAGCCGCCAGCCGGCCCAGTCTGCGCCGTGGTCCACCCCGCCGTGGACAGCACAGCGGCCAGGGCGCCGCTGTCAGTCACCGACCCGTTCACGCGAATCCGATATTTCCAATTCGCGCGCTGCATGTTCGCGTAGATGATCGGGCGGACCGACTTGATCACGGTGCCAGCGTCGAACCCCAGATCGACCAGGGACGGCACGGTGAAGGTCTGCGCCTTGCTCACGGTGTCGTTCGTCAGCCCGCCCGTGGTCGTCTTCACGGGGTGGCCGATGACGCGCCGCCAGATCGGATCGCTGTTGATCCAGTCCTGGTCGGTGCCGTTCCCGTTCACGTGGCACAGCGTCATGCCGCCGTCAGCGGGTTCCGCCGCGTCGTCCACCACGAATTCCGCCAGCCGCCACAGCCCGCCGCCGGCGCTCGGCGTGGGATCCATCGACAGCGAATTCCCCAGGGACGATAGGTGGCCCAGCCCGGTGGTCTGGACGGCGGACCCGCTGATCACGCTCACGCCGTCGATCTTGATCGTGGTCGTGCCGCGGAACACGATATGGCCGCTCAGCCGATACCAGCGCCCCGTCGCCAGCGTCACGCTGCTGTCGCTGCCGATCTGCTCGGCCGTCCCGTTGCCCTTGCTATACAGCCGCACGACGCCGCCGCTGTCCAGGGTCAGATACCAGGCGTTGTCGATGCCCTCGACCGTGCCGTCCCCCTGCAGGAACCGCGGTTCGCCTGACGTGGGCAGCTCATCGACGTAGATGTAGCCGCGCCAGTAGAAGTCGGCCAGGTTCGTCGGGAAGTTCGTTTCGGGGCCGTCCAGCGTGCCGGATGTCGGGATCCGACCCGCGCGGAACGCCTGCGCCCCGCGGCGCCTGCCAGGCGCCAGGGACGGGTGGCCGGTTCCCTGATTCCCTTCGGCTGGCCGCAGGGAAATGTCCAGCAGGTTCCCGGAAAGTGTGCCGATGCGGGCCATGATTTACAGCGTCAGCCCCCGCCCGACTTCCGCGAATTCGACCGGGATCGTGTTGCGGTCGATGAACTGCCGGGTGATTTCCTTCTGGGTGCTCGCCCACCGGACGAACCAGGCGTCGTTCACCGTGCCGTCCGGCACCAGCAGGAACGGCCGCACGCGCCCGCGCGTGTCGCGCCACCAGGCGTCCAGGGCGTCCGCCTGGGTGTCGGGGCTGTCCAGGCTGCCCTGGAACCCGCGCACCGTGACGCCCAGTTCGTAGATGTTGCTCACCCCGTAGTCGGTCGTGTGCTCGACCACGCGCCGGTCCTCGCGCACCTTCACGCCCCAGTCGATGTTCGGGTCCAGGCTGCGGAACAGGCTGCCCATCACGAATTCCCCGATGGCCACCGCGGCGCCGTTCGTCCCGACCACGACCAGGCGCCAGAACCGGAACCCGCTGGCGCTGTAGCCGCTCAGCGCCCGCAGGTCCAGCCAGGGGTTCGTCGGGTAGCCGTCTTCCTTGTAGGCCGGGATCGTGATCTGCTGGTTGAAGGTCGGGCTGCTCCAGCTGTCCGTCGCGTTGCCCTGGATGCGCACTTCCAGGCCGGCCGTCAGGTTGTGATGGATGATCGCCACCAGGTCCACGCGCTGCGCACTGGTGAAGTCGAACACCCAATTTCCGGTAGTGCCGGTCAGCTTCGCCGGCTTCGCCGGGTTCAGGTTGGCGATGTTTTCGGCCGGGTAGGCGGAATCCTCCGTCGTGGCCACGATGCTGGCGTTCGGCGTCACGTTGTCGCTGTAGTGCTGGTAAACCGCGTTGACAGGCATCAGGCTGTCCCCAGTGCCGACCGCAGGTTCGTCCGCGCGCCGGCCTTGTTTCCGCTCACCGCGTCGATCAGCTCCGGGATCACGTCACGCCGCACGGTCTGCCGATCGACCTGCTGCGCGTAGACGTTCATCGTGATGTTGACCGGCCCACCCCTGCCGCCGGTCCCGCCGTTGCCGACGCCGATCGACTCGAAAATCTGCTTGAAGAAGCTGGCCGGGCCGCCGACTTCCGGTTCGCCGCCTTCCCCGAAGAACGTGGCCACGCCGCGCGAACCGCTGGCGTAGATGCCCTTCGCCGCGCCTGGCAGCGCCGGTTCTTCCGGCGCCGCGCCGGCCGGCGCTTCAGGCGGGTTCTGCACGTCGTAGCTGACCGGAATCGAAAACCGCAGGCCGCCCAGGATGTTTTCGACCCGGTTCCTGACGCTGGCCGCTTCCGGTCCCAGCTGGCCCAGGGCCACCTTGATGTCCAGGACCGCCTTGTCGAAGGCGTCCGCGGCGCCCTCGGCGCTGTCGGTGTTTTCCTTCTCCACCGTGTCGGCGGTGTCCTTCGCCTGCTCGTCCACTTCCGCGAACACCGCCAGGATCTGTTCGATCGCCGTCTGCGCGCCCTCGGCGCCGCCCTTTGAAGACGCCCACAGCGTATCAACCGCCTGCAGGGCCTCGTCGGCCGAATGGCCGGCCTTCAGATACTGTTCCCGGACCGCGATCACGGTCTGCTTCCACGCCTCGCCACCGGCCTCCAACTTGTTTTCGGTCGTCAGCAGCCCCTTCAGCTGCTCTTCGAACTGGCCGACCAGATCCCGGCCCGCCAGCTCGTCCTTCGACGGACCGCCGAACAGGCCCTTGACGAACCCGGCGGCCGCGCCGATGCCGCCGCCGATCAGGGTGCCGATGCCAGGGGCGATCAGGGTGCCGATGCCGGCGCCCGTCTGCAGGCCGGCCAGGGTGTTCGCCCCCTTACCCTTCGCGTTCAGCAGCTGGAACAGACCCGACGCCGCCAACAGGCCGCCGCCGCCGAACCGCGCCAGGTTGCCGGCCAGCCCGCCGGCCGCGCCGGCCTGCAGCGGCCCCTGGTCGCCAGGACCACCGCCGCCGAAAGGCGACAGGCCACCGCCGCCGCCGAACAGCCCGCCCAGGATGCCGCCACCACCACCGCCGCCGCCGCCGAAGACGCCGCCACCCCCACCGCCGAACAGCCCGGAGAACGCGCTACTGAAGGCGCCGCGCTGCCCGCTCAGCGCACCCAGCATGCCCTTCAGGAAGCTGTTCACGAAGAACGACAACAGCGATTCCAGGATCTTCGTCGCGCTCGCCTTCAGGCTGCCCCAGATGTCCAGGAATCCATCCTTGAACCCCTTCGCGCCCAGCAGCATCTGCGCGAACGTCCCTTCAGCTGCCGTGTTCAGCTGGCCCAGCACGCTGCTGATGCCCGGGAAGATGTCGGTGCGCCAGACGGACGGCAGCCGGCCCGACGCCGACACCTGGGCGTCGATCATCTTGTTGTAGGCGTCCTTCAGCTGGGCCGTGGTCGCCGTGCCGCTGTCCTTCAGGATCTGGAAATTCCGCTGCGCCGCGTCCGCGGCCTTCCGCAGGTTCTGCGGGGTTTCGATCCCGAACGTCTTGTAGGCCGCGTTCAGCCGTTCCTGTTCGGTCCGCGCGATTTCCGCCGCCGCCGTGGTCTGCGGCAGCAGTTCGTTCACCTTCTCCAGCCCGACCGTAGGGATCTGCGGGAAGCTGGCGACCAGCGCCGTCGCCGCGCCGCGCGCGCGCGCCAGGGCCGCCGTGGCCTCGTCCACGCCGACGCCGGACTGCTTCGCCTGCCGGTAAAGCTCTTCGTATTTCGGAATCAGCGCGATCAGGACGCGCTGCAGCGGCACGCCTTCGTCCGTGGCGCGCTTCTCCAGGGTGGCGTAGTCGGACAGCGCCGTCTTCACCGACGTGCCCGTGACGATGCCCAGCTGTTCCAGGGCCTGGCGCTGCTGCTCGATTTCCTGGGTGTGCTTCTCGGCGGCCTGCTTTGCCTGCTCCTGGGCCTTTTCGTTGGCCTTCAGGGTGTCGTTGACCTTCTTTACGGTTTCGTCCGACAGCCCCACCTGCTTCGCCCAGGCGTTGAACCCCGTTTCGTTGTTCTTCAGCTGGCCTACCAGCTCCGACAGGCTGAATCCGGTGGCGTCGATTTCCGCCTTGATCTTGTTCTCCGACGCCGCCACCACGTCGGCCAGCGCCACGCGCTTTTCACGGATCGCGTTCGCGTCCAGCTCGGCCTGCAGCTGGTCACGAATCGGCCCCAGGGTGGCTTCGGTTGCCGCGTTCAGGTCGATCTGGGCCTGCACGGCCTTCAGCTGCGCTTCGGTCGATTTGTCGAACCGCGCCTTGCGGATGTCTTCCAGCTTGTTCACGACATCGACGGCTTTGGCGTAGTCGCCGTGCACGTCGATGCCTGCGGCCAGGGCCTTGTTGATTACGTCCTGCTTCGCCGCGTTCACTTCGGCCGACAGCGCCGCTTCCGCCTGGCGCTGCTTGTAGTCCACGAACACCTTCGTGGCGATCACCGCCGCGGCCGTGATGGCGCCGAACGCGATTTGGCCGGTGGTCAGGTTCCGCGCCAGGTCGATCAGCCCGGACGACACGCCGCTGATCGCGTTCTTCACGCCCTGCAGGCCCACGGGCGCCCGCAGGATCTGCACGACCAGCCCGGTCACGTCGGTGCCCGTCAGGCGCGATGCCGCGCCCAGCGCCACGATCGGCGTCACGATGGCCGCGGCCGCGGTCCCCAGGATGGTGAACGCCTTCGCGTGGTCCCCGACCGTCTGCACGATCGGCGTCAGGATGCCCAGCAGCGCGCCCAGGGCCGGCTGCAGCTGCTTGCCGATCTTCTGGCTGGCGATTTCCGTCTGCGCCGCGAACCTGGCCTGTTGGCCGGCGGCCGTTTCCAGCAGCCGGGCCGCGTCCCCCATCTGCGGCTTGGCTTCCTTCACGATCCCGTTGAAGATGGCCTGGCGGATCGATGCGTCGGACGTGGCCTTCGACAGATCGGTGGCGCTGAACCCGGCTTCCACCAGGATGTTCGACAGGTTCTTCGTCACGCCGGCGTTGTCCACCAGGATGCTGTTGCCGTTCTTGATGCCCTCGGTGGCGGACGTGACCGCCTGGCCGAACGACAGCGCCGCCTGCTTGCCGAACGCCGCGGTGTCCTTGAACCGCTTCACCAGCTCGATCGCCTGGTCCAGCCCGAACCCGGCGGCCAGCAGGTTCTTCAGGGCCGTGGCCGCGTCCCCGACCGACAGCAGGCCGTCCTTCGCCAGGTCGGCCGCCGCGGCCTTCGCCTTCTCGGCGTCCTGGCCGAACGCCGTGGCCACCGACGACAGGCCGATCAGGCCCGCGTCCAGCCGGTTCGCCGCCTGGATGGTGTCCCGGAATCCGCTGACCAGATTGCGGGCGACGACACCCGCCAGGTTCCCCAGCGCCACGCCCGCCGCGATCGCGCCCGCGCCGGCGCCGCGCGCACCCTGCCCCAGGCGGTCCAGCCCGCGGCCGGAATCCTCCGACGACTTGCCCACGTTCTTCACAACCGTGTTCAGGTTGTCGAACGTGCCTTTGGCTTCGTCGCGCGCCTTGATCAGGATTTCGATTTCGGTGCGGGTCAGGGCCATCTACCGTTCACCCTCGGCCGGAATCGCCGCACGGCTTCCACGTGCCGGCAGTCAGGAATCCGTGCCACCGGCAGCCGGTCAGGCGCCGAATGCTGGGGGCCACGCTCGGCTTGTCCACGTCGCCGTTCCAGTCCCAGGTCGGCTTCTGCCCGCTGGTCGGGAACGGAATCACGCCTGGTTCGCCGCAGCCACATGGGCAGCCGTAGACGATGCCGGTGTTGCGGTCCAGCATCTGGAATTCGCCAGGCGCCAGGCTGTAGATGTCCACGCCGTCGTGGCGCTGCGCCGGCACGTCGGCGGTGTGGTTTTCCACGGTCAGCACTCCACCAGGTAGCCGGGCTGATCCTTTGCACCGCCGCCCAGGAATCCGTGGTAGCCGTCGATCTGGATGCTGGCCCATGCGACGACATCGGGCGGATCGCCGCGGCGGTGCCATCCGTCCGGCGTGTTCGTCGCCGGCGCGTCGATGTCCCAGTCCCCGCCGGGCGTCTTCACGACCAGGTGCGGGCCGTTCCCCCGCTCGGTGCGGTGAATGTTCCCGGCGTGATGGCCGGCCAGCCAGGGCGCCCACCACATGGCCCCGACGCCGGCGGTGCGCAGCGTGCACAGCTCGCCGGTGTCCGCGCGCGCGTATTCGCGGTCCGTGAACAGCTGCCAGATGTCGTCTTCCAGGAACGTGTAGCTGCAGCCGTCGCAGGCCGCCGGCCAGCGCGGATCGTCGTGGGGCCACCTGTCGCCGCTGATCACGTCCTTCGGCCATTCGACGCCAGGAAATGGGCCGACGACATCCAGCGGCGCCATCGCGTCGTGGTAGCCCATGCGGCCCGGACAGTCCCGCGTTCCCGGCTGCTCAGCCATCCGATAGCGCCGCAGCGACCGGACGTAACGCCCGGTCGGCTCGATCAGGAAACAGCGGATCCTGGTGCCCATCCCCGATCACCCTCCAGCCGGCGTCCAGCGCAGCGCCTGCAGTCGTTCCTGCTCGCGCGCGAACGCGCGAAACGCCACACGGACCAGCGGTGTCAGCTTCGGCGGTGCCAGGCCCAGCAGCCGGCAGTCTTCCCAGACCATCAGCAGCTGCCAGACTTCTTCCGGGATCGCGCTTCGCGGGCAGGTGAACATCGGCTGCTTCACCGTGTCCGCCTTCGATCCCACCATGTAGGCCGGCCGAATCAGCCGGCGTTCTGGCACGGCCGCGAAGATGCCGCCTTCCCGATCCCAGTCCTCGACTACCTGGCCGTGCTTGCCCAGGTGCTTTGTTACGACGGTCTGGCGTTCGACGTGCCAGGCTGCGGGTTGTCCGCCGTCCGGCGGGCTGCCGCAGTTCCGCGCCTTCTGGATTCGCGCCGGGCACTGCCGGCAGTCGTAGTCGTCGCTGCCGGCGTCACCGCTGCGCCAGAACCAGAAGGCTGCGCGAAAAAACGCGGGTCCACTTCCTGCTTCCCGCTCAGCTCGATGATCTTCATGGCCACGAACAGCGCCTGGCCCGACAGCGCGCCGCAGATGCGGCTGAACTGCTCGCCGTTCACGATCGGGTAGCTGTCCTGGCCGCGCTGGCCCGGCTGCAGCTCGGCCAGCAGGCCAGCGCGCAGCGCCATGCGCAGCGGAATGGTCAGCCCGCGGATCGCCGTGATGGTCTGGCGGAATCCGGCCGCCCCCATTTCGAACCCCTTCACCACCGCGTCCTGCACTTCCGGCGTCCAGCCGGCGTCGGTCCGCGTCGTGTCGGGCGCCGCCAGGCCGGTGCAGGCCACCATGATCGACTTCAGGCGCGCCAGGTCCGGCCCCCAGGCGGGCACGATGTCGTATTCCACCGGGTTCGGATCGGATTGGTTGCCGGGCAGGATGCCGTCCGGGATTCGGATGGTGTCGTCAGCGTAGGGAACGTGGAACATCGTGGGTTTCTCCCTTTGATGCAGGTCGGGGCCTGATCGTCATGACCAGGCCCCACATGCGCACTCGATCTGTTGGACCGCCTTACAGCTCAGCCAGGAACACCTGGTCGTTGCCACTCTCGGCGTAGCAGACGCCTGGCACGGTGATTTCCTTCAGGCCGATGTCGCCCGGCACGTCAGGGATTTCGAATTCGACATTTGGGGCGACCATCGCCACCATGCTGCCGTTCGTGTCCCCGACCAGGCAGCGCAGCACCCCTGACACGACGGTGTTCGCCAGACCCAGCAGGGTCGTGTCCTCCAGGTAGAACGTCACTTCCACGTTCACCTGCCGCAGGTTGTTCCTCCCGCCGATGCCGCTGGCCTTCGACGTGCCCAGTTCCTTGTTCCGCAGCACCAGCTGGTTGTTCATGGTCAGCTTCACCGCGGTGACCAGGAATGCCGCGTTGTCCACCCAGAACCCGCCGACCAGGCCGCTGGCCGGCGCGCCCACCGTGGTGTGGCTGCCAGGCTTCGCCTGCACGGTGGCGCCGCCGCTGCTGTCGCCGTAGTCGCCGGCCGGCCCCTGGATGGCCAGCATGACTTCCTTCGTGCCGTCGAAGCTGGCTTCCAGCTGGTCCACGACCGCGCCGTAAACCGCCTGCTTGAACCCGCCGGCGTTGTAATACTTGTAGATGGCCAGCGATTCGGTGATGTTGCTGGCCAGCTTGTAGGTGATGCCGATCACCACCGCGTCGGCCACCGCCGGCGCCGCGCTCAGCGCGTCGAACGTGATCGCCGTGCCCACCACGGTCTTGATCCGGGTCACTTCCCGGTGGCTGTCCGACGCGAACGTGAAGACCACCAGGTCACCCACGGCCACGCCCGTGGCGTCGGTCAGGTCGCAGCTGGTCGTGGTGGGCGTCCCGGCCGCCACGGTCGTAACCAGGCTCAGGACGTGGTTCCCGCCGAATCCCGCCTTGATGAACTTGCCGACGTTCGAAATGGTGCCCAGCGTGCCGCTGGGTTCCCACATGATTTCGGACAGGTTGAAGGCGGACGTTTGCCGCCGCGGCAGTGACTGCGCCTGGTCCGGCGTGCCGCGCTTCTCCGGGCTGGGTTCGCGGTTCTTTTTGCTGGTCAGCGCCAGCTGCAGGATGCGGATGCCGTCCGTGGCGCTCAGCGCGTCCGCGGGCACGACGCTGTAGGCCGACTCGACCAGCGCGTATCCCTGTTCAAGTGCTCCGGTTTCGATCGTCATCGCGCATTCCCCCTACCAAAGAAAAGGGGCTGCCCGGAACCGTTATGGTTCCGAACAGCCCCGGTTTCTCCGTTCGGCTGTCCGACTACGCTGCCCGCCCTACCCGAAATTTCGGGTTCAGGGCGCCGATGTCTCTTCGCCCTGCCCCTCGGCTGCCTTCCGCCGCCGTCGTGCCCTGGGCGCCGCCTGGGGCGGTTCCTCGGCCGTCGCCGGCTGCTCGTCCGTTTCCGCGGCCGCTTCGGCCGGTGCCTCGGCTGCCGGCGGCCAGGGTGGCGTGCACTCGAAATGCTTCGCCAGTCCCGGATCGCCCATGATCACTTCGACCGCGTGCCGACTGACCTGGTAGCGATCGCTGCCTTCCTCCGACCCGGCCGGGAAGAAGTAGAACGATCCGCCCAGCGTCATGCCCAGGTCGCCGTCGCCCTGTGGCGCGTCCACCAGGATTCGAATCGGGCTGGCCGGTTCTTTTGTGATGCGCCGGAGAATGAACACGCTGCCCCCCTTCACTCTGTTAGACCGGCTCAGGCCGGCCGGGTGCGACCCGTGAACGCCACGTCCATCCGAACGTAGTGGCAAAGGAACTGCCCCGCGAACAGGATGTAGCCGAACTGCTCGATCGTGCACGGCTGCTGCTGGACGATGCCCGGGATCGCGCCGCCGCCCGACGCCGGGATCGACCCGTAGGCGTTGAACAGGTCGCAGACGTTCCAGGCCAGGTCGCTGAAGACGGTTTCGCTGGCGTTCGCGTCATCGATCCCGAAGAACCCTTCGATCTGGAACTGGAACGTGGTGATGACGTTGCCGCCGCCGATCACGCCGTGGCCGACGTGGCCCGGGTTGCGCACCGGCACCGCGGGGTTCGAAGTCGTCGGGCTGACGAAGAACCCGCAGATCCGATTGTTCGCGGTGTCGAAGAGGTAGTCCCGCAGCTGCTGTTCCGTGCGGATGACGCGCCGCCGCGGGTGCACCTGCCCCGTGTTCGGCACGCCCTCGATGAACGCCACGATCGCGGCCCGGATGTTCGCCGGGTTCAGCACAGCCATCAGGTCGTCCCCGTCTGTCCCTGACCCGGCTTCAGCAGCGCGGCCGCCAGCTGGTCACCCAGGATCGTGAACATCTGCTGGACGCGGGGTTCAGCGGCCCGGACGCCATCTTCGAAATACCCCTTGCCCTCGATCCCCTGGGCGATGATGGACTGCGCGATCGCCCACTTCGCGCGGCTCGCTTCGTCCGCGCTCAGGCCCAGCTTGCGCTGCGCCCACAGCCCGATCGCGTCGATGCCCAGCCGGCTGATCGGTTGGCCCGACCGCCGGCCCTCTTCCATCACGATCGCGTAGGGCAGGCTGCTGAAGACCCGGCCCAGGACGTTGCCGGCCAGGTCGGCGCCGCCGACTTCGATCCCGCCCGTCTGGGTCGCCGGGTCCGCCCCGAACGACTGGGCCAGGGCGCCGGTGTCGCTGAACCGTCCCGCTTCATCGCTCACCCGCCCGGCCACTTCCAGCAGCGCCAGGTGGATGGTGTTCCGCACCAGGTTCGTCAGGACGCGCCGGCGGTCGCCCTCGACCCACAGCGGGATCTGCGGCACCTTCACGAAGATGCCGGTGGGCCGTCCGCCGTGGCCGCCGAATCCCCCCTGGAAGGCGTCAGACGCCATCAGTGGGTGCGGTCAGGGTGCGAAATGAACCCGCCTAGCCCGCCGAACCTCCACACGGGCTGTGTGTCCAGGTCCAGGAACGCGCTGGCGCCCTTCAGGTTCTCCGACGTGCCCTTCCCGACCAACTGCTGATACCAGGCCAGCAGTTCCTTCGACCGGCTGCGGAACACGTCCGACTGGCTGCGCCGGTCCACCACGTCGCTGGGCAGGGACGTGTTCCCGGTGTTCTGCGCCGCCTTCACCGCGGCCAGCTCCAGGATCACCGACGCCGACAGCAGGATGATCGCTTCGGTGTCGCCCTCCAGGATGGTCGTGCGGCTGGGGCTGTTCTGCTCGTCCAGCACGTGCGGATTCGTGTATTCCAGGCGGATCACGTCGTTCGCCGCCGGACGGTCGAACAGGAATTCCAGCGCCCAGTCGCCGCCGGGCACCTGCCGCGTGCGGTAGCTGTTCTGGTCGATCGTGCCCTGGGCCTGGCTGGCGTCGTCGTAGGGCCAGTAGATGGCGCTCAGGCTGCTTTGTCCCGGCACCCAGGCGTCCGGGTCGATCTGGCTGCTCAGCTCCAGCGCGGCCGCGCCCAGGTTCGCGTCGGCCACGTTGTCCACGAACGTGGTGCCGGCGCCGGACAGCTGGGTGCCGACCAGCAGGTGATCGCCGTCCAGGTCGTCCGCGGCCGTGCGGTAGACCTTCCAGCCCGCGAATCCAGCCGGCAGCGCCGGCAGCTGCACGTTCACCTGGCCGTCCGTGGTCTTGTCGGCCACGGTCACCGTGGTGGTCGGCGCGCCGGCCTGGGTTTCCTGCTCGCCGGCAGCGTCTTTGATGTAGCTGACGCGGTAGGTGTGGTCGCCGTCGTCCACGTTGCCGGCGCCGGCGCCGGCCAGCGCCGCCGTGGCGCCGCTCGGCGCCGCCTGGTTCGTCGGCAGGATGCTGCTGCTGCCGGTCAGCTGGAACCGGAACCCGGTGGCGGTTACCGTGTAGTCGAACACCCGCAGGTTCGGCTTGTCGCGGCTGAAGATGGCGACCGCCTGGCGGATCGCTTCGTTATAGTCGCCCGGGTCGGTCAGCAGCAGCTTCAGCCCGGTGGCGTTGTCCGCGCTGTTGTCCTGGGCGACCTGCTTGGCGATGCGCCGCAGCGCCGCGCGCGTGATGCCCACGGGTTACCCTTCGTAGACGATGACTTCGGCGCCCGCCCCGGTCACCGTCACGTCGATCTGTCCGGTGAATTCGACCGGCGTGGCCGGCGTGAAGTGATCGGCGCCGTTCGCCGCGGCCGACAGCACCGCCAGGATGCGGCCGCCGCTGGTGCCTTCCTTGACCGTGGCCGTGGCCGTGGCCGCGGCCGCTCGCAGGCTGACGCCGCCCAGATACCGCTTCTCCGACCCGCCCGCGCCACCGCCGGCCAGGAACGTGCCGCCCGCGCTGGCGTCCACTGCCTTCTGGAAATTGCTGCCCATCTGCGCCCCCTGAAACGACAAACCGGACCAGCCGGCCGGAATGGACCAGCTGGCCCGGTGGACTGTAGCACGTTCCGGGGCGATCAGTCGCCCAGGGGCACGTAGTCGATCTGCAGGGTGGCCGCGCCCCAGGTGGGCGACGATCCACCGCTGACCGCCACCGCCACGCTGATCGTGGCGTCCTTCGCCACGTCGGCGGCCGCCGCCGCCAGGTCGGACCCTTCCTTGTCGATCGGCGTGCCGGCCACGGCGGCCGCCACGTCGAAGGCGGCCGCCAGCAGGCTGGTGGCACCGCTCAGGATGTCCAGCGTGTTGGTGCCGTGGGTGCCGCCCTTCAGCCCCAGGTTCAGGGTGGCGCCGATGATCTTGCCGCGCTGCGGCATGCGCAGCTTCCTGGTGCCCGCCACGGTGGCTTCCAGATTCGCGGCCGTCAGCGCCAGCACGATGGACTGCGGACGCTGCATTCCAAGAGAGTATCCCGGTCGGCTCATGTTCTGTTCCCCCTACCTGAAGGTTGCCTGGGGCCGGCCATCCGTAGCCGGCCCCCTTCGTTCGACTGCTGCGCGCCCTTCCGGGCAGGTCGTTACTGGATGGACGCCGCGAACCCGCGGAAGTCCAGCACCGCGCCGCCGTAGACGTGGCGGATGCGGTAGGTGATGGCGTCGTTGCTGAACAGGCTGCCGACGTTCGGCTGGTCCTGCACCAGCAGCTGCGGATCCTCGCCGCCCCAGAATCCCAGTTCGATCATCGGCGTCTGGGACACGTCGGCGGTCAGGAAGTAGTCGGTGGCGTCGGTCCAGTAGTCCACCACCCGCGGCTGGATGCCCTGGGCGCGCACGAAGTTCGGCGCCGAAGGGGCCGCCGTGCTGGTCACGTTCGTGTCCGGCACCGCCCGGTCCGCCCCGGTGATCTGGTAGCCCAGCTCTTCCAGGTCGGTCGGCAGCCAGAGGTAGCGCCCCTTCAGGCCGATCCGCTTGCCGTTCGACATATCGGTCTGCTTCTTCAGCAGCAGCCGAAGGGCCGACACGTTGCTGGCGGACAGCGCGCTGGTGATCAGGTTCAGGTGGCTGCCGCCGCCCGACGTGAACAGCGCATTGCCGTCGTAGATGACCGCGTTCGTGGCCATGAAGTCGAACACGAATTCCCGCAGCGTCTGGTAGGCCGCCCGGGACAGCCGCGTCGGGATCCGGCGGATGGCGCCCACGTCGTCGTTGGCGATCATTTCGATCGTCAGCTGCTCCGTGCCGCCGCGCTTCGCCGGCGCGTAGGTGGCCTCTTCGTCGGTCGGGCTGGTCATCGACGGGTAGGGGTTCCCCTGGGTCACCGTCTGCAGGTTCCCGTAGCCGCCGAACCGCATGCGGCGCTGGGTGCGGAAGTCGCTGACCGGCACGACTTCCGCGATGGTGCCGCGCCACTCGGTCATCGTCTCCAGCTGGTATTCCGCCACCATCCGGCGGGTGATGCTGTCGCCCAGGATCTGGTCGAAGCTGGACGTGTCCAGCGATTCGGTCAGCTTCTTCGCTTCCTGGGTGCGGCCGGTCACGTTCACGTCGCCCGTGATGTCGATGTAGATGTTGCGGAACGACACCGCGCGCGCGCTCGGGTCGATGACGAACTGGCCTTCGGCGGTCTTCTTCAGACCCATGAAGGCGTTCAGCTGCTCTTCGACCTTTTCCCGGCGGCCCTTGACGATCTCGACGCGCGGCAGACCCGTGGCCGGCATGACGATGTTCCCTTCCGCCAGCTTGGCGAACAGGTCCACCTGGGCCTTCACCGCTTCGGTGATCTGGGCCTTCGTGGGCACGTCCTCCAGCCGCTTGGCTTCCGCGATCCGCGGTTCGAACTGCGCGCGCAGCGCGTCCTTCACCGGCTGGTGCAGCGCGGTTCCGCCCAGCTGGTTTTCCAGGAACGACATCCGGCCGTCCTTCGTGGATTCCAGCAGCTGCGCGACGACGCCGGCTTCGGTGATCTGGGTGGCGCCGGCGGCCTGGCGGTCCTTCGCCGCCTTGTCCTCGGCTTCCTTCGTCGCCTTGTCGGCGGCCGCCTTCTCGGCGGCCTCGCGCGCGGTCTTCTGCTCGGCCGTTTCGGCCGGCTGCGCCTTGATGGCCTCGGTGTAGATGCCCATCACCTGGTCTTCGGTGGGGGTTGCGCCCAGGCCGGTCAGCTTGGCGATCAGGGCCTGGTTGCCGCTCGCCTTGATGGCTTCGATCATCTTCTGCAGCATGCGTCCGTCCTCCAGTAGGGTGTGGTGCACCGTGTCGCTGGCCACCAGGCGCAACACGCGCCCACCAGCTGCGGGGTTCGTCACGAAGTCCACTGACGACACCGCTTCGATTCGCTGCACGTCGTAGAACGCGCCGTCCGTGCCCATGACGGTCGTGCTTTCCGCGGTCACGTCGTGCGACAGCCCGAACAGGTTCGGGTTGCCCTCTTCCCAGGCTTCCAGCATTTCCTGCCGCACGCTCGACTTCGTGACGACCGCCGTGGCCGCCAGGCCGAACGTCGCGCTGGTCGCTTCCTTGCCCGGGGTGGGGTTCAGCAGGACGCCTTCGATCGACTTCAGGAACCCCGCCTTGTCCCGCGTGCTGCGCCCGTAGCGCCGCGGGGTTTCCTCGTGGTCCATGTAGATCGACGCGCCTTCGTAAAGGGGTGCCGCTTCCTGCAGAACCTTCCGCTGGTAGCGGTTCCGGTTCTTCGACATCCCTTCTTCGATGACGATCACGCCCCACTTCTTCCCGCTCGGCTTCGATTCGCCGGCTTCCGTCACGGGGCCGATCAGAACGCCTTCGGACACCGGGGTGTAGGTCTGCCGGACCTGAATCGGTTCACCGGCCAGGGCCACGGTGCCGTCGTCGGCCACCGTGTAGGCGACCTTCCACAGCTTCCCGCCCTTGCAGATCACCACGTAGTCATCGAAGACGACTTCGACGTAGCTGTATTCGCCCGGCCCGCTGTTGTAGGCGGTGCTGACCGCCTGCTGGACCTGGCGCATGCGTTCGTTCAGGCTGGTGTCGGCCGCTTCAATGATCCGCGCGTTGCGCTTCGCCACCTGGGTGCCTTCCTTCTGGTCGGCCACGTCCACGCCGGCGGTCTTCGCCAGCGCCCGCGCCTTCTTCAGTGCCGACGCCTTCAGCTCGGCGGACAGCTTCGACTGGGGAATCCGCGCCAGCGCGTTCCGCAGGTGCGGCAGGTCCACCTTGCCGTCGTCGCCCTTCACCGGGAAATGCCGCAGCGATCGCGGGGTCGTTTTCCCGTCTTCCTTCTCGCCGCCGTCCTCGATCACCAGGAACGCGCTGTCCGGCAGGTCGTTGATGTAGGCCGCGTTCCAGGTGGCTTCCCGCAGGTCGGTGCCGCCCATCGCCGCCAGGGCTTCCATCAGCGCCAGGATCGTCGCTGCGTTCATGTGGTCGCCAAAAACAAAGGGCCGGCAGCCAGGACGATCGCGCCCTTCGACTGCCGGCCCGGGTTCTCCGTTTATGGCCGGAACGTATTCGGTTCAGTGGGGGCCGGCCAGGTGTCAGCCTGACCGGCCCCGGTGCCAGGGCGTTCGTCCTCCCCTGGCGATTCGCCTAGAATTTCATCGGCTCACCCCACGATGGCCAGCTGCCTGGTCACGCGCTCGGCGTCCCGTTGCTCGACGCCGGCTGGAATCTCTGGCAGCCGGTCCCGGTAGCTCACGTTCTGGTTCACGAAGACGATCTGGCCCGCCTGGACCTTGATCGTGACTTCGCCGTATTCCTTCCGCCTGGCCATCCCGGTCAGCGTCAGGACCAGCCAGCGAATCACGTCCCGCATGGACAGCGGCTTCGCTGCGTCCATCAGCGGAAGTGCACCCGGGTGCACTTACAGCCGTAGCCGGCGTCAGGCGACATCGTGCGGGCGCCTGTCGCGGGGTCCACGCTCACCCCTTCGTTCAGCAGCGGCTGACCGCATTCGAACCGGCACCCGACGACGATGCCCAGGCCCGCGGCCTTCAGTTCCTGGATCGCCGCGTTGATCTTCTTCTGGGCGTCCCGTGGCAGCACCACGCGCCGGCGGCCGTCAGGATCCCGCGGCACGCTGGCGTCCGGCGTGGCGTCGGCCACGGCTTCAGGGACCAAGATCCCGCTGCCGCGCTGCACCATCGCCCCGGCTGGCCCGGTCACCTTCTGCAGTTCCTGAAGTCCCATCAGAACCTGGGGTCATCGCTTAGCAGCCCGCGCAGCTGACGCCGCGCTCGTGACCGCTGCGACTTGGATGCCCTTTCAGTAATTTGGACTGCCGATCCCCCGGTTTCGTCGCAGATGATGTTCTGGATCGCCGTCTGGTAGGTCGGCCGCAGCTTCGTCACCGCGTCCTGCAGGGCGTCCAGCCGCTGGCCGATGATGGCCCGTTCGTCCGGGTCCACCACGTATTCGTCGCCGGCCGTGCGGACCGCTTCGGCCGCGCGCACCTGGCGCGCTTCCCGGTTGTAGTGGTCCCGGGCCACGTTCACGGTCACCCGATACAGCCAGGTCCGCAGCTCCGAATGCCCGCGGAACCCGTTCAGGCTGGTGCACAGCCGGACGCTGACTGACTGCAGGATGTCCGGCACGTCGTCGGGTCGGCAGGCGTGCCGGCTGGCCACCTGTTCGATGAACCGGCGGTGTTGCGCCAACACGTCGGCCACGCGATCGGCTTCGGCTTCCGTCAGCTGCGCGCGTGGTGGCTTGTGTTCGTGCATCATCCGCCGGTCCTCCAGGGTGTCAGCCCTTCTTCTTCTTCAGCGCCTGGCGCCGCGCGGCTTCGGTCTTCCCGCCGCTGCGCAGATACCCGCGCTTGTAGTGGTGGTCGGTGCTGGCCACGTGCACGACCATCGGCCGCGGCAGCGTCACGTCCTCGGGCAGGTCGTAGCCGCCGTCCTTCTTCTCGACGCCGAAGATACGCGCCAGGCGTTCGGTGGTGTCGTCGTCCAGGGTGTCGTCTTCGAACACCTTGAACTTCTGGCCCGCCGCGGTGACGATGCGCACCGCCGCCGGCGTCCGGGTGATGGCGTTCGCCGGGTAGAACGTCCAGCCCAGCAGCTCTTCGGCTTCCCGGGTCGGATCCACCCCGAACAGCTCGCAGACGTGCAGCAGCAGCGCGCGCGCCGCCGGCGTCCGGTTGTCGTTCCGCTCCGTCACGATGTCCGGCTGGGCGGCCGCGCTCGGCCGCGGCGCCGGCGCCGGCGGTTCCGCCGGGGCTGTGGTCTTCGGCGCCGTCTGCGCCTGGTCGCCGCCCTGCTCGCCGCCGTCCTGGGTTGCGGCCGCGCTCGCCGCCGCCGCGCCCTGGGTGTCCTCGTCCTTCTTCGGTTCTCGCTTCGCCATGACTGTCGTGCCTTTCCGGGCCGCCAGGCCCTTCACAGTTCCGGCCCGATAGGGGCCGGTCGTTCCGCGCCGTTCTTCTCGACCACGACCCGATCGCGCTCAGCCAGCACCTTGTCGGCATGCGCGCGCGCCGTCCTCCGATCGATGCCCTGCTCCACCAGGTCGCTGATGATCTGCTGGCGCTCGGTCAGCTCTTTTTTCGCCATCCCATTGCCTCAAAGATCGCATCGAACGCGCGCGCGATCGGTTCGAATTCATCGTCCTGCCATACCACCGGATAGTCCCAGCTGTTCG